>Ga0307379_10000488_pt1 | contig 66551 bp, 71 predicted proteins | sample UN2MG_FD_202237 | JGI IMG/M metagenome (GOLD analysis project Ga0307379, IMG submission 202237) | Soil microbial communities from Risofladan, Vaasa, Finland - UN-2 | ecosystem: Environmental > Terrestrial > Soil > Coastal area > Acid sulfate soil | place: Finland: Risofladan, Vaasa | collected... | reverse complement strand
AAATTTAATAAAGTTTCCTAGTTAAAAATATAGCTTTCTGATAGGAAAAAGTCAAAATCAATCATATTCCCCGTATTTCAAAAACTTTTCTACCATATCATTCACTTTACTATATGGCTGAAATGATCTAAATATTCTTTTTCGATAAAGACTTCTACCATAATTTTCAATAAATCTTTTGAGCCTTTTCTGCCTTTCCATATGGACCAAAATAAACCTTTCCTTTGGCATGCTTCTTTGTTAAATTTATATATAATTCTACTATTGTCCAAAATAAACCGAAATCAGCTTTTTTGGACAAATAAGTGCCTGATTTTACACAATGCCACTTTCTACTAAGAATTCAGGTTGTCTTAAGTTAAGAATGCTGTCCAAAAACTTCAAGGGTTGTAGAACTAGGTATCTTATATTAAAAACGCCTGAAGTGCCGCAAAATAAGCCCGTTTAGAGAGGCCTTTGAGTTTACAAAATGGCTAGTGTGTTCATAGGATTCAAATGCTGTCCAAAGAAAAAACCGATTTTGAACAAGACTGATATAATACATTTCAAAATCGCCATATCCCAATTTTAGGATAGAAGTGCAAATTATATGAACTACCGATATAAATATTTTGTTTATATATCATTATTGTTTTTAGCAGTGGTCCTGTATCATGCCAATTTCCTTGAAGTGCCAAAAATTATATCTTTACCTGCCATTTTAGTATCTTTTATATTTCTATTTTTGGGCTTTATCATTGGTGCTGTTGCTTGGAAAAAGATTCTAAAAAAATTTAATTACCATGTTGATTTAAATGAATGCCTTGCTGGAACTGGATTATCTATATTCGGGAAATACATCCCAGGTAAAATTTGGATAGTTATGGGAAGAGCGGCTTATATCGCAGAGAGAAGTGACTATTCACTCGGTAAATTATCGGCAATATCCTTGAATGCTCAATTCATCGATCTCTGGATAGGATTGATCCTTGGAACGATAGGTATCTTCTTTATAGGCGGCTTTCATGTATGGGGTTTTTTGACGCTGTTTATGTTGTTGGGGTTAACGGCCGTCATTTTTAGTAAAGTTGTGCACAATGCCACAGAGAGCATACTTCACACAGTTTTACGAAAAGACATAAAAATTCCAAACCTCACCATCAAATCAACTATTTTAGCAATGCCATGGTTCACTATGACTTGGATGTTCTGGTCAATAGGATTCTATATGTTTATTGCAAGCCTCACAGCAATTGATGTTCCATGGAGTGTTGGATTGGGGTTCCCCTTAGCAGGTACTCTGGGCATAATGGCTTTAATTGCTCCTGGCGGTCTTGGTGCTCGCGAAGGTGTTATGATTGGCTATCTTATCTTTGCGGGAATTCCTGCTATAGAAGCTACTACTATCGCAGTAGTTTCCAGGTTGTGGTTCTTGTTAGGCGAAATTTTTATCTTCATTTTAGGTTGGTCTTTACATAAGACATCAAATAGAGCTCTTGATAAAGCGGGTTGCAAAACATGAAATTTGGCAAATACGCTAAGATTGAAACGGAGCTAAATAAAAAATACATATCAAAAAACCCTTTGATTATTTTGCTAAACAATTACTTTTTATCGACCATTGCTTCTCTTGTGAAATCGGTTGAAAGCCCGAGAATTCTCGATATAGGCTGTGGTGAAGGAATTGTTACTCACTTTCTTATCAATAAACTGTATTTTAATTCAAATCAGATTGTCGGTCTCGACATTGAGCGAAATTGTTTGGAAATTGCACAAGACATTAACCCGGGAGCTCAATTTTTTCAAACTTCGATCTATGAACTCCCATTTCAGGATAATTCCTTCGATCTTGTTTTGGCATTGGAAATATTAGAGCATTTGGAATTTCCAGAGAAAGCAATTGAGGAACTAAATAGAGTTTCGAAGCAGTGGGTTATTATCTCCGTTCCAAATGATCGGATGTTTTGCTTAGGAAATCTATTACGCTTTAAATATCTTTCATCCTGGGGTAATACCCCAGGTCATATTCAACATTGGGGAAAAAGGACATTTAATAATCTAATTTCAAAATATCTTGATATACTTAAAATAAGAAGCCCTTTTCGTCTTTGGTTGGTGCTTCTCTGTCATAGTAGAAAGAAAATTTGATTAACGAAAGTTTATTACTTGTTGCGCAAAAAAAATCAGGATAAGGGGTGGGATTATTTGTGTGGTTTTATTTTAGATTTTTATTATACTCCATATCAAACCACATACCAAAAAAAAGTGTCTGCAGTCCGCTAATGACTGTAAAGACAAGGGCCATGGCATTTATATCAGGTATATCACCCTTTGCTGCCCAAATATAAAAAAGCCTTATTGTTAATGGAATGCTAGAAAAAAGAAGTAAAAAAGAAAGAATATAAAAGAATATAAGTGGATGAAAATCTTTAATGACATATTTAAAAAATAACCTTTTCCAGAACCCTTTGATTAAGAGCCAACTTATCTTGGGGATAACCTTAAATAATCTTATCTCCGATTTTTCTCCAATATTATACACAGGTCTTACATGTATATCTCTCACTCTAAAATCATATTGGTTTAGTTTGATAAGCATGTCATTTGGCATTCCATACCGCTTATAAATCGTATCCAAATGTAGCTTTTTAAGTACCTTTAAGGAAACGGCTGTATACCCAGTCTGAGAATCAGCAATGTGCCAGTAACCGGACGCGATTTTGGTTAAAAGGGAAAGAAACGAATTACCAAAATACCGATAATGCGGAATCATATTCCAGGCATCACCCTGAAACAGCCTATTTCCTTTGGTATAATCCGCATCCCCATTAGCAACGGGATCTAAAATATTTGTGAGATCATTTGGATCCATCTGCCCATCACCGGCCATGACAGCTGTAACATCTATTTCCAACTCTACTGCCTTTTTGTATCCTGTGACAATAGCCCCTCCCACCCCTTGATTCACTTCATGTTGAATCAGGATTACTCTTCTATCTCCCTCCGCTATTTCCTTAATAATCTCTGCCGTAGTATCATTACTTTTATCATCCACAACAATAATCGTATCCACAAGCGATGGTATTGTCGTTAATGTGTGAGCTATTAGTTTCGATTCATTATAGGCAGGGACAACTACTGCAATAGTTTTTTGTAGGTACATTATTTAACCACTCCAACTTATTTTGGTTTAATTACCTGATAATATAAGATTTTTTGGTATAAGAAGCATTTTCCTGCTAAGGTATATTCTATCTTTAATATCAGTCTATTAATTCATCTCATGTTCAAAGAAGCTGGGAATTCCAAGTTAAAGGGAAGAATACTCTAATCGAGATACTCCATATCCCCACTTGAAATAAAGCAATCTAACATGTTTCTCAAAAAATCGTTTTAGCAATTCCTGCTCCTTAATTGTAAAACTATTTTTTTTCCACCGATTAAATATATCATGGGATATAAGTAAATGGGTTATCTCCATCCTTTTTAGCCTTAGCAACAAATCTTCAGCTGAATCTGACATTTTTAGAAACTGGCGCAGTATGCTCTTATTGTTGTTCATATCAAAAATATATTCTCTATTGCAATAATATCCTCTGTTGCCCAGAAAAATAAATAATATCCTGGTATCCTCGGGAAGATTCTTGTTTATATATCTCAGAGCCGGATATTCAAAACGGTATTTTTCTATGTACTCATCACGAGTCAAGGTGCCATCAAGATAATTAAAAGGAATAACATATTTATATTGATGTAAAACATAGTTTGTATTCAACCAAAGTGCAAAGGATAAGATAACAAAAATAATAGCCAACCCTATACTTCGTGCAGATCGAGAGTTGAATTTCCTTATCGCCTCAACCGTTTTCCTTACACCAAATATCGATAATATAACTAATGGAGGAATAACTGGGGAGATATACCGAATCCTCAGGCTACTGCTGAAAAAAGCAAAAGCGAAAAATAAGACCACAAAAGTTAGCATGATCTTTTTCTCATTCCTGATAATTGCAGGATCTCTTCTTATTCCATAAAATGCAAAAAATGGGAGGAAGAAAAGGAATGGATTAAGTCTTCCATCAAAATATTGAGGATTCCCATCCTGGCCCTGAAAAAAGATTCTTACCGGCAGAAGTGCCATTTGCCACCAGGTCTCATGATAGACTAAGCTTCTATAGGCAAAAAGACCGATAGATTGTCGATCCGTGACATCTTGTGGATTAAACCAATGATCATAAAGAGGAAATATTGGGTTGGTTGTCCACAAATAATTTCTTATCATCCAGGGAGAAAAAAAGATAAAAGCTATAAACAGAAAAAGTATCCCATATCCGGCAGCCTTCAAAAAGTTTGGGTTTTTATCTTGTTGGTGTCTTAAATATAGAAATGGAACAAAAAATGTTAAGAGGAAAAGCGTAACCAAGCCATTATATTTTGTGCCTACTGCCAGACCACAGAAAGAGGCAGATAGTATTAAAAGTTTTAGAGAAAAACCTTTTTCAATCCACTTAAACAATAATAGGAGCGATGCTGTAGAAAAAAATATAATACCCAAATCAACGTATACGGTAATGGAAAGCTTTATAATAATGGGAATAGAAAGGAAAAAGATTACCCCAAGCAACGCATAGATTGCATTAATTCGACGCCTTAGATAATTGAATATGAGCCAGGCCGTGAGCAAGGCGAAACTGAAATGGATGAACTTGGGAACGATGTCATTGCCAAAATAAAGAGAAATCAAATAAAGCATATTCAAATTCATTGGGTAGTAAGAAAAAACCATTGAGGGAATTTCATACATGCCACCATGCTTAATATAGAGTTTAGGGACGGCCAAATGGTGAACAAGCGCATCTTTGCTAACAGGGGGAACAGAAGCTAAAATAGTGATAGAAATGATTAATAAGAATACTAAACCACACAAAACAATAAACAACAAATAATCAATTTCTATGTCTTTTGTTATTTTTTCGTGTGGTTTCAAAAAGTTAACGTTTTCCTTTTTTTAAGATCAGTTTTATTACTGGGCCTCTTCCCTTAATTGAAACAAGAAAGCTAACAAAAAACACAGGGATTAGTAAAAATAGCCCGATAAACAACTGAATAATAATATAAATAGATCTTCGCTGGGTCAAATTTCCCTTTAGGGCTTCATAAAATTCATTTTTAGGCCAACCCATAGCGTTTAAGATGCTCTGAAGGAGACCATACGGCCCCTGTTCAGAACAAAAATTGCTTATGTTAATAATCCTGAGGTGGGTTTCTGTCATGAGATGTCTAATTGATTTCTCATTGAAGTGATACTTGTGCCATGGAATATCTAAGTGAAACCAAAATTTCTTGAACCTTCGAGCCTCCAGACTTGAAAAATTTGGCACAGCAATAATTATGGCCCCCTTTGGGGCGAGCAATTTATGTAATTGACTCATAATTAAATGGGGATTATCCATGTGTTCCAGTGCATGCCATAAAAAAATTAGATCAAACGCACCTTCTGGCAGATTCATAGCGTTCAAATCACCTTGCAGGTAAACTATCCGGTCACTATCAAGGAATCTCTGAGCAGGATAAAAAGCATGTTCAATGCCCCAACATTGGCAGCCATACTCAAGAAATGATTTCAAAAGACGCCCTTCCGCACAACCCACATCTAAGATTTTTGGTGTTTGAGTCAAATCAGGAATCAAAGACAGATAATGCTTTGCCCTCATACGCATTATGAGTTTTCGGATTTTTTGGACACGACTGTTGAACTTATGCACATTCCTTCCGTAGTAGGAATAAATATCATGGACACGGAGAATTTCATCATTGGGTAGAGGAGACGTGCGGGTCAACTCACACATGTTACATTGAACAAGATGAAACTCTGAAAAAGTTGTTCTTGCCAAAAATAAAACTTTCGCCTCTAAGCCATGACACAAAGGGCAGGGGCCAAAGGCCTTATTATTCATATGTCTACTCCACTATTGGAAGTAAGTCGATGGCCCTCGGTATCAAAAAGGGGGTCTTCTCGGAGTTTCAGTCTATGAAGTAGGTATTTTAATGTGGTTATTAGCACCCCAACTCCATATTCTGTAGCCTTTCTTAAACCAATTGAGGAGGCCTCAGTAGAATATCGGGTGGGACAGGAAATCTCACCAATCCTGTAGCCAAAATAAATAATCTGAACCAACATTTCATTGTCAAATACAAAGTCATCAGAATTATTACCCAAGGGTAAATTCTCAAGGACCTCTCTGGAAAATGCTCGATAACCCGTATGAAATTCCGATAATTTGCTTCCAAGAATTATATTTTCACAGGCAGTCAAGAATCGGTTAGCGATATATTTGTATTTGGGCATTCCACCTTTAAGAGCCCTACCTCCAATAATGCGAGAACCTAAAACGACATCATAGACATCAAAGGCGATCATGCTGGCCATAGCCGTAATCAATTTTGGTGTATATTGATAATCGGGGTGGACCATAATTACAATATCAGCATTACGCCTTAATGCATCTTTATAACAAGTCTTCTGGTTGCGACCATAACCATAGTTTCTGTCGTGTAAGATAGTTTCAATACCCAGTCTTTTTGCTAAGGATACCGTTCTGTCGGCGCTTCCATCGTCCACCAGTAACACGCTATCCACAATATCCAGAGGAATTTCCTGATATGTCTGTTTCAATGTCCTTTCTGCATTATATGCTGGAAGGACAACAAAAATCCTTTTTCCATTTAGCATAAACTATTCAGTAAACCTCTGCCTCCTCATAGTGCCTCTCTAATGCAGAGGCGTTTATGGTCTGCTTGGTAACACAAAAATCAATAATCCTTGCTCAGTAATTTATTACGAGCCTTGCGTAATAATCCTTGTATATCCCTGTTTTTTCTCATTTCAGGATCTGGAATTTCTTCAAGAGTTATAACTGCCTTCTCATAATCTTCCATTTTCATATAAGTAACTGCGAGGTTCTTCCTCAATTGAATGGAATCTTCTGAAATATCCAGACCCTTTCTCAATGCAGAAACAGAGTTTTCATAATCGCCCACTGACCCATATGCTCCTCCGAGATTAGCCCAGAACTGGTGTTCTTTAGGGTTAAAGTGAACGGCTTTCAGAAAATGTTCTAATGCCTTATCTTGTTCTTTTAATTGAAAATAGGCCATTCCCATGTTATTGAACCATTCACCACGCTCATTATGGGTCATGGCTAATGGTTTTGCCTTATCAAGATACGATAGAGCATCATCCGGCCTGCTGGTATCAATTAATAATGCTGAGTAATTTATGTAATTGTTGGCATCCCGAGGGTATTTTTTTATAGCTATCTGAAAATATTTCTCGGCCTCCCTTATATTTCCCTCATCTAAAAGGCTTTCGGCAAATCCACCAATATAAAACGTATTATTAAAATGCAGTATTTCCTGTGTAAAAAAGGTATTCTCATCGTGCCAGAGATTTTGGTTTAAAAGATAAGAATATGTTCCAAAATAAATAATTACTGCACTGAAACCACTCATAACAACAAGACGATTTACCTTTATTAATTTTCCAAGATACCAGAGACAAGAAAAAGATAGAAATATCATAGGGAAATAAAGCCATCTCATGGATATCTTTGTCACTGCTGAGGTGTTAAGGATATTGAGAACTGGAAAAAGTGCTACAAGAAAAGCAACAAAAGAGAATAAGAGAATTTTATTTTTCCTTTCCCTCCACAAAAAAAAGGCTAAAAAACCAAGGCAAATAAAACCAGTAAAGGCCTTCCAACTCAAATAATTATCAGGATACTGAATGATAAAACTGTGTAAACTGTAAGGAACAAGAATCAGTTTAAGGTTGTATATAATCAACAATGGGATAAAATAAAGATTCTTCCAAACATTAGGTGTCGAAATAGGTGTCAATGCAGATCCAGTAACATTGACTCTAATGATAAAATAGAAGAATAGTATAAAAATAAAGGGAAGATAGCCAAAAATTTCATCTTTACAAATCTTTTTATTGTGTACCATAAGTCTATTGTATAAAAAAAATATAGGCAAAAGCATCACAGCAAATTCTTTGCAAAATAGGGCCGCCACAAAGGAAAGATAGGAAAGAAATTGTGCCCAAATCTTTTTCTCCTCAGAATTCTTCAGATAATAATAGAATGATATCAGAGAAAAAAGTGTAACCAGGATATTGTTCCTTGAACTGATCCAAGCGACTGATGCTGTATTTACCGGATGAAGGCCAAACAGGAGGGTTACTGAAAAAGGTATGAAGCTTTTACCCAGCATTTTCCTGAGGAATTGGTAAAGCATTATACAGGTTAAGAGATGCAGTATGAGATTTGTTGCTCTAAAACCTGAAGGTCTCATTCCCCATATTTTATAATCGATTGCATAAAACAGGTTTACAAGGGGGCGATAATAGCCTGTATGATATCCAGAAAGACTCTGATCGCTAACACCATCCTCATGTGAAAGATAGTGAGCTGGCCTGCTAAATTCTCTAATAAAAAGGTTATCCTTGACCAGAGGTCTGTCATCCAGTATAAACTCACCTGAAAAGGTGGGTAGATAGGAGGCTGTTATTAATACACAGAGGACAAGAAGTGGAAGTATTCTATTCTTATATTGCGTGCTTGGTTGAAACAAACTTGCATTATCCCTTTACTGAATAAGAGGAAATTATGGGAATTCTAAATCTCCAACCAGAAGGAAATCTATCAAGTTGCCGTAAGTATGTTTTTGCCTTTATTGCTTTGTCTATCATAATTCTCACTACATATTCCAACACATTTCATTCCTCGTGGCACTTTGACGATGAAAAAATCCTTAAGAACGGACAGCTGCATCTTACCGAGCTTAACTGGCAAAACATTAAAAAGGCATTTTTTTCCTTACCTAAGCAACCAGGGAAACTGTATCGGCCTATTTCATGCTTTAGTTTAGCCCTTAATTATTACTTCAGCAAGGATAAAGTATTTGGTTACCATTTAGTTAACGTAATTATCCACTATATCACAGCCGTTTTTCTATTTCTCTTTATGTACAATTCCTTAAACCTCCCTATCATAAAAGCAAAATATAGTAATCACTCCTTTTCTATAGCACTTCTGGCATCTCTCTTTTGGGCATCTAACCCTATACAAACACAGGCAGTAACGTACATTATTCAGCGTATGGCGAGCATGGCCGGTATGTTTTATATCATCTCTATATACTTTTACATGAAGGCGAGAATAGCCGAAATACCCCACATAAAAATCATCTTCCTTAGTTTGTGTGTCATCGCAGGACTTATGGCAATGGGAAGCAAAGAAAATGCATTCATGCTTCCTGTAAGTATATATCTTTTTGATCTTTTTCTTATCCAAGGTCTCACAAAAGAAACTTTGAAAAAAAATGTTAAACCTGCTTCTTTAATTATTTTTCTGATCATATGCATAGGTATAACCTATTATTTTCTCTCTGATCAAGACCTATCCATACTAAGTCTCTATAGAGAAAGGACCTTTAACTTAAAGGAAAGATTGCTTTCAGAACCCAGGATTATCCTCTTTTATCTCTCCCTCATATATTATCCTATCCCTACGAGGCTATCTATAGACCATGATGTAACCATTTCGAAAACATTACTAAGCCCGCCCACTACTTTATTCTCTATTTTATTCATAGTCGTAATATTGTTCTTTGCGTTTTATCTATCAAGGAGACGTCCTTTTATTGCATTTAGCATAATCTTCTTTTTCTTAAACCATCTCATTGAATCTTCTTTTCTTCCCCTTGAATTAGTATTTGAACACAGAAACTATATCCCTTCCATGTTGCTCTTTATCCCTGTGGTCGTCCTGTTGCTAAAAGCAATCGAGTATTACTCTTCCAAAAAACCACTCCAAATAGTAATTATAATCTTTATTGTTTGCGTAATTGTTAGCCAGGGGCATTCTACTTTTATACGTAATGCCCTTTGGAAAACTGAAGAAAGCCTTTGGATGGCTGCGACAGAAAAAGCACATGAGCTCTGGCGTCCCTGGCACAATCTCGGAAAATATTATGGCGAAAAAAACATGCACAAAAAGGCATTGGCTCATTATCTTACGGCTTTAAGAAAAAAGATCATCATTAATCCGCTAGATAAACACCTGACCCTTTATAATATCGGCGTAGAGTATCATAAAATGGGACAAAAAGATAAAGCCTTCTTATACTATCTCAAGACTGAACGAATATATCCCTCTTTACCAAAAATGCACAATAATAAAGGGGTAATATTGGCAGAAAAGGGACGTGGTGAAGAAGCTATATACGAATTTAATGAGGCCATTCGATATAATAAGAATCTACACCAGGCCTATAGTAACCTCGGGTTTTTACTGTTAAAAATGGAACGAATTGAAGCGGCGATCCAGCAATTGGAGATGGCGCTTAAATTAAAGCCTGACAATGTCTCCACTCTATTAAGGCTGGGATATGCTTATAGAAAAAAAGGGGTATATGGTAAGGCTTTCATCCAATATAAAAGAGCTCAAGAACTAGCCCCTCACGACGCAAGGGTATTGCTTTATCTTTCCGAAATATACTTAATAAAAGGAATGAATGTGCAAGCAGACAGATCACTCGAACAGTTCATAGAGATATCAAAAGGCACTGACCTTCGTGTGTTGTTGGAAGAAATAATAGAAAAAGGAGAGAAATTCGACAAAATACAGGTTGATAAGAAGGTTCTTCTAAGGCTTCTATCAAAAGTATATCTCAAGAAAAAACCTCTTATCTCTTCACTAAAGGTATACCTGGATAAGAACATTAATGGCACAGGCGAGGGAGAGGTGATTCCCTAAACTAAATGGGAAAGCATCAGGGGCTGCGTCAAATAAGTCACCAATACTTTTTGAAGATTACAGCTTACGAAGTAATTGTTCCTCCAGGACCTGTAATTGTAAAGGTCTTGTTCCCCTTGGGATGAGAAGAAGTCATTGTATAACCACTCGTAGTCACTGCTGTTATAGCGAAAACAACATTTTCGGAAAGGAAAAGATTATATGTGGCTCCTATAAGAGTACCTGTCGTTGCGGTATATTCCCCCGTATCCACAAAATAGGCTTCCTGGGCTGTGGCTGCATTTCTAAGGTCAGCAGTGGCCGCTGCGTGAAATGACATTATCCTCTATGCACTAAACTGAGGGATAGCGATAGCTGCCAAAATACCAATGATCGCAATAACGATCATCAATTCAATCAGCGTAAAGCCTTTTTCATCTTTTTTTCTTAAACCTATTACCATCTCTCCCGTCTCCCGATTCTCCCTTCTATATCAATCGAGTGACATTATTCACCTGGGTCGAGAGAAATCAGTACGCTAGTTTATAAAAAGGGATCGGTGCTAAATCAAATAAGCCATCGATCCCTTAGATAATCTAGGTCGTCTTACGGACTAATCTTGCCACCAGGACCTGTCAGTGTATAAGTGAGATTTCCCTTGGGATGAGTAGAAGTCATTGTATAACCACTCGTAGTTGCTGCTGTTATAGCGAAAACAACATTTTCGGAAAGGTAAAGACCATATGTGGGTCCTATAAGAGTAGCTGTCGTTGCGGTATATGCCTGCGTATCCACAAAATAGGCCTCCTGGGCTGTCGCTGCATTTCTCAGGTCAGCAGTGGCCGCCGAGTTAAATGCCCTTATCCTGTATGCACTGAACTGAGGGATAGCGATAGCAGCCAGGATACCTATGATGGCGATAACGATCATCAACTCAATCAGCGTAAAACCTTTTTCATTTTTATTAATTAATTTTGTTAACATTGTAACCTCCTATATTGTTTTAATATAATCAACTACTACAAAGTAAATTAAGTGTATGCTCGGAAATCACCTCCTTTCGTTTTAAGATTGGTTAAATAGTTTAGTTGTTAAATAGTTAAATAGTTTACTAATTATTATATACAAATATCGTGCCATAAAATAGGATATTATACCTTTATTATAAAATATCTTTTATTTACAAATAGTTAGATACTTTCTTTTTATACTTTTAAAAAATAAAATGCGTTTCAGGTAGTGTCATATAGTAATTAATAGTGAAAAAATCGGTGATTTTCACCAAAAAAAGGTGATTTTCATCCTCGTATGTGTTTTCCTCACACTGATTTTTTACACTTTAAAGACTAACGGTTTAATTTTGTGAGACGATATTTTAGGGAATCAACAGTAACACCCAATAGCTGCGCTGCTCCTTGTTTTGAGCCTTGAGCCATTTCCATGGCCTTGAGGATATAATCCCTTTCTATATCAGCCATGACTGTATCAAGCTCAATTCCATCAGGGCCTATGTCAGTGCGGCGTCTATCTTCCTTTATTCTAACCTTTTTAAAATTAGAAAGTGTCAGGCTCTGAGGCAAAACAATATTGGATGTCTCCAGCGCCACACTCCGCTCAATTATATTCTCTAACTCCCTTACATTACCTGGAAAAGGGTATTTGCTTAGTATATCCATTGCATAGGTAGATACCTTATTTATATCTTTGCCCAAATCCTTGGAGCATTTCACCAAAAAGCTGTGAGCCAAAAGAGGCAAATCCCCCTCTCTTTCTCTTAAAGGTGGCATGGGAATCTCAATAACATTCACTCTAAAGAAAAGATCTTCCCTAAAACCTCCTGACATTACCTCTTTTTCAAGACTCTTATTTGTAGCAGATATGAATCTCACATCTACCGTTCTCTCCTGAGTTTCTCCAATCCTTGTAAAGGTCTTTTCTTGGATCACCCTCAGGAGCTTAACCTGAATGGCTGGAGTTAACTCACCTATCTCATCAAAAAATACCGTTCCTCCATCCGCTGCCTCAAAGAGACCAGCCTTATCTGTGCTTGCCCCGGTAAATGCTCCCTTCTTATACCCAAAAAGTTCACTTTCAATTAATGTCTCAGGAATCCCCGCACAATTAATAACAACAAAGGGCTTATCACTCCTCAGGCTCTGTTCATGTATAGCCCTCGCTACAAGCTCCTTGCCTGTACCGGATTCCCCGGAAATAAGGATGTTTGTCTTTGTAGTCGCAACCCGTCTGATCAGGTCATAAATCCTCTTCATTTGAGGGCTCTCACCGATTAAACACCCAAAATGGTACCCTTTCTGTAAATGATCCTCATCCTCAACCCTTGTAACAGTCTTTTTATGAAGGGCATCTCGAACAATCTTTTTAAATTCACCAACCTCAAAGGGTTTTGGGATATAATCGTAAGCCCCATCCTTCATGGCCTCAACAGCTGTCTCTGCTGTGGCAAATGCCGATATAATTATTACCGGGGCTTCTGAATTAACCTCTTTTGCCTTTCTCAGCACCCCTAAACCATCTACGGCATCCATTCGAATATCAGTGATAATCAAATCAAATGTTTCTCTACCAAGAATACTACAGGCCTCCTCACCATTAGATGCACAACGTACAGTGTAGCCTTCCTTGGCTAATAAAATCTCAAGGAATTCCCTCATGCTTAATTCATCATCAACTACCAAGATTGAGCTTATTGTCGCTTTGTCATTGGTCATTTTTTATTTGTCATATTTCATTGTTAAATATCAGGATTGAGTTCAGTAGAGTTCCACACAATCCTTCCTCCAACCATAGTAAGTATGGCCTTGCCTTTCATCTTCTGGCCAATAAAAGGTGAATTATGGCTTTTTGATTGAAAGCTGTCTTTCTGTAGCACATATTCATTGTTTGGATCTATTATTGTCAAATCTGCCTCTTTTCCCTCTTCAAGGGTGCCACCTTTTATGCTAAGAATAGAGGCAGGATTACAGGAAAGCTTTGCTATGGCTGAAGTGAGATCCATCACCCCTTCCCTTACTAAGGCTAAGGTAAGGGGTAAAGCCGTCTCTAGGCCAATTATTCCAAATGCTGCCTTATCAAACTCTATATCTTTCTCAATAGGGCTGTGGGGGGCATGATCTGTTGCAATAACATCTATTACGCCATCAGAAAGTCCTCTTTTTATGGCCTCTACATCCTTGGGTTCTCTCAATGGGGGATACATCTTGGCGTTAGTATTAAAGCCAATCACAGCTGTGTGGTCAAGACTAAAATAATGGGGAGCTGTCTCAGCCGTTACAGGAATTCCTTGCTCTTTGGCTTGTCTAATGAATTCAACCGATCCTTCGGTACTCACATGGGCAATATGAACAGGATATCCCGTTAACTTTGCTAAAAGTATCTCCCGTACCACCATTATCTCCTCTGATGCCGCTGGAATCCCTGTTAAACCAAGCTTTGTAGAAATAGTCCCCTCATGCATAACGCCCTTACTTGACAGATCAAGATCTTGACAATGTGAAATAACCGGTAAATGAAAAAACCGTGCGTATTCAATTGCCCTTCTCATGAGTTCACTGTTAGTTACCGGCCTCCCGTCATCAGATACCGCCACAGCACCTGCCTGTTTAAGGTCACCAAATTCAGTTAATGCCTCGCTCCTCGAACCCATGCTTATAGCTGCAATGGGATAAACCCTTATCAAGTTAGCTTTTCGTGCCCTCTCCACTATGAATTCCGTAACGGATCGTGAATCATTGATTGGACGTGTATTCGGCATACATGCCACAGCAGTAAATCCTCCTGCAGCAGCTGCGTGGCTTCCGGTGACAATTGTCTCTTTGTACTCCTCACCTGGCTCCCTGAAATGCACATGCATATCAATGAGACCAGGAGTAATTATCATTCCAGATGCATCTATGGTCTTTACATCCATAGCATTAGGAGGATTATATTTCCCGGGGGGAAGAATGTTTTCAATCTTTCCCTTTTTTATAACAATATCCAGTTTCTTCTTTGTTTCAGAACGAGGATCTACTAATTCTCCGTCCTTAATCCAGGTTATCACCCTTACCTCCTCCAATTAATAGGTAAAGAAGGGCCATTCTTATGGCTACACCATTGCTCACCTGATCAAGAATCACAGAAAAGGGACCATCAGCCAAATCTCCTGTTATCTCAACACCCCTATTGATAGGACCTGGATGCATTATGATGACATCCTTTTTTGCCCCTTTGATGAGCTGCGTATTTAATCCAAAAAAAATAGCATACTCTCTCAGGCTCGGAAATAGAACCTTATCCTGCCTTTCGAGTTGAATCCGCAACAGCATGATAACATCTTTATTTTTTACTGCCTTTACCGGATCGAGGATTACTTTTACCCCTAATGATTCGACATCAACTGGAATCATGGTTGGAGGGCCCGATATTGTCACCTCTGCACCCATTTTCCTCAAGCCTATTATATCGGATCTCGCTACCCTGCTGTGAGCTATATCGCCAATGATAACGACGCGTAATCCCTTTATCCTGCCCTTCTTTTTCTTAATAGTAAATAGATCAAGCAATGCCTGAGTGGGATGCTCATGAATTCCATCTCCCGCATTTATTACCCCTGAATCAACATATCGAGCTAAAAGATGCGGGGCACCACTGGAAGAGTGTCTAAGGATAATAATATCTGGATTCATCGCCTGAAGATTGCGTGCAGTATCAATAAGTGTCTCCCCCTTTACCATACTGCTGTCTGTTGCTGAAAGACTTAATGTATCTGCACTGAGTCTTTTTGCAGCCATTTCAAACGATGCCTTTGTTCTGGTGCTTGGTTCATAAAAAAAATTGACAATACTTTTACCCCTTAATGTGGGGACCTTTTTTATATCTCGTGAGGAGATCTCCATCAATGAATCAGCAGTATCCAATATAAGATTTATATCGCTCACTGACAATTGATCCATTCCCAATAGGTTTTTATGATTAAATTTATACATTTATATAAAAGTGCCTAAAGCCTGCCCCGGCGCGACGTGCTTAAATCAAACTATTAAGATTATAAGACGCTATGTGCTCTTATCAACCTATTAAAATTATAGGCCAGCCTGCCCTGGTGCGACTTCCCTGGCAAATGTTGCAATCGCTGTAGTATTTCTGTAGATTAAGCAGCATAAGCTAAGCATTGCAAACCAGGTCTGGGCCAGGGGTCTGGGCCAGGGTGACCTAAAGTTAAAAGTGCCTAAAGTTAAAGAGGATCTGTTGTCCGTTGTACCGCAATGATCATCTTTTTGACAACGTACAACTGACAACAAACAATGACTATTGTGTAAAAAAAGCCCCCTTCCCAATACGTCGGTAAGGAGGCTTTTTGAAAAAAATAATAAATATTCTTTTGAGCTTCACTTTCTTCTCTTTTCTGCTCAACATTTTCTATTTATGGTTTCTCTACCTTCTCCTTTTCATCTTCAGGAACCTTCTTTTTTCCTTTCGAGGTAACCTTTTTATCTGAAACCTTCTCGGTAATCTTCTTTTTACCCTTTATATCTTTTTTCCCGGTCGTTTTTCTTGGCTTCTTCTCCTCATGTGCCAGTAATAACTGGATAATTGCTAAAGGCGCATTATCACCGCTCCTATGACCTGTCTTTAAAATCCTGACATACCCACCCTGATGGTCTACAAGACGATCTTTTATCTGATCAAATAATTTATGGGCAACTGATTTATCTATAATATAGGAAAGCGCCCGACGTCGCGCATGAAGATCCCCTCTTTTGGCTAAGGTAATCATCTTTTCAGCGATAGGCCGTAACGCCATTGCTTTCGCATGTGTTGTTGAAATTTCCTCATGTTGGAAAAGAGAAGTGACCAAGTTTCTTAAAACAGCTCTTCGATGACCTGAATCACGGCCCAATTTTTTTCCTGCCTTTCTGTGTCTCATTAATCCTGATCCTCTTTCTTCTCTCCCCCTTCTTCCTCTTCTTCCTGTTGAGGAAAGGGAAATTCTTCCAGTTCCATGCCAAACTGCAGATCCATTTCCTCCAGGATTCCCTTTATCTCATTCAGGGACTTTCTCCCAAAATTCTTGGTCTTTAGCATTTCACTTTCTGTCTTCTGGACCAACTCGTAAATATGCTTTATATTGGCATTCTTCAGACAATTGGATGAGCGTACAGAAAGTTCGAGCTCGCTTACAGATCTAAAGAGATTTTCATTTATCTTCTCTTCCTCTTCTTTTTCCTCTTTTTCTACTTCTGCCTCTTCTTCTTCCTCAAAATTGATAAAAGGGGTAACCTGTTCCTTTAAAATTTTTGCAGCAAAAGCTAATGCATCTTGCGGGATTACTGTTCCGTCTGTCCAGATCTCTAAGGTCAACTTATCATAATCAGTCCTCTGCCCGACTCTTGCATTCCCAACTACGTATGTAACCCTCCTGATGGGTGAAAAAAGAGCATCGATAAATATTACGCCGATTGATTGATCTTCTGTTGCATTCTTTTCTGCAGGAACATAACCCCGCCCGGTTTTAACAGTCATTTCTGCATGTAAAACAGCATCTTTATTGAGGGTGGCGATATGGTGATCTGGATTCATTACCTCCACTTTTCCGTCACAGATTATATCGCCAGCTGTTACTACCTTTCCCCCCTTATTATCCAGAAAAATTTTAATTTCTTCTTTCTCATCAATAACATTAAGGTTTACTTCCTTTAAATTTAAGATGATATCAGTTACATCTTCTTTTACTCCAGGAATAGTGGTAAACTCATGCGGTACACCATCAAATTTTATAGAAACAATTGCTGCTCCCTGAAGAGACGAAAGGAGAATTCGTCTCAATGAATTACCAAGAGTAATCCCGAAACCTCTCTCCAATGGCTCACAAACAAATTTCCCATAGAAATCGGTGGATGTTTCGGTTTCGATTTCTATCGTCTGGGGTTTAATCAAATCTCTCCAATTTCTCTGAAATAGCTTTTTCATAAATATACATTACCTCACGGAAAGTGCCTAAAATTTAAAGTGCCTAAAATGAGCTAAAGTCATAAAAATTGATAACTAAAGTGTCCAAAGTACAAAATCTCAAAATGAAAAACTGGAAAGTAATCTTTAAAATCCCTAACTTTAGGCACTTTAAATACTTTAGGCACTTTAGCTCATTTACTTGGAGTAGAGCTCAACGATAAGTTGCTCATTAATAGGCATGGTCAACTCTTCACGATTGGGAAAGGCCTTAACTGTCCCACGAAAATTATCTCCATCAATCTCTAACCATGAAGGCATTTCTCGCCTCACAAATGTCTCCTTTGCCTCCAGAATGACTGGAATCTTCCAGCTCTTTTCTTTTAATGCTATTACATCCCCTTGTCTTGCTTGGAAAGAGGGTATATTTACCTTCCTTCCATTCACAGTGAAATGATTATGTCTCACCAGCTGCCCTGCCTGATTCCTGGAGGAAGCGAATCCCATCCGATATACAATATTATCCAATCGACGTTCTAATAATACCAAAAGATTTGTACCTGTAATGCCCTTCTGCCTATCAGCCTTTACATAATACCTTCGAAACTGCTTTTCTAATATCCCATAGATTCTTTTTGCTTTTTGTTTTTCTCGCAACTGTATCCCGTAATCAGAGATCTTTCCACCTCTCCTTTGTCCATGCTGACCCGGGGCATAAGAACGCCGTTCAAAGCCACATTTGTCAGTATAACACCTATCACCTTTTAGGAATAGTTTAAGTTTTTCACGCCTGCACAACCGGCATGCAGCCTCAATATATCGAGCCAATATTTTCCCTCCTTACACCCTTCTCCTTTTTGGTGGTCTGCAACCATTATGAGGAATTGGAGTCACATCCCTAATCATGGTAACGGAAAAACCATCCATTTGCAGTGCCCGTAAGGCCGCCTCCCTTCCCACTCCAGGACCCTTAACTCGAACCTCGGCAGTTTTTAACCCCATTGCCATTGCCTTTTTTAATGCACTCTGCGCTGCTAATTGGGCAGCAAAGGGAGTGCTCTTTCTCGAACCTTTAAAACCTACCTGTCCTGGACTCGATGAGGCTACCACATTACCATTCATATCAGTGATGGTAACAATCGTGTTATTAAAGGTAGATTGAATATGAACAATCCCAGTAGAGACAATCTTCTTTTCTTTTTTACTTTTACTGCCTTTTCCTCTCTCCTTGGCCATTATCCCTCCGCAGGTTTATTTTCTACGTCTTCCAATTATCCTTCTCGGTCCCTTCCTTGTTCGCGCATTCGTATGAGTTCTCTGGCCCCTTGCTGGAAGACCTTTTCTATGCCGTAATCCCCTATAGCATCCCATATCCATCAGGCGCTTGATATTCATGGATATTTCACGTCTTAAGTCTCCTTCAACCTTATAGGATTCATTAATAACGTTTCTTATTTTTGTTACTTCCTCTTCACTCAGTTCATCTGATTTGGCACCCCAATCCACTCCAACCATATTCAAAATTTTCTGAGAATTACTTCTGCCTATACCATAGATATAGGTCAACGCTATCTCGGCTCTCTTTCCCTTTGGTAAATCAACACCAGCGATTCTGGTCAATGTGGTCTCCTTGAATAGTTTCTTGAGTTTCTTGGCTTATTAACAAACCTCACGTACAACAGAAACCTTATTAGCCTTGCCTCTGTTTGTGTCGAGGATTATCACAGATCACCCTCAGCACACCTTTTCTCTTAACTATCTTGCAATTCTTACATCTTTTTTTTATGGATGACCTCACCTTCATACTCTATCTCACGCTCCTTAATCCCTTTTTCATAAACCCCTCATAATGCCTGGTCAATAGATGGCTCTCAATCTGGGTAATAGTATCCATACCGACACCAACTACAATCAAAAGGCCCGTCCCTCCAAAATAAAAAGGGATATTGAGTCTGTACACTAAGAGTTCAGGCAAAATACATATAATAGATACGTAAATTGCTCCACTAAATGTTATCCTTGTGAGCACTCGGTCAATATACTCGGCCGTACTTTTACCAGGCCTAATGCCAGGTACAAATCCACCATACTTTTTCAGGTTATCTGCGACCTCGGTTGGATTAAAATGAATGGCCGTATAAAAATAACAAAAGAAAATTATAAACCCTACATAAAGTAAGGTATATATTAGATGACCTGGCGCCAAGGAACTTACAATAGTCTGAAGCCAACCAATCTGTTTAACACTTAAAAAGCCTGCTATTGTAGCCGGAAACATAATAATGGAAGAGGCGAATATTGGGGGAATAACGCCTGCAGTATTAACCTTTAATGGAAGATGGGTGCTTTGCCCCCCATACATCTTTCTACCTATAACCCTTTTTGCATACTGGACTGGTATCCGTCTCTGCCCTCTTTCAACAAAAACAATAACCCCAACAATTGCTATCATAAAAACGACTAAAATAAGACCAAAAAAAGGGCTCATCTCTCCAGTACCCATCAGGCGAAATGTATTGCCAACACCTGAAGGTAACCTAGCTACAATCCCTGCAAAAATGATTAATGAAATACCGTTTCCAATTCCCCTCTCTGTTATCTGCTCACCAAGCCACATCAAAAAAGTTGTACCAGCAGCCAATGTTATCATAGTCATCAGCCTAAAGCCCCACCCGCCTAAAGGAACAATCAAGGCTCCTTCAGGGCTTGTCATGCTTTCAAGGCCAACTGATATGCCAAGACCTTGTATAAGACTAAGTAGTACCGTCCCATAGCGTGTATATCGTGTAATCTTTTTCCGCCCAGCTTCTCCCTCCTTTTTCAATTTCTCTAAATGGGGAACTACCACTGTGAGGAGTTCGAGGATAATGGCCGCACTTATGTACGGCATTATACCTAAGGCCATAACTGACAGCCTTCGTAAAGCCCCACCTGAAAACATATCAAAGAGACCAAACAAGGTTCCCTGTCTGTCAGTGAAGAAAGCAGCCAAAGCTGCTGAATCAATACCAGGCGTTGGAATATGGCACCCAAGCCTGTACACGGCCAGCAATAAAAAGGAAATAATTATCCTCTTTTTTAACTCAGGAATCTTTGTGATATTTTGAAAACCGCCAATTACCATGAGACTATCTCTATCTCGCCACCAGCAGATTCAATCTTTTTTTTCGCTGTCTGGCTGGCTTTATTAACCTTTATCTTTACTGGGTAAGATATTTCCCCTTCCCCCAAAAGTTTCACTGCAAGGGCCTTTTTTAACAAACCGCTCTTACGCAATGTCTCATCGCTAATTAATTCACCCGGCTTAAAATATTTGAGATCTTTTATATTTATAATCTCATACTGTTTCTTAAAGATATTTGTAAAGCCTCGTTTCGGAATTCTTCTCTGCAGAGGCATTTGTCCACCTTCAAACCCTAAATGGACCCCTCCGCCAGAACGTGAGTTTTGTCCTTTTGTTCCTTTACCTGCGGTTTCTCCACTTCCTGTGCCTTTTCCTCTACCGATTCTTTTTCTCTTTTTCCGAGAACCTTTTGGCAATGTCAATTCATTCAATTTCATATAGACTCCTGTAAAACTATCCGTGCTCAGGTCAATATTTCCTCTGCAGTCTTCCCCCTTGATCTCGCTATCTCCTCTGGAGTTCTTAAGGACATAAGTCCATTAATGGTAGCCTTGACCAAATTATGGGGATTATGTGAACGTAAGCATTTGCTCACAATGTTCCTCACGCCAGCCACCTCTAAAACTGCCCTGACAGCTCCTCCAGCTATAATACCAGTTCCAAGGCGAGCTGGCTTAAGCAGAACAGAACTCGAGCCGCAGACACCGACTACTTCATATGAAATAGAATCTTTGAGAAGTGAAACTGGCCTCATATCCTTCTTGGCCTTTTCCCCTCCTTTTCTTATTGCCTCTGGTACTTCATTTGCCTTTCCAAGTCCAGCGCCTACCATACCTTTCCCATCGCCAGCAACTACTATAGCACTGAAGGAAAACCTGCGGCCCCCTTTTACAACTTTTGCCACTCTATTAATATACACAACCTTCTCGATTAATTGGACATCTTCATCTTCTGTAATCAATTACTTCTCCTTTTACTTTGAAAATGGAAATTAGAAATTTGAAACTTGATACTTCTTCCTGCTTCCTTGTTGTCGTATTTCATCTATCCCGTTTCAAGTTTCACGTAACTAAAATTTCAAACCATTCTCTCTTGCCGCATCAGCAAGCGCCTTCACACGCCCATGAAAGAGAAAGCCATTCCTGTCAAAAACAACCTCTGTAATACCCTTTTTTACCCCTATCTTTCCAATAGCCTCGCCAACCAATATCGCACCTTTTATGTTACCGCTAATACCTTTGGTGTTCGACTTAAGATCCTTAGATATTGTTGAGGCTGTTAACAGAGTCCTCCCTGCAGTGTCGTCTATGATTTGGGCATATATATGCCTCGCTGATTTAAAAACAGTCAAACGTGGTCTATCAGGTTTCCCTTGTATTTTCCTTCTCACCCTCTTCTTCCTTTTCAAACGAGCCAATCTATTTTCTTTAATACGAATCATAATGAATGCATAAATTAAAAAAATAATTTTAGGCTTTTGCCCCTGTTTTTCCTGCCTTTCGTCTCACCTTTTCTTCTAAATATTTAACACCTTTTCCTTTATACGGCTCTGGGGCTCTAAAACTTCTAATCTCGGCTGCGGTAATCCCTAAAAGTTCCTTGTCTATCCCGCTCAAAATCACCTTATTTTTTTGATCAAGCTGCACTTCTATACCACGTGGAATATCATATTTAATAGGATTTGAATAACCCAGGTTAAATACCAATTGATTTCCTGAAAGTTCAACCCTATATCCTACACCAATTATCTCAAGGGTCTTTTTAAACCCCTCGCTCACGCCTAAAACCATATTGGCTATCAACGAGCGGAAAAGGCCTGAAAGTGATTTAGATTCTTTCGAGTTATCAGAAATTGACACTGCTATCTGCGAATTATCTATATTTAATGCTACTTTAGGATGAATAAGGCGGCTTAATTCCCCTTTTGGGCCTTTCGCGGACAACGTTCTGCCATCAAACGTAATCTCTACCTCTTTCGGTACAATAATCGGCTTTTTACCTATTCTTGACATGATCTATATTCTATCAATGTATTAAATTTTTATCCCGCTGTAAGCGGGAAAATCATATTGCTATTAGTTATCATACTTTCATGCCATTCATATGGAATGATGGCCTGCCCTGGCGCGACTTTTCAGGAGCATTATGATGCCGCTGTAATACTTCGGGAGTATAATCTATATACCTCAGTTATTGCATGCCAGGTCTGGGCCAGGGCGGGCCAATACTCCAATTGGGGCGAAGCCCCTAAGTTTTTACCAAACCGAGCAAATTATCTCTCCCCCTATGCCCATTTTTCTCGCTTCCCTATCGGTCAGCACGCCTTTAGAGGTTGAAACAATATTAATACCAAGCCCATTCAATACCCTGGGTATCTTCTTATACCTTGAATACACCCTACAGCTTGGCTTACTTATTCTCTTAAGATCTTTAATGACAGGACTTTTATCCTCATTATATTTTAGGTAAATCACTATAATGTCTTGCTTGCTGCCTTTAATTATCTTGTAATTCCTTATATACCCTTCAAATTTTAATATCTTAACGATATTGATTTTAATCTTGGAGGAGGGAACCTCCACTTTATCATATGAGACCATGATCGCATTTTTTATCCTCACGATCAAATCCGCAATGGGGTCAGTCATGGTCATTATGCATCTCCGTTTTTACTTACCTACCAACTTGATTTAGTGACACCTGGTATATCACCCCTTAAGGCCAAATTTCTAAAACAAATCCTACAAATCCCAAATTTCCTTAAAAAGGCCCTACTTCTGCCACAAAGAGGACATCTATTATACGTACGAGTGGAAAATTTTTGATTTCTCTTTGCCTTTATAATCAAAGATTTTCTTGCCAAAGCAAAACCCCCTTCTTATCTCCGAAATAACAATCCCATTTTCTCAAGCAAAAAGCGACCCTCAGCATCAGTCTTGGTAGTAGTAACAATAGTAATATTAAGGCCCTTAACCTTGTCAATCTTATCATAATTGATTTCTGGAAAAATAATCTGCTCCTTAATGCCTAATGTATAATTACCGCGACCATCAAAGGCCTTATCTGATAAACCTCGAAAATCTCTCACCCTGGGAAGAGCTACATTAAAAAGCTTATCTAAAAAATAATACATCCTCTCACTTCTTAATGTGACCATACATCCTATAGGCATTCCTTCCCTCAGCTTAAAGCTCGCAATGGACCTCTTGGCTCTTGTAATAACAGGTTTTTGTGCACTAATGAGGGCTAATTCCTCTACCGCTGAATCCAGGACTTTAATATTATGTATTGCCTCACCAAGGCCCATGTTGAGAACCACCTTTTCAAGTTTCGGTACCTCCATTACGTTTCGATAACCAAACTCCTTGATCATAACCGGCACAATCTCTCTAAGATATTTTTCTTTTAATCGAGACATAAGCTTTGATTAACCTATTGTTATTTATCTAATATCTCCCCACACTTTTTGCAAAATCTTACCTTACTACCATCCTCGAGCACCTTTTTTCCAATCCTTGTTATCTCAGCGCACTTTCCACAGACAAGCATAAGGTTAGATATATTAATAGGGGCCTCTTTTTCAATAATCCCACCTTTGGCACCTTTACCTCCAGGCCTGGTATGCCTCTTTACCATATTTAGTTTTTCTACTATAATCCCTTCCTTCTCGGAAATAACTTTCAACACTGTGCCAATCTTTCCTTTTTCCTTGCCGGCTATTACCATTACCTTATCATTTTTTCTTATGTAAAACTTCTTCTTAGACATAATAGATACTCTTGTGGTTAAAGTACCTCAGGGGCAAGAGATATAATTTTCATAAATCTTTTCGACCTCAGCTCCCTGGCTACAGGACCGAAAATTCGTGTTCCAATTGGCTCCCTTTGTTGATTGATTAATACAGCTGAGTTATCATCAAATTTTATGTATGAGCCATCATCCCGCCTAATCTCTTTCGCTGTCCTTACTATAACTGCTCTTAAAACATCACCTTTTTTTACCTTGCTATTAGGCAAAGATTCTCTAACAGATACTACGATGACATCTCCCACCCTTGCGTATCTTCTCCTTGTACCGCCAAGAACCTTTATGCAATAAAGTTTCCTAGCACCTGAATTATCAGCAGCATTTAATATTGTCTCGGCCTGTATCATAGTAGTTCCTAAGTGAACGAGAGTTTAAAGTGCGTAACGTGCCTAAAATGTAGGCTAAAAAAATGATCTTCTCAACACCTTTAGCCCTTTTTAGGCGTTTTAAAAAGTTAACTTATAACCTTTAGCACTCTCCATCTTTTCATCTTACTTATCGGGCGACTTTCAATGATTCTTACTTTATCACCTATCTGACATATATTATGTGAATCGTGCACCAGGTATTTTGCCCGGTACTTAATATACTTTTTATATTTTTTATGCTTGGCCAATCGTTCGACTAAGACCTTTACACTCTTATTCATCGTGTTATTTAATACAACACCTGTCATCTCTTTTCTTTTGCTACGTATCTCCATATCATGACCCAGCATTATCTTTCCTGTTATCTTTCTCATTCAATGCAGTTTTAATCCTGGCGATGTCCTTTTTTGTCTTTCTTATAGTAGTATGGTTACTTAACTGGCCAGTGGCCATTTGGAATCGAAGGTTAAACAATTCCATTGCCAACTCCTTTTCGCGTTGTAGTAATTCTTGGGTACTCAATTCCCGTAATTCCCCTGCTTTCAATGTGTTATTCACTCCTGCTTAAGAATTTAGTCGCAAATGGCAATTTATGACCAGCCAATCGAAACGCCTCTTTAGCTACCTCTTTATCAACACCTTCAATTTCATATAAAATCTTGCCGGGTTTTATTACTGCTACCCACCCTTCAAAATTACCCTTGCCTTTCCCCATTCTTGTTTCAGCAGGCTTCTTAGTCATTGGCTTGTCGGGGAAAACCTTTATCCATATTTTGCCACCCTTCTTCACGGCTCTTGTGATAGCTATCCTTGCTGCCTCTATCTGTCTGGCTGACATAAAGCCGCACTCCTTTGCCTGCAATCCAAAATAACCAAACTCAAGATCTGAGCCTCTATAGGCCTTCCTTCTCATTCGTCCCTTTTGAATGTTTCTATGTTTAACCTTTTTTGGGCTTAACATAACGCGACCTTTCTATTCCCCCTTGTTAGGCCAAATTTCGCCTTTAAAGATGGCTACCTTTACTCCTATCACCCCATACGTTGTTAATGCTTCAGCAAATCCATAATCTATGTCTGCCCTGAGGGTATGCAATGGTACCCTGCCCTCCCTATACCATTCTCTCCTTGCCATCTCTGCTCCACCGAGCCTCCCACTACAGGAAATCTTTATACCCTTCGCACCAAATCTCATAGCCAAATTAACACTCTTCTTCATTGCCCTGCGAAATGCCACCCGACGAACTAATTGTATAGCTGTATTCTCTGCAACTAGTTGAGCTTCCAATTCCGGCCTTCTTACCTCTTTGATATCAATAAAAAATTCCCTTTTTATTTTTTTCTCTATTTCCTTTTTTAAATTTTCTATCTCTGCCCCTCTCTTACCAATTATAATCCCAGGTCTCGATGTATAAATCCTAAGCCTTACCTTGTTAGCAGTTCTCTCGATCTCTATCTTAGATACACCAGCCTGATAAAGCCGCTTTTTTAAAAATCTCCGAATTTCCTCGTCTTCTATAACGAGTGAGGCAAACTCAGAACCAGCAAACCACCTGCTATTCCATGTCCTATTAATGCCTAGCCTTAATCCTACTGGATGTACCTTTTGACCCACTGAATTCTCCTTCTAATCTGTTAGTTTGGAAGTTTTAATCGATAATTTTAGGCACTTTTTATAGGGTTATCTCTCATCGAGAATAATCGTCAAGTGACTGGTTCTTTTTCTTATCCTCGTTGCCCTCCCCATAGCCCTTGGTCTAAATCGTTTTAACATTGGCCCCTCATCAGCAAATATATGCTTGATAAACAAGCTGTCCACATCTGTATCAGGACGTTGGCTCGCATTAGCAATAGCAGAATTGACTAACTTACGTAAAATAGGGGCCCCTTTTTGCGGAGCAAAGGTTAATATGTTTAATGCTTCTTCAACCTTTTTCCCTCTTATCTCCCTCGTAAGTAGTCGTATCTTCCTTGGAGATACCCGTATGTACTTTGCAATAGCCTTGATTTCCATGTCTTACTCAATATATCGAAAATTCTCGACCCTATAGGCAGTATTGTTTTCTATCAGCAATTAATCTAATCCATCCATATGGAAAAGTGGAATATCCTATGAAGCAATGCGTGGGCTTTGTTATTTCTTTTTCCCTTTCAAACGAGATTTCTTATCCCCTCCGGCATGGGTATAAAATATTCTTGTTGGTGAAAATTCACCTAATTTATGTCCTACCATATCTTCGGTGATAAATACCGGAACAAATTTCTTCCCGTTATGCACAGCAAAGGTTAAACCTATAAACTCTGGAAAAATAACAGACCGCCGAGACCATGTCTTAATAACCTGATGACTGTTCTCCTTTATGGCTCTATTTACCTTCTTCGTGAGACTATCATCCACAAAAGGTCCCTTCTTTACTGAACGTGGCAACCCTCTCTCCTTTCCTATTTTCTTCTTTTGATAATCAATCTATCACTTGTCTTGTTACGTTTTGTTCTGAAACCCTTAGTAGGTACACCCCACGGCGTAACTGGATGTCTACCCCCTGATGATCTTCCTTCTCCACCTCCAAGAGGATGATCAACTGGGTTCATAGCTACACCCCTTACATGCGGTCTTCTTCCTAAATGCCTTGATCTTCCTGCCTTACCAAGGGAGATATTTTCATGATCTAAATTCCCTATTTCACCAATGGTAGCCCGGCAGCCTAATAAAATCATCCGTACCTCGCCTGAGGGAAGTTTCACCTGTGCGTACTTTCCTTCCTTAGCCATTAATTGGGCATACCCGCCTGCACTTCTTGCGAGCTGTCCTCCGTAACCGACATGTAATTCTATATTATGTATATGTGTACCCATGGGAATATTTGCCAAAGGCATGGTGTTACCTATTTTTATCTCCACATTCTCTCCAGATTCTACCCTGTCACCAGCTTGTAATTTATCTGGTGCCAATATATAGGACTTCTCCCCATCTAAATAGTGAAGGAGTGCAATCCTTGCAGACCTATTAGGATCATATTCTATTGAGGCAACGATGGCTGGAATAGTATCTTTCTTCCTTTTAAAATCAATCATCCTATATCTCCTCTTGTGTCCTCCTCCCCTGTGCCTTACAGTGATTCTTCCTTGAGAATTCCTGGCGCCAGATCTCTTTGTTGGTTTTAATAAGCTCTTTTCCGGCTTACTCGTTGTAATCTCTTCGAAACTTGATACCGTCTGAAATCGTCTTCCAGGTGAGGTCGGGTTATTTTTTTTAAGCGCCATATTTCTTTCCTTTAAACACCCTCAAAAAATTCGATATTTTCACCTGGTGCAAGTCTTACAATTGCCTTTTTCCAGTCTGGCTTTCTTCCTACATTCCTTCCTACTGTGCGTTTCTTTCCTTTAACATTAATGACAGTTACGCTTAAAACCTTCACCTTAAATATGTTCTCAATGGCATTCCTCACCAATATCTTGTTGGCGTGTCTATCCACCTCGAATGTAAGTTGATTCACTTGTTCCTTTTGCTTCGTAGCTTTTTCTGTTATAAGCGGTCTTTTAATTATCTGATAAAAATCCATCACCGAGCGAGGGCCTCCTCTACTATTCCTAAAGCTCCTTCAACAAATAAGAGATATTTGTGACGTAAAATATCGTATACATTGAGTCCTTCAGCCCTTAAGAGTTTAACCTTTTTAATATTTCTTGAGGATTTTTCAAGGTTCTCATCCGCCCTTTCCGTAACTATGAGGGCATTATCTAAATCAAAGTTCTTTAAAACATCAAATAATTTTCCTGTGCTTATTTCTTCAAGATGAATGTTATCAACCACAAAGAGTTGTCCTGTCTTGAATTTATCGGCTAAGGCCATCCGTAATGCTGCCTTTCTGACCTTCTTGTTAACCTTAAATGAATAATCTCTTGGTACAGGCCCAAAGGCTACACCGCCACCCCTTCTTATAGGTGAAGACGCTGCTCCTACCCTTGCTCGACCTGTGCCTTTCTGTCGCCATAGTTTTTTAGTGCTCGCTTTTACTTTAGATCTATTTTTAGTCGATGCACTTCCGGAGCGAGAGCTTGCCAATTGACCCCTTACCACCTGATGAATTATATCTTCTCTGACAGAAACATTGAAGATTTCATCCTTTATATTCCGCTCATGAATCTTCTCACCTTTTACATTATGTACATCTATAAGAGCCACTGTCGTCTTGCTCCACATTTAATAATTGCTAATTTAAAATTACTAATTGCTAATTTTTACCTCTAAGAAGCTCCCTCTACTACCAGGAACCGAACCTTTAAGCAAGATTAAATTTTTCTCTTTCACAACATCAAATACCCTTAAATTTTTAACTGTCACTTTTTCGTTACCCATCCTACCAGGAAGTTTTTTTCCTTTCATCACCCTGCTTGGAGTTGCACTCGCACCAAGAGAACCAGGAACCTTATGGGATCGACAACCATGAGTTTTACCTCCTCCACTGAATCCCCATCTTTTCACAACTCCGCTGAAACCCCTCCCTTTGCTCGTGCCTCTTACAGTTACTAAATCTCCAACATTGAATATCTCACCACTAATCTCCTGCCCGAGTTCAAATCCATCAATATCATCTACTTTTATTTCCCGTAAAAGGTCGAATCCACCTTTTCCTGCTGCCTTTAGGTGACCGGATAGAGGCTTATTTATTCGTTTATCTTTTTTTGGCTGAAAGCCTATCTGAACAGCATTATATCCCTCTTTGTCAACCCTCTTAATCTGAATGATATAACATGGGCCAACCTCCAGCACAGAGACAGGGACAGACTCTCCGTTATCTCGAAACACACGTGTCATACCAATCTTTTTTCCCAGAATTCCTTTGACCATAGTTTCTGTTTCCCTAAAGCTTTATCTCCACATCCACTCCAGCGGCAAGATCCAATTTCATAAGGGCATCCACTGTCTGCTGCGTTGGCTCTAAAATATCTATCAACCTCTTATGTGTTCTTATCTCAAATTGTTCTCTTGATTTTTTATCCACGTGAGGTGACCGTAAAACACAATATTTATTAATCTCTGTTGGAAGTGGTATCGGGCCAGCAATCTTTGCTCCGGTGCTCTGAGCAGTATCCACAATCTCTGAAGCAGATTGATCTAAAAGTTTATGATCATACGCCTTTAACCTTATCCGAATCTTCTGATTATTCATAACGGTTTCGCCTTATTCCACTATTTCACTGATTACTCCAGCACCAACTGTTTTACCGCCTTCCCGAATAGCAAAGCGGAGCTCCTTTTCCATCGCTATCGAGTTTATCAAGTTTACCTCCAAAGAGACATTATCACCAGGCATAACCATCTCTACTCCCTCTGGGAGGGTGACGACACCGGTCACATCTGTTGTCCGGAAATAGAACTGAGGCCTATATCCAATAAAAAATGGTGTATGCCTTCCTCCCTCCTCTTTGGTAAGTATATACGCCTCTGATTTGAACTTCGTGTGAGGGGTGATAGAGCCCGGTCGTGCGACAACCTGTCCTCTTTCAACCTCTTCTCTTTTGATCCCTCTGAGAAGCACGCCAATATTGTCACCTGCTCTGCCCTCATCAAGGACCTTCCTGAACATCTCAACCCCTGTGCACACTGTCTTTTGTGTCTCTCTGATACCAACAATCTCTATCTCATCACCAACCTTTACGATACCTCTTTCTGCTCTTCCAGTTACCACAGTGCCTCTGCCTGATATAGTAAATACGTCTTCTATAGGCATCAGAAATGGTTTCTCTGTGTCCCTTACAGGCTCTGGTATAAATTCATCAATGGCATCCAGCAACTCCATAATAGCACCACAGTTAGGGCATTCCTTTTTCCCACATCCACACTCCAGTGCCTTCAGGGCTGAACCATGTATTATAGGGGTTTCCTCCCCTGGAAACTCATACTTGGTTAACAACTCTCTGAGTTCCAGGTCAACCAGCTCTATCAACTCTTTATCATCAACCATATCGGTTTTGTTTAAAAAGACAACAATGCTTGGAACCCCGACCTGTCGAGCCAATAATATATGTTCCCTGGTCTGAGGCATGGGGCCATCATCTGCGCCAACAACCAAAATAGCACCATCCATCTGAGCTGCTCCGGTAATCATGTTCTTGATGTAATCTGCATGACCTGGGCAGTCTACATGGGCATAATGCCTGTTGTCTGTTTCGTACTCTACATGGGCAGTGGCTATTGTAATGCCTCTTTCTTTTTCCTCCGGTGCCTTGTCTATCTCATCAAAGGAAATATAGTCAGCCATACCCTTTTTAGATAAACAGAGAGTCATTGCCGATGTTAACGTCGTCTTACCATGATCTATATGACCGATGGTGCCGACATTTACATGGGGCTTTGTCCTCTTAAACTTTTCTTTGGCCATTGTCGTTACCTCCTTAAAAATCTTTTACTGGTCATTTGTCAGCGGTTAGTTGTCAGTTGCAAAGAAATCAACGGGCAACAGTCAACGGACAACGGACTATTGACTAACGACATTTATATTACCAACGATAATGAGCAAAGGCCTTATTCGCCTCCGCCATCCTATGTGTATCCTCCTTCTTCTTAAAGGCAGCACCCCTTCCCTTAGAGGCATCAATCAGCTCCCCTGCTAATTTTGCTGCCATTCCTTTTTCGCCCCTTTGTTTGGCGCTTGTGAGTATCCATCGTAAACTTAGTGTAGTCCTCCGCAAATATCTCACTTCAGTAGGCACCTGATAGGTAGAACCACCGACTCTTCTTGATCTTACTTCAACTACTGGCTTAACGTTTTCAATAGCCTTCTGAAAAAGAGATAGCGGATCTTCCTTGGCCTTCTCATGCATAATATCAAAGGCATCATAGAGAATAGACTGAGCTAAGTTCTTTTTTCCTCTTTGCATAATTCTATTAATGAATTTAGCAACTAATTCACTTTTATATTTAGGGTCAGGTAAAATTTCTCTTTTTAAGATTACTGCTTTTCTCGGCATTCCAGCGCCTCCAACTAGTGTTCATTATGTTCATTTAGTTTATTGGGTTCTGATACAATACACACAGGAAACTCACCACACTCAACAAACCCAATTAAATTCCCTTAGGCTTCTTAGTTCCGTATTTGGAGCGGCTTCTCCTTCTATCTTCGACTCCTGAGCTATCCAAGGTGCCCCGGATGATATGATACCTTATGCCAGGTAAGTCCTTAACTCTCCCACCCCTGATCAGAACAACAGAATGCTCTTGCAGGTTATGTCCAATCCCTGGAATATAGGAAGTAACCTCTATTCCATTTGTCAAGCGTACCCTCGCAACCTTACGCAAGGCAGAGTTAGGTTTCTTAGGAGTAGATGTGTAAACCCTGATACATACACCCCTTTTTTGTGGACACCCCCTTAGGGCTGGTGTCTTAATTTTCTTCTTTACCCTCTGCCGCCCATTTTTAATGAGTTGATTAATTGTTGGCATCTATTTCTCTTTTAAAAAATTATTCTGCTCTATGCTGTAAACGCCTTTTATTCTATCTATAAAATTATTTCAACACTTTTCTAAAAAAATTATTGCTCCACCTCTATATCTAACCCTCTGTGTATACTCAAACCTGTTCCCGCAGGTATAAGTCTGCCCATAATAACGTTTTCTTTGAGGCCTCTTAAATAATCTACTTTGCTCTCCACGCTTGCATCTGCTAAGACCTTTGTAGTTTCCTGAAAAGATGCAGCTGATATAAAGCTATCAGTATTAATTGATGCCTTTGTAACTCCCAGCAAAAGTGGTTCCCCTACGGCTGGCTTGCCTCCCTTTGCAATAATTTCCTGATTTGTTTCCTCAAAACGCCACCGCTCAATCTCTTCTCCTAAGATAAAATCTGAATCTCCAACTTCCTTCACTAATACTCTTCTCAACATCTGCCTGACAATCACCTCTATATGCTTATCATTTATCTTCACACCCTGGAGGCGATAGACCTTTTGAACTTCATCAACGAGGTATTTGGATAGTTCTTTAGGGCCTTTTATTCTTAAAATATCATGAGGATTAGCCGAACCTTCCATGAGGGCTTCACCAGCTCTCACATAATCTCCATCAAAAACGCTTACATGTCTACCTCTGGGCACAACATATTCAGCAGGTTTGCCAATTTCAGGTGTGATAATTACCCGCCTTTTTCCTGATAAATATTTTCCAAAGGATACTGTTCCATCGATCTCACTTAATAGGGTCTGATCTTTGGGTTTCCTGACCTCAAATAATTCTGCAACCCTTGGCAAACCACCCGTAATATCTTTCGTCTTTGTGGTTTCTCTTGGTATCTTGGCCAACACATCACCGGCATGAACCTCATCTCCCTCTGATACCATAATAATAGCACCTGTAGGAAGGAAATACCTGGCAACTGCCCCTGGCGAATCATCTGAGAGCTGAATTGTTTTTCCAGTAGAACCTTTTATTGAAATCCTCGGCCTAACGTCTGGATCACCAGATGCAACAATAACTCTACTTGATTTACCAGTTACTGAATCCAGTCTTTCCTGCTTTGTTCTACCTTCATAAATATCGCCAAACTTTAACCTGCCAGAGACCTCTGTTAAAATCGGTATAGTAAAGGGATCCCATTCTACTAAGAGCTCACCAGGATGTATCTCTTTTCCATCATTAGCCTTAATTATAGCGCCATATATAACTGGGTACCGTTCTAACTCTCTTCCACTTGCATCCACCACTCCGATATCCCCATTTCTATTCATTACCACATGGTCCCCTTTGGCATTCATTACTGTCTTGAGATTATAAAATTTAATCTTCCCACTATTCCTGGACTGAATTGTAGACTGTTCTACCTTTCTAGTTACTGTACCCCCAATATGAAATGTCCGCATGGTGAGCTGCGTGCCTGGCTCACCAATAGACTGTGCTGCAACAATGCCTATCGGCTCACCTATATCAATCTCTCTACCATGTGCTAGGTCTCTACCATAACACTTTTTGCAGACCCCTCTCACTGCCCTGCATGTCAATACTGATCTAATTTTTACCTTTTCAATCCAGGATCTCTCGATCCTTTCAACTGCTGATTCATCTATTTCTTCGTTGTACTTAAGTAGTAATTCTCCGGTTATCGGGTCAGTGATATCTTCAGCTGCAATTCTTCCCAGAATTCTCTCTGATACAGGCTGAATCGCCTCACCCCCCTCAGTTAATGACTCTACCCAGATCCCGTCCATAGTGCCGCAATCTTCCTCTGTGATACAGGCGTCCTGAGACACATCTACCAGTCTGCGAGTCAGATATCCTGAATTAGCCGTCTTCAGCGCGGTATCTGCCAATCCCTTTCGTGCACCATGAGTAGAGATAAAATACTCTAAAACTGTCAAACCCTCACGGAAATTTGCAGTAATAGGAGTCTCAATAATCTCTCCAGAGGGTTTTGCCATTAAGCCCCTAATGCCTGCCAACTGCCTCATCTGATCCTTGCTACCTCTCGCACCCGAATCAGACATCATATATATTGGATTAAAACTATCGCTCTTTTTTTTGGTTCCATCAGGCGCTTCCAATTCCTCTACAGCCATTTCATCCATCATTTCCGAGGAAATTACCTCTGTGGCCTTTGTCCAAATATCAACTACTTTATTGTATTTTTCCCCGTCGGTAATCAAACCATCGCTATACTGGCTTTCAATCTTTTTTACCTCACCTTCAGCCTCTTCTATAATTTCATATTTCTTTCTCGGGGTAACCATATCTTTAGTTGAGATAGAGATACCGGAGATAGTCGCATACTTGTATCCAATATCTTTAAGTCTGTCCGCTAAAATAACCGTTGCCTTAGTACCTAAAGAACGATAACATTCATTGATAATATCCCTCAGCCCCTTCTTATTTATTATTCTATTTACCATTTCAAAGGGTAACTCTTTAGGAAAAATTTCATAAAGGATTACCCTTCCAGTAGTCGTCCTGACTATTTGGCCATTAATTCTAACCCTTATAGAAGTATGTAGATCCAATTCGCCAGCATCATAGGCCATTCTCACCTCTTCCATATTAGCAAAAATCATATGTTCACCTTTGCCAAATGGCCTCTCTTTAGTCATATAATAGATGCCTAATACAATATCTTGGGTTGGCACAATGATAGGATCACCATTGGCTGGTGAAAGGATATTGTTCGTAGATAGCATTAATACCCTGGCTTCAATCTGGGCTTCAACAGAAAGAGGGACATGGACAGCCATCTGGTCGCCGTCAAAATCAGCATTAAAAGCAGTGCATACAAGGGGGTGAAGCTGAATAGCCTTACCTTCAATAAGAATAGGTTCAAATGCCTGCATTCCAAGCCTATGAAGAGTGGGCGCCCTATTAAGCAAAACACAGTGTTCCTTAGCTACTTCATCTAAGCAATCCCACACCTCTGGTGTTTCGTTTTCAACTAATTTTTTGGCTTTCTTCAGGGTGCCTGCCATGCCTTTTTCCTCAAGCTTATCATAAATAAAGGGCTTAAAAAGCTCTAAAGCCATCTGTTTTGGAAGTCCGCATTGATGCAATCTTAAATTGGGACCAACAACAATCACAGATCTTCCTGAATAATCTACCCTTTTTCCGAGTAAATTTTGCCTAAATCTCCCCTGCTTACCCTTTAGCATATCGCTGAGGGATTTTAATGGTCGCTTATTTGCACCAGTTATAGTCTTACCTCGCCTTCCGTTATCAAACAAAACATCTACAGCCTCCTGCAGCATTCTTTTTTCATTTCTAATTATAATATCAGGTGCAGTTAATTCTAAGAGGCGTTTCAGCCTATTGTTCCTATTTATAACCCTACGGTAAAGATCGTTGAGATCTGAGGTAGCAAATCTTCCCCCATCTAAGGGTACTAAAGGCCTTAGGTCTGGTGGTAAAATAGGTATAACATCCATTATCATCCACTCTGGTTTATTATTGGATGATCTAAAGGCATCGACTATTCGAAGGCGCTTTGAAAGCTTTTTCCTTTTGGCATCTGATTTGGTGCTCAGTAACTCATCCTTTAATTTGGAAGCAAGCATTTCTAAATCTATTTCTCTTAAGATTATTTGAATGGCTTCAGCTCCCATTCCAGCTATAAATCCGTCTCCATAATCCTCTTTGGCCTTCAGATACTGCTCCTCTGTCAACAAGGCACCCTTGGTGAGCGGGGTGTCTTTTGGATCGATAACCACGTAATTCTCAAAGTAAAGTACCTTTTCCAAGGCCTTAAGAGTCATATCTAAAAGCAAGCCGATTTTGGAGGGGATACACTTCAAAAACCAGATATGTGCCACAGGCGTTGCTAATTCAATATGACCCATTCTCTGTCTTCTCACCTTAGAGTGCGTAACCTCCACACCACATTTCTCGCACACCACCCCCCTATGCTTCATCCTTTTATATTTTCCACAAAGACACTCATAATCCCTTGTAGGGCCAAAGATCTTTGCACAAAATAATCCATCCCTTTCAGGTTTAAAGGTTCGATAATTAATGGTTTCAGGCTTTTTAACCTCGCCATAAGACCACTCTCGTATCTTCTCAGGTGAAGCAATAGAAATCTGTAGCGAATTAAAACTTAGAGGGTCCTTTGGTTTTGTGAAAAAACCATACAAATCTTCCAAAACTTCCTCCTTTTTTTAGCTCTTGTTATTATAATCTAAAAAACCTCAGAATCTCCATCCTCGTTCAAGTCTACTTTTAAGCCGAGACTCTGCAGTTCTTTTACCAAAACATTGAAGGACTCTGGTAGTCCTGCTTCTAAAAAATTGTTTCCCTTTACAATCTTTTCATACATCCGTGTCCGGCCAGCGACGTCATCGGATTTGACAGTCAAAAACTCTTGTAAAGAATATGCCGCTCCGTAAGATTCCATTGCCCAGACCTCCATCTCGCCCAAGCGCTGACCTCCAAACTGGGCCTTACCACCAAGAGGCTGCTGAGTAACTAAAGAATAGGGGCCAATGGAACGAGCATGGATCTTATCATCTACCAAATGATGAAGCTTCATCATATACATTATACCTACCGTTACATGGTGATCAAAAGGTTCACCTGTTCTCCCATCATACAAAACCACTTGCCCGCTCACAGGTAAACCTGCCTCACGTAAACACTCAATTATTTCCTCTTCTTGTGCCCCATCAAAAACAGGTGTAGCCATATGTACACCATCCTGCATATAACCAAGTTTGACCTTGATCTCTTCATCCGAGACACCAGCAAAAATCTGATCATATTCTTTAGAATAGATTTTTCTCAATTTATCTCTTACTACGCTTTTACCTTTAATGTTTTCCATCAATACTCGTATCTGTTTACCAAGCTCATACGCAGACCAACCAAGATGTGCCTCTAAAATCTGTCCCACATTCATCCTGGAAGGAACACCAAGAGGATTCAAAACTATATCTACTGGTGTACCATCAGCAAAATAAGGCATATCTTCTACAGGAAGTATTACGGAAATCACGCCCTTATTTCCATGGCGACCGGCCATCTTGTCACCGACAGATAGTTTTCGCTTGACAGCCACAAATACCTTTACCAGCTTAATTACCCCGGGCGATAATTCATCGCCACTATCTAACCTCTTTATCCTCTCTTTAAAAAGCTCATCCAATTTTTCTATCTGCTGTTGATACATTAATACTACTGATTCCATGTTCTCAATCACTTCCATGTCGGCCTTGATATTGGCTCCTTGCCAAGAATCTACAGGAACGTTCTTTAAACATTCATGATCAATAACCTGACCTCTTGCTAATAAAATCTTACCTGTCCCTGTATGCCTTAAATCTGATTTAAGACGTTTTCCTTCTAACAGAGAAGCCAATTTCTCCCGAGCATTTCTTTCTATAACCTCGATTTCATCCTTTTTGTCCTTTGATAATTGACTGATCTCTTCAGCTTGAATGGCTTTTGTCCTTTCATCTTTCTCCACGCCTTTACGAGAGAATACCTTCGCATCGATTACTCTACCTTCTACACCAGGCGGAACCCGTAACGAACTATCTTTCACATCACCTGCCTTTTCACCAAAAATAGCACGGAGGAGCTTCTCTTCTGGCGACAATTGAGTCTCCCCCTTAGGAGTAATTTTTCCAACCAAAACATCACCAGGCCTTACTTCAGCACCTAACCGAATAATACCACTTTCATCAAGCTCCTTGAGGGCCCCCTCTCCTGCGTTCGGTATATCCCGAGTAATTTCTTCTTGTCCGAGTTTAGTGTCTCTTGCCAAAACAGAAAACTCTTCTATATGAATAGAGGTAAATACATCTTCCCGTACTAACCTCTCGCTTACTAAAATTGCATCTTCAAAATTATAGCCACCCCAGGAAAGAAATGCTACTGTGACATTCCTTCCTAAAGCAAGCTCACCTTTCTCCATGGCAGGACCATCTGCAATAATTTGTCCCTTTCTAACTCTATCCCCTTTTTTTACAATTGGCTTCTGATTATAACAGGTGCTCTGGTTCGAGCGTCGAAATTTTAATAACTTGTAAATCTCAACACCATCCTTCTCTCTCTCTGGTCGAATAACTATACGAGAGGCACTCACGCTTTCAACAGTTCCATCTTTCCTAGCTATCGCAGCTACACCTGAGTGCTTTCCTATAACTTTTTCAATTCCTGTTCCAATAAGTGGAGACTTAGCTTGCAAAAGTGGCACGGCCTGCCTCTGCATATTGGAACCCATCAGGGCCCTATTCGCATCATCATGCTCTAAGAAAGGAATTAATGATGCAGCGATACTTACCAACTGGTTTGGAGAAACATCCATATATTTCACTTCTTTAGCAGAGACTAAACACGCTTCACCACCCTTTCTGGCAGCTACAATATCCCTCACAAAACGACTCTCAGAATCAAGTGGCTCATTAGCTTGAGCGATGGGGTATTCCCTTTCATCCATAGCTGTTAAATACTCTATGTTCGCTGAAACAACACCATCTTCAACTTTCCTGTAGGGTGTTTCTATAAAACCAAAATCGTTTACATGAGAAAAGGTGCTTAAAGAAACAATCAAACCAATATTTGGACCTTCAGGAGTTTCAATAGGGCATATTCGACCATAATGACTTGGATGCACATCTCTCACCTCAAATCCGGCCCTCTCCCTGGTTAATCCTCCAGGGCCAAGTGCACTCAAGCGCCTTTTATGAGTTATCTCTGACAGCGGATTAGTTTGGTCCATAAACTGGGACAACTGACTCGATCCAAAAAATTCATTGATGACAGCTGAAACAGGCTTAGAATTAATTAAATCACGAGGCATTAATGCATCAACATCTTGCAGGCTCATTCTCTCTTTAATTGCCCTTTGCATCCTAATCAGTCCAACCCTATATCCTTCTTCTAATAATTCCCCTACTGACCTCACTCTACGATTTCCCAGATGATCTATATCATCAACCGTACCTTCTTTCACATTCAAGTTTACCAGTTCTTTAACTGTCTCTATGATATCCTCTTTTCTTAGTGTGCATACCTCAAGGGGAACATCTTGGTTGAGCCTGTAATTCATTTTCAAGCGGCCTACTTGAGAAAGATCATAGGTAGAAGGATTAAAAAAGAGGTTATTAAAATAGGCATTGGCCATCTCTTGTGTTGGTGGGCTCGTCGGCCTTAACTTTCTGTAAATATCCAAAATAGCATCATCAGTGGTTACGACTTTGTCTAAAAGCATCGAGTTTCTTATTGATGTGCTGACCTCCAGCGAATCTAAAATTAATAAGTCAATCTCTCTAATACCCTTATTCTGTATAAGCTCTAAACTCTCTTGTTCAAAGGCTTGATTTGTTCTTACTAATACTTCTCCTGTCTGGGGATCAACTATATCATGGGCAGCAATCCTTCCCTGAAGGTAATTTGAATTTGCCGGTATTTCTTTTAAACCGATATCAATAAGTTTCTTGTACAGTCTCTTACTAAATCTCTCACCTTTTTTCCCTATAACCTCTCCGGTTTTTTGGTCAATAATATCTTCGGGTATCTTTTGGCCTTGAAGGGTATTGAGGTCTAAGATGCAGCTAAAGGAGTCTTTATCAACTAAGATCTTCTCTATCTCATAAAAATTGCGTAAAATTTCTTTTTCACTATAGCCAAAGGCCTTGAGAAGGATGGTCGCCGGAAATTTTCTTCTCCTATCAATTCTCACAAAAAGTATGTCCTTGGCATCAAATTCGAGGTCAATCCAGGAACCCCGCAAGGGAATAATTCTGGCAGAATAAAGGGGTTTCCCGCTTGGGTGTGTTTTTCCCTTATCATTATCAAAAAAGACACCTGGAGACCTGTGAAGCTGACTCACAACCACCCTCTCTACACCATTAATAATAAAGGTTCCTCTCTCAGTCATCATTGGTAAGGTACCAAAATAGATCTCCTGTTCCTTAATATCCCGAATAGTTTTGCTGCCAGTAATTTCATCAAAATCAAATACCAACAGTTGAACAACTATCTTAGTCGGTGCTTCATAGGTCATTCCCTTTTTGAGGCATTCCTCCTCATTGTATTTTATATCTTCAAAAAAATATCTCACAAATTCCAAGGAACATGTCTTATTCATATCTTGAATTGGAAACACATTCTTGAATGCCCCTTGAAGTCCAATATCTTTGCGCTTTTCAGATGGAACATTCTCTTGTAAAAAACGTTCATAGGAATCTCTTTGCACATCTATAAGATCGGGTATATCAAGAATAGTTGTTATTCTCCCAAAGTTTTTCCTTGGATAAAAACTTATACTATCTTCCTTGTTCACACTACGATCTCCTTTTAAGTCTTTTTAAAAAATTTACACCAGGCGTTAAAACCTGTTCAACCTTATTGATTTGTTCAACCAACAAGAGATGACCAGGTTCTCTTTCTAACTGGGTAAATATTACTTTATAGCTGGATATCAAAAATGAAATGGCCATAACAAAAAAAATGTCACGGTTAAGGTCTATTTTATATCTACGATAGCCCCGGCTTCTTCAAGCTGTTTCTTTATGTTTTCCGCATCTTCTTTTGAAACACCCTCTTTTACTTTATTGGGAGCTCCATCAACCAACTCCTTGGCCTCTTTTAATCCTAAATTTGTGACAGACCGAACAACCTTAATCACCTGAATCTTTTTATCACCTACTCCTGTCAGCACCACATCAAACTCTGTTTTTTCTGCTTCCTCTACCTTTTCATCTTTTTCAAGGGCAGTAGCAGCTGATGCTGCTACCGGAAAAGCAGCTGAAACACCAAATTTCTTCTCCAACTCTTCTACTAATTCGGACAGTTCTAAGACCGTCATATTGGAAATAAATTCAATTACATCATCTTTGCTTATCTTGGTTGCCATATCTACCTAATCTCCTCTTTGTTAAAATTATCTCGCTTGTTTCACCAAATAGATCAATTTTTGAACAAATCAAATCAATCTATTTAGTCTTTATACCTTTTGTCTTTTTAGGGCTTCTAAAACATTAACTAATCTTCGAGGCATCTCAGATAATAATCGAACAAAAGAAGTGTGTACGCCAGAAAGAGAAAAAAGAAGCTTTGAAAGGAGAACCTCTCTTGAAGGAAGCTGGGCCAATCTTTTAATGGCAGACAATTCAATAACTTTACCGTTTATTTGACCAATCTTTATCTCTAATGCTTTATACTCTTGCATAAATTTTGTTAAAACCTTGGCAGGTGTCACTCCATCATCATATGTTATGGCTAAAGCACAAGGACCGACGAAAAAATCTTTTAAAACATCTGCCTCTGTGTCTTGAGATGCGATTAACAACAACCTATTCTTTACAACTTGAAATTCAATATCTTCTTCTCTTAACTTATGTCTCAGTTTTGTAAGCTCATCAACGTTTAATCCCTGGTAATCAACCAGAAAGGTTCCGTAGGCCTTTCCAAGCCTTTGATGTAAGTCGGCTACAATTTTTTTCTTTTCATTTCTGTCCAAAGATTACATCACCTCCTCTCTCCTTTACTCATTGGATTCATCGTGGGAGAAAAAATTTTTTGGGGTATAACATTGAATTTTCTAACTCGCTGTTACCTGAGAAGATCTCGAATGTTAGTTGTATCTAATTTAATACCTGGCCCCATACTTGTTGATATAGTTGTGCTTTTCAGATAGGTTCCCTTGCTGGATGGTGGTTTTAACCGTAAGATAGTATCAAGAAAAAAGGTGGTATTCTGTAGGAGCTTATCTGTCCCGAAAGATACCCTCCCTATAGAGGCATGTATTATTCCTGTTTTATCCACCTTAAACTCAATCTTTCCTGCCTTTAGTTCTGTGACGGCCTTGGCTACATCAAAGGTTACAGTACCGAGTTTTGCATTGGGCATCATACCTCTTGGACCTAAAATACGACCTAATTTACCTGCTATGCCCATCATATCTGGAGTAGCAACAGCCTTATCAAATTCAAGCCAACCGTTTTGGATCTTCTCTGAGAGATCCTCAGCCCCAACAAAATCAGCACCAGCTTCTGTTGCCTCTTTTTCCTTTTCTCCTTTAGCAAAAACGACCACCCTCGTTGACTTTCCGATGCCATGGGGAAGAGAAACTGTACCTCTTACCATCTGATCGGCATGGCGTGGATCAACACCTAATCGGACAGATATGTCTACCGAGGCATCAAATTTCACATATGAACTATCTATTGCTAATTCAATAGCCTCTTTAAAGGTATATTTTTTCAACCTATCTACTTTTTTATTGACCTCGATATACTTTTTTCCTCTCTTGGGCATTTTATCTTCCTAAATTTAATTACTTTCTCCATTCTCGACAGTGATTCCCATACTTCGGGCGGTACCCTCAATGATCTTTGATGCCCCTTGTAAATCAACAGCGCTCAGATCATTAAATTTTAATTTAGCTATCTCCTCTATTTGGTTCCTGGTTACAGTTCCCACTTTCTCTCTCCTTGGATCAGAGGAACCCTTTGCGATATTTGCGGCCTGCTTTAAAAGGACAGAAGAAGGTGGAGTTTTCGTGATAAATGAAAAAGATTTATCTGTGTATACCGTTATAACTACAGGAATAATCATACCCTCCTGATTTTGTGTCCGTGTGTTAAAAGTTTTACAAAACTCCATTATATTAACACCATGTTGCCCCAATGCAGGCCCTACTGGGGGCGAAGGGTTGGCTTGTCCAGCCTTTACCTGCAATTTGATTGTTGCAATAGCCTTTTTTGCCATATATTTTTCCTTCTATATTTTTGTAACCTGAACAAAATCAAGCTCAACTGGTGTTGAGCGCCCAAAAATACTTATTAAAACTTTTAACTTAGCCTTATCTGGCTTTACTTCCTCCACCATTCCATTGAAATTATTAAATGGACCATCAATCACCCTCACTTCGTCACCTTCTTCAAAAAGGAATTTTGGTTTTGGCTTTTCCCGCCCATCCTCCATTCTGGTGAGAATTCTTTGTGCCTCCTCTTCAGAAATTGGAACAGGTTTCATCTTTCCACCTAAAAATCCTGTTACCTTGTCTGTATCTTGTACTATGTGCCACGTTTCATCAGTCAATGCCATCTGAACCATAATGTAGCCGGGATAGAATTTTCGAGAAGATGTTTTTTTCTTTCCTTTGACTAATTCGACAACCTGCTCGGTAGGTACTATTATCTGACCAAAAAACTCCTCCTTCCCCAAGGACTTGGTCTTCTCTTGTAAGGCCAACTTCACCCTGCTTTCAAATCCAGAATATGTATGAACAATATACCAGTTTAGCTCCACACCAATACCTGAGTTTTACAACACTTATTTAATTACATTCTTTATAATCTTCACTAAACCTAAATCTACAACTCCTAAAAAAAAGGCAATTAAGATAACTAATACTATAACTACTGCTGTGGTGGATAAAAGCTCCTTTTTTGTAGGCCATGTTACCTTTTTAAGCTCTACCTTGGCATCAAACAAAAACTGTCGAGCAACTATAAAATACCTTTTGAGTACAAATACGCTATTATCTGCTTTCTTATACACATCTTTTTTTAACGGCGCTGGTTGAAAATTTTCTTTTTCTGGAACAATGTGCCCACCTGCTTTTCCCTGTTGAGAATTGCTGGTATCTGGCATTACATTTGTTTTTTTACTAGCTTTTCTTTTTTTATGTGCCTTCTTTTTTTTCATAATCAATGAAATATTGTTAAAAAAACCAACGTTACATTAAAATTACCCATCAATTAATAACGAAATTATTTCAAAATGGCAGGCCAGGAGGGATTCGAACCCCCAACACCCGGATTTGGAGTCCGGTGCTCTAACCGTTAGAGCTACTGGCCTGTATAAATTATTTCTATTTTATTTCCTTATGAAGGGTATGGGTACGGCAAAATGGACAATACTTCTTGAACTGCAATTTATCTGGTGTTCTTTTCTTATTTTTGGTTGTAGTGTAATTTCTGTGCTTACACACTCCGCAAGCCAATGTAATAATATCCCTCATATGTATAACCTTATTCCACTATTTCACTTATTACTCCAGCACCAACTGTTTTACCGCCTTCCCGAATAGCAAAGCGGAGCTCCTTTTCCATCGCTATCGAGTTTATCAAGTTTACCTCCAAAGAGACATTATCACCAGGCATAACCATCTCTACTCCCTCTGGGAGGGTGACGACACCGGTCACATCTGTTGTCCGGAAATAGAACTGAGGCCTATATCCAATAAAAAATGGTGTATGCCTTCCTCCCTCCTCTTTGGTAAGTATATACGCCTCTGATTTGAACTTCGTGTGAGGGGTGATAGAGCCCGGTCGTGCGACAACCTGTCCTCTTTCAACCTCTTCTCTTTTGATCCCTCTGAGAAGCACGCCAATATTGTCACCTGCTCTGCCCTCATCAAGGACCTTCCTGAACATCTCAACCCCTGTGCACACTGTCTTTTGTGTCTCTCTGATACCAACAATCTCTATCTCATCACCAACCTTTACGATACCTCTTTCTGCTCTTCCAGTTACCACAGTGCCTCTGCCTGATATAGTAAATACGTCTTCTATAGGCATCAGAAATGGTTTCTCTGTGTCCCTTACAGGCTCTGGTATAAATTCATCAATGGCATCCAGCAACTCCATAATAGCACCACAGTTAGGGCATTCCTTTTTCCCACATCCACACTCCAGTGCCTTCAGGGCTGAACCATGTATTATAGGGGTTTCCTCCCCTGGAAACTCATACTTGGTTAACAACTCTCTGAGTTCCAGGTCAACCAGCTCTATCAACTCTTTATCATCAACCATATCGGTTTTGTTTAAAAAGACAACAATGCTTGGAACCCCGACCTGTCGAGCCAATAATATATGTTCCCTGGTCTGAGGCATGGGGCCATCATCTGCGCCAACAACCAAAATAGCACCATCCATCTGAGCTGCTCCGGTAATCATGTTCTTGATGTAATCTGCATGACCTGGGCAGTCTACATGGGCATAATGCCTGTTGTCTGTTTCGTACTCTACATGGGCAGTGGCTATTGTAATGCCTCTTTCTTTTTCCTCCGGTGCCTTGTCTATCTCATCAAAGGAAATATAGTCAGCCATACCCTTTTTAGATAAACAGAGAGTCATTGCCGATGTTAACGTCGTCTTACCATGATCTATATGACCGATGGTGCCGACATTTACATGGGGCTTTGTCCTCTTAAACTTTTCTTTGGCCATTGTCGTTACCTCCTTAATTAACTATTCATAATCTTTTAATAGCCGAAGTTTACCTTAAAAATAGAGGCATTCAAAACTGGAGCCCACGACCGGGATTGAACCGGTGAACCTCATCCTTACCAAGGATGTGCTCTACCAACTGAGCTACGTGGGCAGTTAATTACTTAAAACCAATAAATAGAGCGGGAAACGGGGTTCGAACCCGCGACCCTCAGCTTGGAAGGCTGACGCTCTAGCCAACTGAGCTATTCCCGCTTTTTAATAAGCCTTAGGTTTATAAAGTCAGTTATTAAACAAATATTATTCTATGAATGGTGGAGAGGGGAGGATTCGAACCTCCGAAGGCTGAGCCGGCAGATTTACAGTCTGCTCCCTTTGGCCACTCGGGAACCTCTCCTCAAATATCCATATCGAAGCCAGCGAAGGGAATCGAACCCCCGACCCACTGATTACAAATCAGTTGCTCTGCCTTCTGAGCTACGCTGGCATAACGAAAAAGCATAACTTTTAAGAAATAACTAAAAAAAGCAATAAAAGCAATAAAAATCTTTATAAAAAATCTTTTTATTTTTCAGCTTTATTTCTATTTTGTTATTGATACGTTTTCTTTTGTATCAAAGTAAATATTTTTAATTATAAAATATATATATCCTAATAGAGAAATTTCAATAAAAAAAATTCATTCTTGATCTTCTAAGTTAAATATTTTATAAAAACTACGTGGGCGATTAGCTCAGGTGGATAGAGCGTTGGTCTCCGGAACCAGAGGTCGCGAGTTCGAGTCCCGCATCGCCCACCATATGTATGAGAGTCTCCAGGATATATTGATGGCCATGTCATTAAAGAAAAAATTTACTCTTTTGATTATTGGCGGAGCAATCCTCTATTTTCTGCTGGGCTACCATATCATAATAACGGGACGGGGTATAGGAAATATAAGGTTACTTAAAAAATCAACATATACCTTAGAATACACTATATTCTCCACGAGAGGCAAAAGTAATAAAAAAATATTATCTATAGATGCCTTAAGAGAAGATGGCATTGGAGAATTACTCAAAGAAGAGGGATTGATGAGTGATGAAGAAGAAGCACTTATCCTTGAAACCCTCGCTACCAAAGGATATAAGCCTGATCAACCCTATTAGCTTATAGACTACGTACTAAAGCCCCTCCTATCAATTATAAATCAAACGAGATAAAAATTGACTAATATTTTAAATCTTTTCACCGCTGGTAAATTAAGAATTTCTTCTACTCCAGTATGCTTCATTATTTCCTCTATATATCTGTCTATCACTTTCATATTAGGGGCCACAAAAGTAAACCATATATTATAATGGTGATCCCTAAGATAGTTATGAGTTACTCCAGGATATTTGTTAACCACTCTCACAAATTCCTCGATCGTATCATCTGGGACCCTAGCTGCACAGAGCGTAGTGGTAAAACCAATCCTTTGAGAGTCAAAGTTTCCGCCTATCCGCCTAATAATTCCCTCTTTTTTTAAACTCTTGATACGCGTCAGAATATTGTCCTCAGAGCAGCTCAACCGAACCCCTAAATCTTTATATGGTCTTTGGGTGACAGGGAAGTTAGATTGGATTTCGTTTAAAAGTTTCCTGTCAATATCATCCATAACAAAGCCTTCGGTAATGTCAGTTGACTGTTTTCAGTACTCCATTGAGAAAAAACAAAATATCAGGAGATTCAAAGAGATACCAACGAGGAAAATGACAGCTCCTCATTCATTTAAGTGTCTTCAAAAACATACATAGCTGACCACTGACAGCGAATCACAAACTCCAAAAAACCTTCAACTATGTGGTGTATAGGCACATAATGGCTCTTCAGATAAATAATCCCCACTAAATGCATAGGCCCTTGCCCTGCAACCACCACAAACAGTAATATATTCACATCGTCCGCACTTTCCCTTATATTTAGATAAATCTCTAAGATCAGTAAAAACGGAAGAATTCATCCATATATCAGAAAAGGTAGATTCCCTTAAATTTCCAGAATTCACCTCCAGGTAGCCACAGGGTTGAATAATACCTTCATGAGATATAAAACAATAGGAAGTCCCGGCCAGGCAGCCCCGTGTTACTGCATCGAGGCCATAGGTTTCTCTATTCACCTTCTTTCCTTTTCGATGTGCCTCCTGTCTCATGATTCTATAGTATTGAGGTGCACACGTAGCTTTAAGTTGAATAGTCGTCTTATCATGCCGTTGATAAAACCAGTGCAGGGTATCTTCGTATTCCTTGGCATTCAGCTCTTGACTTACCATATCCTGAGCCCTTCCAGCAGGAACAAGCAAAAACATATGGTGTGCAATAGCCCCAAGCCTCACGACAAGTTCAAAAATATCTTCTAACTCAAATAAATTGTATTTAGTTATGGTGGTGTTGATCTGAAATTCGATTCCTCTCTCTTTTAGGTATGCGATCCCTTTTATTGCTCTATCAAAGGCTCCATCAACCTGTCTAAATGCATCGTGGCTCTCCCTTGTAGATCCATCGAGAGATATGCTTACCCGCTTAATTCCAGAATCTTGTATCTTCTTTGTACTATCAGGTGTAATCAGGGTCCCATTGGTACCCATGACCATTCTCAGACCCTTTTTTGTTCCATAGTCAGCGAGGGTAAAAATATCCTTCCTTAGAAGAGGTTCTCCACCTGTAAGGATTATAATAGGTTGACCAACTTCTCTTATTTGGTCTAATACCTTCTCTGCCTCGATAGTATCCAACTCCTGTGGATAGGGGCCAAATTGTGATGATGCTCGGCAATGGACACAATTGAGATTGCATGACCTGGTAACTTCCCACGCTACTATCCTTAGTTGATCATTTTCCGGTATATATGCTTTCATGCGTATTCAATATCTTGGCTGCATCTTTGGCAAAATAAGTCAGGATGAGGTCAGCGCCAGCCCTCCTGATAGAAAGGAGCATCTCCATCATTACCTCTCCTCCCTCTATCCAACCCAGTTGATCAGCTGCCTTAACCATGGCATATTCTCCACTCACATTATACGCTGCTACAGGAAGATGGATACGTGCCCGAACTTGGTGGATTATATCTAAATAAGGCAATGCTGGTTTAACCATAATGATATCTGCCCCCTCTTCAATATCTAATAACGCCTCCTTAATAGCCTCTCTGGCATTAGCCGGATCCATCTGGTAACTCTTCCTGTCACCAAATTGGGGTTTTGAATCTGCGGCCTCGCGGAATGGCCCATAAAAGGAGGATGCATATTTCACCGCATATGCCAGTATCCCAGTATCCTTGAATCCATCTCTCTCAAGGGTTTCCCTAATCGCCCTTACCCTTCCATCCATCATATCCGAAGGGGAAACAAAATCAGCACCTGCCTCAGCATGTGAAATGGCTACACGAGAAAGTATGTCAAGGGTAGCATCATTATCTATTCGACCATCTTCTATGATCCCGCAATGACCATGATCTGTGTACTGACATAGACAGACATCTGTTAAAACAACCAGTTCCGGCACTCTCTCCCTAACTGCGGCTACAGCCTTCTGAACAATTCCATCCCTCGCATATGCCTCACTTCCCAACTTATCCTTCACCCTTGGTAAACCAAAAAGAATGATACCTGGTATCCCCAAAGACCACACCTCTTCAGCCTCCTTGACCAGTTCATCAACTGATAATTGATAATGGCCGACCATAGATGGAATGGGCTCTCTTTCTCCTTTGCCATGTTTCACAAATATGGGAAAAATGAGGTCATCCACTCTGATACATGTCTCCTTCACCATTCTTCTGATAGTAGAAGTTCGTCTAAGACGTCTGGGTCTAATTATCATTTTTATTCTCCTTTATCTTGCTTTTCCCTGTGAATAACATGGTAGGTCGATTGAGAAGTTCTGCATGAATTTTGAACTCATCTTTGTGTCATAATTTCAGGTCTTCTTATTGGTGGAAGGCCTTCATGCTTAAAGGTATACCTTCTCCGATTGGGATGAGTGGGGTAGGTAATAATTGGCTTAGGATATCATCGAATCTTGCCTATAATATTTTTTGATCAGGCTATCGATATATTTTTCCGGATCTACAACTGCCTCTCTGGTAATAGTAAAGGCTCCCAAGCCAATCCGATCTCTCACTAATTTAAGCCCATACTCCAATTCATTAGCCAAGTTAAGGCATATCTCGTTAATATCCCTATCCTGAACAATAGAAATCCTTATTATCTCATCAATAGCACTATCTGCTAAACTGACATTCATTCCTAACTGGGAAAACAAACCTTCATTATGGTCCTTCACCAGATTGTACATCTCCTTAAAATCTATAAAAGCAGAATCAATATCAGATATAGATTTAAGTGCCTGTTCAGCAATCAATTCTACCCTCTCTTCGTATAATTTTAAATCCGATTGTGCCTGAAATTCTTTTGCCCTCCCCGCTACAGCCCTGTTTGTTCTCTTTTTTTCATTTTCAACTGCTCTTTCAAATCGTTCTTTCATCTGAGGATCACTCATATCCTCATCCGATTCAATTCGTTTAAGCTCTTGCGCTGGGTTTTCAACAAGCTCCGGAGTCACCAACAGTTTCTTTACAACAGTAGAAGGAAGATGCTTTTCAAAAGGCATAAGGGTTCTCTCAACGGCACTGACTAAACCCCTTGCTCCTGTCTTCTCCTGAGCAGCCATCTCTGATAATTCTTCAAGTGCGTTATCTTCAAACTGAATACTAATACCATATGCCATAAAATCCCTTTTCTTGCTGAGGATAATAGGATTATTTGGATTTTTAAGAATTTCTACAAGGTCATTCTTTGATAGCTCATCAAGAACAACAATTACTGGGAGGCGACCTATAAACTCGGACTCAAATCCAAACTCGATAAGATCATGTGCCCTTACCTCTTTAAGAATATCCATATCCACTTCAGTGGAATGGATATCTGCCTCAAATCCTATACCTTTGCGTTTGAGCCTTTTCTTGATGATATCTGGTAATCCTTCAAAGGCACCACTCATAATAACAAGTATATTTTTTGTATTTACAACCTGCTTTTCTCTTTTCCCGGTTCTTCGGTAATGTTCAATAGCCTGTATCTGCGAGATTGGGTCGTGAGGAACCTTCAGGTCTACATCAGTTTCTTCCATTGGTTTTAGGAGGGCCCTTTGTACCCCTGTCCTTGAAACATCATGGCCGATAATATTTTGGCTGGAAGCAATTTTGTCGATCTCGTCTATGTAAATAATACCATTCTCGGCCAGCTTTATATCATCATTAGCTTCATACACCAGATCCCTTACCAAATCCTCGACATCACCCCCTACATAACCTGTTTCGCTGAATTTGGTAGCATCACCCTTAACAAATGGAACACCTATCTTTTGGGCAATCAATTTTATCAAATATGTCTTGCCAACTCCTGTTGGGCCTATCATAAGGATATTGTTTTTAATCATCCCCACAGAAAAGGGATTTTCTATTTTAGATCGTTTAACCAGGGATTTTATCCGGTTGAAATGGGTGCAGATTTTTGTAGCCAGCACTCCTTTGGCTTGATTTTGCTTAACTACATATCCATCCAAATAGGAATCTAATTCCTCGGGTTTCATATCAAAAGCAGGAACGCCATCCTTCTTGGAGCCAGCCTTTCCGCCTTCATCTGTTTTTTTTGGATCACTCTGAGGAAAGAGGATAGGAGATATTATCTTTATCCGATCACCGTATTTCTTGGAAAGATAGTCGCTAAGCTCCTTCTCAAGTTCCTTTTGATTAGGAATTTTCTGCTCTTTCTCTTCTTTTAAATTATCTTCAAATTCCATTCACCTACCCCATAGTAACATCTTTAAAAATTATGAAATATTTCAATAATCTATATTATAGTCATTATACTTGATTTTTGCAACCCATTTTCAGAATCAACTCCTTGATGCGCCCTTCAATCCTCATACACCATACCTTCTTCTCTGCGAGCATAAAGCCTTATGAGATACGGCCAACAACCACTATAACATTACACCGTGCCATAGTTTAAGAAATAAAAAAAATAAAAAAAATATGAAAGGAATAAGTAAATGCGTAGGAATCATTGTGTACCGCGCAATTTCAACAAGATAATCACAACGTTTTGATTAACCACAAGAAATAGTTACAGGATTTGAGTTGGTAACACAAAGTAGGGAGATAAAAATGTATGAATTGATTGGTAGATGGTGGAGGCGGGGGGAGTCGAACCCCCGTCCGAAAATATTCCACTTAAGCATCTACATACATAGCCCGAACTTTAATGTTCGCTCCTTAGACCCCTTTCGGGCAAGATGAATAAGAAACTAACCTGAAAAAATTTTCACCTTCCTGAGATTCAGGTTCCTCGGGTTAGCTATCCTGTTAGTCGGCGCCCAAATCCATTCTCACAGGAAAAAAATGGAAGGACGTTAGCCCTTTAAGCGGCTAAAGCATACGCATAATCGTCTGCGTTTATTGTTTTCTGCCTGTTTAACGAGCAAACAGAACCTCGGTATGCAACTTAAGCTTTTTTATCCCCGTCGAAGCCGTTTCGCCCCCAGTTTTCAATGAGCTATTCTTATTAAAGCATAAATGTATAGTAAAATCAATATATCTTATGTAGTATCCTTTTTCTTCAGTTGGTCTAACTCCCTTTTCATCTCCCTTTCTCTTAAGGCATGTCTCTTATCATATTTTCTCTTACCCTTAGCCAGAGCGAGCTCTACCTTGATTATACCTCTCAAAAGATATATCGATAATGGGATCAAAGAATATCCCTTTTCCTCTGTCTTTCCTATCAACCTCTTGATTTCTCTCTTTTGCATGAGAAGCTTTCTTGTCCTGATCGGATCAAGATTCAAATTATGGGCAAAAGGATACGGTGTAATGTGCATATTGTATAAAAAGAGCTCCCCGTCTTTGATCCGTGCATAGGTATCTTTCAGGCTGGCACGACTCTCCCTCAAAGATTTAACCTCTGGTCCAGAAAGAACAATTCCTGCCTCATAGATCTCATCAATTAAATAGTCATGTCTGGCCTTTCTGTTCTGGCACAGGATTTTTTTCTGCATCTATCACCTGCCTACCCGATACCTGTTGTCCTATATCTCAAAACATCGTCCTTAAAAATATCGGGAAGGAGAGACTGTGCCTTTTTTAAGACAAAACTCTCAACCTTCTCACTGGTGGGTAACTGCAATATGCCCTTAAATTGATCCCTCACCTCCCGTAATGGCAACATCCTGATCATTTTCTTGATCAGCGGGATAGAGCCGATATTCATGCTAAATTCCTCTAATCCCAAAGAAAGGAGTATTAAAATAGCAAGAGGATCACCGGCTATTTCACCACACAGAGATACATCAATCCCCTCATTATTGCCTGCCTCGACCACCTGGTGTATCATTCTCAAAACAGCTGGATGAAAAGGTTCATAGAGATGGGCAACATGTTCATTGTCTCTATCTATTGCTAATGCATATTGAATCAGATCATTAGTTCCTATAGAAAAAAAATCAGCATGCTTTGCAAGAATATCTGCAATCGATGTTGCAGAAGGGATCTCAATCAAAATTCCAATAGGTATTTCTCTATTATATTCAATTCCCTCTCTATCAAGCGAGCGCATAACGCTCTTTAAAACCCTCTTTGCCTCCAGAAATTGCCCCAAACCTGATATCATTGGGAACATTAATCTGAAATTACCATATACACTGGCCCGTAATATGGCCCTTAACTGGGTTTTAAATACATTTCGCTCATTTAGACAAAACCGAATAGACCGAAGACCAAGGGCAGGATTATCCTCCTTGCTGGCCCCTATCTCTGAATCTGATGTCATCATCTTATCACTTGCGATATCCAGAGTTCTTATGGTAACTGGATTAGGTGCTACCATTTTAGCTATCTGGCTATAGTCATCAAAAAGGGTCTGTTCATCTGGAAAATTATTCTTAATCATGTACAGATATTCTGTCCTATAAAGACCTACGCCTTCGGCACCATTCTCAATTGCCGCCTTTGTCTCCCCTAAAAATTCAATATTCGCTTTGATTGTTATCTTATATCCGTCCGAGGTCTCAGCAGGCAGATGTCTGACCCTATCTATGGCAGATTTATATTTATAATACCGTTTTTTCTTGTCTTCATAAGTAATGATGGTATCAGGATCAGGATTAATAATAATATCGCCTGTATTTCCATCAACGATCAAAAGATCGCCATCCACGATTATATCGGTAGCGCTTTCCAATCCAACAACTACCGGTATCTCAAGGGCTTCAGACATAATGGCCATATGTGATGTTCGACCTCCAACATCTGTCAAAATACCCATTACATGCTTTACATTGATCTCAACAATATCACAGGGCGAAAGAACATGGGCTACAATGATAACCTCTTTTTTAATCTCTGTCAGGCTATCCGGGTCAACTCCTGTTAAATTACTTAATACTCTTTCACTTACACTATCTACATCGTCCATTCTACGGCCAATGTATTCATCCTCAACCTTTTTAAAAAGCTGGTGGATAGTATTTACCGATTTTTTTAAGGCCCACCCTGCATTAACCTTCTCCCTTTGGATTCTTTGTATGGTCGAATCAAAAATCAGACTGTCACCCAGAATCATTGAGTGAGTATCCAGGACAAAGGCATATCCCTTTACCTGTTCCGGGATATTGGATTTAAACTTTTGGATCTGTTCCTTTGCCATGTCCACAGCATGTTTAAAACGATCAATTTCTCTTTCTACCTCTTTCTTGCTAATCAATTTCCTATAGAAAACCGTCGTCCTCGATCTATCTAAATGATGTGCTTTCCCAATGGTAATACCAGGAGAAACAGGAAACCCTTTCATTTTCACTGTCTTTTTTCTCGGTCGATATTGTCCTCGTTCGGTCTCTCCAAATTTATTTTTAAAAAGCCTTTCGAGCTCATCCATGAATTTCTTGGCACCAACTCCAACTATTCTGGCTCTAACTTCACTACCTTTGGGGCACGCAAGCGAAAGAATTGATAAAATGCTTGAACCACCCACCTCTCGAGAATCCTTTTGTAAAAATAATTTTGCCCTATATTTACCAGCCAGCTCTACTATCTGACCAGCTGCATGCGCATGTATTCCAAGCTCATTTATTACTTTTAGCAATCGTATTTCTTCCATGATTTTTTAAATTTAGTCAGGCAATTATTAATTGTCAATAATAGAGGCAGATTTCTTTTTTGCTCCTTCTACAATAATAGTATATTCACCCCTAACCTTCTCATCCTCGAGAGAGGATAATATTTTACTGACTGAACCCTTTTTCACCTCTTCAAAAATCTTTGTCATTTCTTTGGCCAGCACAATATCTCTATTACCCAGAATCTCATACATATCTGTAAGCATCTTTATTAGTCGATGGGGAGATTCAAAAAAAATCATAGTTCGCACCTCCCTCTTTAGACCTTCAAGGTCCTTTCTTCGTCTTCCTTTCTTGTTTGACAGAAAACCAACAAAGATAAATCTATCTGTAGGTAATCCAGAAACGGAAAGTGCTGCTAAAGAAGCTGAAACACCCGGAATCGGCACTAACCTTATATGATTATCTATAGCCTCCCTCACTAACCTGGAACCAGGATCAGACAAACCAGGCGTTCCTGCATCACTCACTAGAGCAATATCAAGCCCTGACTTTACTTTCTCAAGAAGTACACGTCCTTTATAATGTTGATTATGACTATTATAGGTAGTGATAGGTGTCTTAATAGTATAATATGTACAGAGCTTTCTTGTATGTTCTCTCCTTTCAGCCGCGATTAATCCCACTTCTTTTAATACTTTTAGGGCCCTTAGGGTAATATCCTCCATGTTGCCTATCGGAGTAGAAACAATATAGATTTTGCCTTGATGTAATTCATGTGTGCCTTTATCGGGAATCATTGATAAGTGCCTAAAGCCCGCCCTGGCGCGACGTGCTTAAATCAAACTGTTAAGTCTATAAGGTGCTACGTGCTTGGCTCAGCCTATTAAGATTATAGGCCAGGTCTGGGCCAGGGTTAAAAATGCCTAAAGTGCCTAAAGTTAAGTAAAGAAATCATTGTAACTTTAGCTCACTTTTAACTTTAGCTCACTTTAGGCATTTTTAATTAATCAGTAAGCCAGTTCAAATGCATTTTGTATAATCTCAATTTCTTTTTCCCCATCGAGTAATCCTACCGCAACCACATCAAATCTCGCCTTACTTCCCCAAAGGTTGTGAGATTTCATATATGCCAGGGCTACCTTTGAAATTTGGCGTTGTTTCCTGATATTAACTGTCTCTTTAACCAGACCCAGGGATTTATTTTTGCGTGTTTTTATCTCTAAAAACACTAACACATCACCATCTCTCGCAATTACATCGATCTCACCGAAAGGGCACCTATAATTTGTTGTAAGAATCCTATATCCACAATCTTTTAATCTTTCCCGTGCCAGGTCCTCGCCAAACCTTCCGAGGGCAATCCTTTCTTTTGTCACTAAAGAACACCTTTAAAGGTCAATCTATGAATATGGCAGGGACCGTATCTCGTTATAGCCTTTATGTGACCAGGTGTTCCATATCCTTTGTTTGAAGAAAACCCATAGTGCGGATATAACCTATGGTATTGACACATAATTCTATCACGGTACACTTTAGCGAGAACAGAGGCTGCTGATATAGATAAAGAGAGATCGTCTCCTTTTACGATACACCTTTGATGAATAGGAAGGTCAACAGGATATATACCATCAATTAATAAATAATCAGGCTGAGGATCAAGCGTTAAAGCGGCTTTTTTCATAGCCTTTCGAGTGGCCTGAAGAATATTAACTTTATCAATCTCTTGTGAGCTTATCACGGCTAAGGAGAAACCTATAGCCTTGCTTTCAATGAGGGAAAAGGCCTCCTCGCGCGCCCTCTCAGACATTTTTTTAGAATCCCTCACCCCAGGCAAGGTAATATCTTCAGGTAAAATCACAGCAGACGCGACTACAGGGCCAGCCAATGGGCCACGTCCTGCTTCATCTATGCCAGCCACAATAGAATACTCTGCAAGTCTGGCCTGGAATTCATAGAACTGGTTATCCTTATGTAATCGCATCAAGTGGTTTTTTCCTTGAGCCTAGCTGCCTTACCCCTCAATTTGCGTAAATAGTAGAGTCTTGCCCTCCTCACCTTGCCCTTCGAAATTACCTTTATTTTATCTATTGTTGGGGAGTGAAAAGGAAAAATTTTCTCCACACCGACACCGTAAGAGATCTTCCGCACAGTAAAAGTAGCCCCTGTGTTGCCTTTTCTTTTCCTAATAACCACTCCCTCAAACACCTGGATTCGTTCTTTGTCACCCTCTTTAATTCGACTATATACCCTGACTTTATCGCCAGGACTAAATGGAGGAAGATCTACTCTCATTTGTTCTTTTTCAAGCATCTCAATCGCGTTCATCACACTATTCTCCTTTGCTTCAAATTAGCTGTCTCTTTCCTGCGTGGCAAACTTGGAAAACAAACGATCCAAGGTTATTGCGGCAGCTGTCCTCACTGAGAGGTGATTGTAATAAGATATACCAAAAATAGGCTCTAAAAGATAGTCAACTTTCCTAATAAGTTCTTTCGCTATACCCCATGCTGTACCAAATAAAATCATTACCGCCCCCCTGGAGGCAACTATCTCCCGTGCCAATACATAGGTAACTCTTTGTCTTTTGTCTTTCCCTGCATCAGTGGCAATTAACGTCGGTACTTCGCCTTCTATTTCTTGAATCTTTTTTAAAGATTCCTCAAGCGTTGAAACAATTGAAATCAAAGACATTGCCTCTCGCCTATCTTTATTATAGTCAGCTCCATGGCCACTTATCCAATGTCGGCAAATACTTTTAGCCAAATCTTGCTGATCTGTAAGGGGATTAATAACATAGAATTTCCTGACTCCATACGTCTTTGCCAATCTCGCCAGATCATGGAGATCTAAGTTGGTTATTGCCGAAACAATAATCTCCCCCCTCCTGTTATACACAGGATAATGCAATAGCCCAATATAAAGGGACATAATTATCCAGTTTTGTTGGATACGTTAAAAATATGAAGTGCCTAAAAATTAAGTGAAGTTAATCATTCTAACGTTAGTTCACTTATATCTTTCTTTGTTTTACATCTTCCAGTATAGATTTATCTATTTCACTAAGATTGGCCCTTTCCAGCAAATCTGGCCTCTTCTCCAATGTCCTTTTTATTGACTGTGCTCTTCTCCAAAGCCTAATTTTGTTATGATCGCCTGATAATAGAACAGGTGGCACCTCATCCCCTTTAAAGACTCGAGGCCTTGTATATTGTGGATACTCCAATAGACAATCCTCAAAGGATTCCTCGAGATTAGATCTTTCACCACCCAATATACCCGGAATCAATCGGCTCACAGCTTCCACAATGATCATGGCTGGTAATTCACCTCCAGTCAAGATGTAATCGCCAATAGATATCTCCATATCCACATACCTGGATCTTACTCTCTCATCAACGCCCTCATATCGTCCACACACTAAAATAATCTGCTGGAGCTTAGATAAACTCAGAGCTATTGACTGATCAAAAAGCTGGCCTTGAGGTGTGAGCAGAACGACTTTTCTCTTCCCCTTTAACTTGGGAATCGATTCCAGGGTCCGAAAAATCGGCTCTGGTTTCATAACCATACCATCTCCGCCTCCAAATGGCCTATCATCAGTCATCAAATGTGGCCCCTCACCAAAATCTCTTATATTCACCACATTTATCTTTAGCTTTCCCCTTTCTACTGCTCGCCCAACAATTCCATAATCAATGAGGAAAGTAAACATTTCCGGAAATATTGAAAGAATATCAAATCTCATCAAAGATCTAACAAGCCTTTTATAGGTGAAATAGCCATTCTTTTTTGTGCTATGTTTATCTCTTTGATAACCTGATGAATTGCCGGGATCAAAAACTCCTTCCCCTGACCTTCAACCACATACACATCATTGCTTCCAGTAGGAAAAATTTCCTTTACTACTCCAAGATATTGCCCTGTTATCAAATATACATCTAATCCTAACAATTCATAATAGAAAAATTCATCCTCATCTTTTTTTATCAAAGAATCTTTCCTTATGTATATCTTCGCAGCCTTAAAGATCTCTGCCTGTTCAATTGAGTTCACATCCGATACTCTCAATAGATAGGATGATCCGTGAGGTTTGATATCAATAACCTTCCTCTCTTCAAACTCATTATGGCGTCTGTCTATAAATACAGAACCGGCCTGGAAGAAGGTTTCTCTTGATTGAGCATAAGAAACTATCCTTAGCAGACCGGCTATACCATGGGGGCGAATAACATGCCCTATCAGAATTAGATCTCTAAGATCGATGTGACTCAACTACTCTAAGATCTCCAGGACAGATCTTTTTTTCAACTTGGTCGATGCTGCACCAAGTATAGTCCTCATCGCCCTGGCAGTTCTTCCTTGCTTGCCAATAACCTTGCCCAAATCTTCTTTGGCTACTCTGAGTTCAATCACTGAGGTCTGTTTTCCTTCAAGTTCAGTTACACTTACATCGTCCGGATTATCAACAAGAGCCTTTGCAATGTATTCAATCAGATCTTTCATTTCCATTTTTCTCCCCCACCTGAAATTCTCATTAAACACCATTTAACTCGTTTGGGAAGGAACTGTGGGTACACCCTTCTTCCGCAAAAGAGATCCTACAGTATCCGAAACCTTAGCGCCTCTCTGTATCCACTTTCTCACCTTGTCTTCATCCATTTGTACTTGAGCCGGATCTTTGAGTGGGTCATAATACCCTAACACCTCAAGGAATCTACCATCCCTTGGTGCCTCTGAATCAGCAGCCACGATACGATAATAAGGTCTCTTCTTTGCCCCTTTCCTGGTCAATCTTAATCGTACAGTCATATTGAAGATTCTCACCCCCTTTAAATTAAATAATACGGCACATTTGCCAATCCCCTTACGAAAAACTTTTTCCTAAAATTTGATGTATTTGTCAAGCTTTTATCACTGGGCTGTTGCTTTAATTGAAGCCAGCCAGTGAAGATAAACCCTTTAAACCTCCTCGGCTAAACTTTTTTAGCATGTTTTTTGTCTGAATAAAATTATTAAGAAGCCGATTAACATCTTCTACTCTTGTTCCACTTCCCATAGCAATCCGTTTTCGCCTACTTCCACTTATTATCCTGTGATTTCTTCTCTCTTCCGGTGTCATAGAATTAATGATCGCCTCTACCCTCACAAGTTCCTTTTCATCGGTCTTCAACCTTCCTGCCTTCATCATCTTTCCAGTACCTGGTATCATCCCCAGAATCTGCTCCAATGATCCCATTTTTTTAATATATCCAAGCTGCTTTTTAAAATCCTCCAGATCAAATTCTTCCTTTTTGATCTTACGTGCAAGTCTAATTGCCTCCTTTTGATCAAATTCAGCCTGTGCTTTATCAATTAAGGATAAAACATCGCCCATTCCGAGAATCCTGGAAGACATTCTATCCGGATAAAAAGGCTCCAGTGCATCCATGCTCTCCCCTATACCAACGAATTTAATCGGTTTGTTCGTTACCGCCATTACTGAAAGAGCTGCTCCACCCCTTGCGTCTCCTTCCATCTTTGATAAAATGACCCCTGTGATATCAAGAACCTGATCAAATTTTACAGCCAAATTCACTGCATCCTGGCCTGTCATGGCATCGGCTACAAGAAGACTCTCTGCAGGATGGATTACCCCCTTGATTCTCAAAAGTTCTTCCATGAGCTGTTCGTCAATATGAAGCCTTCCTGCTGTGTCTATAACCAAAATATCAGATCCAATCTTCGATGCTTCCTCCTTGGCTTTAAGACAAATATCTTCAACACGATCTTTACTATCTGTAGGATATACCGGAATGTTGATCTCCTCTCCTATCTTCCAAAGCTGCTCGATAGCAGCCGGTCTTTGGGTATCCACCGGCACCAAGTAAGGATGGTACCCATTTTTTCTTATATAATTAGCCAGCTTCCCTGCCGTTGTCGTTTTTCCAGAACCTTGAAGCCCAACAAGCATGAGACTAAGGGGTTTTTTATCATTAAGATTCAGATCTCTTTTCCCCTCTCCCATCAGCTTTGTAAGCTCTTCCTGCACTATCTTAATTACCTGCTGCCCAGGGGTAAGGCTCTCCATTACCTCCTGCCCCAGGGAGCGCTGTCGTATTTCTTCGAGGAAATTCTTGACAACCTTATAGTTTACATCCGCTTCAAGAAAGGCAAGACGGATCTGTTTTAAGGCCTCTTCTATATTCTTTTCATTTAACCTTCCCCGGCCCCGTAATTCCTTGAATGTCCTGCTTAGTTTTTCAGTTAGTAATTCAAACATATTTGAAAATCCTAAAAACTTAATTAATTTTATGCTATTGCTTTTTCATATCTATGTCAATAAAATCCTTGATAATTGATTACTTCTGAGGCTTGAACAAGGTTCACAACTCCAGATAGCATGAAAGGTATTCTTGCTTATTTACAATGAAGGGCCTTATTGTGTAACTTGTTAGTCCACATAGGATATCAGGCTGTTTTCGAAAAATGGTGATGGGCTCGCTATCCTCTTTCCAGTTGCATTTTTTCTATAATTGGTTTTAAAATTGATCACGTTATGGGGGAAAAACTCTTTCAGTAATTATAATGTATTGAAACCGTTCACGGTTCATGGTTCAGGGTTTCTCGATGGAATCGAGATTAACGGTTCGAGACCAATTAATAATACACTATTCCATCAACTTTTGGACCTCTATGCACTTATGGTTAGGCAAATAAGGCCCAATGTGCTCAGACTTCGCTTGTAAGGGACAAATTCAGGATAAGGTCAGGCTTTATCTATGTACAATATTGCTGACAGTTAACAAAAGGAAGGTAACCCTGAACAATGAACCCGAAACCTGTGAACGGATACGATGTATTAATTAAACCGACAAAGGAAAAAGGGGAACCTCTTCTTGGTCCGGATGCTATTATGGTTGCCATTCCCTCAGACCTTCAATATATAGTTGATTTGAGTCGTGCTGAAAGGGCAACTCAAGGAAAAGCTACTCCATTTAAACTCTTTATAATCAAAAAAGGTAAAGGCCTCCCTTGTGGATTAGCAGGACCTCTCCTTGGAGCACCCCAAGGGGCGATTGTCATGGAAAAACTTATAGCATTGGGTGCAAAAAGAATCTGGGTGGTAGGGTGGTGTGGTTCATTGCAGCCAAATATTGCAATAGGTGACCTGATAATTCCTACTACTGCGCTATCTGAAGAAGGTACCTCCGCTCATTATCCTGTGAATAAAAAGAAAAAGCAGACAAATCCTTTTCTAAACAAGAGGTTAGAAGATGCATTGCAAAAGGCCAATCTTCCTTTTAAAAAAGGGCCAGTCTGGACAACAGACGCCCTCTATCGTGAGACTTCAGAAAAGGTTACAGAGTATGGGAAAAGGGGATACCTGGCTGTTGAAATGGAAATGTCCGCCCTTATAAATGTGGCCATTTATCGTTCTATAAAATTGGCAGGATTGTTAATTGTATCGGATGAGCTTTCTTCTCTTCAATGGCATAATGGATTTGGAGCTGGTAAGCTAAAAAAGGCAAGCAGAGAGGCTGGACGCCTGCTTCTCAGTCTGTGTATGGATGAGAATATAGAAAGCTAGCCGTTAGTCGCGAGTTGAGATTAACAAGATATGAAATTTAATACATCGTTTATCCCAACACGAGCCATGAACCATAACACAGAAGGGACAACTATCAATTGGCACTACAATGGGAATTAAAGAGATATCTATGCAGGAGATAGAAAAGGCAAAAATAGAATTAACAGCACTGAGAGAGAAGATAGATTATCACAACTATCGCTATTATATTCTTGATGATCCTGAAGTCTCAGATGCTGAATATGATCACCTTCTCCAACGTCTCCTTCACATAGAAAATAAATACCCAGAATTGATCGTTCCAGAATCCCCCAGTCAAAGGGTAGGGGCACCTATTGAGGGCGGTTTTAACTCTGTCAAACACAGTGTCCCTATGCTGAGCCTGGAAAATGGTTTTTCTGATAAAGAGGCTAAGGAATTTGAGAAAAGGATCAGAAGATTCTTGGAATACTCTAATACTATTACCTATACCGTGGAACCGAAGTTGGATGGTCTTGCAGTTGAACTTATTTACGAGAATAGTATCCTTAAAACTGCATCAACAAGGGGAGATGGCTATATTGGAGAAGATATAACCTCTAACACAAAGACTATCAGATCCATCCCGTTACGGCTTCTTTCACCCCAAGATAGTCCAAAACTTCCTGAACATATAGAGGTCAGGGGTGAGATATATATGGAAAAAAAGGCCTTTCAGCAATTAAATAAAGAAAGGGAAAAACAAGGGGAAGCACTTTTTGCCAACCCCAGAAATGCTGCTGCCGGCTCTGTGAGGCAACTTGATCCACATATAACAGCCAACCGGCCTCTGATGTTCTTCTCTTATGGAATAGGGAAGGTGTCAGGATGGGCATTTACCTCCCAGATTGAATTATTAACCACCCTTAATACATGGGGGGTGAGGGTAAATACAGAGCACATCAAGGAATGTGCAAATATAGATGAAGCCATTGCCCACTGTCGATATTTAGAGGGCATAAAACATGATCTCCCCTACGAGGTCGATGGCGCAGTTATCAAGGTGAACTCTCTTGAGGTGCAAAAAACTCTGGGAGAAAAATCAAGAAGCCCTCGATGGGCCCTTGCGTATAAATTTGAACCAACCCAGGCAACAACCAAAATTTATACAATTGATGTGCAAGTAGGAAGAACTGGTGCCCTCACACCTGTGGCACACTTACAACCTGTCGAGGTAGGCGGGGTAAAGGTTAGCAGGGCTACCTTGCATAACCAAGAGGAGATTAAAAGAAAAGATATCAAAGAAGGAGATACCGTTATTGTTCAACGGGCTGGGGATGTTATCCCGGAGGTAGTCAAAGTAATAAAGGCAAAAAGAACAGGCAAAGAAAAACCGTTCCACATGCCGGATAGATGCCCAGTATGCGGATCTGAGCTTGTACCACCAGGTAACGAGGTAGTTATAAGATGCAACAACCCGGGGTGTCCGGCCCAGGTAACAGGGGGAATCAAACACTTTGTATCCAAAGATGCTATGGATATCGATGGGCTTGGGGATAAATTAGTAGATCAACTGGTAATTCGCGGCCTGATAAAAGATGCTGCCGATATCTATCACCTGACTCTGGAAAACCTTATTCCTCTGGATAAAATGGCTGAAAAGTTGGCCAATAAAATACTTACTGCTATTAATAATAGTAAAAAAACTACATTGTCAAAATTTATCTACTCCCTGGGTATACGGCATGTAGGCGAACATGTGGCCACGGTCCTTGCGGAAAAATTCAGGAGATTCGACAGCCTTCAAAAGGCACGCGAGGAAGATCTGCTATCCATTAAGGAAATAGGGCCAGAGATAGCGGATAGCATCCTTTCCTATTTTTCTAATGAAAAAAACATCTCTTTTATTAACCGTCTCTTTGAGGCAGGAATAACTATTGAAGAAATGCCATTAGAAAAGAAACTTTTTAAAGAGCACCCTTTTTCCGGGAAATTGTTTGTTCTGACAGGTACCCTATCAACTCTCACACGCACTGAGGCTAAAAAATTTATTGAAGAAAAGAGGGGAAAGGTATCTGCATCAATAACCAGTAAAACAGATTACCTCGTTGTAGGTAAATCACCAGGATCCAAACTTACCAAGGCAAAAAATCTGTCTGTAACTATCTTAAGTGAAGAAGAATTTATAAGGATAGCAGGCGAGGGATAAGTATGGATACTATCAAGGCTCATCTCATCATTGAAGGAAGGGTGCAAGGTGTCTGGTTCAGGGATTCAACAAGAAATGAGGCAACCAGATTGAATCTAACCGGTTGGGTAAAAAACCGTTTCGACGGCAGTGTTGAACTCGTTGCCGAAGGGTCAAGAGAAGAGGTGAAAAAATTAATAGACTGGTGTCATCATGGTCCTCCAGGTGCACGAGTAACAATGGTCCATGAAATCAAGGAAGATTATACTGGAAAGTTTGACTCCTTTAGAATATCGTACTAACGCATTACTTATTGCTTGTAAAAAACACACATAACAAAAAAATGGGAATGAGTAATAAAAGATCATATTTTCTGCTCATCATATTTGCCCTATTTTCTCTTCTGCTTCTTGCTGGCTGTGGAATGAGGGCATTATTGACCTCACAATTTTTGCCAGACAATGATTGGCCAAAGAAAAGGGTTATGGTTATACCTGCTACTGATCTTACCGGGATAGCTTTACATGAATCAATAGATACCATAAGTGAGGAGTTAACCAAAAGTTTACAAAAAACTGGATGTTTCAATCTTTACCCTCACAACAAAACGAAAAAATCTTACTCCTTTACGCCAGGAGAACCAATTGATCCGGAATTACTGACAGAGGCCAAAGAGAGAGGCATGAACGCCATTATCTTTGAAACCCTCAATCCAATAGAGCTAAACCCCGGGAAATCAGGAATATGGCCATTTAGGAAAAAAGCCTGGAGTTGCACAGTATCAATGAATATAGATATAGTAGATGTTATCAGCGAAACAATACTTTTAAGCAAAGAGATAGCTGACAACATTACCCTATCAAGTGAGGAAACCACGGAAGAAACGGAAAAAGGTGGCAATACAGAAACAAAAAAAAGGGCTCTCAAGGAATGCCTTCCGGATATCCTCAAGGAAGCAGCAAATGCTGCCAGTCTTTCACTTAATCAGAAAGTCTGGACAGGCAGAATAGTTTCTATAGATACAAAAGAGATTATTATCAATGCCGGCAGCGACGTAGGGCTAAGGCCAGGGGTTGTGCTTGAAGTCTTCAGTAAAGGTGAATATATCACATCTTTTAATAAACAAACCTATCAGTTGCCAGGTCCAAAGGCGGGAGAAATAAAAATTGTAAGTATACAACAACACCATTCCTTTGCCGAGCCTATTAAAGAAGGAAATTTCAAACCCGGACAGATAATAAGGATTAAGGATTAAAGTTAACAAGTGAGCGGGTAGCTCTCAAATTTGTGCCAGTTTTGTAACATCCACGATCGTCTAAAGAAATATATCTTCTTAAGGCTTAAAAAAATCATACTAATTGGATAAATGATATCAATGTAAGTGTGGATTATATTTTCTTATCCTAATTCCCAGGCCTGATATAGTTACTGAAAACCTAGATCATATGTGAAGTAAAAAAATAGGTATAGAAATCAAGGTAAATTTTTTGGGCTTATAGGATACAGGCTTTCCAAAAGGCATGTCTTAATCTTTCGGGAAGGGGTGAAAACTATCCTACTAATGATAAATTTTTATCACAGTGCCCGATACAGTGCTGGGGGGCCGGAATCGGCAAGCTCTGCCCTGCCCTCGTTGATGAGGATCTCCAGATGGACAAAAATTTCGGATACCGCTAAAAAGGTATCGTCCTCTGGCACAAAGGGAAATACATCGTCAATGAGATGGTAAATTGGTCGTGATTTTTTCTTAAGTGCATCCCACACCAGATCCGTTCTCTCCTGGTGGTGCGCTCTATAGGTTGAGATGATACCCGGTAAATCCTCTATATATTCACCATGTCCTGGAAAGACAAACCGCACATCGAGTCCGATAAGCTTATCGAGTGAATTCAGATAAGCCTTTAAGCTCTGGTACTGAGGGTCACGGAGTTTGTCGCGATTCATCTCTATCAATGGATTTGGGGTGATATGCTTGATAATATGATCACCACTAAATAAGACCTTCTGCCGGGACTCATAAAGGCAACAGG
>Ga0307379_10000486_pt1 | contig 66807 bp, 55 predicted proteins | sample UN2MG_FD_202237 | JGI IMG/M metagenome (GOLD analysis project Ga0307379, IMG submission 202237) | Soil microbial communities from Risofladan, Vaasa, Finland - UN-2 | ecosystem: Environmental > Terrestrial > Soil > Coastal area > Acid sulfate soil | place: Finland: Risofladan, Vaasa | collected... | reverse complement strand
ATAAGAAAAATGCCACCAAGGCACCATGGCACCAAGAAACACCAAGGTGAATAATATTAGTCAAATGAGAATTTAAAGTTATCACTCTTTTTCGGAGCTGTCTTAAAGATGTTTGCTCCTGTTAAATACACTCTTGTTCCTTCAGATTCAGGACGTTTTTCTCCTCTTACCACCAGTCTGACCTTATGCTCGCCAGGCTGAAGACCCGTAACGTGCCAGATCGTCTCAATATGCTGCTGACCGGCAAAATAATAATAGGTGTCTACGGTTCGGTGAAGGATCCCGTCAACAAATACATCGGCCTTCCCTCCATCCTTAAACCAGTTGCCGGTCAATGAGATCCCTGTTCCTTCAAAAACAATCTCAGCTTCATCTCCCCGACCCTGGGCATACATAGATTGCTTTACAGACAACCCGTTTCTGTCACGAGCTTCCCGGGTCTCCCATTCCCCCTTGAATGACCACAACCCTTCATCAAAAATTGTTATTCTTCTGTCAAATACCAGGTCCGGAAATGCAATTTCAAGAGGAGGGGCAGATGGACTCTGAGATTTTATTTTGATTTCATTGCCGGCACTGATACCTCCGTTCTTTGCAATAAGGTCAAGTGCATAATTAAAGGTGCTTTCAATCGCGGAATTGAAGGAATATGTGGTATGGATGAATAATGAATCACCGATTACCCTGACTCCCTCCTGCATATCGGCAGGCAGTCCGCTGAAACCATTTATAACTCCCAGCACTGCCAGTGCATTCGATGGATTGCAATCCGAATCCTGGCCGCAGCGGGTGGATATTTCCAGGGTTTTCAGGGGGTCGCCCTCCCCGTAAAGTAATCCCATTACAATATATGCCCCGTTAAGTTTTGCATCGATATTGAAGGCAGATCCAGCTCCGCAGATATCAACATCCCCCCATTTATTCTCAAGCTCCTTCCATGCTGCCCTCCAGTCGCCAGGGTAGTGCTGATGCAGCCTGATAATATCCTTTATTATCCTGTAATAATCGCTTTCAGACGGTAAAGACATCAATGCCTTATCCACAAGACGATTAATATCAGTTTCGAAATATGCCTCTGCATAGAGGGCCGCGACAAAGATGCCTCCATAAACACCATCGCCGTAATTCATAATATGTCCTATCTTATCAGCGATTCCAACGGCTGTATTCGGCATTGCAGGACACATGAATCCGATGTAGTCTGCTTCTATCTGAAAATCAATATCATCCGCATGTATATTATATTCAGGACTGCCTGACAGAGGTGCAAAAACAGAGTCAAAATAATTCTTCCGTGCCTGCATATTGGCATGCCATAGAGGATATCCGGCCCTGGCAAACATCTCCTGATATTTTTTTGCAGGTGCATCGATACCATATTTATCCATCGACATGAGGAATGTAAGCTGGACATATATATCATCCTGCCACATACTTCCTTTAATATCAGAAGGTTCCCATTTTACAGGATCCTCGTAGGTTTTCCCCTGTGCCCTGAATTCCGTCGGGGCACCGTAAGTGACTCCGATCATTTTTCCGGCCCATCCCCCGGCAATCTTGTCTTTTAAAACTTCCAGCTTTATTGTCCTGAATTCACTCTTGTCGCTATTGCATGAAACCAGAATCAGGAATGAGGACAAAAGGATGAAAAGAGAAATATTCTTTTTCATATTAAAGTTCTATTTATCTATTGATAATTAGATTGTTAAACAACGAGTTAGCTCCCATCCCCCTGAAGTGGGACTATAAATACACATTATACTTAATTTTATTCTATTTTTGGGTTTAAATCCCCCTTTAGGGGGGCAGGGGAGTCAATTGGTATATGCATCATTCTGTCTTCAATGAATCCTGCCATTTCAGGCACCGGCATTTTCCTGATCACATACTGATGCTTTCCTTCCGGATCATTTTCCCACGAATTGCTGCCGTCAGGATGTACAATGATCCTCCCCCTCTTTGTATCGAAAAAGCCCTCTGTACCATACACCCCTATCAAAACAGCAGTCTCATCCCAGCTCATCCTGCCGTATTTATCCTCTTCAGACAAAGGGATGCTTATCCTGAATACATCCTTGACCGGGTTGTTCAGGACAGGAGACTTGATCAGCCGAAGCCCGGTTCTTATTTCCCAGCCTATTTCAAATCCTGTGAAAATTATTTCGCCCGGCCAGTTTTCAAAAACATATATTGATGCTGCAGAATCAATATAAACATTAAACTCTTTTCCTTCAGGGAACCTGCCTGCCATTGAAACGAGTCTTTTTACTTTTCTTTCAACAAGATCCTTTCCGTTAAAATCGCTGACTTCATCAGGTTGCGATTTAAGCAGGTTGCCGAGATTGGTCAGAAAACCAACTGTAACAATTGTTACACTTTTATCAGGCTGGGTGCTGAGTATTTTTCTGTAAATGGTTACCGCATCAGGCACTTCAGATGTTGAATTTATTTTATGCGGGTATTTTGCTACAATTGAATCGGGCCAGTGCTGGAATGCTCCCATGACCGCTCCATCGCTCTTTGGTGAGCCAACAGCTAGATCAGGTCTGCCGAAATAGGTATTGATGACATTTATTGAAGGTGCAACGAGTTCATGTTTATTGGATGAAATTGTGGCGAGGATCTCTGCCCTGCCACTGTCGGCCATTGCATGAAGGAAAGCAAGAGCACCGACATCATCATAATCAGGGCCGAAGTCTGTATCAAAGATTATTTTAGCCGGTGTGTTAATCGACTGCTTTATGCAGGACGAAACCAAAAGCATGCAGAAGAAGATAACAGTGAAGTATTTCATGGCAGTATTATTTCTTTCCTGTATGGTGCCGAAGCCTGGGCTCCCATCCGCGTCACACAGATCGAAGCTGCTTTATTGGCAAAGATCACAGCATCTTTCAGCCCCTTCCCTTCTGCAAGTGCAACAGCCAGAGCCCCGTTAAAAACGTCTCCTGCGGCAGTTGTATCGATAGCTTTCACTTTTATGCCGGGGAACATTTCCATAAAGTCCTCTGATTTTACAAAAGCACCTGCCGCCCCCATGGTGATGATCACGTTTTTGACTCCTCTTTTTTGAAGAGATGCTGCAGCCGCTTCCGCTGTTGATTCATTGTGTACCTTGATTCCGGTAAGTATTTCAGCTTCAGTTTCATCAGGCGTAATCAACCATAAATGCCTTAGCAGGTAATCGTGCATTTTTTGTGCCGGAGCAGGATTCAGGATTACCTTTATATTGTTTTCGGCCGCAGTAAGAGCCGCATATTCGACGGTCATCAGAGGTATCTCAAGCTGCAGCAGCAGGACACTGAACTTGCCGGGGGAAAAGACTTCATTGTCAATATCCTGAACAAGCAGGTTGCCATTTGACCCCGGTGCAACAACAATACTGTTCTCTCCTTCCGAGTCGACAATGATAAGAGCAACACCTGACGGAAGATCGGAATCTTTACCAATAAACCGGGTGTCAATACCCTCCTTCTTAAGTATTCCTTTTGTCTCGCTTCCGAACAAATCGTCACCTATCTTAGCAACAAAAGTGACCTTCCCTCCAAGCCGTGATGCAGCAACTGCCTGATTTGCACCTTTCCCTCCCGGGTTCATAAGAAACGTTCCTCCAAGGATAGTTTCTCCAGGCGTTGGGATCTTATCAGTTTTTATAACCATATCGGTATTAGAACTGCCAATAACAAGTATTCTTTTCATATTCTTTAATACGGGCTTTGAAATTACTATCACGATCTAAGATAAGTAACAATTCTTTATTTAACCAGTACATTAATCATTTTTCAGAAACAGCATTGCCTTTAATGCCTTATTTTTAACTTTAGGAACTGATTTAATTAAGATAAAGGGATTATGAACAGTAAAATAATAACTTTTGGAGAGATAATGCTTCGACTGGCGACACCTGAGCATCAGCGGTTTTCACAGGCAACCTCTTTTTGTGCTTCATTCGGGGGAGGTGAAGCAAATGTCTCAGTTTCCCTGGCTAATTTCGGGCTTAAAACTGAATTTGTGACCCGCCTTCCTGCCAGCGACCTTGGTAATTCAGTAATTATGGACCTCAGGAAACACGGCGTCGGTACAAATCATATCATCAGGGGTGGAGAGAGACTGGGTATCTATTTCCTTGAAACCGGAGCTGTATCCAGACCAAGCAAGGTTATTTACGACAGGACGCATTCATCGATTGCCGACATTGAGCCCGGTATGATAAACTGGGATGATGTCTTTAAGGAAGCGCACTGGTTTCACTGGACAGGGATCACTCCTTCAATTTCAAAAGGAGCAGCAGATGTATGCATGGAAGCTGTTTCAGCAGCTAAAAGGAATGGTATTATTATCTCCTGTGATCTAAATTACAGGAAGAACCTGTGGAAATGGGGGAAGAGTGCCTCCGATGTAATGCCTGATCTGGTGAAGGACTGTGACATTATTCTCGGCAATGAAGAAGATGCTGAAAAAGTATTTGGTATAAAGCCTGAGGGCGCAGACGTCTTTCGAGGTGAAGTGAAGGGCGCAAGCTATGAATCAGTATGCAAAAAACTCAGAAAGCGGTTCCCGCAGGCAAAAAAAATCATCATCACTCTCCGCGGCTCAATAAGCGCTGACCATAACACCTGGTCGGGTGTCCTTTATGACGGGCGGGAATTCATCGAAGCTCCCGTTTACCAGATCACACACATTGTTGACAGAGTGGGAGGAGGTGATTCGTTCATGGCCGGATTGATCTACGGATTGCTTAATTACCCTGACAATGATCAGAAAGCACTCAATTTTGCTGTTGCGGCTTCCTGCCTTAAACATACAATTCATGGCGATTTCAACCTTGTTACAGTACAGGAGGTTGAGCAGCTGATGAAAGGCGACACATCGGGAAGAGTCATGCGCTGATAGTACTCAGACTATATCGTTTTTTTTACATAAACCTGATTTCATGAACAGAATTCCACTTACTCTTGCATTAACATTGCTAGTCATTCTTTCTTCATGCAGGAAAGAGGTGCCTATAGAAAAAATAATTGACGAATCCCTTGCCTTCTCCGTATCGCAATACCGCCTTATGGCTGATGTAATGAAGGATAAACCGGATCTTCTGCCACGGACGACAGACACAACCGGCACCCTCGTCACAGCCACGTCAGAATGGTGGACCTCCGGATTTTTCCCGGGGAGCCTGTGGTTCCTATACGAATATTCGGGCGATGAGAAGTTAAAGGATGCCGCTATCCTGATGACTTCAAGAATAGAAAAGGAGAAAAACAACAGTGGCACTCATGATCTTGGTTTTATGCTCTATAACAGCTTCGGAAACGGATTAAGGCTCACCAATGATGAGACCTATTATGAAATACTGCTTACCGGGGCAAAGTCATTATCAACACGTTTCAGACCAAACGTTGGTTGTATCCAGTCATGGGGAAGCAGCAGGAAATGGCAGTGCCCTGTGATAATTGACAATATGATGAACCTCGAATTCCTGATGTGGGCATTTAGCGTAACAGGTGATTCGAGCTATTATAAAATTTGCATAAGTCATTCAGACACAACATTAAAGAATCACTTTCGGTCTGATTATAGCTCCTTTCACGTAGTATCGTATGATACAATCACAGGGAAAGTGGAAAAGAAGCAGACCCACCAGGGCGCAGCTGACGAATCAGCCTGGTCGAGAGGCCAGGCATGGGGCCTTTACGGATATGTGACAATGTACAGGGAAACCGGTCTTGCACGGTATCTCGACCAGACAGTTAAAATTGCTGATTTTCTGATTAACCACCCGAATATGCCTGACGACATGATACCATACTGGGATTTCAATGCACCTGATATTCCTGATTCAAAAAGAGATGCATCTGCAGGAGCCATAATGGCTTCGGCACTTATTGACCTGAGCAGACAGGTCGATACAATATCAGGTAAGAGATACCTGGGAGTTGCCGAAAAACAGATCAGAACCCTTGCCTCGCCCGACTATATGGCAAAACCCGGAGAGAACAGCTTTTTCATCCTTAAGCACAGTGTTGGTTCAATCCCCGGAAAAAGTGAGGTTGATGTTCCTCTTACTTACGCCGATTACTATTTTCTTGAAGCTATGTTGAGATACAGGTACCGGAAGCATTAAAAATCTATCATTGCTTTCATGACTCCGTCCGCGTAAGCTGCGACAAGGTCGAAAGCCTCTTTTGTCCGGGCAAACGGGAAACGGTGGGTAATCATGTTTCCTGTATTTATCTTTCCTGTTTTCATCATCTCAAGCGCTGGTCCTACACAATCTACTTCCCGTCTGACAAAGAACAGTGATATCTCCTTGCGACGGGTATCGTCAACACTCATTGACCATCTTTCAGTATCCGGAATACCAACCACTGCAAGGCTGCCTCCAGGTTTCAGGATCTCAACAGCCTGATCGAGTGCCTCCTGCTGACCACAGCATTCAAATACGGCATCAAGTCCCAGAGGCTCCTGCTGTATTATCCTTTCTGCAATATTCTCGTTCAGAGGATTGCCGGTATATGATGCACCCTCCCTGCGCGCAATCTCAAGACGGGCATCTATCTTGTCAGTGACATAAATAATATCAGCACCCTGAGCTTTTGCTGCAAGAAGAACGCTCATGCCTATAGGACCGAATCCCAGAATGCCAATCCGTGCATTTTTTATGTTGCCCGCTTTTTTTACCGAATAAATACCTATTGAAAGCGGTTCTGATAGTGAACCTTGATCAGGACTAAGTCCTCCTGTAAGCTGGAAACAACTCTCTTCAGGCATGACGATAAACTCTGACAGGCATCCCTCTGCCTGACCGGGACAGCCCAGAAATCTGATTTTACGGCAGGTATGAGGTCTGCCGGAAAGACACTGGTCGCATTCATGACATGACATAGCCGGTTCAATAGCTATGATATCGCCGGGCTTCACCCTTTTAACTGCAGATCCTGTCTCTGCTACGACACCGGCACCTTCGTGTCCGACGGTAAAAGGATATCCTACCACCTGGGAACCAATCCTGCCCCTGGTATAATAGTGAACATCCGAACCGCAGATGCCGACAACCGACATCTTTATTTTTACATCCTTCGGATCAACAATTACAGGATCAGGGACTTCCATCATCTTCATCTGCCGGAGCCCGGTTAACATTATCGCTTTCATATTATGAGACATTTAAACAAAACAAATATAATGATATCTTTATGTAAATCCTTTATGTTACTTTGTAGTAAAACATAAAGAAGGACCAGGGAAATTAAAGATTTTTTATGAGAAAAATTTACGGTATCGGCGAAACACTTCTTGACATAATCTTCAAGAACGGACAACCCCAGGCAGCAAAACCAGGAGGGGCAATGTTAAACAGCACTGTCTCTTTGGGTCGTATAGGATTGCCGGTGAGTCTTGTCAGCGAGTATGCCGATGATGATGTTGGAGCCATAATTGATAAGTTCCTGCACGAAAACGGTGTGGGAACAACCTTCGTGGATCATTTTAGGAACGGCAAGACGGCACTGGCTATTGCTGTTCTGAATGAAAGAAATGATGCCAGCTATACCTTCTATAAAGATTATCCCTCACGAAGACTCGAAATGGATTTCCCGGTAATCCTGAAGGATGATATAATTCTCTGTGGTTCAATATATGCCATTACATCGGAAATAAGGAAAAAATTCAGGGATTTTGTCAGCAGTTCAAAGAAGAAGGGAGCCATAGTGATCTATGATCCTAATTTCAGGATGGCCCACGCATCGGAACTTGAAGAGTTAAGACCTTTGATCATTGAGAATATGGGTATGGCCTGCATAATAAGAGGGTCCGATGAAGATTTCAGGAATATTTTCGGAACCGGCTCACCTGATGAGGCATGGGATATGGTCAGGAAATACTGCAATTGCCTGATATATACGGCTAGTGCGGAGGGTGTATATGTGAGGACTACCGGTTACTCCGGAAAATTCCCTGTAAAGAAAATAACTCCGGTAAGCACAATAGGGGCGGGGGATAATTTCAATGCCGGAATGATCGCGGCGATATACAGGAACAGTATAAGAGTGGAAGATCTCGACAAAATGGGAGAGGAGAAGTGGTCACAGATTGTAGCCACAGGTGTTGATTTTGCTACTGATGTCTGTATGAGTTACGAGAACTATATCTCTCTGGAATTTGCCGGGAATTATAAATAGCTGAAAGAATTAATGGAACCGCTCCGCGGTTCAATGATTTTATATTGATTTTGCATTAGCCAGCAGGTATTTCTCTGCTTCAACCGACCATATATAGTCGTTTTTTGAAACAATCTCGTGTAATTCTGCGTATAACCTATTATGGACTCCCATCTCCCTGAGCTTGTAAAGCGATACCAGCGGCATTGAAATATTTGTGTAAATAAGCTTTTTCCCTCCTGGTATCTGAGGCAGGTTCAATGTGGTTTCCACCACCGCATCAAGTCCCCCGACATGAGTTATCATTACTGCAGGATTTATCCTTCCTTCTCCTATAAGCTTAAGCGATTCACGCATATCATCGGTATTTCCGCCTGAAGTTCCGACAATATGTGTAAATGCATAATGCACATTATAGAAATTAAACTCTGCTTTAAAATCGGGATCTGTCGGTCCGGCAAAGAAATTAAGGCATCCGTCAAAGCCGAGTATTGCATCTCCCTGCTCAATAACCTGCTTTACCGGTGCAAATACGAATACATCATCAAATCCTCTTTCACCTGTAAGATCGCGAAGATGCCTTACGGGATCAGCCGTTTTGGCGGTATTCACATATATCAGCTTAATTCCTTCTTTTTCGGCATGTTCGGGAGGAAAAAGGCACGCAGCCCTTGACAGCCTGTTATCATCAATATCCGTGACAGCGATCATTGAAGGCCTGCGGTTCTGGTGAAGAGCATAATCAATGGCGCCGAGTCCCATGGGACCTACACCTGCAAGTATTGCCATCCTGCCACCTTCCCTGATTCCCATTTCGTGTTTATACGTTCCCGGAGGAACATGATAACTGGCGTGAAATGCACCGACGATGCATGACACTGGTTCGGAAAGCGATGCCGGGAACCATCCTTCACCCTCGTATGACAGAAGGCAGTCGGCTTCCATTACAATATTTGGGATGATTATATGGGTGGCATCTCCTCCTATGAAGCGGAATGAATAACCCGGTGCATCAAGGGTACCGGTATGGGCCATCGCCGGCTGTATCGAGAATTTTTGTCCTTCACGAAACTTGTGAGTCCATTTGCTGCCTGCTTTGAGTATCACTCCGGCAAATTCGTGACCAAGTATCGTGGGATTGATATGTATATCATCCGGTATGCGCTTATGATCAGCACCCTGAAGGGCAGCTTTATGTGATGACATGCAAATGCTGTCGGAAATGACCTGTGCGAGGATCTCATCATCCTTCATCGGCGGAAGATCAAATTCCTCCAGCCTCAGATCTTTTTTCCCGTATATTCTGACTGCCTTTGTTTTCATACCCTATCCTAACATCACCTGTCCCCCGGTCACCGGCAGAGCCTGCCCTGTCTCGTACTCCTGGTCAATGATATAGAGAAGTGCCTTCATCACATCATCCAGCCTGCAGCCCCGTTTCATTGGAACCTGTTCTTCATAATGCTTTCTGACATCTTCAATGGTTTTAGCACCGGGGACTTTGCCCGTTTTAAGGTACTGGACAAACAATCCATTGTACGGATCTGACCAGAGGGGACCTTCATAAAAATTACCAGGACAGATGGCGTTGACCTTGATCCTGAAGGGTGCCAGTTCCATTGCAAAGGACTGTGTGAGTCCGATACCTCCGAATTTGGCCCCGGCATATGCAAAATTCCGGTTACTGCCGCGAAGCCCCGATTTTGAGTTGATCTGAATAATATCGGTAAAATAATCAGGCTTTTCCAGGTTCTGCTGCTTCATAACCTCGGAAGCATATTTTGTGCAATAATAAAAACCATTATAATTAATGCCGGTGACCTTTGAAAACAGATCCGGTTCCATTTCATCAAGTCCCCCTGCTTTGAGGATACCTGCATTGCTTACCATAATATCAAGACCTCCGAATTCGCTTACTGTTTTTATTATCAGCTCTTTAACCGACGCAGGATCGGCAACATCAGTCATTACAAAAATTGCACTTCCTGAGGATTTTTCCTTCATCAACGCAGAGACAAGTCTGTGGCCTGCCTCTTCATTCAGGTCAGCAATCACGACATTCAGACCAAGCCGGTAGAGAGATTGAGCTATTCCCGCCCCAAATCCCTGTGCTCCACCAGTAACAATGACAATCTTATGAGCCAGATTGTTATAGTCAGTATCCAGTTTAGCGATTTTCCTCCTGTAATTTTCTACTTCCCACTGATCAATAAAAGAGACCTGTTCAGGTGTCAGGAATTTTATCCCTCCGCATTGAAGGGCGTAATGGCTTATCCTGATATTGTCTTCGTAAACATCAAGAACAGTTTCAGCTGCAGCGCATGTATCATCGATCGCTAAAAACCCCATATCCTTTATCACGATAACTTTCGGAAGATAACCGTACTCATTCAGAAAACCGGGAAGCTGGCTTTTAAAAGAATCAAGTATCTTTTCTGCTGTGGACGATTGTTCAATATAGAGAGACCTTGCTTTGCAATAAACTATGATATCAGGAATAAGCGGAAGTGAAATTTTATGATACTCCTGTTGACTGGTATAATATTTTGAGATCAAAGTGTTATTTCTGTACCTGATTACTTTTGGCACCTTGTCTGAAAGCAGCATGCGTATTCCAGGCAAAACCTTATTGAGCAACGAATTGTAAGGCAGCTGTTCAATACCTGAAACAGGCTTTATATTTTTTTCAATAGTTGTGATTATATTAGTGTATATCTGTTTAATATCGGCAATAGTTTCTGCACCTGCAAAAACACCATGGTTTTCAAGGAAGATAATCTGAGGGTCATCGGGAAATTTACTACGGTAAGCCGAGATCTCTTTTTCGAGTTTTTTAAAAAGAGTATAGCCCGGATCCGTATATTCCACAAAAAGGACTTTATCTCCGAAATGCTGTTTTATGAAATTTTTTGCATTCCTGCTGCACAGGACACCGTTTATAAGTGAAGGGTGCAGGTGAACCACAAACTTGTACCTGATCATCTCATGCAGCGAAGTCTCAACCGATGGACGTCTTTTCTGTGACTGGTCAATGATACAATTAAAGAGATCATTTTTTACCTGGGCTTCCCTTGTTACAGGATCATCGGAGTAGCTTTTTGAAGCGATCTCCTGCAGATTCCCTCTGCTCAGGGTGACAAGTCCCTCTTCGGTCAGATCTGATAAAGGGTATCCGCTTGCTTTAATCCATATCGTGTTTTTATCCTTGAATGAACTATTTCCTCCGCCGGCTATCACGAAGTTCTTATCACTTCCATAGAACCTCGATATCTCAATCAGATCTTTTATGTCATGATTCATATTCACTCCTGTTTAAATAGTACTCAATTACCATATGTCCAAGTTTTGCCAGCCCGTTCTTCTGTTTCAGGCTGATCGTTCCGTCGTCAAGAAAGTAACCCTGCCTGTTTTGCGCCCTCAGGTACTGATGAGCGGCAATAACGCATGCCCCTTCCCATGCAATTCTTTTTAACGATTCATCAAGAGGCACAGAACCTCTTGATACGACAGTCAGAGGAATAAGCTCGGGTGTATTATGTTCTGTACCGAATGTTATTACGAAACCTTTTTCATGAAAGAACTCAACAAAATCCTTAAGCATAGACGGGTCATTTCGCCCGGGTATCAGTTCAATGCAGCCGATGCCCAGGGATGAAAGAGTTGAGCAAAGCTTTTCGGCATCATTTTCAAATTCAGTGAATTTTCCGGACGGATCATCAAGAAGGACTGGATAACAGGGTATCCCTCCTGCATTGACTATTATTTTAAGGATCCTGTTCAGTTCCATGAAGGAACTTTCGTCTTCCTGAACGAACGCCGGGCCTCCGGACTTTAAAAGGTTCGACCGTATCTCGTTTTCAAGAGCTGCCGGATTATCCAGACCTGTTTTTGTCTTTTTCCCTCCGTAAAGAGTTTCAATGAATCCAAGCTGTTCCTCAGACGTATTGAAATTCTTCATGGCCAGAACCCTGACAGCTTTTGCAAGATGCCTCTCACGAACAAGCTCACGGGCATATTTATCTTTTATGTCTTCATAGGTGATTCGAAGTGAAGAATCTATCGGTTCAATCAGGCTGTTAAGCTTGTCAATCATCATTCTGACCTGGTTCTGACTCTCCCTTATTACTTTTTTAAGACGTATTTTATCCAGCAAGCCTGCCCTGAATGGATAATCCAGTCCCTTTCCGCAGAAATATATTCTGCCAGGATTATTAGGATCATTGATTCTTGTACCATTTTTCTGCTCCGTTTTCATCAATCCCACAAACTCTATATTGAACAGAGGAAAGACATTATTCCTCAGGCAGCTTTTATAAAAAGTCTCATATCCGTCGGTTACAAAAAAATCATTGATTCCAAGGACAGCAATTTTTTCCTCCTTTGCCATTATGAGGGCAGTTTCCATCTTGTCGAATGCACTGAAGGAATAAGGCGTGTGGATATGTCCGTTTGTTTCCCTGAAAGAAGGGCCTTCATTGCCATTCATTTTTTTAACAAGTTCTTCGCAGGACGGGAATGATGCAAAAATATTCCTTTTCACAATGAGTTATTTTGTATTATATTGTATTTCAAGTTATTCTACCAGTTAAGGGCTTCTTCAGGCACATCGTCCAGTGACTGGCAGATCCAGTCAGCATCTGATAATTGATCCCTGTCAAATGAAGTTGATACAGCCAGGCACCTGCATCCAGCAGCTTTAGCAGCCTTGATGCCGCTTACGGCATCTTCAACTACCAGGCACTCAACAGGTCTCAGGTCAAGCAACTCTGCTGCTTTAAGGTAAATGTCCGGAGCAGGCTTTTTGTTCGTAACGTCCGATCCGGTAACGGAAGCATCGAAGGACATCAGAGGTATTCCTATTTCCCTCAGGTTGGCTTCCATTTTTATTTTATCGGCACTTGTGGCAATTGCAAGCCTGAATCCTCTGTTATGGCAGGAAGTTACAAAATCGAGGGCTCCCGGCAAGGATTTTAGTTTGCCCCTGATTATTTCCAGGTATATTTCGTAGGTTCTTGCCTTTACTTTTTCAATTTCCACTTTCAGATTATATTTCTCAGCCACGCCGCCAATATACCTGTTCTCACCGGTACCGACAAATGGTCTAAAATCCTCCGGACTTACATTCAGTCCGATCTCAGCAAACATCATAATCACAGCCTTACAGATAAATGGTTCTGAATCAGACAGAACGCCGTCCATATCAAAAAGAATTCCCCTGATCATCTGAACAATTTATCAATTTCACGGATACTGAAAGGGGAGAGCATCCTTTTATTCCCAGCCATTCCGGTGATCAGTGTCATTTTTGCGGCATTTTCAAGAACCTCGAGCTTGTCGAATGCCTGTAACAGGCTTGTCCCTGTTGTAATGATTCCATGGTTCTCAAGAAGAAGAATATCAGCCTCTTCTGCATTCATGGCAACAACATCTGCCAGTTCTTGGGATCCCATCAGGGCATAGGGGACAAACCGGGGCAACCCGCATATTGCTCTTGCCTCAGCCGTAAGACTGGTGTTGATGGTACCTTTCATTGCGGTAAATGAAGATGCAAAAACCGGATGGGCATGGACAATTGCACAGACCTCCTTCATCTTTTTGTAAATATTGAGATGAAGATTGAACTCAATCGATGGCTTCAGATCCGGAGTAAGATTTTCTCCCATTATTGACAGTACTCCAACCTCTCTCCATTTCATCCTGCCTTTATCTGTTGCCGAGGGAGTTATAAGAATAATTTCTTCGGATATCCGAAGGCTTATATTTCCGCCGGAGGTAGTTGTCAGCCCCCGGTCGTATAAACGCCGCATGAAGCATGCAACTTCTTTTCGCTCTGGTTTGTATTTTAGTTGATCTTTCATACTCTATAGAAATTCTGCTTAAAGTTTATTCCTGTCAACGGTTGCCTGACGCCGGTCGCCGGTTGCCTTTCGCCATTTATACCAGATCAATCACCCCATTTAACACATATTGTGGCCGGTAGGGAAAATTGTCAATTTCTCCCTCGCTTGTTATTCCGCTGAGCACAAGCAGGGTATCTATTTCGGATTCCAGTCCGCACCTGATATCAGTATCCATACGGTCGCCGATAACAATTGTATCCTCCCGGCTCACGCCAAGCTTTTTCAGAGCTATCCGCATCATTAATGGATTTGGTTTGCCGACAAAATATGCCTTTTTGCCTGTAGCTATTTCTATAGGTGCTACCAGGGCTTTGGTTGATGGAGCAATGCCGTTCTCAACAGGACCCGTAATATCGGGATTCGTACCTATCAGGCGGGCTCCTTTCAATACCAGGTTTACTGCTGCTTCAATTTTTTCAAAATTATACCCATGGGTATCACCGACTACCACATAGTCGGGATTTACATTGTTGGTGGTATATCCGACATTGTAAAGCGCGTGGATGATTCCTGCATCACCTATAATATAAGCGCTTCCGTTCGGTTTCTGATGGGAAAGAAAAGCTGCAGTTGCCAGGGCGCTGGTATAAAAATGCTCCTCACCGACATTTATTCCGAGCCTTTTAAGTTTTTCATGAAGATCTTTGGGAGTCCTCTCACTGGCATTTGTGAGAAAGAGATACTTTTTCCCTGCGCTTTCCATCCATGCAAGAAACTCATTAACACCCGGTAAAAGCTTATTCCCGTGATAGATGACACCATCCATGTCTATGATGAAACCTGATTTGTTTCTGATATTCTCTTTAATGCTTTCCATATTTCTTCATTAAACGGGATCCTTGAAATTAACCGCAAATGTCGCAAAGATTTGCAAAGGTCACAAAGTTATAGTGGTTAAAATATAATTTCATCAGCCTTCAGACTCCTTCTTTATTTAGATGGATTTTTTTATCATCAGAGAAGTCATGTTCCGGTTTATGTCCTTTAAGCGGGATGATCTTCTCATGGATTGCATCAATTATCCAGCCGGGCTGAGGGAAGAAAAATTCTTCCATTTCAAAAGCCGGTGTGATCCAGTTGCGTGAACCCACAACAACGGGAGGTGCGTCCAGGTAATCGAATGCAAGCTCTGTAATTGTCTGTGCCATCTCCTTCAGGAATGATCCTCTTGATGTAGCGTCGCTGGCCAGCACAATCCTTCCGGTCTTCCTGACTGATTCAATGACAGGCTGATAATTGAACGGGACCAGTGTCCTGGCATCAATTACCTCCGCACTCAGACCGTAAGTCTGATGAAGCGTTTCAGCCGCCTTTATTGCCGGATACAAGGTGGCTCCGATTGTCAGGATTGTGATATCTTCCCCCGGCCTTTTTATGTCGGGTTCACCAAAAGGTATTTCATAATATCCTTCAGGTACACCCGGGGTATGGAACATCTCACCAACGTCGTAGATCCGCTGGCTCTCGAAGAATATCACCGGATCCGTGCCCTGCAAAGCACTGTTCATCAATCCCTTGGCATCGTATGGTGTAGCCGGGAACACAACTTTCAATCCCGGAATATGTGCTGCCAGAGATGACCAGTCCTGTGAATGCTGAGCCCCGTATTTTGAGCCTACTGAAACCCTTATCACCACAGGCATCCTGATAATATTCCCGCTCATGGACTGCCATTTGGGTAGCTGATTGAATACTTCATCTCCTGATCTTCCCAGGAAATCGCAGTACATGATCTCGGCAATAACTCTTCCGCCGCACATTCCGTACCCGATGGCTGTCCCTACTATAGCGCCTTCAGAGATCGGGGAATTGAAAAGACGATGATAGGGAAGAGCCTCCGTAAGTCCGCGGTAAACGGCAAAAGCACCTCCCCAGTCGCGGTTTTCCTCACCCCACGCAGCAAGAGTGGGATCCTTATAGAAACGATCAATTACCGCTTCAAATATCCCGTCGCGCAGCTGATATAGTTTTGCTTTTGAAACCGGGGTACCGTCTTTGTCCTTATAGAATCGCTCCTTGTTTTTTATGGATTTGATCCTGGGATTCTCTTCAAGAGGCATAAGAACATCCGGCGTTCCTTCTTCCATTTTATCAGCAGAGCAGTACGAGAACATCATCTTACCTATTGCGTCAGGATCTTTGTTGAGGTCCATCCGTGGCGAAATATCATCATTTACCGTTAGTCTCAGTATGCGTGTCATCAATTCACCCGTTTCCCGTTTGATTTCATCCAGGGTATCCTGTTTTACAATTCCTGCACCAACCAGCGAATTGCCATACGATATGATTGAATCTTGTTTTTGCCATGCTTCAATCTCTTCCTTCGATCTGTACGATGATGCATCAGAAGGTGAATGTCCGCTGATCCTGTAAGTAAGAGTATCAAGGAGAACCGGTCCTTTTTTTTGAGTGAGAAGCTTCATCTTGCGTTTGAATGCATCAATGACGGCGAGAGGGTTATACCCGTCAACACGCTCAGCATGCATCATTTCGGGATTGACACCGGCCCCGATACGTGCAAGTATGCCGTAACCCATGGTTTCTCCCATGGTCTGTCCGCCCATACCGTACAGGTTATTCATAAAGTTGAATATCAATGGCAATCCACCGCTGTAATCACCTTCCCAGAGGGTTTTGTACTGATCCATTGTTGCAAAGCAGATCCCCTCCCAGACAGGGCCGCAGCCCATCGAAGCATCACCGATATTGCATACTACAATGCCGGATTTCCTGTTGATTTTCTTGTAGAGAGCGGCACCGACTGAAATATCCCCTGATCCGCCGACAATTGCATTATTGGGATAAATGCCGAAAGGAGTGAAGAAAACATGCATTGAACCGCCCAGACCTTTGTTGAAACCATTCTCCCTTGCAAATATTTCAGCCAGGGCTCCATACAGAAGAAAATGTATTGCGAGATCCTTTATGTTGCCCCGGAATCCTTTTTCAACAACCTTCAGGGTACTTCCGCCGAAATAATTGTTCATTATTGAACAGAGGCTCTCTTCATCAAGCTTGTTGATCGCTGATAAACCCTTTGCCAGAATCTCACCGTGACTCCTGTGCGATCCGAAAATATAATCATCAACATCAAGGTTAAAGGCCATCCCAACTGCAGAGGCTTCCTGCCCGATGGACAGGTGTGCCGGTCCCGGGTGATTGTAGGCTACTCCGTTATATTCATTTGTGGTTTTAATAAGATTGAGCATGGTCTCAAATTCACGTATTATCACCATGTCACGAAAGATCCTTATGAAATCCTCATCGCTGAAATTCTTTTTCTCATCAGCGATTGTTCTGTTATACTGGTTTACAGGTATTTTCCCGAACTCAATGAATTGAGCTTTGCGCACAACCTTCGGATCAATGTTTTGAATTTTTGGCATGTTATATTGTCTAAGTGTCTGATTGTCTTATTGTCTTGTTGTCCTGCTGTCATTTTTAATGCTGTTATTGCGAGTTCCGTTTATCGGAACGAAGCAATCTTTATCAACAAGCACCTGGTTCAATACTCAAATTTCTCTATCTGCTCCTTTATCTCCTTCAGAAACAACGTTGCCGGTCCTCCGTCAATAGCCCTGTGGTCATAAGTGAGCGACAGTCCGATATACGGGACAAATCCGAAAGTATTATTACCCAGATCGGCAGGCCTGTTAATGATCGTACATACTCCAAGTATTGCTGTCTGGGGCAGGTTTATGACTGGCGTGAACATTTCAACGCCGTAACTCCCGAGGTTTGATACTGTAAATGATGCTGCAGTACTCTTGATCAGCTCCGGATCAATGCTGCCTTTCCGGCATGATTCTGCAGCAGATTTCAATTCCATCGATAATTGCACAAGATCCATCTCTCCCGCATTTCTGATAGCGGGTACCATTAGTCCCCGTTTGGTATCGACTGCTATTGCAAGATGTACTTTATTGAATGTCCTTAATGATTCACCCAGGAAATGGCTGTTGGCTTCAGGGAATTTCTTAAGCGCCTTGATAACGCACCAGCAGATCATGTCATTCAGGGTGATGTCCTGTTTTACTGTCCCTGCAGCAAGTCCTTCCTTTATTTTGCGTCTGGCTTCCAGGAGCCTGCGGACATCTGCGCTCATATGGTGTGTTAACTGGGCAGAGTTCTGAAGTGATGCATGCATGGCTTTTGCAACCAGCTTCCTTACGTTGCTTAAAGGTTGTTCGGTATAGTCAGTGCCCTCTGAAGGAACCGGTTTGATAGTCCGGACTGCTCCTGAAGCGGCTTTCTCAATGTCGCCGAGGATGATTCTTCCGCCTGGTCCTGATCCGCGGAGATTTTCATAATCAATTTCCTTTTCCTCCGCCATTAGCCTTGCTCTCGGAGAGATCCTGATCCTTGTATCTGCTGATGGTTTAGTAAATGAAGCACTTTCTGCAGCATGTTCCGGATCTTTTTCTGGTTTTGCCGTTGTTATGGATTCCTTCAGCGGATTATTCCCCGGACAGAACGATTCTATCTCTTCCCCGGGCTGACCGATGACTGCTACATTCACCAGCACAGGCACTTCGGCACCTTCATCGAAGAATGTTTCAAGCAGGATTCCATTGCCAGGCGATTCCATTTCAAATGCTGCCTTGTCGGTTTCGTATGAAAATAGAATATCGCCTGATTCAATCCTGTCGCCTTTGTTTTTGAACCAGCGGGTGATGATGCAGGTTTCAACCGACTGCCCTTGTTTTGGCATTAATACTGGAATGGCCATTTAAGTGTATTTTAAAGGTTTCTGGTTACTTGTTTCTTGTTTCTTATCCTTTAACTTGTTATTATAAGTAAAGATAAAGGTAATCATATAAATTTAAATCACGTTATAAATCAGGGGATACAAAAATAATTAATTAAACTTGTATTTACAAGTAAAATATAATATATTTACAAATAAAATATCCTGATGGCACCACAGAAAAATATACCTCAGCACAGAAAGCTCTACGAAATGCTCAGAAAGCATATCACGGACGGAGTTTATAAAGAGGGAGATCTTCTACCTTCCGAGAATGAATTGTGCCAGCTTTACGGGATGACGAGGCCCACTGTAAGGCAGTCACTGAGCACCCTTGCCAATGACGGGTATATAACAAAGCACCAGGGTAAAGGGAGCATTGTCCATCATCTTCCGAAGGAAATAGGCATATTATCTGTCTCGGGAACAACATCCGCGGTCGGGGACAGGAACCTTAAAACAAGGATAATCGTTAAGCCAGTCCTCATTCCGTGGAGTGAAAATTTCATGTTTCCGCTTTCGCAACTGGAAAAGGAATCAGGGTGCATCTACATGGAACGGCTCCGTCTGCTCGACGATATCCCCATATTTTACGACATAAGCTATATAGCAAATATTAACCTTCCGAGGATAACCTCCCGCCAGTTTGAAAACAGGTCGCTTTTCAAAATCCTGAGAGAATATTATCATATTGAAATAAAAGGAGGGGAGCAAAGGATAAAGGCTATTCCCGCATCATCAAAGACAGCCTCTCTTCTTCATCTTAAGAAGAACCAGCCTCTGTTACATCTTGAAAGAAAAATGCTGACAAATGTCAGCGGGCTATTCCTTTATTCATCTATTTACTGCAACACAGAGAAATACTCAATTTTCGGAAGATTCTGAAAAAAACAATTTTAGTCTTTCTCTTGCTATACATTTTTACTGAAAAAAACTTACTTTTATACTTCCTGCGATTAGCAAGATTTTAACAACTAACCACTTAAATAAACAAGACATTATGAACAAACAGAAAAAGTTATGGTCAAGACGCCAGTTCCTGACCGCTGCGGCAGCAGGAGCAGCTGGCGTGGCAATTATTCCTCATCTTTCCGGTTGCAAGTCAAAACCGGCAGACGACACTATCCGCCTGGGATTCATTGGTCTCGGACAGCAGGCAATGTTCCTGCTTAAAGGATTCATGCAGGTTCCGGGAGTGAAGGCAATTGCCGGATGTGATGTTTATGGTATAAAACGTAAACGTTTTGAAAAACGCGTCAATGACTTTCATGCCATAGCCGGGACTACCGCAGAGGTCCAGACATTTGAAAAGTATCAGGATCTTTTAGGAATGAAGGAAATTGATGCTGTCGTGATCGCTATTCCCGACCATGCACATGCAATGATCGCCATTGCCGCATTAAAGGCAGGCAAGGATGTTTATCTCGAAAAACCAATGACTTTCACGATCAAAGAGGGACAGGAGCTTAAAAAGGTTGTTCGTGAAACCGGAAGGGTATTCGGCCTCGGAAGCCAGCAGCGCTCAAGCAAGGAGTTCCAGCACGCAGTAAAACTGGTACAGGACGGAGCTCTTGGCAATATCTCACTGGTAAATGCTTATGTGGGTGCTCCGCCGACTCCGTATAATCTGCCTGAAGAACCGGTTCCGGCTGATCTTAACTGGGATCTCTGGCTCGGACCGCTTCCTGAAACCATTTATTACAATAATCAGCTTAATCCTCCCATTTCTCTGGATCCGGAGCAAAATGAACAATTCTGGGGCGGCTGGAGATGGTACAAGGAGATGGGTGGCGGCTTTACTACCGACTGGGGCGCACATATGTTTGATATTGCACAGTGGGGACTTGGAATGGACAGGAGCGGACCTGTGGAAATATCTCCTATCGGCGACGGAACTGAATTCATTATGTGGAAGTATGCAAACGGTGTTGTGATGACATCAGAACCATTCAACGAACAGAAAACGAAGGGTGTCAAATTCATAGGCGAAAACGGCTGGATTGAAGTGTCACGCAACTTCTTCAATGCATCCGATCCGAAATTCAATCCTGCTGAACCAATTGTGGAAGATCCGGATGTACCCTATGAAACAAAAATACCCCACCAGGTCAATTTCATCGAGGCTGTCAGATCACGCCAGGACCCTGTCGTTCCCGTTGAGATCGGCCATAGCAGCTGTACAGTATGCACGCTCGGCAATATTGCCTGCGAGCTTAAGAAAACAATCAAATGGGATCCGGCAACCGAGACTTTTGTTGATGACACTGACGGTGCAGCAACAAGACTTCTTCATTATGAATACCGCGCTCCCTGGAAACTGATTTAATGATTTAAAGACTGAATGGCTCTCAATTCTGTCAAGGGGGCCCTAAATCTCTAAATATAGTTAAACCCCCTTCAGGGGGTGGTCCGCACAAGCGGACCGGGGGTAAAAAAAGAGGCTGTAATTCTTTTACAGCCTCTTTATTATTTACAGGTAAGAAGATTATTCAGCTTTTTTTACCTTAATGGCCACAGGCCCTTTTTCTCTCTGTTCAATTTCAAATTCAACAGTCTGGCCTGCTTCAAGCTCGGATTGAGGAACTTCCAGACCTGAACGGTGAACGAAGATATCTTTATTATCTTCAGTCTGCAGGAATCCATAACCTTTCACTCTGTCATACCATTTAACAGTGCCTTTCATGATTTTTTAATTTTTTGTTAATGATTTTAGTTATCCCTTCTGTCTCCGCCAGGACCTCTGCGGTCGGGATTTCCCCCTCTGAAATCTTTTCTTCTGTCAGCTCTTTCAATAGATTCGTTAACAATAATTTTCCTGCCCTGAACCTCAGCTCCGTTAAGTTCTTCAATGGCTTTTTTCGCTTCAGCTTCATTGGGCATTTCAACGAAACCAAATCCTTTGCTTTTCCCAGAGTATTTGTCAATAATGATCTTTGCAGATGATACTTCGCCATACTCTTCAAATAGTTCTCTTAATTCTGCTTCATTCATTTTAAAATGAAGACTTCCAACGTAAATGTTCATAATTCAATAATTAATGTGTAAATAAAACAGTGACAAAGGTCATGTTTTTTTTTCTAAAGAAAAAATTTTAAGGCATAATATATTGGATTTTAATAACTTTTTGGCAAAATCTACTTTCGATTCCTTATATAGATGTGTTTGATGTTGTTTTGTCCCGATTCCCTCTCATCTATCTCAAAATCGAATGATTTGATCAGTGGTGTCAGCTTTGTAAATCCGAAATTCCTCGAGTCAAAATCAGGCTGTTTTTTCAGGATCAGATTTCCTACATCTCCCAGGTATGCCCAGCCATTCTCATCAGCAAGGTCAGTGATTGATGCGGCAATAAGCTGCTTCGCCTTTCTTGCCTGGATCTGTTGCTCGGATTCTTTGTTTTTCTGCCCCGGCCTTGCGGGCTTGCTCCCCTTCTTCCTCAAAGGAGTAGATTCCTGCGCTGACGAACTTAAAATTTCAATATAAATGAATTTATCACAAGCGATAATAAACGGAGATGGCGTTTTACGCTCACCTATCCCGATCACTTTCATCCCTGCTTCCCTTAACCTGGTGGCAAGCCTCGTAAAATCACTGTCGCTTGAGACAATACAAAAGCCATCTACTTTGCCTGAGTATAATATATCCATGGCATCAATTATCATTGCCGAATCAGTTGCATTTTTCCCCCGGGTGTAGCTGTACTGCTGTACCGGAGTTATTGCATTCTCAAGAAGAACAGACTTCCAGCCAGAAACGGTCGGCTTGGTCCAGTCTCCGTAAATCCTTTTAAATGTTGGAGTTCCGTATTTAGCTATCTCTTCCAGCATCCCCTTTACATTACCGAAGGGAATATTGTCAGCATCGATCAGAACAGCCAGTCTTAAATCTTGTAACGTTTGCATAGGAGCAATATTTATTTGCAAGTTACAACAATTAATTTAAGTTGCATGTTGCAGGTTGCATGTTGCAGGTTCATGCAATTTTTTGCATGATGACCAATATTGTTTATTAATATAACTAAAGAATATTATTAACTTTGCCGGCGCCAATTAAGGAATTTATAAAACCTGATAAAATAAAAACAAAATGGGAAAAGGTGATAAAAAGACAAGAAGAGGGAAGATCATTCTTGGAACCTATGGAGTAAGACGCCCCAGGAAGAAAAAGAATAAACCGGCAGTAAAACTTGTAACACCGGTTAAGGAAGTTGAACTGAAAGATAAGAAACTTTTAAAGGAGAAAAAGGAGAAAAAGCCTGTAAAAGAGGTAAAGGAAGTCATTGAAGCAGTTGATGTAAAAGAGGTAAAAGAAATTGCAGCCGTTGAGGAGCAGAAACATACAAAGGAAGTAAAAGAGGTAAAAGCTCCTAAACCGGTCAAAGAAGAGAAGGAACACAAACCAGCAAAAGAGGTAAAGGGTACTAAACCTGTCAAAGAGGCGAAAGAGGTAAAAGCTGCAAAAGCAGTGAAAGAGATTAAAAAGGAAAAAGCTGTAAAAGCAGTGAAAGAGGTCAAAAAGGAAAAAGCAGTTAAGGAAACTAAAAAGGCTCCGGCTGTGAAAAAAACAACTAAGCCTGTAAAAGCTGAAAAAGAGAAGAAGACAGTTAAAGTGTCAAAACCGGTAAAGGTTAATAAACCCGCAGCAACGAAAAAAACTGCAAAACCAAAGAAATAATATTCCTGCAACAGGCAACAGGCATCCGGAAAATTTTTACAGCCGGTAACCATCCCGAAAACTATCGGGAGCCGCTAGTCGCTAGCCGTTCTTTTGACTATCAGCCACTTATAATCCTCCGGATCTATTTGAGCATTTATGATCACCGGCTCGTTCATCGTCAGAGCCTGTCTGACAGATTTAGTCATGCTTTCGTTAGAATCTGCACAAAGAACCCTGGATCCGAGGAATGTACCGGAACCAAAAAGATCACCGTGATACAAAACGGTGCCATAGGGAGAAAGATTGTTCCAGGATTGCTTCAGTTTTATCAGGTTGAGTTCGCCATCGGAAAGTACAACAGTAATGACAGGCAGGTCATAGCGTCTGGCAGTAACCATTTCCCCGGCCGACATAAGAAATCCTCCATCACCCGTTATGCAGACAACAGTGGATCCCGGTCTTGTATTCTTAGCTGCAAGAGCTGCCGGCAGGCCAAATCCCATTCCTGACCATCCGTTAGTCATTATGAAAGTCCCCGTGTTTCCTGTCTCCCACATCTGGCCAGCCAGGTGAACATGTGATCCGACATCTGCAGTAATTATTGAATCATCCGGCACTTCTTCCTGAAGGATCTTAAGAGCAGATACAGGCCCGAAATGATTTGTAAATCCGTCGAACACCGATAACATCTCATCACGTATACCTTTGACTGCAGCCTGTTCAAAAATAAGAGAACCTGCATTCAGTCGGGTAATTATCCTGAACCAATCATCCGGCTTTCCGGTATATTGCAATATATTATCTCCGGGTGGCAGGTCCGTTTCTGTTGAGTTGAAATGGATTAGCGGTACATCAGGTATCCATGATTCGTAATTATATTCCACAGGATCATATCCGAGGCCAATAATAAGATCGGTCTTTTCGAAAATATCTTCGAGATAATCGCTTAATGCATGAAACAATACGCCTGTATATGACGGATGCTGTTCAGGAATAAGACCTTTTGCCATTGGCGTCATCACAACGGGGATCCTGAAATTTTCGAGGAATGCAAGAAGTTCACTTTTGATTGCAAGTCGTTTTGCAGTAAGCCCAACCGCCAGCAGGGGCCTTCGCGACACATCCAGGAGAGAGATGATCTTCTCAGTATCATTATGATATTCTCTATTAATGATATCCGGGATGATACCTTTATCGTTTTCAACTTCAATCCCTGCCATATCAGATGGCAGCCCTATATGAACAGGCCCCGGGTATTCTTCCCTGCATATTTTGAAGGCTTTGTGCATAACTTCAGATATATTGCCCCTGCTTAACCTGAATGTAGCTTTTGTGATTGGCTCAAAAAGCTTCTGATGATTGATGTTCATCTGAGTAGTTCTGCCGGCCATCATGTCATTCATCTCGCTTGTGAAGACAATGACAGGTGACCTGTCAAGCAAAGCGCCGCCAATGCCCGTTGAGATGTTAGTAGCACCCGGGCCAAATGTTGCATGACAAACACCGGGAATGCCGGTGAGCCGTGCTGTTACTTCAGCCATGATCCCCGCGGAAGACTCATTTGACGTCAGGATGAATTCAATGCCGGCTTTTCTGAATGCTTCCATATATGGTATGGATGGACCTCCGGGAATGCCGAAAACATATCGTATACCTTCTTTAAATAATTGATCTGCAATATAATCAGCTATTTTCATAATCTTCTGTTCATTGAACAAATCTATTAAATAAAATTCTCAAACCTGCATACCTGCTCTAATGTTATTTTGTGCAAAAACAATTTTTTTTCTGATATTTGCCGCCATATAATTTTCAGTGGACAGGAAAGACAATACAATATTGTGGGCAATAACAGCATGTCTCTTATGGTCTACTGCTTATGCTTCAATTAAGATAGGTCTGCAGTATGATACACCTCTTCATTTTGCGGGTGTACGTTTTACTTTAGCCGGGCTTATGATCCTGCCTTTCACCGTTAAACCGGCACGGTTTTTCACTATGGTCAGGGAACACTGGAAAATAGTCGTGTGGGTAACCGTACTTCAGACGCTTATCAACTATATATTTTTCTATCTTGGAATGGACCTTGTCCCCGGAGCTCTTGGTGCCGTAATTGTAGGATCACAGCCGCTGGTTACTGCTGTGGTTGCATCACTGATGCAAAAAGAAGAACCTCTTACAAAAAGGAAGATGGTCACAATAATCTCAGGTATTACAGGCGTAATACTGATCAGTGCCGGTCGCCAGGCTTTCAAGCTTGGAAGCGCAGTAGAGCTGCTTGGTGTTTTCATGATCCTTGTGGCAAATATTGCCACTGCCACAAGCAATGTAATGGTTTCACTGAAAAGCAGGGGAATGAATCCATTGGTACTCAGCTCAGTCTCCCTTCTTACAGGAGGAGGAATCATCTGGCTCATCTCGATACCGATTGAAGGAATACACAGAGGACCAATGCCTTCTGAATACTGGGCAGCCCTGCTCTGGTTAAGTTTCATGGGAGCTACAGCATTTTCAATCTGGTTCAGGCTTCTTCAGCGGCCTAACGTGAAAGTGTCGGAGCTCAATCTTTGGAAGTTCATTATCCCGGTTGTAGGCGCAATCCTCAGCTGGATACTTGTACCGGGAGAAAAACCTGAATGGCTGACAATCACCGGTATGATAATTATAACATCCACTTTGATCGGATTCTTTAAAAATGGCAGTAAACCTCATTTAAGTTCATGAAGAAACGGCTTATTGCAATTCTGGCATATTCGCTTTTCTGGCTGGTGTTCTTCTTCTTCGCCAGGCTCTTCTTCATTGCCACGCACTCCAGGGAAGCTTTCCAGTTCAGTGCAGGGGCATTGGCAGCAACATTCCTCCACGGCATCAAACTCGATATTTCCGCAACAAGTTATATTCTCATTCTTCCCATGCTCCTGATGATACCGGGAATATACTTCAATGGAAAATGGTTCAATCGTTTTCTGCTTTGGTATACAAGCCTGATAATAATCATCTCTTCAATAATTGTTGTCGCTGATACTTTACTCTATAAATACTGGGGTTTCAGAATGGATTATACGGCTCTGCAGTATCTGAACACACCGAAGGAGGTTGTAGCATCTGTTACATTTTTACAAATCTTGTTGGTAAGTCTTGCTGTGATCCTTATATCATTGGGTTTCATTTTGTTATATAATAAGATCGTGAGCAGGCTGTCTGACGGATTTGACCGGATAAGGAGATTCTGGTTTCCAACCATGCTTTTTTCCCTGTTGCTTTGGGGTGCCCTTATTATTCCAGTCAGGGGGGGAGTGGGCATTGCCCCTATAAATGCAGGCACTGTCTACTTCAGCGATGATATGTTCATCAATCATACTGCAATAAATGTCACATGGAATGTCGGAAGCTCGGTTTTCAATAAAAAACCCACTACAAATCCTTATTCGTATGGTGATCTCAATTCGGCAAAGGAAATGGTGGAATCTCTTATTGTTAAAAACGGCAATATTGTTAAGCTGCTAAACAATCCGAAGCCAAATATTCTCTTCATAGTCCTTGAAAGCTTTGGAAGCGCCCTGATCGGCCCTCTTGGTGGTGATTCCCTGGCCACACCAAATTTCAACAGGTACATTAGTGAGGGGGTCCTCTTTACAAATTTCTATGCTTCCGGTAACCGTACCGACAAGGCAATGCCTGCTATCCTGAGCGGCTATCCGGCGCAGCCGGCGGTATCAATAATGAAAGAGCCGAAAAAGACACAAACACTTCCGGGAATTGTCAAAACTATGAACGGATTAGGTTATGAAAGTGAATTCTGGTATGGCGGTGAAATCAATTTTGCGAATTTCAATTCTTTCGTAATAAATTCCGGTTTCAACCGGATAATTACGATGAATAATTTTAATCCGGTACACTATAATTCAAAATGGGGAGTCCATGACCATATTCTTTTTGAAGCTCTGACTGATTCAATGAGGAGTATCAGGGAACCATTTCTGAAGGTCGTTCTTACTTTATCGAGCCATGAGCCTTTTGAAGTACCGATGGAGACTGTCTTCAGGGGTAATGATGATCTGACAAAATTCAGGAATTCAATATATTACACAGACAAGACCATTAGCTCTTTTCTGGACTGGGCAAAAAGTACAGACTGGTGGAAAAACACCCTTGTTATACTTCTTGCGGATCACTGCCGCAGGAATTCGATTGAGGTACTGGCTTATTCAGAAGATATATTCAGGATACCAATGCTATGGATGGGAGGTGCACTGGCTGTACAGGATGTCAGAATAGATAAATTCGGAAGCCAGGTCGATATACCGCTTACACTATTGCACCAGCTTGGTCTGGACGACAATTATCCTTTTGGGAAGGATCTGCTGTCATCAGGATCCAACTCTTTTGCATTTTACACTTTTAATGAGGGATTTGCTTTCATCACAGACAGTTCAAAATATGTCTACGATCACAAGCTGGGTGAACCGGTTGATGAAGAAGGTGCAGATCCTGAATCAGCTGGAGAAATGGGTAAGGCATATCTTCAGGTTCTGTACGATGATTTTCTGAAACGTTAGGGCAACGAAAGAGAAGAAAGGGTTACTGCAAAAAATGGATAGGAATAAGAAACATATTCCGGCAGTCGTCATAATGCTGGGGCTGGTCAGCCTGTTTACGGATGCTGCCTCGGAGATGATCTACCCTCTTGTCCCTGTATTCGTAACAGCCCTTGGATCGGGAGCCCTGGTGCTCGGAGTAATTGAAGGAGTCGCTGAAACAACAGCTGCTTTGATCAAGCTTGTAAGCGGAATTATTTCGGATAAGATCGGAAAAAGGAAGCTCCTGGTTCTTATTGGATATACAGTCTCCTCGCTTGTCCGGCCTCTGACCGGACTGGTCTCCTCAGCATGGCAGATAGTTGCTGTCCGTATGTTTGACAGGGTGGGGAAGGGGATAAGAACCGCCCCGAGAGATGCACTTGTTGCCTCTTCTGTTGATGAAAGCATAAGAGGGAAGTCATTCGGATTTCACAGGGCAATGGATCATACGGGGGCCGTGATAGGCCCGGTTCTTGCTATAATTACACTTCTTATTTTATTCATAGGTTTCGGTTTTACAGATTCTCTTCTGGCGTTGCGCTGGACATTCATCCTGGCAATAATTCCGGGAATGCTTGCTGTGCTTACAGTCATTTTCTTTGTAAGGGAATCTGCTCCGGCAAATGACAATTCAAAGCTTTTCAAATTCTCGCTTAAGAATTTTGACAGGAATTTTAAGACGTATCTTCTGATAATGATACTGTTTACTCTTGGAAACTCGTCAGATGCTTTTCTTCTCTTCAGGGTTGAAGAATCAATAAGCAAAAGCGGAGCAGTCATCGATATTGTGAACAGAATTGATCCGTTACGGGCAATGATCTCTCATTTCGGCGATGAAGCTGCAAGGACAAACGTGATAAATATTCTGTTTCTGCCGCTGGTATGGGCGTTTTTCCATATCATAAAAGTAATTTTTTCCACGCCGCTGGGAGCATTATCTGACCGGATCGGAAGGAAGAAAGTCATAAATATCGGATGGGCGATTTACGCGTTTGTTTATGTCTCATTTGCCCTGCTTCAGTTCTTACCGACTGAAATTCAGGTTTTTGCAACATTCATCCTTTTTGCAGTCTATGCTCTCTTTTATGCATTTTCCGAGGGTGCTGAAAAAGCTTTTGTAGCAGACCTGGTCCGTAAGGATCAGAGAGGATCGGCCTATGGAATGTATAATTTTGCGATAGGACTGGGAGCTCTCCCTGCAAGTCTCATCTTTGGATTTATTTACAGTTACTTTGACAGAGTGATTCCGGGATTCGGCGGAGCAGTCGCCTTCGGATTCGGGGGAACCCTTGCCATAGTTTCAATGATACTTCTTGCTGTCAAGGTTAAGGAACCTGAAAAGAATCCGATCTGAAAGATTTTCTTAAATTTGTTACATGGAGCCCCTTCAGGTTAAAATATTTACCAGGAAGAATCTCCCCCGCCTCAGTTATATTGCCTCAATTATTTTCGGGGATATACTTGGTTTGAACTGGGAGATTGTGACCGATAAACGCAAACTCGGCAAACATCCGGTAATAAACTATTCCTCCGAAAATATTACGGGCTCATTCAGGATCGACCCTGATCCCGTGCTTTCAGAAACCGGTGTAAACAAGCGGGAAATAATTATAAGCGAGTGGAAAAACCTTCCTGTTTTTTTCCAGACAAGTCCGGTTTCTGACCTGCCATTTGATATTTTTGCTGCATCATTCTATATGGTAACCCGTTACGAGGAATACCTTGAATTTCAGCCTGATGAACATGGGCGTTTCAGCGCATCGCAGTCCCTGGCTTTTAAAAACGGATTCCTTGGAATACCGGTAGTTGACCTCTGGACGAAGGAATTTGCCATGTCACTTTTAAGGAAATTCCCGACTCTTGCTTTCCGGCGAAATGAGTTCAAAGCCCTTCTGACAATAGATATTGACATTCCTTTTGCTTACCTCGGAAGAAACCTGTTCAGAAGTATCGGAGGACTTGTCCATGACTTAACTACAAAAAAGGGAAGAGCTTCTGATCGCTACCATGTTGTCTCGAAGGAAAGGAGAGATCCTTATGAGGTTTTTGATTATATAATTGAAAAGATTGATGCAAACAAAAGTGATGCCAGGTTCTTTTTATCCGTTGGCGAACATTCAAAATATGACAAGAATCCATCATGGAAAAATGAGGATTACCGGAAACTTATAAAAAAGATCGCTTCAAGATTCAGTACCGGTCTCCACCCTTCTTATTATGCTGCCGGGGAATATTCACTCCTGGAAGCGGAGATGGGATACTTTAAAAAGATAGTCGGCACAGAAGCAACTGCAAGCCGGTTCCATTTCTTGAGATTGCTGATTCCTGACTCCTGCCGTAATCTGATAAAAGCCGGAATTTCCGAGGATTATTCAATGTGCTATCATGATGAGCCGGGTTTCAGGGCGGGGATAGCCCGGCCATATATGTTTTATGACGTTCTGGAAGACAATCTGACGGTTCTCAGGATTATTCCGTTTCAGGTGATGGATGTTACCCTCTATCAGTATAAGAATCTCGATCCGGCATCAGCAGGGGAAGTATGCCTCAGGCTTATAAACGAAACCAGGAAAGTCGGGGGACTCTTTGTGAGCCTCTGGCATAATACCTCCCTGCTTGAAAATCCTGAATGGCAGGCTTGGAGAGGAGTTTTTGAATCAATGTTACAGGATCAGCAGGTATGATCATCCATCTTGAACACCATGAAATAGACAGGGAACGATGGGATAATTGCATCAGCAATACTCCGGGGGCAAAACCTTACGGTTATTCATGGTATCTCGATATCATGGCACCCGGATGGGAAGCCCTTGCTGAAAATGATTATTATTCTGTCTTCCCGCTGCCGGGATTTAAAAAATATGGGATAAATTATATCTCCACTCCGGCTTTCATACAACGGCTCGGAGTTTTTTCCCCTGACACAGGCAAATCTGAAATGATAAACGATTTTCTGAAAAAGGTACCTGATCATTTCAGACTGATTGACCTCAATGTGGGACAGGAAGTTAAAAATGAAAGCTTCAGGGTCTCAGTCAGGACAAATTTTGAGCTGGATCTGTCGCCTTCCTATGATCAATTGTGGAATAACTTTTCACATCACTGCAAAAGAAATATTGATGCCTCAGCCAGGCAGAGCCATGAGCTTATCCGGGACATAGAACCCTCAGAACTTATTGGACTTTTCAGGCAGAACTCAGGCAGGGAGATAAGGGAACTGAAGGATCTCCATTACAATCGACTGAACCATTTTATGAACTACTGCATAAGGAACAACCTGGGAAGGATAACAGGCGTGAAAGATGCCGGGAAGAAGCTCATTTTCGGGATTTTTATAGTTGAAACGGATGGAAATAAAATAATGCTCCTTGTTGTCAATACTCCCGCAAGCCGGGAGAAAAGGATCGGATATTATGCTGTTAATGAGCTAATTAAAGAATCTGCAGGCTCACAGATGATCCTGGATTTTGAAGGTTCATCAATACCTTCAATTGCTTCTTTTATGGCGTCCTTCGGGAGCAAAAATGTTCCGTTTTACAGGGTTTACAGGAACAGGCTTCCCTGGCCGATCAGGATATTTAAATAACGGCACAAAGGCACAACGGTACAATGGTACAGGGCACAGAGCACAGGGCACAGGGCGCAGGGCGCAGGGCGCAGAGCACAGGGTACAGGGCACAGGGTGCAGAGCACAGGGTTCAGGGCAAGATGTAATCAATACTTAATTTAAGACAAATGGAAGATTTTAGATTTGATCAATTGGATATCTGGAAAGAATCGATAGAAATTTCTGATGTGTTATTTGATTATGCAGATAATGCTGATAAGAAGAAGCTTTTCAAATTTGCTGAACAGCTAAGGGCAGCAGTAATGAGTATATCAAATAATATTGCAGAGGGTTCAGGTTCTTTTTCAGATAAAGAATTTGCCAGTTTTCTAAATATCGCCCGTCGTTCAGTTTTTGAATGTGCGAATATCCTTCATATTTTTGAAAGACGAAAGATTATATCTTCTGAAGAAAAAATGGCTGTTAAACTAAAATTAGTGATACTTAGTAAAAAGATTACAAACTTCAGAAAAACTCTTATCTAAATGAATAAAACCAATCTCCACTATTTGCCCAATCGCACTTCACCCTTTGCCCTTCGCCCCTTGCCCCTCGCCCCTCGCCCTGCGCTACTAAAGTTTCTCCAGTTCAATCTCCTCATCACCCTTCACTTCGACAAGCTTCTCATTTTCGCACTTAACGGTGCGGGCAGGGAATTTCTTAAGGAGGGTATAGTTATGAGTGGCAACTACGACAGCCCTTTCTGTCTTGCTGATATCTATCAGTAATCTGATTATTCCCTCTGAAGTTTCAGGATCAAGATTCCCGGTCGGCTCATCAGCCAGGATAATATCCGGATCGTTCAGCAGAGCACGGCCGATTACAACACGCTGCTGCTCGCCTCCTGAAAGCTGATGGGGCATTTTGTAACCCTTCAATCCAAGGCCCACCTTTTCAAGCACCTCACCGATACGTGCATTTATCTCATTTTTGTTTTTCCAGCCTGTTGCCTTCAGCACAAACTCAAGGTTGTCATGTACAGATCTGTCTATAAGCAGCTGAAAGTCCTGAAAAACTATGCCAAGCTTTCTTCGAAGCATTGGAATATCCTTTGTTCTCAGTTTTGAAAGATTGAATCCTGCAACAACACCTGTGCCCTCTTTAAGAGGTATCTGGGCGTTAATGGTCTTGATCAGGCTTGTTTTTCCGCTTCCGACCCGGCCGACGAGATACATGAATTCACCTTTTCTTACACTGAGGTTAATATTGGAAAGAACCAGGTGATCATGCTGCCATATCAGGCATTCTTTCAAGTCAATAATTACATCCAGTGGAAGAATCTCCTGCATTTCCGGATCATTTAATCTGCAAAATAAAGAAAGAATTGATAACTAACATTTGGATGTTGATAAAATCAATAATAAAGCCCGGCTGCAGGCGTTTAATAGTTGTAATTTTATGTTTGATTTTTAAAATGGTAATGTATTATATATGGCTATCTATTAATATGTTATGCAGGAGATAAAACATCAGGACGCAAAACGGATCAAAAAGAGAAAAGCCAAATGGAACAAGTTATGAACAGAAACAGATACTTTTTTACTATCAGCCTTTTTCTTATTTCATTCAGTAATGCAGTATGCCAGGTCGCTTTTACCGGACAGGAGCTTGCGTCTGATTTCACAAGGGGAATGGAATTATTCAATAAAGAAAAGTATCCGGCAGCGATCAGGCTTTTTGATACATATATAAACGGCAATGACGATAAAAACCGGCTTACAGTAGCAGATGCAGAATATTACAGGTCGATTGCTGCATTGAACCTCTTTAATCCCGATGCTGAATACAGAATGGTGTCTTTCATCAGCACCCATCCGGAAAGCCCGCGGATCAACGAAGCAGACCTTGCACTTGGCGATTATTTCTACCATAATAAAAATTACAGGAAGGCAGTTACATACTATGAACAGGTTAACAGGCAGCAACTTCCCTCGGAAAAACTGCCTGAGTATTTCTTCAGGCTTGGTTATTCCCATTTTATAAGAGGCGAAAAGCCGAGAGCTCTGCTGATGTTCTCAGAAATAAAGGATATTGACACCGAATATACTCCTCCGGCCCTCTACTATTTTTCTCACATTGCCTATGAACAGAAAATGTACCAGACGGCAATGGATGGGTTTTCCAGGCTTAAGGGCGATGAGACATTCGGAAGCGTGGTTCCCTTTTATATTGTCCAGATACTATATCTTGAAAAAGATTATGACCAGATACTGCAAATTGCCCCCGACCTGATAAATTCAGCAGGGAAGGCGAGAGCTGTTGAACTATACAGGTTTATAGGAGATGCATATTATAATAAGGGTAATTATAAGGAGGCATTGCCCTATCTCGAAAAATTTGCCACGGGCACAATAATAAGCGGAAGGGAGGATAAATTCCAGCTTGCTTACTGCTATTACAAAACCGGGGAGATCGATAAGGCAATAAAACTGTTGCGTGAAATCGGATCAAGGTCAGATCTTCTCAGCCAGAATATATGGTATATCCTCGGAGATTGCTATCTGCAGAAAGGGGACAAGAAACGGGCACAGTTCGGATTCTCGGAAGCCTCTAAAATGGATTTTGATAAAAAAATCAGGGAGGATGCCCTGTTCAATTATGCAAAGATCACATATGAGACATCATATTCCCCGTTCGGTGAGGCAATAGCTTCTTTCCAGAGGTATATTGAACAATATCCCGGTTCTGACAGGATAGAAGAGGCTTATAATTATCTGGTGTCTACCTATTTGCAGGCAAAGAACTATAAGGCAGCCATGGCATCCCTTGACAGGATAAGAAGCAAGGATACACGTCTGGAGGAAGCGTACCAGCGAGTGGCATTCTACAGGGGCATGGAACTGTTTAAGAATATGGAGCTTGAAGCTTCAGTAAACATGTTCGAGAAATCGCTTAAATATGGGAAATATGACCGTCAGCTGAAAGCACGCGCAATCTACTGGAGAGGTGAAGCCAATTACCGGCTTGGAAACTTCGAAAACGCAAAAGCCGATTATGAAGAATTTATGGCGATTCCGGGTTCCATGCTCCTGAATGAGTCCCGGCTTGTAAGATATAACCTGGGTTATACCCTTTACAGCCTTCAGGATTATGCAAATGCTCTCACACACCTGAAAACATTTGAATCAAATGTGGCTGATGTGAGATCAGAAGTGATGGCCGATGCAAGGAACAGGATCGGAGACTGTTACTATATCACCACAAGCTACCCTGAGGCAATAAGCTATTACGATAAAGTTATCGATTTCGGAAAGGTGGATGCCGATTATGCTATGTTTCAGAAAGGATTTTCACTCGGCCTCATGGGGAATGAAAGAGGAAAAGCTGAAGTCCTTACATTGCTCACATCCAGGTATCCTGCTTCCGCCTATGTGCCAAATGCAATTTTTGAAAAAGGCAGGGCATACCTTGTGCTGAATGAGTACAGCAAGGGAGAGGCCGACTTCAATACAATAATAAATTCATATCAGTCAACCCAGTTTGTACCACGGGCAATAGTTCAATTGGGTCTCCTTTATTATAACCTGGGAGAAAACGAAAAGGCTATTGCCCAGTATAAGAAAGTCATTGAAAATTATAAGTCAACTCCTGAGGCCCGTTATGCAATGACCGGTCTTAAAAATACTTATGTCGAAATAAACGATGTTGATTCCTATTTTGCATATCTAAAGACTCTGCAGGGATACGGCGATGTGAACCTTGCTGAGAAAGACTCGCTTCTTTACATCTCAGGTGAGAATCTGTATATCACAGGCAAGTATGACAGGGCAACAGAAGTATTAAGGAATTATCTTAATGAGTTTCCGAACGGAAGCTTCCTGCAAAATGCGCAGTTCTACCTTGCCGAAAGCCTTAACTATACAGGAAATAAAGAAGAAGCCCTGAAAATGTATAATACTGTCACAGGAGCACCCAACAACCAGTTTACCGAGCAGGCACTGACTGCAGCAGCCGGCCTTTCTTATGATCTTGAGGATTTTACCTCGTCGCTCAAGTATTATGAGATGTTGGAACAGGCAGCCGGAAATTCTGAAAATAAGATAATTGCCCTCAGGGGAGGCCTCAGATCGGCTTACCAGCTCGGAGACGCACAGAAAACAATATCAGCTGCTGACAAGATAAACAATACAGTAAATATCCCGGAAGAGCTTATCAGAGAGTCAGTGTTCATGAGAGCCAAGGCAAATTACAGTATGAATAATTTTGATGCAGCCCTGGATGATTTCAGTAAAACGGCCACTGAAGTCGCAAGTGCTGAAGGCGCGGAATCAAAATACAGGATTGCTGAACTGTTATTCAAAAGAGACCAGGTAACAGAATCCGAGAAGATTATTAATGAGTTCATTGATCAGAATACTCCGCACCAGTACTGGATGGCAAGAATGTTCATTCTCCTGTCGGATATAAGCGTTAAAAAGGGGGATAATCTCCAGGCCAGGGCAACCCTTCAGAGCCTTAAAGATTACTATACCATTGATAATGACGGGATACTTGATGAAGTGAAATCCAGACTTGATGCCCTTATCCAGAACAACTGATAATGAGAAAACAAAAAAATAATTGCTGATGAAACGAACCCTCATTATAATACTACTGATAATTCTGATTCTCGCCCCTGTTTCTGCACAAACCGGCCAGCAGGATCTTAAGAGGGAAGTGACTCTGTACAATCCTTATAAACCATCACTTGCACCTGCCAGGAAGAGAAGCTTTCTGCCCGATATGAACGACACGACAAGAATCAAACCTGTATTTAAATATGATATCACTATAAAGCCTTTTTTGCCGGAATATACAATCAGCCCGATAAAAGCCGCATCTCTTCTGCCCGACCCTCTGCCCAAGCTGTACAAAAGCTATATTAATCTGGGAATTGGCAATTATATTACACCTCTTGCAGAGCTGAGCATAACCAATGAACGCTCTAAAAAAGGAGCCGTCGGTTTCTATGCCAGACATTTTTCCACTAACGGAAAAGTGAAGCTTCAGAATGAGGAAAAGGCATTCGCAGGTTATATGGATAACGATGTTTCCCTGTTCGGAAGAAAATTCTTCAGGTATAATTTTCTGGAGGGATCAATTGATTACAGCCAGAAGGTCAGGTATGCATATGGTTATGATACCAGTGTTGTTGGCTATGAGCCTGAAAACAAGGATATCAGGTTTGGATATAATAACCTGGGAGCTGATATTTCATTCGCCTCCCTTACTCTCGATTCCGCTAAATTCTCATATGATTTTGATGCCAGTTATGATTTCTTTTTCAGTCCCGGCGACCTATACCAGCATAACGCAGGACTTGCAGGAACGATGGCGACATTATTCAAGGGATTCTATGCCGGATCCGACATGGAACTGGATTTTTACATTCCCTCAGCTGCGATCAGTGACAAGCTTAAGTATATTGTTTCACTTAGTCCGTTTGTGAAAAAAAGCACGTCACAATGGAATTTCAAGGCTGGTCTGCAGTTGCTTCTTGATCAGAATATGAATGACAAACCTGATTTTCATTTCTATCCCGATGTAAGGTTCGACTTTAATATTGTACCTGAATACGTAAGCTTCTTTGCGGGCCTCAACGGGAAGCTGGAGGTAAATGAGCCGAAGAACATCATTGATTATAATCCGTTTCTGATAAATGACGGAAGCCTGTTCACTCTCACAAATACTGATCATTCCCTAATTTTATCCGCAGGCCTTAATGGGAATACCGGTATTGGAGGTAACTATCTTATTTCAGCTTCATATTCTATGATGGATAGTATGCTGTTTTTCTCAAATTATGTATACCCCGGCACGGGTCTGCCTCCTGAGAGGGGAAATAATTTTATTCCTCTCTATGATGACGGTGAACTTCTTAACTTCCATGGCGAGATAACAGGTCTGATAAGCGACAAGATCACTTACAGGGGAGTTGCGAATTTTTATAATTATTCGCTTGCAAATTACGATTATGCGTGGAACAAACCCGGCTGGGATGGACAGATCGGCATTAAGTACAACCTCAGAGACAAAATAATCGCCGGACTTGATATTATAGCGATGGGAAAGCGAAACCTCCTCGTCACAAATGTGAATCCTCTGTTTGGGCCACCCGCACTTGAACAATTCGAACAACCTGTCCATATAAACTTTAACCTGAGCGCGGAATACCGCTATACCAGAATACTCTCATTCTGGTTTAAACTGAACAATATCTCATTCAATCGCTACTACGAATGGGCTTATTATCCGTCACAGAGGTTTATTGGGATGTTGGGATTTACCTATAGTTTATAAAATATACTAACACGTACTCACCCCCTCTTATCCCCCTCTCTGCTTCGTAAAGAGGGGGAAGTAATTCATTTACAGACATTAAGCCCCCTCTTTGCTTCAGCAGAGAGGGGGCAAATACTGAGCGGAGCGAAGTATTGGGGGTGAGTACATGAGATCCGGGGAAGAACAATATATTTTCCCTTTGCACCCTTGAACCCTTGTACCGTTGTACCGTTGTACCGTTGTACCCCTGTTAATTTCTAAATAAAATTGTGCATAATTTTTATAAATATTTAACAATAAAAATGGTGGAAAATCAGTATATTTACCATGATAATTAAATTACATGGAATCAGTTATTTGTATCACGTGAAGAGAAGTACTTTTTGAGTGTTGGCATACATTAAAAACATTTCTCCCGAAAGTCATTTGCATAGTCAGTTATTTAAGAGGAAACATGGCTCTCTTTATGGGATTTTAATAGTGAAATTTAAGTTGATAACATATATAAAATGAGCGAGAAAAAGAAAAAATTGCAGGAAGGATACTCGGCTGAGAATATCCAGGTGCTGGAAGGCCTTGAGGCTGTAAGGAAAAGACCTGCAATGTACATCGGAGATATTGGACTGAAAGGTTTGCATCACCTTGTATATGAGGTGATTGATAATTCCATTGATGAGGCCCTTGTAGGGTATTGCACCAAAATAGAAGTAATTATCAATGAAGACGGTACTCTGACCGTTATTGATGACGGGCGAGGCATCCCTACAGGCATCATGGAAAAGGAGAAAAAATCGGCGCTGGAAGTGGTGATGACTGTTCTTCATGCCGGAGGGAAATTTGATAAGGAATCTTATAAGGTATCAGGAGGACTCCACGGAGTAGGCGTATCCTGTGTTAACGCACTCTCTTCCCATCTGACAGCTGTCGTACAGAGGGAAGGAATGGTATTCAGGCAGGAATACGAAAAAGGTAAGCCCGTAACAGGGGTTGAGACAGTCGGAACAACTGATAAATCAGGAACAACAGTTACCTTTAAACCGGATGCATCCATTTTCCAGACAACTGAATTTAACTTCGAAATACTTGCTGCCCGTTTAAGGGAGCTCGCATTCCTGAATAAAGGGATTCTCCTGACTATCAAAGATATGCGTGAGCTTGTGGAGAACGATAACGGCGGGAAACCTCGGTATGAAGAGTTCCAGTCAGAGCTTGGCCTGAAAGAGTTCGTGGAATACCTCGACGCCAACAGGGAGAGAATCATTGAAAAAACGATCCAGATTTCTTATGATAAAACTGAAATACCGGTCGAAATTTCTCTTCAGTATAATAACTCCTTTTCAGAGAATGTTCATTCATACGTAAATAACATCAATACAATTGAAGGAGGCACACACCTGGCAGGCTTCAGAAGGGGGCTTACCAGGACGCTGAAAAAATATGCCGAAGATTCAGGTGCTACAGCCAAGCTTAAATTTGACATTAATGGTGATGACTTCCGTGAGGGGCTTACAGCCGTTATCTCGGTTAAGGTTGCTGAACCCCAGTTTGAAGGACAAACCAAGACAAAGCTCGGGAATTCGGAAGTAATGGGCGCTGTGGACCAGGCAGTGAGCACTATGCTCACAAATTACCTTGAAGAAAATCCAAGGGATGCAAGAGTCATCGTCCAGAAGGTGATACTCGCAGCTACTGCCCGCCATGCGGCACGAAAGGCAAGAGAGCTGGTTCAGCGGAAAAACGAGTTTTCAGGCTCAGGACTTCCAGGCAAGCTGGCAGATTGCGCCGACAGAGACCCGGCACACTGCGAGGTATATCTGGTTGAGGGTGATTCTGCCGGAGGAACTGCAAAACAGGGGCGCGACAGACGCTTCCAGGCTATTCTGCCGCTTCGTGGTAAAATCCTTAACGTTGAAAAAGCGATGCACCACAGGATCTATGAGAGCGAGGAAATTAAAAACATATTCACTGCCCTTGGTGTAAACATCGGCACCGATGAAGACAGTAAAGCTCTGGATGTATCCGGCCTGCGATATCATAAGATAATCATCATGACTGATGCCGATGTTGACGGGTCGCATATCACAACTCTCATAATGACCTTCTTTTTCAGATATATGCAGGACCTGATAAGAGGAGGAAACCTCTTTATCGCAACACCGCCGCTGTACCTGGTAAAAAAAGGTAAGACGGAGCGTTACTGCTGGACCGAAGAGGAACGGGAAACTGCCGTAAAGGAAATGGGACAGGGAAAAGATTCTTCTGTTTCAGTACAAAGATACAAGGGTCTCGGTGAAATGAACGCTATACAGCTTTGGTCAACAACAATGAATCCCGAAACAAGAACATTGCGTCAGGTGACTATTGAAAGCGCCGCTGAAGCCGATCATATATTCTCAATGTTAATGGGTGATGAGGTTCCCCCGAGAAGGGAATTTATTGAAACACACGCAAAATACGCTAAAATAGATGTGTGAGGCCTGATGTGATGAGCTGATATTCAGACGCCAAAGAATTTTCTCCGTATTACAACAGCATGATACTGACATACTTCACTGCAGCAGAAACACCTGATACATTTACTGTCGGTTAAAACAACATGATTCTTCTTTTCAGGATGCATGGCTATGGCATTTACAGGGCATATTTTTATGCATTCCATACAGCCTGTACAGCTCCCGTGAATAAATACCGGCCTGCGTTCAGTCTTTTTAAGGAACAGCAGCCTGTTCTTCAGGAACCTGATGGAAATATTGGTATTGCCCGAAACAGGGATCCTTTTGAACTCTTTCCTGATGATTGTGCTCAATTCCGGGCCATCATAAATAATTTCCCCGGGATCCTTCAGCCATAGCTTCCTCGTGACTGCAACAGAACTGGTAGGAATATCCATAGGATCATAACCTGCTATACTGCTGGCGATGATATCCATTGCGACCGGATTGGTTGATCCAACAAGAACGCCTGTCTTAAAGGGAGTACCCTGTCCCGGACCCTGACCCTCCATGCCAATTATCCCATCCATTAAAAAGAAATGTGGCATTGCTGCCCTGTTAAGATCTACCAGGAAACGGGAAAAACTTTCCCTGTCCTGATGCAATGCATGCTGTTTTGCCTTGGTGAATCCCGGTACAAGGCCCAGCGTATTCTTTATGGCGCCGGTAAAATAAACCAGCTCATGATTTTTAAGTTTTGGCAGGGAGATGATCACATCGACCTCATTGATTATCGAAGCGATTTTTATTTTTCCTCCTCCCGGCATAGCTCTTTCTGATGGATTCTTCATAAAGTCAACCCACACTGCTCCCGTGCTTTCACAAACCTGGTAGATCCCTGATTTAACGGACTTAAAGCCCCTGAGATGAATTGACGGAGAATCCCCTGCAAATACTATGGCTCCTTTCAACTGAAGAAATCTGATCATAGCCTCTACCACCACAGGATGTGTGCAAACACACCTGGCAGGATCGCTGTCAGTAAGTATATTAGGTTTTACCAGAACTTTTTTGCCTGATACTTCAGGTCCTTCACAGGATTCATAAATATCTGAAATATGATCATATACCTTCTGAAGATCATACTCCCTGCACACCCTTACGGTAACCCTGGTATTCATTGTTTTTCTACCTTGATACTATTATTTCTTTTAATATTTCTTCTATACCGGATACAATATTTCGTGAAGGACCGGAGTAATTATTAACTATTATACAGAAAATCAATTTCTTGCCAGATAGTGTGGTAATATACCCGGCATAACTTCTCACCCTTGTCATCGATCCGCTTTTTGCTGACATCCTTGACTCGAAAAAAGGATCCCTGAAATAGTTTTTCAGGGTTCCTTCCCTGCCGGCTTCAGGAAGGGATGTGAAGAACTCCCCGGAGTAACGGCTTTTATTCTTCATATAGAAAAGCAGATCTGCAATTCCCCTTGCATTAACTGCATCAAGAGGAGAAAGCCCGCTTCCATCCTCCATGAACATGCCATCTGTATTAATACCGGCACTGATCAGGAATTTATTTATTGCCTCCGTTCCCGATAAAGTTGAACCATTGTTTTTTAATACTTTACCCAGTTCTTTCACAAGGTGTTCGGCATAGAGATTCACGCTTTCGTGATTCAATACAACAATTATGTCCTTCAGAGCCGGAGATGTTACCTCACTGATTTTGGTAAATTCATCATAAACAGAAGATTCAAGCCTGGTAGTTGCGGGTTCTCCTGATATTCTAATGCCGGCCGACCTTAACTTCCTGTAAATGATTTTTGCCATCAGCAGGGGAGGATCAGATATGGAAGCTTTCAGTACAAAATCTTCCTGGTTTGCCGGGATGGTCCCTGCAAGCCATCCTCCTGTACTGTATGGAGCAGCAAAGACATATCCTTCATCTTCCGTGCCCGATACAATCAGCCTGTCAGTCAATTCAGCCCTGCATTCCTCCGGGACCACGCCCGTAATAACATGATCTGAACTGTCAGACGATGTTTTGAAATGTATCTCGTAAGTGTTGTTGTATACACTCAGCCCGTGAGCACCGGCGCCGTAATAATTGCCGGCATCTTCCCAGAGCCACTTCCCCGGAACAGGCTGATAATCATAGTATGAATCATCGGTTATGATTTTCCCCCTTATCTTACTGATACCGGTCTTTTTGATTTCTTCAATCCATCTTCCTGTGAAATCACCATAATGTTCCTCAAAGTTTTCAGATCCGAGCGCCGGATCACCTCCTCCTTTTATTACAATGTCGCCGTTAAGGATGCCTGTACGTTTATTGACCTCTCCCGTGTACCCGACCGTAGTTATAAATGTATAATCCGGTCCGAGCAGCTCAAGTGCTGTCGCAGTTGTGACCAGCTTCATGACTGAAGCCGGCATGAGGCTTTTACCCGAATTGTATTCATATAGAGTTGTGAAGCTGTCAGCATCAGCTACAAGAAAAGAAACCGAAGCATTTTTCAGTGCAGAATCGGCAAGAAAAATTTTAAAAGCTTTCTCCTGTGAAAAGAGAGGAAGAGCAATCAATATTGAAAGGAAGAATATAGACCTTTTTCTCATGATCTTCCGGTTTTATTCTGTTCAAGAGTGGATAACAGGCCGCAGGCTGCACTGATATCTTCACCTCTTGAGCTCCTGATGGTTGCGGTGATTCCTTTTGCATTCAGCGCTTCCCTGAAGCTGATGGTTGCTTCCGGATCAGGTCTCTCAAATTCTGTTCCCGGAATATGATGAAACCTGATAATATTAATCCGGCATTTTATCCCGTTAAGTATTCTTGCCAGTTCCCTGACATGAGACTGAGTATCATTCATGCCTTTAAAGAGAATATATTCAAATGAGACTCTTCTCTGGCTGGTAAAGTCAAATTCCCTGATGACGTCAAGAACTTCCTTTACCGTATTGGTACGCTGGATTGGCATCAGTTTCCTTCTCTCCTCATCAAACGGGGATTGAAGGCTGACAGCGAGGTGGCAGCGGCTCTTTTCAAGAAATTCCTTTATGGTCCCGGTAAGGCCTACAGTGCTGACAGTTATGCGGGTAGGGCTCCATCCGTACCCCCATTCACCGGTCATGATCTCAAGGCTTTTAAGCACTTCAGTGATATTATCCAGAGGTTCACCCATTCCCATATAAACCATGTTGGTAAGCTTCCTGAATTCAGGCAGGCTCCTGAACTGGTTCAGAATTTCACCGGACGATAGATTTCCCTGGAATCCCTGCCTGCCTGTCATACAGAAAACACAACCCATTTTGCATCCGGCCTGCGATGAAACACATATTGTTGCCCTGTCATCTTCAGGTATATATGCTGTTTCTATATATTTGTCATTCAGTACTTTATAAAGATATTTTTTGGTTCCGTCAATGCTTTCCATAACATTTACCGGTACAGACAGGCCTAATTCATAATCTACTGACAGGATCTCCCTCATTTTTTTTGAAAGGTTGGTCATCTCATCGATTGAGGAGATCTCTTTCTTATACAGCCAGTCGGCAATCTGTTTTGCTGCAAACCCCGGCATCCTGACACGCTTTGTAACAGCAATCAGCTCATTCAGCGTCTTGCCAAAAAGTTTTTCTTTGATCATGGTTTAATTACCATCTTTACTGTCTGTCTTTAGTCAATTTCTGTCATTGCGAGCGCAGCGAAACAATCCTTCTATTTAACCACTGAGTTTCACAGAGTCTCACGGAGTTTCACCGTCAGCCGTTGTACCTTTGAGCCTTTGCCCCGTTAATTATATCCATATCCGGCCTTTTGCAAATCCTTTACTGACCTGAACGGTTTGGGTGGTGCAAGATATTTATTGAGGTGATTGTAGATCTTCATTCTGATCTCCTTGGCTGCCATGTAATCCATCCTGTCGAATGAATGGCCTCCGGGCATATTTTCAAAAATTTCGTATGAAAAATTGCTTTTGCCTTCGGCTTTAAGAGATTTAATCAGGTGTTCGACTTCCAGAACGTTCACATCCTCATCATTTGTATTGGTATGGATAAGCAGGGGTGTATTCCTGTATTTGCTTGTCTGCCAGGCAGGTGATCTCTTTCTGTATTCAGCAACGTTCTCATCAGCTGGTTTACCGATGGCCGGCTGTTCTGAATAAAGGTCGCGGTATTCCTGGTCCTTGTATCCCATTCTTGCAATAAGGTCGCTTACCGGAACGCCGGTAAATGCCACCTTATAATTTTCAGGATATTCAAAGATGTTAAAGAGAGCAATATATGCTCCATGGCTCCAGCCAATTATCCCAACCCTGTCTTTGTCGACAATTGTATAGTTGTCAATCATATACTGGCGGCTGGCGTCAACATCCTGGACCTCCAGTCCGCCGTAATCTATCCTGTTGTACATTGCGGCACCATAGCCTGTTGATCCCCTGTATTCGGCAGCTGTGACAATATAGCCCTGTGAGACCATCTCCCTTATGATATGAGTATAATAGGTGTCAAAGTTGGCATGTACTCCTCCATGGGGAAACACGAGCAGAGGATATTTTTTTGCCGGATCGGCATCTTTCGGGATAAAGATGTATGTCCAGAATTTGACCGGGTTTCCGGCTCCCTGTCCTGTCGGATTGCTCTCCTTTGCCAGGGGGGGACCGGTCATATATACCTTATCGATGTAGGCAATGTCTCCTACCTTGTTGTACCATTGTACATCGTCAATTTTCTTCTCAAGCACATCAAAACGATGGCCCATGCTTTCAAGATCAGTGCTGATCCTTTTTATAGCATCCATGAGCTCAATTGTTCCAGGTTGTCCTGATAGCATTACTGAGCTGATCATCAGGACTAAAACCGATACAGAGATTGATTTTTTCATATTTTCTTGCTGGTTATATTTCTATTATCCCTTCAAAAACATAAGTTGCCGGTCCTGTAAGCCAGACGTTTGTTATCTTTTCATTTACGACTTTAAAATCAACCTCAAGATTCCCGCCTCTGGCTTTCACACTGACAGGTCCGGTGTCAAAATGTCCTTTCAGGACTGAAGAGATGGCAGAAGCAGTGACACCTGTTCCGCATGCAAGTGTCTCTTCTTCGACACCGCGTTCAAAAGTTCTGATATAGAGACCATTATCAGTTATCTCAACGAAATTCACATTTGTACCGCCTGGAGCAAACAGGGGAGCCCATCTTATTCTTTTGCCCTCAGCATTGACATCTATTTTATCAATTTCATCTGTAAATAACACATAATGAGGAGATCCTGTGTTGATAAAGTAATTATCGTCAATGATTTTATATTCATTTACATCTGCCATCTGAAGGCGCACAATATCATCATTTACTTCAGCTTCATGGATCCCGTCGAATGCAAAGAATCTCTGGTTTTTACCTGCAATGCCGTGTTTTAATGCAAAATGAGCCGTGCACCTGCCTCCGTTTCCGCACATTGACCCTATTTTCCCGTCTGAATTGAAATACTTCATTTCAAAATCAGCATCCTTGTAGCCGGAGATAAGGATCAGTCCGTCAGCACCTATGCCAAACCGGCGGTCGCATAATCTGTTAATGAGTTTTGAATCGGAAGGATTAAAAATGCCTTTGCGATTGTCTATTATAATGAAATCATTACCAGCTCCCTGGTATTTGTTAAACGTTATTGTCATCAATGTTAAAGTGTTGTTAAATCTGTCTAATATGTTGAAGACCATTGAAAAAATGCATGATCTTTGTAAAACAAAACAGACTGAAAGCGGTTGTAAAGATATGAATCTTTTACTAAGGCATAATATTTGATTACAAGTGACGATAAAAATATTATAATTTTAAAAACAATATAATTATGAAAGGTAAATATTTAGCAGGTGCAGTATTTATGGCTCTGATCGGAGCTGCAATAGCCATCTTTGCCTATACTGCCATCGATAAGAAACAGGAAACAGTTGCAGTTAAGGACAGTTCACAGATTCAGGTGCCTGAAGCACAGGCCATCCTGACTGCTTTCCAGATGCAGGAGGGTCAGGTGGATTTTACATATGCTGCAGAACAGACAGTTCATGCGGTCGTTCATGTCCGTACCAAAACAATAGTAGAACAGCCTGTAAATCCAATACTTGAATGGTTCTATGGTGAACGTTACAGCAGCAGTCCCAGGGAGGTTGCAGGTTATGGATCAGGAGTCATTATTTCTTCTGACGGATATATCATAACAAATAATCATGTAATTGAGGATGCCGAAAATATTGAGGTCAAGCTGAATGACAACAGGGTCTTCAATGCTGAGTTGGTTGGACGGGATCCCAGTACCGACATAGCCCTTTTAAAAATAAAGGCTGATAAACTCTCTTTTCTGAAATATGGAGACTCCGACAACCTTAAAATCGGAGAGTGGGTGCTTGCAGTAGGAAATCCTTTTAACCTCACATCAACTGTGACAGCAGGTATTGTAAGTGCAAAGGGCAGAAGCCTTGGTTTGCTTAACAGTGATTACAAAATAGAATCATTTATTCAGACCGATGCTGCCCTTAATGTAGGCAACAGCGGCGGGGCACTTGTTGATACAAAAGGTCTGCTGGTTGGCATAACATCGGCAATTTATTCCCCCAGCGGTGCATATTCAGGCAACTCATTTGCTATTCCGGTGAGCATAGTGAAGAAGGTGGTTGAGGACCTGAGGGAGTTTGGCGAAGTTCAGCGGGCAATTATCGGTGTAAGTATTACAGATGTCACATCACAAGATGCTGAAAAGCATAATCTCAGAGAGATCAGAGGAGCCATGATCACCAAGGTAGTTGATGGAGGATCTGCTGCAGATGCAAAGCTTAAGGAAAACGATGTTATCATCAGATTTGATAATGTAAATGTTAATTCTGTTGCAGAATTGCAGGAACAGATCGGTAAACATCGTCCAGGCGAAAAGGTTTCTATAACCTACCTGAGGGAAGGAAAGGAGACAACTATTCCTCTTACCCTTAAAAACATTGCCGGTAATACCAATGTCGTTCCGGTTGGTATGGGTACAGGTGCTGTTTTTGGTGCAAGATTTGAACCACTTAACCAGGCAGACCGGAAGGCATTTAATACCGATAACGGTGTGAAAATCGTTGAAGTAAATGATGGTTTATTCAGGGATTATGGCCTGAAAAGAGGCACTGTAATTACAAGGATAAATGATAAAAAAATCAATAGTGCTGATGATATCCGCCAGACAACAAACAACAGCGAAAGATCCCTTAAATCAATCGATGGGATCGCTCCTGACGGGAGGATATTCAGTTATAAATTTGGCTATTAAGCGAAAATAGTTGCAAGTGACTGAAAAACAGCGAGTTTATAAAAAACAATCCCCTGTTAATAACAATACATGCATTTCTTTGTTATTACATTAATAAGTATTATCTTTGCGACAATTTTTTTAAAGGCTAATGAGACAACTAAAGATAACCAAATCCATAACAAACAGGGAGAGTGCTTCACTCGACAAATATTTGCAGGAGATTGGGAAAGAAGAGTTGATATCGGTAGAGGAAGAGGTTGATCTGGCTCAGCGGATCAAAAAGGGAGACAGAACTGCTCTCGAAAAACTCACAAAAGCTAACTTGCGTTTCGTAGTATCTGTTGCAAAACAGTATCAGAACCAGGGACTCAGCCTTCCGGACCTTATAAATGAAGGTAATCTGGGACTGATAAAAGCTGCCGAAAAATTTGATGAGACCAGAGGTTTCAAATTTATATCATATGCTGTCTGGTGGATCAGGCAGTCCATCCTTCAGGCGCTTGCTGAGCAATCCAGGATAGTAAGGCTGCCTCTTAACCAGGTTGGTTCACTCAACAAGATTAACAAGGCATTTTCCAAGTTTGAACAGGAAAACGAACGGACACCCTCGCCTGAGGAACTTGCAGAAGTCCTTGAACTGCCAAAGGAAAAAGTTACTGATACTCTCAAGGTATCCGGGAGACACGTTTCAGTGGATGCTCCTTTCATTGAGGGTGAAGATAACAGCCTTCTGGATGTGCTCACAAACAACGATTCACCTGTAGCCGACAAGCTCCTGATGGATGAATCGCTTTCAAGAGAGATCTACAGGGCGCTTGCAACCCTTACGGAAAGGGAAAGAGATATCATCCGCTTCTTCTTCGGAATCGGCTGCCAGGAGATGACACTAGAGGAGATTGGCGAGAAGTTCGGTCTTACACGTGAAAGAGTCCGCCAGATAAAGGAAAAAGCGATCAGAAGATTAAGACATACCTCAAGAAGCAGACTGCTGAAAGGATATTTAGGGTAACAAAATAGATGAGTCAATACAAAATGAGCCCCGGGGAGAGGCTCATTTTTTTTGTGCCTGCAAAAAATCGGTGCAGGCAGGGGGAAAATTTTACCGAAATATATAAATATTTTAATATGAATTTTATGACATAATGTATGATATAAAGAATTTTTTGAAAAAAATCTTAAATCATTCTTAATTATCAGTAAATCAAATCACTATGCTGTCAGGTGATAACTATTCTTTTATTGCTTGATGATTTTCCCCCCTGATAACTATCACGTTTTGTACGAATTTATGATATTTGATCAAATAATCGCTAATGGACTTTAAGCTGGTATCGGATTTTGTCCCGACAGGCGATCAGCCGGAAGCTATCGAACAGCTCGCTGACGCACTTAATAAAGGAGTCCCTTTCCAGACTCTTCTCGGAGTTACAGGCTCGGGAAAGACTTTCACAATAGCCAATGTAATTGAGAAAGTCAACCGGCCTGTCCTGGTACTCAGTCACAATAAAACCCTGGCCGCTCAGCTTTATGGTGAATTCCGGCAGTTCTTTCCGGAAAACAGGGTTGAATATTTCGTCTCTTATTATGATTATTACCAGCCTGAAGCCTACCTCCCGGTATCAGATATATACATAGAAAAAGACCTTTCAATCAATGAAGATATTGAAAAACTCCGGCTCAGCACAACATCATCTCTTCTTTCAGGAAGAAGGGATGTCATTGTAGTCTCATCAGTATCATGCCTGTATGGTATCGGAAATCCTGAAGACTATCACTCAAGTACTGTTCAGGTAAAAAGAGGACAGAAAATCGGGAGAAATCATTTCCTCCGCAAACTGGTCGATAGCCTTTATTCGCGCAACGAGCTTGAATTCAGGCATGGAACATTCAGAGTAAGGGGAGATACAGTGGATATTTTCCCTGCCTATGCGGATATCGCCGTGAGAGTCACCTTTTTCGGTGACCAGGTTGAAGAGATAAATACTTTTGATCCGGTCAGCGGCGACCGGTTGGAAAATCTTGATGACTATATTATTTATCCTGCAAATATTTTTGTTACCACACGCGACAGAATAAACCAGGCAATAGGCCGGATTCAGGAAGATCTGGTACTTCAGATAACCCATTTCAATGATATAGGGAAAATAGAAGAGGCAAAAAGGCTTGAACAGAGAGTTTCATACGATCTTGAAATGATAAAGGAACTTGGCTATTGCAGCGGGATAGAGAACTATTCAAGATATTTTGACGGCAGGAAACCGGGCACCAGACCCTTCTGTCTTCTCGATTATTTTCCTGATGATTTCATCACTATCATTGATGAGAGTCATGTGAGTATACCTCAGGTCAGGGGAATGTACGGCGGTGATCATTCACGCAAACAGACACTGGTGGAATACGGATTCCGGCTGCCTGCGGCACTGGATAACAGGCCGATGCGTCTGGAGGAATTTGAATCCCTGACAGGTCAGATAATTTTTGTCAGTGCAACACCTGCCGATTTTGAGCTTGAAAGGAGTGAAGGCGTATTTGTCGACCAGGTCATCAGGCCGACAGGACTTCTTGATCCTCCCATAGAAGTAAGACCCAGCATGAACCAGATCGCCAACCTGATGGATGAGATAAGGGAGAGAGCAAAATCCGGAGAACGTACACTTGTTACAACGATCACGAAAAGAATGGCCGAGGAACTGACAGCTTACCTGCTGAGATTTGACATCAGATGCCGTTATATTCATTCGGATATTGACACGATTGAACGCATTGAAATCATGGAAGGATTGCGGACAGGTGCATTTGACGTTCTGGTGGGAGTAAACCTGCTGAGAGAAGGACTGGATCTTCCGGAGGTATCCCTTGTAGCTATCCTTGATGCAGACAAGGAAGGATTCCTGAGATCATCAAGATCTCTTACTCAAACAGCAGGAAGGGCAGCCCGCAACCTCAATGGAAAAGTGATAATGTACGCCGATACCATAACCGGAAGCATGCAGATGACTATCAACGAGACGAACAGGAGGAGAGACAAACAGTTGAAATATAATGAAAAGATGGGGATCACTCCTTCACAGATATACAGAAAAACAGGGTCAATATTTACAGGACTGACAGGCAAGGGTATTTCAGTAAAAGCCTATATTGAACCGGAACGACCTGATATAGCAGCAGATCCTGTGATTAAATATATGAACAGGGAAGCTCTTGAAAAGGCAATTGAAAAGACAAGGAAAAATATGGAAAAAGCTGCTTCAGAACTTAATTTCATTGAAGCTGCCCGGTTCAGGGATGAGATGGCTGATCTTCAGAAGCTGCTTAAGAGCAAAGCATAATATCTGTTGCACCCTGGTAATTAACGGGTTGCGGTCCATTTCTTTTCACCAGCAGCGTCTCTGACCGTTCCTTCCATCTTATTTCCGGAAACCCTGCCGGTATAAAGGCTGTCATTTATCCTGAAAGTGATCTCATCACCGTGAAGCCTTCCGTCTTTAATATTTGAAAACCTCTGCCCGCTGGCAAGTTTGCCGTATATCATCTGGAATTCCTGATTGATAGTAAGTAAATCCTCACCAAGCTTCCAGGTTCCGTCAACTTTGGCAGGGATTATCCACATCAAAGCATTATTCCAGCTGTTCCAGTTGTCATCTGTAGTAACCTCATAATCAGGTTCCCACTCGGCCATGGTAAATGTGTTTGAGACTATCCGTGTCCCTGGTTTCAGATCAAGGAGCTTCGGTCTTAATTTAAGGTTGATCTCCGGAAGAAGAAACATGGTTATGACAGTCGCTCTGGAGAGATCATATTCAAAAAGATCAGCTTCTATGAACTGTGTTTTTTGGCTTACACCTTCAAGTTCTGCATTTTTTCTTGAAAGTACCACCATGTCAGGATTATATTCAATCCCAACGGCACGGGCACCTCTTTTGGCAGCAGAGATAACTGTGCGCCCATCACCTGATCCAAGGTCAATTACGTAATCATCGGGAGTCACTCCTGCAATTGACAGCATTGTATCCACAAGCTCCTGAGGAGTCGGAACCCATACCACATCCTTGCCAGCCTGTCCCACTTCGGGTACAAAGCCTTTGTCCGGCTGGTAGTTTTGCGCCGTCAGAAGTAATGAAAATGAAACAAGAATTGAAATTGCTGATAAGCGGGCAGAAAGAGTTTTTGATTTCATGGTCAGTGAGAGTGATTAAAAGATAAAAATACCGGTTTTATTTGGAATTTTAAACGAGTTTAAGAACATAATTTGCTATAGCAATACAGGATGTCAGGCCAGGGGATTCCATCCCGACAAGATTTATAAATCCATGGTATCCGCGGTCGCTCTCTTCCATTATATAAAAATCCCTGACCGGATCTCCGGGTTTTTGCGTTTTGGGCCGTATACCAGCCATTTCCGGAACAAGATCGTCATATTCCAGGAACGGCAGGAACTTTTTTGCCGACCTCCAGAATGCTTCCTGCTTCCCGGGTGTTACTTTGTAGTCGTATATATTTGATTCTATATATGTTACATCCGGGCCGAGTTTTACTCCACCCGCCATGTCAATTGTGACATGTATCCCTATTCCTTCCATGTTATGGTGCGGAACAGGATAGATGAGCCTGTTTATAAGCCTGTTTTTCGGAGGTTTGATCCTGAAATATTCTCCCTTGCAGAAATGAATTCTGAGCATTTCATCTTTAATCCCTGCCATTTCTGAAACCATGTCTGATGTCAGCCCGGCTGAATTGATAACAATTCCTGAGGTATAGCTGAAATTCTTACCGTCAGCATCAAGCAGAGAAATTTCATAACCTTTGTCAATCCTTTTTATCCCGGATACCTCACTGCCATAGACAATTTGTGCGCTGTTATTCAGGATGTTTGTCTCAAACCGTTTCATCAGCGAATGGGTATCAACGATTCCCGTCGTGGGAGAGAACAGAGCTTCAAGGGCAAAAATGTTGGGTTCCATCTTATTTACCTCATCTTTTCCCATCAGCATCAGATCAACGCCGTTCTTTCCGGCAGTCTCTTTAATGCATTCAATTACAGATATTTCCTGTTTATTAGTGGCTACAATGAGCTTACCGCAGTTGTTAAAAGGGATATCATATTTTCTGCAATAATCATATAGAAGGTTTTTTCCCTCAGTACAGAGCTTTGCTTTAAGGCTGCCCTGCGGATAGTATATGCCGGCATGGATCACTTCGCTGTTCCGGCTGCTGGTCTCCTGCCCGAAGGTCGGATGTTTTTCCAGCAGAAAGACATTACTGTATTTTTCTGAAACTTTTTCCGCTAAAGCCAGGCCAATGACTCCGGCTCCGATAATCGTTACATTTGCATCCATCAGTTCATCCGCTTTAACCGGTCAGGATCTGAAACGAGAATATAAGTTCCCCGGGAACCGGTTACGGTCCTCAAAAATAAAAGAAAAAAACAATCCCGTAATTCCGCAATCCGAAATCTTATTGCCTTTCATACAAGTGTCAATAACAATATGCATGTATGTTCTTTTGAAATAAGGATGAATAAATTAAATTTACACTGTTTAAAATAACCTGTCAGATTTGATAAGATAACATACCTTATATGAAAATAATTGCAATCGGTTTTTTGTTATTATTCTTTACAGGGTGCACCAATGAAAAAGAGCAATCCTGGCAGCTTGTATGGTCAGATGAGTTTAACTATAAAGGCCTTCCCGATACGGCTGACTGGAGTTATGAAGTTGGCTATATTGCCAATAATGAGCTTCAGTACTACACCCCGGGCAGGATTGAAAACTCGGTAGTTGGAGATGGCAACCTGATGATTATAGGAAGGAAAGAACCATGGGATTGGGCAGAATACACCTCAGCCCGTATTATTACTGAAGGTAAACACAGCTGGACATACGGCAAAATTGATGCCCGTATAAAGCTGCCTAAGGGACAGGGAATATGGCCGGCTTTCTGGATGCTGGGAGAGAATATTCGCCGGACCGGCTGGCCGAAATGCGGAGAGATTGATATTATGGAGCATATAAATAATGAAGACATGCTTTATGGTACTCTTCACTGGCATAATGAAAAACATGTTATGGACGGAGGCAAAACGCCATGTAATGTGTCAGATTACCACAATTATACTGTTGAATGGGATGCAGACTCCATTAAATGGTTTCTGGACGATAAACAATACCATCAGGTAGTTATCAGGGATTCAATAAACAGTACAGCTGAATTCCATAAGCCGTTTTACGTCATTCTGAATCTGGCTATCGGCGGAAACTGGCCGAAAAATCCTGATGAAACTACACAATTCCCTGATACAGTGTTTGTTGATTATGTACGGGTTTATCAGAAGTAGTTCAACATTTACAATGTATGACTTGATGATTTTTCATGCAGAATTGGTAATATTAAAGATTATTACTAACTTTATAAGTATAGTTCTGAGATTACTTGGGATAGTCTAAAGTATACGGGAATGAAAAAAGTTCTGACCTTTACATGTCTCATAATACTGGTTTTCACCACTTTCGCACAGCAGGATAAGGCATCTGCCACAAAGGTAAATCCAGGCTATTTTATTACACACACACGCGAAGAATTGATTGCGAAGCTTGTTGACCTTCCCTGCGGGATCAAAGCTGATGATCCCATAAAAGTGATTCTTGAAAAGCTAGAAACATATCTGGATGCATTTACTCTTTTGCCGGAATATCCGGATGATATCTATGCCAGAGAGGCAAACCTCCAGGCTCTCAAAAGTGTTTTGCAGGGCGGATACGGGATAGGAGCTGTCCTTGTTGACAAGAACGGAAAAATCATATCGGCCGCATATAATTCCCAGATACAGAGGAATCGTTCTGACCTTCATGCTGAAATGACCCTGCTGACCAAATTCGAAAAGAGCCCCAGGTCTAAAAAATACATGGATATGTATGTTTATAAACCTGGCCTTACGGTCTTCAGCTCAGCAGAACCATGCCCGATGTGTTTCATAAGAATAAATACAACCGGATGTGATACCAAGTATTGTACACCCGGACCCGAAGACGGCATGGTGAGCAGGATCGATTATCTCCCGGAATACTGGAAGGAAATGGCCCTTCAGCGTAAAGTGGAACTGGGTGACTGTTCTGCTGAAATGCAAAAAATTGCTCACCTGCTGTTCTATTCCTACCTCCTTGACAACAGGGGGCCTCAATAGGAAAATTCCTGTTCCTCCTCTGCGGAGAAATACAAAAAGTTCAGAAGGATATTCTTTTTCATCAAATAATTATACATGTATGAGAACTGTTTTAATAATTTTCATATTTCTTTTTTCCGGATTACTATCAGGTTTTTCACAGGGTTCTGACCCTGCCCGGCAATCATTTCCTGATAAATTCACTAATCCCTTACTTGGCGAGAACGTCTTTGTGTTTGATCCTTCCATGGATATGAATGAGATACAGATCGTTCTTGATACCATTTTTGCGCGGCAATCAGCAAGAAGAAGCGAGTTTACAACAAACCGCTATGCTTTGCTCTTCACGCCGGGAACTTATAACCTTGATGTGAAGGTTGGCTATTATATGCAGATACTGGGACTCGGGAATTCACCCGGGGATGTAGTGATCAGGGGCGCAGTAAGGTCAAATACGCGGGGGAACAGTGTACTGGTTAACTTCTGGCGTGGTGTTGAAAACCTGACAATCATACCCATTGCAGATTCTACCGTCACATGGGGTGTTTCGCAGGCTGCCCCGATGAGAAGAGTTTATATAAAAGGCAACTTGAACCTTTTCGATAAAGGTTATGCAAGCGGAGGATTCCTGGCTGATTCAAAGATAGACGGGATTGTATCATCCGGGCCTCAGCAGCAATGGTTTACAAGAAACACCGAGTGGAACAAATGGACAGGTGGCAACTGGAACATGATGTTCATGGGAGTAGTCAATGCTCCGGAGCAGAATTTCCCGGAGAATCCATACACTACAATTGAAAACGTGCCGCTGATCCGTGAGAAGCCTTTTCTATCCGTTGCCGGAAAGAGTTTTGTGGTACAACTGCCGTATCTCAAGGTGAATTCCTCTGGTCCCGGATGGTCAGATGTGAATGATGATGAGACTGTTCTGAAGCTTAACAAGTTTTATATAGCACGACCTGAGAAGGATAATTCAACCACGCTAAATTCCGCATTAAAGAGAGGGAAGAACCTGCTTTTTACTCCCGGGATCTACAAGCTTGACAAGCCTCTTAAAATTGTAAAGGCGAATACCATAATCATGGGTCTCGGAATGCCATCTCTGGAACCGGTAGATGGTAATTCGGTAATGGATATCGCTGATGTTGATGGTGTTACAGTAAGCGGAATACTGCTTGACGCCGGATACAAAAGATCTGAGGTTCTTCTTAAGCTGGGGGAGACGGGATCACTGAACAGCCATGAAGCAAATCCGACATTTCTGTTTGATGTTTTTGTAAGGATAGGAGGGCCGCATGAAGGATCAGTTAAAAGCGCTGTGGTGATCAATAGTAAAAATGTTGTGGTCGACCATATCTGGCTCTGGAGGGCTGATCATGGAAATGGAGTGGGATGGGATAAAAACCGGTGTGCAAACGGACTGGTCGTCAATGGTGAAGATGTGACAATCTACGGACTTTTCAATGAGCATAACCAGGAATACCAGACTCTCTGGAACGCTGACGGCGGCAGGGTATATTTCTATCAGAGCGAAATGCCATACGATCCGCCAACTGCGGACGCATGGAAACATGACAGCATTAACGGCTATGCTTCATATAAAGTGGCTGATAATGTTAAAACCCATGAAGCATGGGGTGTGGGCATTTATAATTACTTTCCCAAGGTTCCGGCCATTGTTGATAATGCGATTGAAACACCTCTCCTCCTGGAGAATAGTATTCATCACAAGATCATATTCTGGCTTAACGGCAATCCGGACAGCATTGTCAGAAGTATAATAAACGGTAAGGGAGGCCCTGTAACCCAGTCGGTAAGGAAGGCAACAATGAAATAGTTGGCAGTTGGCAGTTGGCAATTGGCAATTGGGAGAAAGATGTTGCCTGGTTAACATGTTATAGGCCAGATTGACTTTAATATTTTTTATGAAGATTTTTTGTTTCAGTAATAATTTGTACTTTTGTAAACATTTGAACAATTGTTCATATATAAGCAAATGAAGAAAAAGCCGGTCAGGAAAAAGATTCTGTTTGTTGAGGAGGATAAGGTCAGAGCAGTGAAAAAAAAGATGAAAAGTGAGAAATTCTTTCACTATCTGGCTGAGACGTTTAAAGCTATGAGCGATCCTACCAGGACAAAGATCATCTATGCCCTCTGCCAGGAAAAAGAGTTATGCGTCCGTGATATCGCGGCGATCATCGGTTCAACAAATTCTGCCATCTCGCACCAGCTGAGAACATTACGTAATATGAAGCTGGTAAATTACAATAAAGTAGGCAAGGCAGCTTATTATTCGCTCGATGACAAGCATATAAATAATCTGTTTGCGGAAGGATTAAGACACGTTGAAGAAAAGTGATTTTTTTTAAAACATAGTTGAATATGTGTTCATATATCGTCATATGGAATGAATAAAGCCGGGAGTAAAATAAGTCTGTCTGAAATGGAAGATGGCCAGTACGGCATCATCGATTCAATAGCCGGCGGGAAGAACCTTGTAAAGCGGCTGGCTGACCTTGGGATAACAAAAGGCGCCGGAATAAAGGTCTTAAGAAGTACCCTCTTCTCAGGACCTGTACAAGTCGAAGTGTGTGGCTCCAGGTATGTACTTGGGCACGGAATGGCATTAAAAATAATCGTTGTGCTGAATGACTGATGAAAAGAAGATAAATATTGTACTTGCAGGACAGGGGAACACGGGAAAATCTACGGTATTCAATTTTTTAACAGGATTGCACCAGCATACAGGCAACTGGGCAGGAAAAACTATTGAAAAACTTGAAGGAACCCTTTATTATAAAGGTTATACGGTTGATGTACTGGATCTTCCCGGTATTTATTCATTAACAACATACTCTGTTGAGGAGGTGATTTCCCGGGAATATATTGTTACTCAAAAACCAGACTTTGTAATAGACATTATTGATTCAATAAATCTTGAAAGAAACCTCATTTTTGCCCTTCAGCTACTGGAACTTGAATGTCCGGTGATCCTGGCTCTTAATATGTTTGACCTTGCTAAAAAGAAGGGAATTGCAATTGACTGTCAGAAGCTTCAGGATATAATCAATGTCCCGGTTATTCCAACTGTTGCCTCACGGGGTTCAGGATTAACGGATATCATCGATAAGGTGATTGAATTAAAAGAGGGTGGTAAGGATTTCATACATCTGTCATATGGGAAAGAGATTGAAAAATGCATTTCAGAGTTGTCGGAATTACTGCATGATGTCAATCTTCCTTATCCGCCAAGATGGATAGCTATCAAGCTTCTGGAGAAGGATAAAGAGATAATAAAATCAATCAGGGAAAAGAAACCTGAAATAATTGTAAAAGTAAAGCAACTGGGCGAAGATCTTGAGGATATTCATGGGCATGATTCTTCAATTGTTATTGCAGATGAAAGAAGTCATCTGGCTTCACAGATAACAAGGGATATAGTGAAAATAGCTCCTCACAGGAAAATCTCGCTGAATGAAAGACTGGACATAATTACGACACATAAATTTTCAGGCTACCTAGTTATGATCCTGATTCTTGGAGGGATGTTCCTTGCCGTGTTCAGTTTTGGCAACTGGTTATCTTCAGTACTTGACCCGGTATTTCTGGGATGGCACAACTGGTGGAACAATACTGTAGGAATAACATTCCTCGATTCTCTGGGATGGTCCGCTATAGAAAGTGCGCTGGCACTCTTTCAGATAGCGCTGCCATATATCCTGCCTTTCTATATTATACTATATATACTTGAGGATTGGGGTTATATAGCCCGCATCTCTTTCCTGATGGATAAATTCATGCATAAAATGGGTATTCACGGCAAGGGATGCATTTCCTTTATAATCGGCCTTGGCTGCAATGTTCCGGGCTGTCTCTCCTGTCGTATCATGGAATCCCGACGGGAGAGATTCATAACCGCTGTCCTGGTAACACTTGTTCCCTGCTCCGCAGTTTCAATTATTGTATTCGGGCTTGTTGGAAAGTATGTGAGCCTTTTATGGGCGTTCGGATTATATCTGTTCGCGATGGTTGTGGTATTTATAGCCGGGAAATTATCCTCAAAGCTTCTGCTCGGGGAACCGGTTGAGCTTATCATGCATATGCCTGATTATAAGACACCCCATGTGAAAACAATACTTTATCAGACATGGGATTCCCTGAAGGAGTTCATCTATATTGCAGCACCTCTTGTTATCATCTCGGGAGTGGTTATCCAGGCAATCAATTTAGCAGGCTGGATGCCCGCTATTTCCACATTCTTAAGTCCTGTCACCGTTAACTGGCTGGGGCTCCCGGCGATAACAGGTATTTTACTGATTTTCGGGATACTGAGGAAAGAGCTGATTCTTGTTATGCTTGCGGCATATCTGGGAACGACCGAATTTGCTGACGTTCTGACAAAACCGCAGATGATCACCCTGGCAGTGGTAAGTATGTTTTATGTTCCCTGTGTTGCAACCATTTCAGTTCTCTGGAAAGAATACGGATGGAAAAAGGCGCTGGCGGTATGTATCCTTGAAATCCTGTTTGCTATTTTACTGGCAGGTTTGGTTAAAAAATTATTGGACTTTGTTTTTTAAAATACCAATGTTTTTATATTCAGTGATCCAAAGGGGGAAAGACCTTTGATATTGTCAAACTCGGGATATATAGTATACTGCAAAAGCCGGACACCTTGACCACATTTGGCCGGTCAGATTACAATTAACATATAACAATATACAAAGCCTGAAGTATGCCTGATATGTGGTAAATCTTCTGGAGGGCATTTATAATCTGAAAAACATTGCCGAAATTTTAATGGGTAACCTACAGGACTTTTGTATAGGAATGTATGTTAAAATCCTGCTGTGAGACTCTCTGCTGTCTTATTAATGAAATTATAGACTTTTATTATAATACAATAATTGCTTAAATCAATTCATTTTATTTCAATATGAAACATTTTAGCAAGGATGGTTTATTCTCTATTAATAAATGCATTTTAATAAAATATTTACGATAACAGTGTTTTTAATTATAATATATTTATATTTACTTCGTTTTAATTACGTATTATTACATTATCCTTCTTTTAACTTTATAAATGCAAATCATGACATTCTGTATCCCAAAAGAATACCACCCTCAATTTGTATCGGAAACAATGGAGCAGGCCATTAAAATGCTGAAAGACCGCTTTCAGGAGGAATTGTCCAAACAATTGAATCTCAGACGAGTTACAGCCCCTCTGTTTGTTTTAGCGGGAACCGGTATTAATGACGACTTAAACGGTGTGGAACATGCTGTATCTTTTCCTATCAAGTGCATGGGAGAGCGTAAAGCCGAAGTTATTCATTCATTGGCCAAATGGAAAAGAATGAAACTCGGAGCCTACGGTATTCCGGCCAGTTACGGACTGTATACCGATATGAATGCAATTCGCAGTGATGAAGATCTCGACAATCTTCACTCTCTGTATGTGGATCAATGGGATTGGGAACAAACCATAACGGCAGAAGACCGTAATCTGGAATTTTTAAAGGCTACAGTCAGAAAGATCTATGAGGCAATGAAATGCATGGAGCAAATTGTGTATGAATCTTACTCTCATATCTATCCTATTCTTCCCAAAGAAATAACTTTTGTTCACACAGAAGATTTACTGAATGAATATCCTCAATTAACTCCCATGGAAAGGGAAAACGAAGCTGTTAAAAAATATGGAGCCGTATTTATAATCGGCATAGGAGGTTCCCTGTCGGACGGAGAAATTCACGACGGACGCGCTCCCGATTATGATGACTGGACCACTCCTACTACTGAAGGCCATAAAGGTTTGAATGGAGATATTATTTTTTGGAATCCTATATTGAATTCAGCAACTGAGATCTCCTCCATGGGGATTCGTGTAGACAAGGAAGCCCTGCTCAATCAACTGAAGATCAGGGGTTGTGAAGAACGCACTAAACTCGAATTCCATAAAGCCTTGTTAGAAGGGACCTTCCCTCTTTCAATCGGTGGAGGTATCGGACAGTCCCGTTTATGCATGTTTTTTTTACGCGCCGCCCACATTGGAGAAGTTCAATCTTCCGTATGGCCTGAAGAAATGATAGAAACCTGTAAAAAGCATAACATTTATTTAAAATAAGACTTTTTTCAGCGCAGGACAATCTGGCCACCTTTAACCGGTTGGTTCTTATGAAGGCAAATGAGCATTTACACAAAATCCTTTGCACTACCCATTAGTGTCTTCTTTCTGTCTTCCATAGATCTATTGGCAGGCAAGGATTTACTGAAAAAATACTTACATGACGTATAGTCTGATATAGGATGTAATTCCTGAACATCGGGCAGAATATTGCATTTCTACAAATACTCTACGATATCTTCCAGCGATTTCCTTTTTTTCATTAAAGTCTTCTTATATCCAGTTTTGGGATACCCCAGCGGTGTAATCCCAAACACCAATTGGTTTTCATCAAGATTAAGTACCTTCTTAAGTAATGCAGGATTGTAAGCTGCAATCCAGCATGTTCCCACGCCTTCATTTTCAGCGGCAAGAATAATATGCGTTAAAGCAATTGCTACATCGGTCTCGATAGAATTATACCCGTCGTAACTGCGATTCCATGCCTGATCTTTTAATCCAAGCACTATAAGGATGTGAGGAGCGTCTTTAAACCAGTCGCGGTCGTAACAAACCCTTACCTTTTCAAGCATGTCAGAGGAAGAGATTACAATGAATTTCCATGGCTGGTTATTTCGCGCTGAAGGTGCCAGCCTTCCGGCATCGAGAATTTTTTCCAGGATCTCTTTCGGCACTTGCCGGTTCGGATCATAATTGCGAACACTTTCACGGGTGCGGATTAGTTTAGTATATTCCATTTCTAATTAATTCTTTGGTTATACTCGAAAGGTAATAATATTAGTGAAAAATTGGAAAATGTTAAATTGTTGTATCAGAGGGGAGCCCCTCAGCTTTCAAATTACTGAATAATGCAATCAAGGTCTAATACAGAGATTTCTTCTTCTCGGTCCAGAACATTATCGTCCGCTGAGATTAAATATCGGAAATAAAGTTCAGCTAAGCAAGATAATTTATTTATTAAAGATTACAGGAATTACTTAGCAACTTTGACACACATTAACCGGCTTTGATCCCGGATCAGTAGCTTGCTCTCAGCAAGCGCCAGAGGTGCCCAGTTTTGATCTCCATACCTTTCTTGTTCCGCCAGGTTTGTTGCTATTTCAAGTAAATTTGCTGATGTGGAAAACCCGGTCACGCTGAGCACATCAATCCGGTTCAGTTGAGCATATAATTCCGGAAATCATTGAGCACCATAATCCGGAATGTAAACATCACAAAATCAATACTAAAGGACAATATATTATATTAATAAATGGACTGTTCATATTAAAGCGGAATAGGGTGTTCACTTGCACCGAATTTTGCAGATTTAATATGAAGTTTTAAAAAAGAGAGCATGGGAAGATTTACGTTTCATCCTTTTTTGGTGTTTTAATACTGCATCTGGACGCAATCATTCCAATAATTACACCCATTGCTATACATAACAATATTAACAAAGCGCTGGGGATTTTTACCATCCAAAACCATAGCTTAATGTCTACTATTTCTGTATTTTGCAAAGCGAAAATAACTAACAGCAGTGAAAGTAAAATAATTACAATAATCTTAAATTTCATTGTCTGTTTTTTTTCTAAAATACAACTTTTATAAATAATAATTATATCAGAATGCCAAAAAGAATGTGTTCTGCACAGAATCAATTAATGCAAATCTCAACTCATTGGTACAAATATCTCCTTTAAAGTAGATAAAAACAAGTCGAGAAGCACTTATTTATGGCTGAGAACGTGTTTGTTACAAAACCGTCACCAAATTCGTCAACAAGAAATTTAAATCCCCTTGCAAATCATTGATCTACAGGGGTCTGCGATTTTGAAATTGTGGTGCCACGTGCACCAACAATTATTTGATATGACTTTTATGAAAGCCCGATAAAATGGGCGTTTGCGCATTCTTTCCACGTAGCCACAATAAAATCAATATTTACCTTATAATCCTTCAATAAATAACCTGTAAAGAATAAAGCATTTATTGCCGCCAGGCTGCAGAAACCAATGAAGATCAATTCACCAACTTCCATGGCAAGTCATTAAATTTTATAATATTAGTATCAAATTTATACCAAAAAAGTTATATTTAAAAAATACTGTACTGAATGAAATTCATCAATTACAATAGTTTTAGATTCTTTTTATTTCCGGATCGATAGGCATAAACCGTTGCATGATAGATAATCTTGTATGTGATTCTGAGAATTGGTAACTTTATGGAAGATATACCTTTATTTAAATAAGAATTATATCGAATTTAAATGAGGATAAACTCTCTTTCCATACCTTACTTTTTTGTTGATTCCTTACCCAATATTTCAAATACTGATTGCAGGGAACTGCTTCGGTGTATTGAAATAAGTGCAGGGGCATCAGACATTTTTGTATGGTTAAAACAGTTGCGCATTGCACCTTATAGTTATGATTTTATTGATAATAGATGTAGAAAATCACCTAATTATCTCATTGAAAACTTGCCCCCCCTGCAAGTCAATACACACTGCTTGTTAGCGTTTCATATATTTGAATTTGAGGAAGATTCTTTTATTGTGTGTCGTTTCTGTGAACCAATTAATCCACCAGTTAACTTATACATGAAGGGCCTATTTTTTGAATACAGGATTGTAGAACAAGGAACTAAAACAAAATTATGGTGTAAGATAAAAGGCTATTTTAATACTGATATATCTTCAAAAGGATTCTTTTTTATTTTTTCTGTTGTTAATAAGATAATGATGACAAGACAACTGAAGAACCTTAAGAAGTTATCAGAGCTATTAACTTTTGGAGAAGTTGAAACCAAAATGTATGACTTAGAAAGTTATTATATTAAATCAGGAATACACTGGTGGCTATTTTGCCGTCATCATAATTGTAAGGGATTAATAACATAAGACTGTCTATTTATAAAATGAAATGGCATAGAATATTAATCAGTATGTAGTGTTCCTTATGTTAGTTCAGAATTTATTAACTGATACGAAGACAGATAACCATATAGATGAAAAGAAAAATCAGGATTGAGATGGCTTTGTAAAGTTACCTTGACTTTGGCCATAAAGAATTAGAGTTATTAAACTACACCTTAATTTAACCCTAAATGGTGAAATCTGGTTTGAAGACATACATTTTCCTGATTCCTTGCACCTTGATAGCCTTTGCTTAATCTATTTCAGTATAGTTATCGGCAATGTGATCTTCAGAAAGAAACTATCTGATATGAAGGGACTTTCCGCAAGTTGGTACCTGTCGTGGGAATAAATAAAATAGAGTGCACCGAACGGCGGCTTGAAACGCCATCCGAAAAGGCCGTATACATAAATCCTTTCATTGTCGGTGCTGTTCTGGGCAAATAGCTTGATCCAGATATCACTGGTGAAATTATAGTTTACAGTCACCACATTGATGAACGTTGAACTCGTGTCGGGATCAGGTACGAAGCGCAGGTAAGATGAACTGCATTCAAGCGAAAGATTCTTTACCGGCTTCACCTGGAAGCCTCCGCTGTACAGGTAAAAATTCCTGTCGTAATTCCTTCCGGTTGAGAAACCGGTCTGAACATGACTCCATTCCTCTGTATTGTAACCAAGTGTGAAATCGTGCCTGTGGTTATGAAAGTCTTTTTCAAATAGCTTGTATTCATTATTATAATTGTAACCGGCGCTTATACGATTGCTGAAATAGGCATTTAACGAATTGTCGAGATCCCAGCTCCTCAGTGTCCCTGCCTGGCTCCAGAATATATTATCATTCGTTCCGATCTCAATATACTCCCAGATGCTGTTCTTGATCCAGAATTTATACGAACCCGCAGCATCAATTTCCCGCCGGTCATCATCCGTGACAAAACCTGTCTGGTTAACATTATTGCGGAAGTCGGTTCCCACATTATTGTACCTTATATGATAATTGAATATGTTTGTCTCACGGGCAAAACGCATGAACCATGCGCTATGCGACCAGAAATCTCCAGGTGTACTTCCGACAAACTGGCCTGTAAGCTGCCATGTCTTACCAAGGTTCAGGATATAATCAAGGCTCAATGATCTTGTGTATGAATCGTCTCCGCTTTTATCGACCATCGTGAGACCCAGGCTCGATGAGTTCAGAATGTCACGCTTGACCGTGGCAGCAGTAAAGTAATAATGTGCATCATCCTCAGGCATCCTGGGTGTTCTTACATTTACCACATTGAACTGGTATCCTCCGATCTTCCCGTTAAACCTTTCACCAAAATCGATATCCTGAATCCTCCGGGAATAAAAGGTCCGGAACCTGGTGTTGTACATTTCATTTCCTTCCTGGAAAAAAAGACGCTTCTCAGGATAGCTAAGCTCGTACCGGGTAAGATTTATCTTCACCTGGTCAGCTTCAACGGTTGCAAAATCGGGATTAATCGTTCCGTTGAGTGAAGTATTTGGTGAGATCTGCCATTTTATATCTCCGCCGGCATCGGCACTTACCTTCTCACCGGTAGTATTAAACACCGACAAATACGGGAACAGCGTCAGCTGCATTCTCCTGCCCAGTGTGTTAATGCCTGTAACCTTTCCTCCCTGCGATATCCTGAAGTCCTGAGAAAGAGGGCCGGTCCAGTAAACTGTCTCGAAACCTGAACGGATGACCCTGCCGAAATTGACACCCCAGGTGTCAAGTCCCTTTTTGAATTTCAGACTGTTCAGGGGGATCAATATTTCGGCACACCAGCCACCATTAAATCCTGCTGCTGCACATTTCCATTCCGTGTCCCAATTAAGGTCGATATTGTTGCCATCATCATTTATCCTGAAATCGACCTGTGTGCCAAGGGGATTTACAATGAAGCCGTAACCCGTGCGGTTATCATTGTATGTGTCTATTATCAGTCCAACCTCATCGTCATTTTTTGACAAGGCATCACGACTCTGGTTTTTAGCGATCAGCGGCGTTCTCTGGTAGCATTTTATGACCGCATAAATATTTTTATCATCGAATCCAAACCATGCTGATGTTGCTTCAGTCTCAGCTTCCCCGGGATGCGGTTCCATCTGTATGAAGCCGGACGCACTGTCGGCGCCCGCCCAGATCTCCTTTTCGAATATGCCGTCGACAGGCGGCGCAGATTTAAGGAAAAAAGCAGGCAGTGATTTCTGGGCGTAAAATACCGTGGTGGACATGACAAGAATGAAGCCGGTCAGAAGGGAGGAAGTGAGAACTCTCATAGAAGGATAGTGAGGACAAGTTTAAATATAAAGATAAAAGTAAAAAAAACAAGATTTCTTTCAGGGCAATTTACATTTATTTGAAATTACCTTCTTACTGAGAAGGACTTCACAACTTGTAGTACAATTAAGTAACGTCCAATTATTTGACCCCTGTGAACAGGGGAGGTTTTATCTCATTTGTACACATTCCTTTAATAAGTCTTTATTTGGGGGAGCATTGTTTATCTTTACGAAGCATGGGTAATATAATTAAGTAGAAAAGCCAGTAACCTTGACCATAGTTTGCCAGAATAAATTGACCATCTCTTGCCGGAGTTAAGTGCTTATTGTTAAGTTATGTATGTAAAGTGAAATCTGACCGGCCAAATGTGGTCAAAACGTCCGGTTTTTGCGGAGAGTATTGAAGTAAAGAAATGGCCAGTAAGATTTAGAAGAAAAACAGAACAAAATAATTTAACTTTATATCAATTATGTCTAACCAAACAGTGTAACCCTATTTTAGGACGATACAAAAGACAGAAACGAAAGGTGTAAACAAAAAAATGAAAATAATAATAATTATAATAATCAATTTTTATTTATTAATTCCTGTTGCCTATTACCAGGATAAATTCAACAAATCAATTACCGTTCCTTTCATATTGGATCACAATCGGATGCTGGTTGATGCAGAACTACAGCGCAGGGA
>Ga0307379_10000484_pt1 | contig 66894 bp, 44 predicted proteins | sample UN2MG_FD_202237 | JGI IMG/M metagenome (GOLD analysis project Ga0307379, IMG submission 202237) | Soil microbial communities from Risofladan, Vaasa, Finland - UN-2 | ecosystem: Environmental > Terrestrial > Soil > Coastal area > Acid sulfate soil | place: Finland: Risofladan, Vaasa | collected... | reverse complement strand
CCGAGAGCAGGCTGCCCAGGATGCTGATCGTCGTGGCCCCCTTCGTTCTGCCGCAAGCGCCCCCGCCGAGACGGACCCCGCACCGAGCCGCACCCGAGTACCCGCCCGTACTCGCGCGACGCGAGCATCTCGCACAGCCGTTGCCGTTGCCGGCGCCCACGAGCCTGACAACGATCTTGTACGGGAGCTTGACGAGGTGCTCGGGGTCGATACGGCCGGAGCTTTGAAGGAAGGCGCAGAGCCGGAGCCCGCACCCGCTCCGCGACGAGCCGCCCCTGCAAGGAAGATGGCTGTCACGACCCGAGACTCGCAAGAGGTCGCCCGTGCCGTGAAGCGGCAGCCGACGAAGAGTGAAGGCCCGATCCGCGGTGTCGAAGCGGTGACACAATCGACGGAAGGTCAGACCATCCGAGGAACCGAAGCGAAGGTCGGCCGTCGGCCGAACTTTGCCGGAGCCGACCAGCCCGCCGGTCCTACGACCGTGACGAGCCGCGGCCGGGAGATTATCGAGTCTGACAACGAGGGTGTCGCAATCGCATCGCTCGGCTCGTCCAAATTCAAGACCAACCTGATGGATGGGAACCAGGGGAAGACGGTTCGATCCGTCCGCCCACAGATGGAAAAGACGGCCCACGCCAAGCACCAGGAAGCCATCGCGTTGGGACGTGCGATTCAGAACGGGGACATTGCAGGCGAGCTACTGGAGCGCCTTGATCCTGTGAAGAAGGCAGCCGCGCTTGCGGCGATGGACGAAGAGGATGGGTTTGCACCCGCCGAGGAGGCCGAGCCCGACTGGGACAACATGACGGTGAAGGAACGCGCGGCGGCACGTCGCGCGCAGGCTGACGCCTCCGTAGCCTCCGTGGTGGCAACAGGCGATGTGGAAGAAGCCATGGCGGGAGACGATCTGATCGACCTGCTGCCGGATGCTGTTTCGACCGGCACCCCAGACCCCGGTGAAGCGGGCGAGGGCGATGACCCTCACCTGACCGCCGAGGAGAAGGCATCAGCCTCCAATCCGGCTATCGAGGCGATCCGCGCTTTCGTGCCGGATTTCGACTGGGACCTGTCCCGACCCTGGAAAAGTCGGGTGTCCGACGCCGTGAAGAACCACGGTGACGATCCGATGTGGCTCAAGGGCATCCTCTCCGTCGAGTCCGATTCGGTGAAGAAGCACATCCAGGCGGCCCTGGAAGCTCGTTCCGCCTGATCGGTAGGCCGGCTATAGGCCCGCCTTCGGTAGCGGGCCATGAAGCACAAAGCCAACAGCAGCGCAGCAGCATGGGCCCTGATCATGGAGGGGCTGACCGCTGCGCGTTTGGAAGCGCACCGTCTGGACAAGCTCGTCCAGACCGCTGGAAAGCTCGTGGACGAGTCGGATGCTCGTGACCACCTCTACCAAGTAGCAGGTGACGTGATCATGGCGACGCCACAGCGCCTTCAGCGCTTGATCCGACACCTCGACCGAACCTCCTACGCGCTCGCCAAGATCGGTGAAGGCCACCTCAAGGATCGGCTCTCTATCGAGGATCGGGCGCTGGTTGAGGACGGGACGACGAATACGGCACCCTTTGGTGGCGGTGGTCAACCCCACACGGGTGCCGAGCGCGTCGCCCGCAAGTGGGAAGCGCGTCGCGCTGGGGGCCGCTGAAGCCATGTCAGCCCGTTCTGTCGCGGAGCGGTGGCGTGGGGCCGCCGACGGTCACGAGGCGTACAGCAAGCAGCCCAGTGACCAAGCGGCGTTCAAAACGCTCGTCACTCCGAAGTCGGACAAGGGGCTCTCGACCAAGGACTACGAAACCGATTCGGACTCCAAGGGCAACGACCCCGATGTGGCGCGGCTGCCGCAAACGAAACCCGAGGTGCGGACGAAGGAGCGGGGGCGGGCTCTCCCCAACTCCCATCGGAAGGACCGAGATCGTGAGATCGGAACTTTCGTCGTCAACGTCCCCGATGCCGAACCCGATTCACGAAGCCGTACCAAGACGAAGACCCCCGTCCGAACCCCCGGCACCCCTGGGGAAGAGTACGGGCATCCGACCAAGTACGACTTCGGGATGCCGACGCGGCGCGGGGGTCTGAAGAAACCCTTCCCGCAGAAGCGGCAGAAGAATCAAGGCGGGGTGGCGAAGCGCTACTACCAGAAGCACTATCGCCGGAACAAGTCGCGCAAGAAAATGTACATGCGCCGCCGCTTCAAGAAGCTCAAGAAGCGGATGCTCTACAAGAGAGACCAGCGATACCGCGAGCAGTACCCGAAGCGGTACGAGCGTCGAGGTATCGGCTACACGCACTACAAGAATCGGTCGAAGGACTGGCGAAAAGACAAGGGTGAGCAGCCTTCCACGCGCCGGAAAAAGCGGAAGGACGAGAGCGACAAACGGCACAAGAAGGAGCTTGCGAAACATCGCAAAAAGCGGGCCGCCTACGAGTGGAACCTGCCCGCGTACCTTGAGACCGACGGCCGTCTCGACCCCATCGACATTCTCGGGTTCAACCCCGACACGGGATCCGTTCTGTACGGCGATCCGCGTGAGGACGATAGGGCGCAGACCCTCAAGCTCGACGCGTTCCTGAGTCGTTTCGTGCCATCGCGCGAAGAGGACATCGAGAAATACATGGGCATCTTGGAAGAAGAATTCGGAGACGCGTACATGGAGTGGGACCCCCCGGAAGAAGAAAAGGAGGGGAGTTTCGACACCTTCTATCGCGTGCAAGACTCCCCCGGATCGTCAGAGACGCGCCGCGATCGAGCCAAGTACCACCCGGACAAGATGGAACCCGGCGACCCTGCGCATCGGGGGCAGCCCTTCTCCAACCCCACCCTCCAAGACCGGGGCCAGGGACAGCCGCATGTTGAGCAGCAGTCGGGCTCCTCTAAGGTCATCCCTGATCGCAACAACAGTTCGGGTCAGGTGTCTTGGCGCAACCGGGACAAGCCGACTCCCTCCAGCGGGTTCAAGGTCGCAGGCATGAAGGTGAAGTGGGGGGCGGTGCCTCCGCAATGGGTGTACGCGACGAAAGTTCCGGGCTACGAAACCTTGACCATCGGGGTTGAGGGCGGGGGCCTTTACGCGGAAGCAGCCCCCGTCCGCCGCTGCAAAGCGGACCTGGAATCTTTGAGTGAGCGAGTAGGCCAGCCCCTCAAACCCCTGGTCGTGCAAAAGACGTTCTTGCCAGAGGAAATGAGAGGCAAGGGCCTTGGTAAAAAGCTCTACGAAATGGCTGCTCGGGAAGCGGCGAAAAAGGGGTATGCCCTCGCTCCCAACGATTGTTGGCATGGTGGCCCCGGATCGGGAATGACGAGCCCGGATGCTCGTCGGGTCTGGGCAAGCCTGCGGAGACAATTCGTTTCGGAAGGGCTGTTGCTGTGGGGCGGGCAGCGACCGGCTTCCTCTCAACGACTCGCGGCGATGCACCGGAGCGCCGACACCATCGCCATGATCCGACGCCGCTGCGCGCCTGACGTGATCAAACGATCGAAGTCGTATGCCCCCGCCCTCTCCAAGTTTGAGAAGCGTCGCCTGACGTGGCGGTGGAAGGTCGGCAAGTGGAAGGTCTCGATCCGAGCCGTCCCCTCTGAAGGTTCAAAGGCCCTCAACGTGACCGAGCACCCCGTTCGGGTGTCCTGCTCCTGCCCCTTCTACCGCTGGCAGGGCCCTGAGCACTGGGGCGAGGAACACGGCTACCAATACGGGCGCCCCAGAGGCACGGCCACCTTCCCTGTGATCCGAGACCCCAAATTCCGCCATGCGGCCTGCAAGCACGCCGTAGCGGTCTTTGACTGGATCCGGTCAAACAAGCTCAAGATCCCCGAGGACATGAGGCGGCTGCGCCGGTATTCGCCCGATAGAACCGCCAGCTATGAGAAGGGCGCGTCTGCGCCTCAACAACCAGACCCGAAGCGCCTCGCGCGGCGGTTCTTGGACAGAAACGAATAGGAACGAAACCATGCCGATGTATCAGTACCAGTGCCACTCCTGTGAGATCGAATTCGAGAAGATGGTTCCCCTTGCCCAATACGCCGACCCACAGCCTTGCGAGGAGTGCGGTTCGGACACGCGGAAGCTGCTCGCCACCCCTGGCTTGAACTTCAAGGGCGATGGTTGGGCGTCGAAGAATGGCCGAATTGCCGCGCAGATGCGGAAGAAGAACGCACGCCTTGCCTCCAAGGAGCGAGACTACAAGGGTGACGGGATGATCCCCTCACTGGCTCCGAACGTCGAAGGCGAGAGGGTCGCGTCATGGTCGGAAGCATCGAAGCTCGCCAAGGCCAAGGGCAAGGACACCACGGGCTATGACAAAATGGCTCGTAAGGAGAAGGCTGGATGAGCACGTTTCCACAGATCGTTGATCGGTCCGCGAACTACGCTTCGGTGTATTTCCGCGACCAGCCTGGAATTAAGGGATACCGTATCCGCGTCGCCAAGACGTTGGATGAGGCTTACGGGCCTCTGAACGGCGTCGGAGTGACGGGTACTACCGCCATTTTCGACGTGCCCGCACCTGGAGGTTTCTTTCGTTCTCGGTCCATTCGTGACCGTGGGTGGGGGATCTTGGGGGAATCCACTCGGGGCCAAACCCGCGCGATGTTCGATTTGGATGAACATCGGGTTGGTGCCGAGGCGCTGGTTCCACCAGATCGGGACGTTGCATTCGTCCGCGTGCAGGTCGCTACGGATGCAACGGGGGGTTTCCCGCTCGGTTTCCCGGGAGGTGCCTTTCCAGGCACGCTTGTGTCCCAGGGGCCGATCATCGTGTTGCAAAACCCAGGATGGTTCAGCACACCTCGGCCCGCCGTCTCACTCAGCGGAACCGCACCCAACATCGCTACAGCGGTGGCCGGTGCGATCCCTCCCGCTGACTCGATGCACTTGAAGGTCCCGGCCTACGGCGACTCGCTGGTGTTCATCAACCACTCGGCCACGGATCCGATCTTCTTGTCGATGGGTCCTGGGATCCCCTTCATGCAGATCGACCCTCTCGGTCAATTCAGTCACACGTCGGGTCAGAAGGATTCTCTTCTGATCGCAGCCAATGGCGCAAACCCGACCTTCTCAGCACTCATTTCAACCGTCGCAGGGGCCCGCTAACACCGTTCCTGCACACCCAGGGGGGCCGGTAGTCCCCCTATAGCCCGGCCAGTTACGAGGCCAACTCACCCGGAGAAAAACCAATGCCCTTCGTACTCATGGCTCGCACCGACATTCCTGATGGCGTCCTTCAATTGACCGAATTGAAGCCCAACGACTCCCAGCGCAACTACATTTACGAGACCGAGGGTCAGACGCAGTATGTGAAGAACATCCCCGCGTCGGACACGGTTGTGACCGCGGGCGCGGGCCCGATCACGACAGTTGGCACCTACGAGGGTTTGGCCGCCTATCTGATCGACCACGTGGAAGATCAAGCTGTTGGCCTTCCGGCTCTTACGGCAGCCATGGCAAACGCGGCTGCGGCTGTGATCATCGCCGCCGCGCAGGCGGGTTTTGACCTCGATTCGGCGGCTCTCACCGTTTACCTCGTCGCCGCTGGCGCGACTGCGGCAACGGGCGTGGATGCGAACGGATCCACTGGATCGGTCGAGGACGTGCTTGGCATTCTGGCGGGCCGCAACTATCTGCTCCCCGGCGGCTCTCAGGTTGAGGACGGCGTAAACGCCTTTGACCCGGCGGTGGCGGGTTCCTTCACGAACGACGGCGAGTACAAGAAGCTCTACGACACTTCGGCTTTCAAGATCTCCAATGGCTCCGGTCAACTTGCGGGATTCAAGGCGGCCACCTTCAACTACGACGGGACCGCTGGCGCGGCTCTGGTCGTTTACGCCGACGACGGGACCGTACTCTAGTCCCCAGCTTCCCCTTCAAGGGCCAAACAGGAGAACAACAACAATGCCTCACATCATTCTCAAGCGGGACGATATCCCCGCCGGTACGCTTCAGGTCCTTGACTTGGAGCCCAACGAGTCCCAACGCAACCTGATCTACGATCCGCCTGCTCAAAGCAAGTACGTCGATCCGGTCGTCCGCGCGACCCCCTCGGTCGGAGCCGGAGCCGGTGGTTCGATCATCGTCACCCAAGAGGTCTCTGGCCTTGAGGCGTGGTTCATGGCGAACATTGACGACGGTGGTGGTGCTTCGCTGACCCCAGTGGAAGCAGCGACCAATGCTGACGACGTTCTCGCTCTGATGGCCTTCGGTGATCTCACCACGGCTGCTGGAGTTCTGACGTTGGGCGCGATCAACGGTGCTCTGACCACTGGCGCGATTGCGGGCGGGCAGCTTCAAGCACTGCTCGACGTTCTCGCCGGTCAGTCCTTCACCATCCCACGCGGTACTCAAATCGAGACCGGCGGCGGCGCTTTTGTCGTTGCTCCGGCCATCGGTGCTGCGGGCGGCCCCTCCTACGGGTCCATCCGTCGCGTCTACGACACCTCGTCCCTGACCCTCTCGTTCCACACCGGGCACCTTGCCGGGTACACGGACGCCGGGTTTGAGTACGCGGGTGCCGGCGGTGCTCAGGGCGAAGCTGTGGTCGTCTACAACGACGACGGCACGCTGTTCGTCTAGTACCTCTTCAATTCTCCTCCTCTCGGCGTGGGGCCTTAGCTCCACGCCGAGATGGCCCAATCGGGAAATCAAATGCAAGTTCAAAAAACAAATTACAAAACGGCCGACCTCTACTACGCGGCCTATCTCGCAGTCGCGGGAGTCTCCTTCATCGAAGCCACGTGCAACAACGACAAGGGCAAGAAGCAAGTGTTCTTCTGGTTTGAGCACACGGACATGTTGAAGGATCTTAAGCGAGACTACTTCAACCGTAAGGGCAAGGTCTCCGCGCTCCAGTACGCCGACGAGGTTCGGAGCTACAAGAATCTGACCCACGAGGCGATGGCGAACGCATGAATCTTGATGGCTTGTTCCCAGACCCGCCGGGCCCCACGCGAATCGCTTTTCAAGCGTTGTCGGTGGAGGCTCGCAATGCGTTCAAGCAAGAGATTCTCCCGCAGCTAGTCAACCTTGGGTCTGCCGCACTTGTCGATGCCATCGGTGAGGTGACAACTGCTGTTGGCGAAGCAGCGCGATCTAAAGATACCCTCTACACCCGCTTGGTCCGGCACAAAGCCATCGATCAGGCAGACGATTCGTTCTTCGCCGACGTTCTCGTGGTGCTCTCTCAGTGGGTCAAGGAGCAGTCGCAGGACGACCCCAAGGCCGCCCCCGCCGAGCCCTTCGCACAGCCAGTTATGCAGCCCCAAGTGGACTCGGTGCAGGCTCTCCGCGAGGACATTGTTGATCAGCTTGGTCCGGCCCAGAACTTGACGCCATGGGACCTCGCTCATTCGCTTCAGACCGTTTTTCAGCAGCACGGTATACGGCAGGCATCGGCCACGGTACGCAGCCGGAATCTTGTGTCGGTGGGCTTCGGCACCTACGGCATCGAGGATCTTGAGCTTGAGCACCACCCCGGGCGTGGGTGGTTCACCGCGGTCGGTTTTGGCCCCAAGACGGCCGCGCGCGAGATCATGGTGAGGGTGGCGAAAGCGGGGTGATATGTCCGTCGTATTCGCACCGGCACAAGATATCGGTCGAGGCGACCTCGACATTTTCACGAAGAACAGCGTCGGGAACCCTGCGAACGCAGCGACGATTTCCTACGCTATCTTCTTCGTAGACGTTTCAGGTGGCCTCCCAGGCACCGAGGTGCTGGTCGGCCCTGCTTCCCGTACGCCGGTCAACCCGACCGTAGGGGAGTATTACGCGGCTCTCACGGTGCCTCCGAACGCGACGGCCGGCGACTACCGGATCCGGTGGACCTTCACCGAGCTTCCAGGCTTCCCGGCGCAACAGGTCGTGCAGGAATTCGGCATCGTGGACCCCTCGACTGCATCCCCCGGAAGCGGCGGAGGGGGCCCCGGAGGCTCGGCGTTCACGACCAAGCAGCAGGACATGATCAGCCGGCTCCGCATCCTGCTGCGCGACAACAACCCTGACCGCAACTACCGCTTTCGACCTCCCGAGCAAGAGGGGACGATCAAGCAGTTCAACCAGATCTTTGGCTTCATTTGGGAGGACCACGAGCTACTGGAGTACCTGGAGCGCTCGCTCGATTGGTACAACATGTTCCCGCCGAACACCCCTGGCGTGAATACGCTCGACAAGCTCTGTGTGCAGAAGCCCGAGTGGCGCACCGCGATCATGTGGGGAGCCATTGCGCATGCGACCTTCGCCTTGGCGATCAACTGGGTCGCAGATGAATTCGACTATTCGATTGGCGGGATCAGCCTGAGCATCGAGAAATCGTCCAAGTACGAGAGCCTGAAGCAGAACGCCGAGTCGATGTTCGACAAAGCCACCGAGGCCAAGAAGGAGACGGTTCGCTACATCCGCGGCCTCGCCCAACCTCGTTTCGGCATCGGTATCCGCTCAGCCTTCGGCCCACATGTCGGCCGTGGTGTCCTCTCGCCGAGAAACTTCATCTAGGGGAGTGTGATTTGGACAGCCCCATTGACTTCAAGCCGCCCAAAGCGGTGGCTGCCGCTGCGGAAAAGGGTCTGGAGTACCGCCGTCGCCAGGGCAAAGACAAAGCAGGGCTGACTCCGGGCGAAGCGTCGAAGGAGGGCATTGGCTCAGGGGTGCAGCGCGCGACGAACCTCAAGAACCGTGACAAAATCAGCCCCAAAGTCATCCGGCAGATGGTGGCCTTCTTTTCGCGGCACGCGAAGAACAAGGCCATTGATGCAAAGCACAAGGACGAGCCTTGGAAGGACAAGGGTTACGTGTCGTGGCTGCTTTGGGGCGGGGACCCTGGCAAGGCGTGGGCCGAAAAGGTGCTCAAGCAGATGGAGGCCGGTGCCAAGAGAGTCGCGGATCTCCTCAACAGGCCGCACAAGCTGTTCGACCCGCGTCGAGCGGAGCGGGAAGCTGAAAAGCTCCGGCGTGGAGATCCTGATTGGGAGTACCGGGTCGTGCATGACCCCAAGGGGACCGGGAAGTCTTTCATCGAGGTCTACGATGAGGAGGGGCACTCGGTCGGACGCGTGGCGTCCCGTTGGCGAGCGGCCCACTCGATGCCCTCCAGAGTCGCCTCCCGATACTTGCGGGCCAAGGCGAAGGATCTTCGGATCTTCGATTTCGATGACACCCTGGCGACGGGCCCTTCCTCTGTGAAGGTCGAGAAGGCCAACGGAGAAATGCTCAGCTTGAGCAGCACTGCCTTTGCGCACTACGAGCCTACTGAGGGAGACACTCTGGATTTCGGAGGCTTCAACGACGTGGTGAGTCCCCGGATTATCAAGGAGCACTTTGATCGTCTGCGGGAGAGCGTGGAGAGCGGAGCCCGTGTTGCCATTTTGACCGCGCGCCCCAAGGGGGCTGCCTCGGCAATCAGCGCGTTCCTTGAATCCCAGGGGATCGAAGGTGTCGAAGTCGCCGCGCTTCAGTCAAGCGACCCCTACGACAAGGCGAGATGGGTGGACCGTGCGCTTGAAAGCGGGGGCCATACAACGGTTGAATACTACGACGACCATGCGGGCAACGTCCGTGCCGTCGAGGAGCACCTTGCCAAGCACAAAGGCGTCAAATCCAAGTGCGTCCACGCAAGCCATCCTGAAGAGTCCGACTACGCCGGCCCTCCGGTCAAGCGTTCCTTCAAATCTACAGAGCCCACGACCGCCCAGGTCAAGTACGAAGCGGAGGGCGGGGGCAAGAAGAAGGACAAGGACAAGAAGGAGAAGAAGGGTCCGAGTAGTTGGTGGGAGAGCCAGACCCCGACGTTCCAGAAGCATTACTGCGAGGAGCACACCCAGTCCCAATACTGCAAAGGTGCGAGCATGGACACGAAACAGGCAGGTGCCTCCTACGTCAAACAGAAGATCAAGCAGCGCGCGCGCCGAGCATCGCCGAAGGTTCGCGGATACGTCCAGTCCTTCCTCCAGAAGATCGATCAGGCGGGCCCCTCTGCGGGGATTTTCCTTGAGGATCTGGAGTCCAACTTCGATGACCTGAAGAAGTCCAAAAAAGGGCTTCTGCGAAAATTCTCGGACAAGGATCTCGATTCCTTGAGAGAGGTTCTGTTCGGATGATTCCTCAAGCATTTTCTGTCGCCGCCTTGTGGCGGTCCAACAACCTGCCGCACTCCAGGGTGGCCGCCCGGTTCATCCAAGCGGCCGACATGCGGCGTATCCTCTCGCACCTGTTCGACGGCACGAGCGCCTACGTGAAGGACTGGCCTCGGTTCCTCCGAGCCCTTGCCGACCTGTACCAAGGCGGGAACGCATGGTCTCTTCTTCCTGACTCGCCGGACTGGGAAGCCTCCAATGTCGATGTGGGTTACTCGTCGGAGACCCTCGTCGGGGAACAGATCGGAGGCTACCGTGGAGGGGACCCACCTTGGGGACGAGGGTTGGAGCCGCCCGAATACGCCGAGTACGAGATGGAGTTGCCGTCCAGGGTCTCCTTCACGATCACCGTGAAGCAGGACATTCCTGGGTTCGCACACAACCTCGCCTCCGATCTTCGCCCCCACCTGACCGATCCCAAGGGGTTCGCTCGGGCTGTCCTCGACATTTTCGGAAACGCGCGCGCCGCCAAGTTGATGGCGAAGCTCGCGGCGGATCACCTTCAAGGCTCGTTCCGAGCCGGAGAATCTGATGCGTGGTTCGGGGACGAGGACTCGATGAACGAGTGGCTGGAGGAGCGACTCGACGGCGAGACCTTGGGGGGTTCCCCGTATGGCAGTTGGACGGACACCATGCCGAAGGTCACGGGCTCAGGGGTCCAGGGTCGAAACATGGTCGTCACGCTCCACTGCACGGTCGAGGTGAGCGTGGAAGGGGCGGAGCCCCAGGGTAACGAGCCCGACTACGAGTCCATGTACGAGGACCGCTACGGCGACTCGTACTAAAATCGACGCACCGGGGAGCTAGGCACGATGCGCCGGCCGGGGCATCCCCACCCGTTGCCGGCGTAGACCTTTGGGCGTCGATGCGCGGACTGTACCGGCTCAGGCCGCGACTCGGGCCTCGGAGCCCTCGGTTGCGTGTAGGGCATCGAGAACCATCTGCGCGGAGCGGCGTGAGCCACACACAGCCACGCCGCGGTCGGCGGTGTCCACGACCTTCCACTCGTGCCGGCTCATGTCGCGGCGGGCCCAGAAACGGGGCATCTCAGCCAGCAAAGCGAGACCCTTCTTGCTGACCTTTGTGCACGGGCTCGTGTAGCCGGGGCCACCATTCGGGGAAACATCGAGCAACCCGAGAGCCAGGAGCTTCTCGTGCTTGTCCCCGTGGCGCCGCCAGTCGTTGCCCCACATGGCATGAAACCGGATCGACTCCAACTCGGAAGGGCTCAGGGTCTCAAGACCTTCAGGCACCTCGCAGCCGGTCGGCAGGATGGCGACCTCAAAATTCTTGCCTTCTCGGCACTTGGGGCAAGGGGAGAAACCAGAGCCAGGGCCATCGGACCACTGGACTGGCAGCCAGTCGCCGCCCCGACCCCCGCAATCCGCGCATTCGATGGGGGTGGAGGAGAGAGCGAAGGAGAGAGCGAAGGGGACTGCGGGGGCCATGTCTCCTATACGTTTGGTCCTAGTCTACCGAAACCGCGGCGTTGGCGCGCTTATTCTGGCTATAGGACCGCTTTTGACGAGATGCCAGACGACACCAGCAAAGGCTCCGCCAAGACGCTAGATCTGGCGCTCAAGCTCCTTTCGACCCTCGTAATCCCGTTGATCCTCTGGGGCGTGCGCTTGGAGGTGAAAACCGCCATCCAAGACGAACGCATCGCAGAGTTGGAGGACGACGTACAAAAGGCGACCGGAATCTCGACCGCGGTTCAGGAGAACTCCCTGACGCTCGTGAAGCTGGAAGCCAAGATCGACTCTGTGGGAGAAAAGATCGATGACATCAAGAAGCTACTTGATCGCGGGTAGCCTCCTCTTCGCCTGCACTGCCCCGAAGGACCACACGGAAGCGGTTGAGGCGAGGGCCGACAAAGCGGCTGACAAGAAGGCGGAGATCAAGGCGGAGATCGAGAAGGCCAAGATTGAGTTTGGCTCCGAAGATCCGATCTCGGACACGGGAGAGGAGCCCGTCGGGCCTGATTTCGGGGGCGATGGCGGGACGGAGACGGGGAACGGCGCGGTTGTGATCGTGGTCGAGCAACCCACCACGAAGAAGCGCAAGACGAAGCAGCCCAAGGGCGCATCTTGCCCATCCTCCTACGTGAAGTTTGATGGCGAGTGTCTGCCGAAGAAGAAGGCGGACTACCTCGCAGAGAAGCGCGACGAGAAGCATTTGGCGGAGCTTGCCGATGCTGACAGCGAGCTTGAGCAGGCCAAGGTCCAGCAGCAGATCCTTGAGGATCAGGCGAAGCAAATGGAGAATTACGGCGACGACTTGGACGAGATCTACAAGAAGCTGGAAGAGAAGAAAAAGAAGGGCGAAGGCCCCTTTGACAAGAAGGGCGAAGATCCGTTCGGCGGGTAGAGTGCCATCATGTCCGACATGCTCACCACCGAGTCCCCTACCGCTCCCGAGCCCTCCGTCGAGGCTACCCCCGAGGTCGCCGAAGCGCCAATTGCTGAAACGGTCGGCAAGATGGAGGACGAGGAGGCCAAGAACCTCTACTCCTGGCAGGCCGAGGTCCAAGCCCACATGCGCTCGGCCGGGGAAATCGCGGTTCGGGTCAAGCGGGTCCAGAAGCAGCGCGACGCTGCGACTGCCCATTTCGACAGGCAGATCGAGGCGCTGACGACTCAGCAGGACAAGCTGATCGACCGCTGCGAGGAATTGGAAGGCAATGCCCAGACACTCCTGAACGATCTGAAACAACGCTTTGGCATCGAAGCCGGCACTGACTGGCGCACGATGCCGGATGGCAGTGTTCAAACTCTCGATCCAGAATTGCTCAAGGCCGCGCGAGACAAAGCTGCGGCAGAAACACAGTAGACGACGATGACTGATCTCGGATGGGGGCCAAGCCTCGGGGAAAATCCATTCCCACCTGCGAATGTGCAGGTGGTGAGTCCCCTATTTACAGGCGCGCTCGACATTCGATGGGACGACCCGAGGATCAACCCCTGCAACTCAGCCTTCGATATCGTGGGCGTGAACATTTACCGTTCCGACACCACGGAGCGGGGGCCCTACACTCGCATCAACCGTTTCCCGGTCGGAGGCAACTTCTACCGCGACATGACCGACAACGCCTTTGAGGAGCAAGAGGTCGTCCACTGGCCCCAGGACTACCTCTCTCGGGGGGAGTCTGCGAACGGGAGCCGTTTCACCTTCAAGACCAAGCGGTGCCCCATCGTCAAGAAGGACGGTCAGGCGATCACAGCGAACAGCCCCGCCGACGTGCAGGTCACGATCAACGGGGTCATCGTTCCGGTACACGAGGTTTTCGGAACGACTGGCGAGATCACGCTGATCAACACGCAGACCTTCGACATTGCGCGGCAGCGGTTGAACGACCCCATCCTGCCTGACGAGAACGCCATCGTCACGGTCACGTATTTCTACAACCGCAACCTCGTGAAGCAAGACCTCGACCAGAAGCTCTGGTACAGGGTCACGACGATTGCGGCCTGCGTCGATGAGAATGGGAACCCGCTCACGTCCTCGGGCCTGATCGAGACGCCGCTGAAATTCGCACCCGCGATCACGAACCACCAGATCGAGACGATGGACTACATTTGGCGGGAAGCGATCCGCCGAAACAACTGGGTGCTAGAGCAGGGCGGTGAGCGCGTCAAGGTGTTCATCCGCAAGACAAGTGGCATCCCCTGCTTTTGTGGCATAGACGCCCGCACGTTGGAGATCGGCCAACAGCCACGGAACAAGTGCGAGACCTGTTTTGGTGTCGGCTTTGTCGGTGGCTACGAGGGCCCCTACGACCTGATCATCTCGCCGGACGATGGGGCTGACCGACGGGTTCGGCAAGACCCCAGCGGTCGCGTGCTGGAGCACCAGTGGGAGGTTTGGACCGGACCCTCCCCGGCCCTGACCCAACGCGACTTTGTGGTGCGACAGACCAACGAGCGCTACTCCATCGGCGCTGTCCGCAAACCAAGCTCGCGCGGCAACGTCATGCAGCAGCACTTCTCGATCAAGTATCTGGAGGAGAATGACATTCGGTACGAAGTTCCGATGGCCGACCCCGCCGGACTCACTTGGCCCGAGTGTCGAATCATGCCGCCGACAACGACCGGCGGAGCGTGGCGGAATTTCCCGCCGTTTGGCCCACACCCTGTCGGCGAGCACGACACCATCCCGCACACGACCGACAAGGAGAACATCCCTGACGAACGGGAGATTCGCGGCCGAACCGCGGTGTGGGAGAACATCACCTACTAGGAGTGTGCCGTGGTCGAAACAAGGGCAGTACGTCGAGCTTACGGGAAGCCCTGGTCTGAGATCATCGGGAGCATCGAAACGTCGCGCCCCTTTTTGAAAGAGGTCGGGAAGATCCTGGTTGAAGCGGTGGTCAAGGAAGCCCGCAAGGATCTTGCGAAGCAGGGCAACCGGCCAACGCCACGGGGGAAGGCTGAGGGTATCCCTGCGAGCGAGAAATTCTTCAAATCGTTCTCCTATCGGATCACAGGCTCTAATTCCGTTGAGATCGTATCCGACTGGGAGTGGATCGATCAGATTTTGGAAGGGCGTAGCCCCTACAAGATGACCTGGATGCGGCAGGTTTCGATGCCGAACGCGGGGGGTGTTGCCCCGTTGCACTCCAAAACCCGGAAACGCCCTGCATCGGGCCCAGCACGCAAGCCACCCGGTAAAGTGGTGTATCGAACAACCCCTGGCAAATGGCAGCGGAACTGGATCCACCCCGGTTTCGCCAAACACAATTTTGTGGACCGCGCCTTCCGCAAGGCAAAGCTCAACGTGGACGAAGCGATGCGCAAGCGGTTGGAAAAGGCTCTCGGTGCGAGTAGTAACTTCCAATGAAGGAGGCGAGAGTCACATGCAAGATCGAGCAGATCAAATTGCCGGACATGGGGATCACACTAGTGCGTGGGCAGGAGGTCTGGTTTGGCGAACGCGAAGCACGACGCTCGGCCGACCTCAACCATGCACGGAAGATCGGAGCCATCGATCTTCGGTGGGAGACGAGGTGTCGCGTGTCTAAACCGCCTGCGCCCCCGCACTTCCGAAAGCTGCGTCCAGGCGTTCGCAAGCAGATCGAGCCCTCGCGCCCTGAGCCTGCGAAGCCGGCCCCGGCTCCCGCTCCGAGCGTCGATCTCGACCTGATCGGGAAGCAGGTCAAGGCGCAGGTCGCGGCCGAGATGGCGCGGCAGATGGGTCAGCTTGAAGGTCAGATGGAGACGATGCGGACGGACATTGTGTCCCAGGTGACGGCGGCACTCTCCGGCCAGAAGGGCATGGACGCCGAGCAGATGGCGGCCGTGCTCAAGGCCACCTTGGAGCAAGTGCTCCCTGCCCATTCCGCTGCCGTCGCGGCACCCGCGGCGAAGGGACATGCAACGGTGTCGAGCGACGCCCCGATGTTCATTCCCGAGGGGATCGTGAAAGAAACCAAAGGCAAGGTCAAGGTTCAACAAGCCACCGGCTCGACGGGTGGTTTGGATGATGCCGCAGCGGCCTTGAAAGCATTGAAACGGAAAAAGAAGGACAAGACAAATGACTGACGTAATGCCCGGCTGCGGCCTCGATTGTGGAACCATGAATTTCGTCTCGGCACGACGGACGGACGAAGGCGTCGTCACTCGTCGGATGCGTGATGCCTTCCTCGACCTGCCCCTCGACAGCAAGAAGATGCTGAAGCTCGGCGGGGTCAACTACGTGACGATGGGGGAGGGAGACGACAAGGCTCTCGTCGTTGTCGGCGACGCTGCGATGGAGTACGCCAACCTTCTTAGCAAGCCTGTGCGGCGGCCTCTTCAAGCGGGCCTGATCGCAGCCGGTGAGATCGACGCCATCGAGGTACTCGGGGTGCTGATCAAGCATGTCCTCGGCGAGCCCGTCGTGGAGGGCGAGTATTGCTATTTCTCGGTTCCCGCCGCCCCGGTGGATGACCCGACGAAGAACGTGATCTACCACCAGGGTGTCCTCGATCGGATCATCTCGGAGTGTGGCTACACCCCGGTTCCGTCGAACGAAGCCTTGGCGATCATCTACGCGGAGACGGCGAAGGACGGCTTCTCAGGCATCGGTATTTCGATGGGCTCGGGCATGAGCAACGTCGCTCTTGCCATCGGGACCGTGGAAGGCTTGGCCTTCTCCGTGGGCCGCGGAGGTGACTGGATCGACGCGGGGGCTGCTACTGCCACAGGGGCGACACCGGAGAAAATCTGCGCGCTCAAAGAGGCCGGCATCGACCTGATGGCTCCGAAGAACCGGACGGAAGAGGCCATCTGCGTCTACTACAAGCACCACATCCAGTACGTGCTGGAGGTGTTCTTGGCCGAATTCGTCAAGATCAAGGACAAGTTTGCCATCCCGAAGCCCATCCCGATCGTTGTCGGCGGTGGCACATCCAAGCCCGAGAATTTCATGGAATTCTTCCAGCAGGTGTTCGACCGGATGAAGCGCAAGTTCCCCATCGAGATCAGCGAAATCCGTCACGCGTCGTCACCGCTCAACGCGGTGGCACACGGCCTGCTCATCCAGGCCGGGCAGGAATACGACGAGGATGAGGATGATGAGTGATTTCGATCAGGAGCGTGCAGTGATCCTGAAACGCATCGCCGAGGGCCTCAATGACCTCGCCGGACTTTACGCTGCCAACCCTGACCGCGCCCTCCCTTCGGTGGATGAGCCGACCGGCTCGGCCGTCATCTCTGTGGCCAACGCGGATGAGGGTGTTTCCCTCCACAACGTCTACCCTATGTCCTGTCAGCAGGCGATTTCAGAGGACGAAGAGACGGTGTGGGGGCCCGTTATTTACTGCATCCTTGGCTTGTCCACGGAAAACTTACTCCTACACTAGAACAGGCCACACAGGCCGTAACCACCCAAACAGGGAACAACATGACACGCAAAACCATTCACGACCGCGAAACTGACGGAGCCACTCCGATCAGCTTCATCATCGGCACTGTTTCTCAGTACCGCCTCAAAAACGGCACGGCAAAGTGCCCCTGCAAACCGAACTACTACGGACTCGGGTGCTCCATCTGCAAGCCCGACAAGTTCGCAGCCCGGGTCGCGTCTGCCATGGCGGACGAACGAGTCGCACGCACGATGGCACATGCCGCCCACGAGAGCGTCCGCGCCTCGCTCGGGCTCGCCACCGGGACACCTCGGGACACCCGCACTGCGGTCTGGTCAGCACGCCTTCAGGGCGTCACCAGCGAGACGCTGGAGCGGCTCAATGCCTAGCCACACTAAGCGAAAACAACGGCTGATCGCTTCCGCCCTCGATCGCTGGATCAACAACGAGGTGCTCATGCCTGGAGATGACTTCTCCGAAACCCTCCACGCAGTCCGCACCCAGCACCTTCACGAGAAGGAGGTCAAGCGCGGGTTCAATACCCCGACGGAGACCGGATCCTTTTGGGTCCGAGGGCCGGGCGAACGCTCGGTGGAGCGGGTGTCCAACGAGGACTCCTCATGGATCGAGGAGTACCAGACCGCCAACTTTCGTGAGCCATCCGATCTTGGGTGGAAACGACCGGCGCGAAGCGCGGAGAAGCTGGCCGCCACTAGGGTGGCTATGCGCTTTCGTAGTAGAAGGGCTGCCCGCGAGTAGCCCTACGGCCCCGAAATGCGTACTGAACCGCTCATCCCCCGCGAGGTATTGGAAGATCTGTATTTCGGCAAGGTCGCGGCGAAATTCGCAGCGGCTCGCGTCTACTGCAACAAGCGGGGCTGGGTGTTCCGCGTTATCGACCACGTAAAGGTGGAAAGGTAGGCCGCCATCTATTTTCAATTGACAGATTCGGTCCAGCGTCGCTTCATCTTGGAGCTACGTCGGTTCTGGTCGTACCATCCGAAATTTCGGGACATTGTAGACCACATCCAGGGCAAGTATTCGTTCAAGGAGCGCCCGCAGCGGTCCATCGTGCTGAAGAACAGCAGCGCGAACCAATTCCAACTGGCTGCGGACAACTTCCAGGGCACGGTGTTCAGTTACCTGCACCAAGCCCGGGTGGACAACTACCCTGGGGTGGCCTTGGAGTGGGTTCGGGAGGACGCCAAGGCGATTCGTCGCAACGGTGGTGCCTTCCCGTCCGCTCCGGGGATCTACTTCATCGAGATCACACACGTCGCCGAAAACTGCTCGTACTTTGAATTCTTCATCGACCCGTTGCTCGACCAGATCAACGAGACGGTGACGATGGTGAACGAGACGACCGGCGTGCTCCAGGCGGGCAAGTACCTCGACGGTACGGTCAGGCTGTTTCAGATGCCCGGCAACGTCGTGTTGTTTGAAGGGATCAACTGGACAGGCGACCCTGATACGGGCGAGATCGAGTTGCTCCTGCCTCTGACCGAAGGGGGGTGGCTGTCTGCGGACTACCGATGGCCCGGCACCACGGACGCGGACTCGCCCGCGATTCGCCCTGTGGACCCCCTCACGGGCAACCCTCAGCCGTGGACCGGGATGCCCAACCGAGGGCTGGTCGAGCCTCTGCCGGGCGTCGTCCTGGCTTTTGGCACCCGGATCGAAGAAGGGGACCGCATGGCCGTCGTGGTCGGCCACAACCGTAGTGCGTCGGCACAAGAGTACGGCGGACGATGGGCTCTGAACATCGACTTCGACGTATCGGCCCGCGACCCCTACGCCCAACGCGAAATCCTCGACCGTACGATGCTCTACATTTGGGGTGTGCTTCGCTCGCGCCTTTCGACAGAAGGGATCGAAATCGAGTCGGTCAATGGCGGAGGCGAGTCGGAGGAAATCTACGACGAGAACGGCGACGACTACTTCTACAACGCCTCCTTCTCGGTCCAACTCCAAACCGACTGGTCGATCCACGTCCCCATCGCGGCGACGATCCAGCGAGTGACTCCGGTGAGCCTGAGCGTGGAGCAGCAAGCGGCCCTATTGAACCCGGAAGAGGCGGCTGCCCTTCAATCGAATTTCCAGATCCTCGACAGCATGGGGCTCAAGCTGGTGGACGATCCGTACTTTGGCGGTCGGCCGGGCCGGAACCCAATTCTGCCGCGCTCGTCCACGTTTGAGGTCATTCGGTAGGCTGGCTATCCTGAGCCCTCGGTAGATGCCGAGCGTGCGTAGAGTCGCGGCCCGTTACCGGGAGGCCATGTTTGGGTTCGACACCCCCCGAAAGGAAAAGGGGCTTGGGGCTGCGGATGTGGCCGCTATTCGGCGTTTGGTGAGAGTCCCCGACCCACTATATGTGGCGATCGACCCGCTTAACCTGACCTGGGTTTACCGCCAAGGCGTTCGCCAGCCGAAGGTGTACCTGTACGAGACTCTGCGGCAAGCCTTCAAGGGAGGTTACAGCCCGAACAAGGCGGTGGCCGTGGTGAATCGCTCCGATTTGGACCCCTCCAAACTGATGCCCCAGAAGGCCGGAAGGATCGAATTCAAAGGGCGTATCCCGCGGGAAAACCTCTACATGTTCGTGACCCGGAACACGATGGGCCTGCCTCCCGGGTCGGACAAGTGGATGATTCCGGTTGTTCGGCGAGAGGGTGGGCGCTGGCGTTCGACCCGTCCCGTGGTCCCGTGGAAAGACCTCCCGACCGAGGACCCGGTACGTGGCCCGGCTGAGGCTGTCGATGGCCCCTATGGCGAGTACCTGTTCGGGGAGCTTCGGCCCGATGTGAGTGAGCCAAACACCCCCGAGGAGTCCGCTCTGATTTCGGCTCTGATTTCGCATTACCAGGGCTCCGGCGACTCCTTTTCCAAACCGGCCTTGAGCGGCGCGGTGGCAGTGACACTGCGGGCCGCCCATCAAAAAGGTCTGTACCCCGAGTGGCTGCAAGTGCCGTCCAAGTACAAGTACGCCTATCGGCTCATGGACAACATTTCGTCCTACGGGATGGAAAAGCTCTTGAAGGGCGATGAGATCGGTGAAGAGACCTACCCCACGGCGAACGTGGTCGAGAACACGGGCGGCACGTATCGGCCCCACAAGGGCAAGGTCACGTCGTGGACGGTGAGCAAGGAAGCGATTCGCAAAATGGTACAGGACTGGCGGTTCCGTGTGAGCCGCGAGTACCCCGATGGCGACGAGAACATCGCCATCGCCGTTGTGGATCTGGGGCAGGTAAGGGACAGCTTCATGCTGAACCCCGATCGGATCGCAGAGCTTGGGCTCGCGGGTGATTTCACCTATCAGAGCGAGGTGTTGGGGTGGGGATCCTTTCCGATGGCACGGTTCCTTTACGCCGAAGTGGACAACTCGGATTGGGAGTCGGGCAGAGACCAAGCGGAAGAGAACGAGGAGCGTCTTGACGAGGACGAAGACTTGGACTGGGCCGACCTCGATGGCTACTCCAGCGTCGAAGAATTCGACTCGGACATGGCGCAGTATTACGCCAAGGCCCGAGAGGATCTGATTTCAGAGCTTGTCGCTGCCCTGTGACCGTTGGCGCCCGATACCCCGCCTATAGAACCGGCATTTGTGACGAGGACCCACCTTGCCCATCTACGATTACCAGTGCGACGCCTGCGGGCTCCGATTTGAGAAGATGCTGAAAGCTGACGCAGCGAAGGCCGAATTGGCCTGTACTCGCTGCGCTAGTCTCGCTCAGCGCCGGCTCTCGGGGCCAGCGTTCGCGTTCGCCGGGGGCACCGACGGAGCCCTCCCGCAGAACACGGGAGTCGCCGGAGTGGACCTCGACGTGGATCGGGCCATCGGCCGGGACGCCGAGCAGCAGTGGGGCGCGGTTCACGCGCGTCTCGACCGCAAGCGACAGATCATGGCGAGGACCGGAGCGTCGGGATTCGATCTCAGCGCGACCCCCTCGACCGCAGGCAGCCCCGACGGGGACTACCGAGTCATGGCTCCCTCCGAGCGCGCGGCGGCTGAGAAGGGCCGACAGGTTCACCACGCCGCGGTCAACAAGATCAAAGACTACGTGCGCACACGCAACAAGAATTCCCAACAGCCTACGGCTGGTGAGAGGGCTCGCTCGTAAGAGCAGCGTCCAACCCCGAGCGGCTCTGCCGCCAAATCAGACAGACAGACAGATCAATACATCGGGCCTAGCCCACCTTGCGCTGACCAACCTCGCTAACGGCGACGGACACGATCGAACAGACAGACCAGACGGAAACTGAACCGACTGAGATCGATGGCCCCAATGCAAGGGCCTCAACTGGACAGCTACTCGCGGCAAATTTGCCGCCACAGGGATCTTGTATCCCACAAAGACGAGGTGAGAAAATGGCCTTTCCCGGCTCCGTATATGCGCCCCCTGGTGTTTACACCCAAACGCTTTTCAACAATCCGGTCCAAGCCGCAGTCACAGGGGTGCGAATCCCTGTCTACATCGGCACCGGCAACGAAATTCTCTCTCAGGAAGATCTACAGGTCGTCCGCGGGTCGAGCGCTTCCGTAGACCAAGGAGTTCCCAAGGAGGATCTCGATGGTCGCGCGGTTGCCGACATTCTCGCGTCCGGTCAGGTAATCCTGGGCAACTTCGACGGCGAGCGCCGTCTGGTTCAGGTTCGTAATTTCCCGATCGTGACGGGCGACGGAAGCGGCACGACCGCGACCAACGCTGCCTCGATCTCAGTGGAGATCAATGGTCGCCCCGACGTGGTGCTGACTGTTCGTGGAGCCGAGGGAATTCTGGAGCTTTCGACGGCTCCCCGGCCGACGGATGAGGTACGTGTCACGTACTTCTTCAACCGGACGGACACCGCGGCCACGGACAACGTGTCGTCTCAGGTGACTCCCGGGGCAGCGGTTCTCCGCGGTCTCAAAGGTGAGCCCAGCGGCGGCTACGAGGTTCTTGCTGGGAACAACACCCTGATCGTCACCGTCGATGGTGTCGATGTGGTGGTCGATTTCGGGACTGGCTTCAAATCTGCCTCAACCCTCACCTCTCTGATCAACGGCGCGGGCGCGGCGACCACACTCAACGCCGTGACCTATGGGACCAACTTCGGAGAGGTCGCCATCGCACTGTCTGGTGCGGAGAGCTTGGTCATCGGCGATGGTTCCGCCAACACGTTGCTCGGGTACACCACTGGCGCCTCCACCTCGCGCCAGACGGTGTTCTACACGTTCAACGGTCCCATCGTTCAGGGGGACAACGGCGGCGTCACTACCACAGATCCGTCCAAGGTCACTGTCTTGATCGACGGGGCTGCTGTCACGCCTCTGGCCGTCAACGGTCAGACCCGTGCTGTCACCCTTCCCTTCGCGCCGCCCAGCGGCTCGACGGTCACGGTCAGCTACTTTTTCAACACCTACCAGGACACGTTCGACTACCTCGCGCACATCAATGTCACCGACATTCAGCGCGTCGGCGTCGTGCCCGGTAACAGCGACTTCATCGAGCAGGCCGACTTCGTTCTGAAGAACGACCTGATCGTGTGGGGAACCGCCGCCCTCATCGAGAGCGGTGTGAACACGCAGGGCACCGCCCTGTTCAACGAGGCGCAGATCACAGGGAACCTTGTCGATGTGCAGTCTTACTTGGAGGTTGCCTCGCCCGTCTCGGACCAGACGGTCAACCCGCCGAAGACGAGCACGACCACGTTCCAGCTTCAGCGCCAACCCACCACGGGTAACGGTCGCAACACCCCGCTGGGCCAAGACCTGTTCCAGACCGTCTCCAACGGTCGGATCGACCTGCCGACCAACCGTCCCGATCTGGTCATCGCCTACTGGGGCTGGAGCGTGCAGGACGCCTTGGAGCGCGGCCCCGTCTCGGTGCTTCGTGTTGAAGGCGCCGAGATCACTCTCGGTGAGAGCGTGCCTGTCGGCGCGACCGTCTACGCCACGTACTACTACAACACCCTCGTTGACGAGGAGTACACCCTTGAGGTTGACGTTCCCGGCCCCGCTGGTATCGGCACCTACTTCATCAAGGACAAGAACGGGCGTGACATTTTCACGCCGCGGTTCGGCGTCAAGGGCACCTTGCTCACCGGGATCACGATTCAATTCCCGAGCGGTTCGGAGCTTACGCCCGACGTTCGCTTTGAGTCGGGTGTCACCGGGCCGGTCGAGGAGACCGTCACCGTCACCTTCGCCAACAAGGATGCGACCCTCGCCAAGTACAGCGTGCCCGGCTCGGGTCCGTACTTCACGATCACGGACGCTTCCGATCACGCTCGGTTCACCATCGACTCCACGGCCCTCACGGGCGGTGGTGCCGGTATCGACCTGAGCCGCGTCGATGGCATTGAGGGCCTGGGTTTCTCCGCTCACCTGTTGGGTGAGGAGATCGCCTACACCTCGGCGTCGGGTCAGACGACCTACGACGTGGAAACCGGCGTCAACGACGAGCTTGCGCTCACCCTCGATGGTGTGACGATCACGATCGATGTGCCGCCGGGAACCGGCGTGGATGCCGACCGCTATGTCACGGCGATCAACGAGCAAGCCAAGAGCACGCTCAATCCGCCCGTCTACACCTCGGCGACCCGTTTCACGGGCGCGACCGAGATCACCGCGGCCGAGTACGACAAGTTCACGTTCAACTACACAGGCGACGTGAACGGGTCCTCTGGCCCGCTGACTGTGACCATCCCGCCGGGCACCTACAACAGCCCGGCCACCCTCGCCACGGCGATTCAGGGTGTCGTGACGGTTGCCCTCGGTACGTTGGGTGCTGGCTTCGCCGGCATCGCTATCACGGTCGGTGCGAACGCTGACGGTCAACTGACCTACGCGCTCGACAACGCCACCGCGGACAACGGTACGGCCTGGACCGACACCATTACGGTGACGGGTGCTCCGGTGCCGGTCCCCGGCGATACGGTGGAGATCACCGACCCGCTGGGCAACGTCGAGGTCTTCACGGCGACCGCGACCGCGACCGTCATCGGTGCAGGTGCTCGCAACTTCGACGTGTCATCGGGCCTTGTTGCCACGATCAGCCTGGAGCTTACCAGCGCGATCAACGACGTGACCAACGGCATCGCCGACACGCTTACGGCTGTCGATGGTGGTGGTACGGTGGCGCTCACGGCGGTCAACGTCGGCGTGATCAGCAACCTGATCTCGATCGCCTTCACCGGCTCGGTCGGTGCCTTCACTCTCCTCGGTGCCGTTCCGGGTACTGCGGAAGGCGGTGGCTACCTTGAGTTCCTCGACGGCCCCACGGCTGCGGAGGATTTCTCGGTGCTCTCGGGCATCTCCACCGATGCTGCCGTTGGCGGAAATCAGACCAAGCTGCTCAATGGCGACGTTGTGCGTCGATTCTCGGTCGCAGGCACCTCTGGTGCTCTGGTCTACGACCGAATCCTCGTTCGCAACCGCGTTGTGCCGGGATCGGGCTCCATGAGCCACTTCCCGCAGGTCGGGCAGAGCCAACTGAAGGTCGAGGGCAACAGCGCCATCGAGCAGACGGGCCTGCTTCCGAACAGCGAAGGCTCCGCTGGCATGCGTGCCACGGTCCAGCCTGCAACCCTGCTTGGTCGGGTCGGCTTCTCCGCCGGTCAGATCGCAACGGGTACGTTCGGCGACGAGCGTGATGGACAGCCCACCGTCCAACTGTTTGAGGCGGGAGGCACCCAGCCGCAGAACAACGTGTTCAAGGTCAACATCGACGGCACTCCCGTCGAGATCGTGTTCACCGATTCGGCTGGTGCGGCGATTCCGATCGCCGGTTCCGCTGACGTTCCACTTGGCCCGCTGGGCTCGCCGGACACGGTTCTCACACAGATCAACACGGCTCTGACCGCCGCGGGCCTTCCCGGTGCGGTTCGACAAGAGGGCGCAGGCATCCGTTTCACCTCTCTGGTGACGGACACGACCTCTGCGGTCACGATTGACGACGGCAACGCCAACTCGACTCTCGGGTTCTCGGCTGGAAACACCGACGACCGGGATCCGGTACAGCCGGAGGTCATCGCATCGGCACTCATGTCTCACCACAGTTCCTCGGTCTCGGCCGAGTACCTGACCTGGGACAGCCCGTCTTCGACTCACTTTGCTGGCCTCGCGCTGGCGGGCGTGATTCGGGATCAGGCGAACGCCGAGTTCCTCTACATCCAGTCGCAGGCGGCCACGGTCGGCGGGCTCGGTGTGTCCTCCAACATTCTGTTGGAGACCCCGGCTTCGCCCAACGGCTCCTGGCTCCTCCCTGGGACCAACCTTCTCGCCTTGGCGGGGGCTGGTGCTTCGGGCGAGGAAGGCATCTCGGGCTTCTACGTCACGTCCTCGGACACGACGCGGGGCTCGGGCTCGGCCAACACCTCGGTACTCAACACGGGTACAGGCCAGGACGGCGCGGTGGGTCAGACCTACCGCGACACGAACACCGGATTGGTGTTCACCGTGCTGGAGCGCGAGGGCGGCGGAACATACCCGACGGGTGTGACCTCCACCTTCACCTTTGAGGTGCGGCGCAAGGTCACGACCGACAGCAACTTGCCGGTCAACGCCTTGCCGGGTGTCGAGCTTCTGGTGACGAACACCAGCGGCATCGGCGTCGGGGACACCTCCATCGTCACGACGGTGGAGCGTGGGGGCAACGAGCCGGCCATCGGCGACCTGTACTACGTCACCTACGACTACACGAAGGACAATTTCGACACGGCTCTCTTCACTCGGTTGGCGACAATCGAGGCCAACTACGGGCGCGTTGCCCAGGAGAACCTCGTCACTCTGGCGTCCTACCTCGGCATCATCAACGGCGCCGTCATCGTGGGTATCAAGCAGGTGGTCAAGCAGGTCGGATCGAATCAGGCCAGCGTTGCAGACTACCGTGACGCGTTGATCGACCTTCGCGGTCCTCTGCCGGGCGGACTCTCGCTCGACCAGATCACGCCGTTGCGGGGTGACAACGCCGACCTGTACCAATTCCTGCGGATCGAGAACGACATTCAGTCGTCCATCCGATACCGGCAGGAGCGCACCTCGATCGTAGGTACGTCCTCGGGTACGCAGATCAGTGGGGCCGGCGATCTTGCCAACGCCCTGTCTGCCACCCGTATGCGGGTTGTGTACCCCGACATTGTGACCATGACGCTGACAGACGCGCTTGGGAACGATGACGAGGTGCTGGTCGATGGCACGTTCCTCGCTTCGGCGATGGCGGGCAACCGGGTCTCCCCGAACATCGACGTGGCGACTCCATGGACGAACGCGCGGCTCGTAGGGTTCAACCAACTCGCTCGCACGCTCGACGCGGTGGAGCAGAACCAGCTTGCCGTTCGCGGTGTGACGGTTCTTGAGGATCGCGCCCCTGCGATCCGTGTCCGTCAGGGTCTCTCGACGGACATTAGCAACGTGCTGACCAAGACCCCGACCGTGATCACCATCGCGGACGAGGTTCAGCGTCAGGCTCGGATCACACTTGACCGCTTCATCGGTGTCAAGTTCCTGCCCACCATCCTTCAGCAAATCGAAGGTCGCATGACCTTCATGTTCAAGGGTCTCTCGGCGGCCGAGATTATCACGACGTTCACGGGCATCCGCGCATCCACCACGACCGACCCCACGGTTGTCGAGGTGGAAGCCTTCTACCAACCCGTGTTCCCGCTGCTCTACATCGTCGTGACGTTCAACCTGCGTTCGACGCTGTAAGTGAAGGCGCACGCCTAAGTGAAGGCCCCTCCTCGGAGGGGCCTTTTCTTTCGGGACCTTCAACCGGAAGGACGCGGGCGGGACTACGCGACGGGCTCGCAGGTTCGTCCGATGAAGATCGAGTAGGTGCCATCCTCCTCCTCAAGCTCTAGCTCCGTCTCTACGCACTCTTCATCGTCTCCGCATGGTCCGTCGCTCCCGCAGGGCTCGACGCACTCACCTGCGTCCAGCACCATCCCTTCCTCGCAGGGCTCCACAGGGGCGACCGTGGGAGGGGTTGTGCAGGCGTTGAGGACCAGGAAGAGAGCGAGCTTGACCATGTACCAATTACGACGGCTCGATCGGATCCGAAACCCGAATTAGGCGGCCCCAGCACCACGGTACGACGCGCTGCTGGGGCCTGTTTGGGAAAATCACTCAGGTTTGGTGAGAGGTGGGTGGCTGAATAAAGCCCTGACTGACATGCAAGAGAGCGTCGTCGGGCACCGAGAGCGTCGTACTACTCCGTCACGGGACCACCCTGGGACGATCAACACTGGACGCCGAGTGAGGTTCCACGCCCCTACTTACGCCAATTCGGCTTCTCCCGAAACCGCGCTAACCCCGCCTTTGTCCACGGTAGCTCGGCTATAGGTCCGCAGTCTACGAGGGACGGCCCTTTTGTTGTTGCCGGTCATCCCAGGAGAAGCCACTCATGCCCAATACCGATCTCACCCCAGGCGGCGCTGCCGGACTCCAGGGTTCCAGCTACGTCTACGACTACGGCACCAGCCCGAACACCCGAACGGCAGTGAGCCAGAAGGTACGGATCCTGGCCCCTGCCTATGGCACTACGTCCCAGCTTCTTCAGATGGGCGTGCTGTCGAATTTCGCACCCACCGAGTCGCGCTCAGTTGAGCCGCTTCGGGGCATCGGCTTCGGCGATCAGATCGCTGAGCTTGTGCCGTCGGTGACGGAGCCGATGACGGCCAACTTTGAGCGGGCGCTCATGTACCTGTCGAACCTGTGGCAAGCCACGGGCTACTCAGGCGGCATCGACGGTCCCGTTCGATCCCTTCGCCACCACCGTTGGCCCTTCGACGTGGAGGAGCAGGTCGTGTTCTCGACCCTCGCCGACATGGACCTGGGTGTGGAGAACGAGGGCTTCCAGGGCCAGGGCTTCCAGGGTGGTACGACTCAGATCACCTACCCCGACCAGCTTGACGGCTCCACGGGCCCGACGCCCAACGGAAACTTCCCGCAGGGCGGGCAGCAGGGACACAGCGCGATCATTACGCTCTATGAGGCGTGTTGGTTCACGTCTTGGAGCAAGACCGTCAACCGTGACCAAGGCATGATCATGGAAACGGGCGACGTTACGATCTCAGACGTTCACGATTTCTCTTCCGAGTACGGAGAGTTTCTCGCCACTGGCAACGACCCGAGCGTCGGTCAGCTTGGCTCGGTTCGCTTCGGCGATCCGCAACAAGGCGGCACTCAGTTCATCCCCTAGTGGATGATCTCGGTACTGTGGCTTGAAGGGCGGGGTTCTCCCGCCCACCCACACCGGACACGGTGGTGTAAGACAAAACCAACCAGATCAGATCGAACCGATTTCTTGTGCTGAGTTTCCGCCCCTGTGGCTGGTCAATATGAAGATGCAGACCCGATTGACTCGATGAAGATCCTTTTGTGCTGTCGCGCACCACCGCTGCCCCGAAAACCAACGGACAGCGGACATGCCAATCAATCTCAAAGACCTGCAAGGTGCTCTTGCCCAAGTGGGCAAGATCGCATACGACGAAATTACATTCCCGGCCGGTGATCACGAGATCACTCTCCGCCCAATCAAGACGTGGGAGGAGGCAGAGGTAGATGCCTTTGCCAAGGTGGCTTGGGAAGGCAAGGACGAGGACGACGCTGCTGCATTCGGGGACTACCTCGATCGGATGCGCGTCGGCACTCTGTCCCACTCAATCATCGTATTCGATGGCCTCGACCTTCGGGACGTTGCCCACATCGACACGGGGGAGTTGTCCAACACCGGGACGATGATCCAGATCGAGAAGCACGCTGCGCTGCGTGACGCCATTTTTGAATGGCCGCGGCAGGTGCTCCATCGCGCGTATCTCAAGTACAGCGAGATGATGACCCGGGTCGAGGTCAAGGCCCAGGCAGCGATTCAGATCGAGGTCAAGGACCTCGATGCTGAAATTGTCCGGCTCAACGGTCGTGTTGCGGACCTGCAAGCGATCAAGGAAGCCTCAGAGGAGCGGGCCGATGCCCCGGAGCCGAAGGCGCACCAACGTGAAGCCGTGGTCGAGGCGAGCACCGTGGCCCAGGATCGGATGAATGGTTTGCTGGATCAGGCGGACACGGCTGATTTCCGGCGCCAGTCGAGTGCTGCCGAGCAGGCCGCATCGTCGCCACAGGCACCCCCGCAGGCGCAGGCACCCCAAGCCCCGCCCCAGGCTGCCCCAAGCCCCAGGGGGCGTCAGGAAGGCGTCTCCTATCCCCCAATGGGCAGCGATGCCCGGCAGCCCACCTATGACCCCCGCCCCGGCGGGCCGAGGCAGCCAATTACCCCGCAAACGGGCGCGGCTCCCTCTCGGGAAGCTCCACCGCCGCAACCCGCACCTCCTCCGATCGAGAGGGACCCGATGGGTATCGAGCGCCCGCACGATGGTGATTCGTTCTACGACTCGGCCGAGCCCGAGGATGCGATGGCAGCCGAGACTCGACGGCAGCTTGAATTTCGTAGGCAGGCAGGATTGCCTGTTCAGGGGACGATTGCACCTCCGCAGCGGCGAGGCGAGCCACCCCACGCTGCCGCACATCGTCAGCAGATTAATACGGAGAACGCCCAATTGGATCTCAAGGGGCAACCTGTTTCGACGGGACGGGTTGACCCACGCACAGGCGAGGAGATCGCTGCCGTTCGCTTGCCTACCGACACAGTGTCGGAGGATGCGCGCGGGGTTCAAGAGGGACCGACCAAGAATCAGATTCGACAGCAGTTGAACCAGGGCGGAACGGGCTCTCGGAATCCCAACTTCGTTGCCCCCGGGGGTGCCCCCGCTTCCTCGGACAAAGATCCGAAAGTATGGCGTGATCAGAGGTGAACACTGAGGTCGCGCGTCAAGAGCCTCCCGTGAGGCTGAAACGGACGAGTCCCGAGGAGCGGACTCATCTGTACGACGACGTGCGCTCTCTCCTTGTTCCAGGGTTCCTGACCGAATCCATTGCCATTGGGGATACCCGCGTGTCGGTACGCTCGTTGACGCGCGGTGACTACTACATGCTGGAGCAGCGGGCCGGGAGCTTGGATTTCGACAAGCCGGAGGTACGCCATTGGTTTCTTGCCACGTCGATCTGGATGGTTGCGGGCCAGTCTGTGTTGGAGGACCCCCAAGCTATGCTGGAGATCTACAAGACGGTTTCTGCGCTCCCCCTCGGAGCACAGGGGGAAATCTTGCGCGCGATCGGAGGTCTTCAGACGAGGACGGACGAGGCGGTTCAGCGGATCCGAGCCTTCAATTTTGAGGCTGAGTCCAGGCTCATGTGGAGTATCTATGGCGATCGGGTCATGGAGCGGTCGCCCGTCCCCGGCGCGGCGCGGCTCGGGTTCAATCCGATCCATCGCATGTGGGTGGGCTTCAACAAGATGGAGGACTCGCGCGAGGCTTTCCAGCTTGACTGGGTGCAAACCAAGCTGATTGCAGCGACGCAATCTCCCAAGGGGATCAAGAAGCTCAACGCCTCAGACCAGCAGGCAAATGACCGAGAGCTTGCTCGTCGGCAGGCGGTCATGGATGCGGTCTACTACAAGACACTCGGCCACGAGATCGATATCAAGGCGGTGTCTAGTCGCGGCCCCTCGGGCATCAAAACAGCGGTCACTGCCGAGGAGCTTGAGGCGGAGATGCAGCGTTGGCGCGCGGGCGAGAAGGACGACCACGATAGGGTCGTGGACGGCTACAAGCGCCGGATCGCTGAACGGATCGAACGGGAGAAGTACGAACAGCAGTTGCGGATCGAAGCGGCCCAACGGGCGGCGCTTACCGGCGGGCACCGAGAGGCATCCCTTCAGCCCCTCACGATGGACGCCGCCCAGCTTGCGAGCAAGTTCCGCACCCAGGGCACCTCACAGGTCGTCTACGGGTCAAAGGCGAACAGCTTGTACGAGCGATATATCGAGCACGAAGCGGAGCCGGGGACGATTGTCGTTCGCGGTGGTCGTCCTGTAGCTCTACCAGAGGACAAGGCCGTGTCGCTCCAAGAGCAGGTACGCCGCCGCATGAGGGGTAGCTAATGACCACCGCACTTAATTATACGATCGGGGTCAAGGCGAAGCAGCGCGACCTGACCCAACTGCGGGACGGGATGGCGGCGTCTTTGGTTGCCGGCTACGAGAAGGCCCGTAAAGCCCAGCGGCGGCTGATCGATGATGCGTACCGGGCCCCTATGGCGGCCCGTGTGTTCCGCGAGCACGCAGCAAAATTCCAGAAGATGCTGGGCACGTCAGTCGCCCAGACTCTCAGCACGATGGCGACGGCCGGTACGAAGGCGGCGAAGGACCAATTCGACAAGCAGTGGAAGAACATGTCGAAGGTCTGGAAGGAGCAGCGCGAACAGATCAAGAAGAACGCGAGTCGCCAGATGGAGGCGGCCAAGGCGGTTGCGGCGTTTCGGCGCAAGGAGCTTGACGAGCGCGTCTCGGCTTACGGCACAGGGATGGCGGGGGCAATCACAGGCGCGCTGGGGGCCCTCAAAGGAGCGGATCTTAAGGGCCTTGCAGACATGGTGAAGGGTGGCGGCAAGGGCATGCGGACGGGCGGACGGGCGCTCGATGCTAAGGGTGCTCAGATGGGCGGGATGAAGGGTGTCCCCGTCCAGGGTCTCGGCAAGATGCTCGCAGGACTTGGGACAGCGGTTGCGACGATCGGGGCCGTGGTTGGCTCGATTGCCCTGCTGGTCAAGGTTGTGCTTGATGCGGAAGCCGCGGTGAAGGACACGAACAAAGCGATCCTCGACATGGGGGGCGCTGCCAGTATCTCGGCGGGGAATATCGCAGATATCAAGAAGGAGATGAAAACGGTTGGTGATTTCTTCACCTCGATCGATTTCTCGATGGATTGGTTCACGACCCCCAAGCAACTCCAGAGCATCGCCAAGGGCTTCGGCGAAGCGGGCGTGTCGATGCGTAAGCTCAGCGGCGAGGTCGAGACGGCGCGCGGCCGGATGCTTGGTCTCAAGAATGCGTCAGAGCTAGCCCTCACTTACGCAAACCTGTTCGGCATGGAAGCTGGTGAGATTGCGAAGGGGATGGGCACGATCCAATTCGAGACGGGCACGACGCTCGGGCGAATTGCGGAAGGCTTCTCGCAGGTCAACGACATGGCGAAGCTCTCGGGCTTTGAGGTCAAGCGTTTCTACTCTGCCGTGTTGGAGAGCACGACCGGCATGGGCATGTACAACCATCGGATCGAAGAAGCGGCCGGGTTGCTTTCGACGTTGAGCACTATTTTGGGACAGACGGTCGGCGGTGACTTCCTCAAGGGGATCAAGGGAGGCATGGAGGAGAAGGGTCTCGCGGATCGACACAAGTTCATGGCGCTCGCTGGCAAGGGCAACGTTATGAAGGTCTTCGCAGACGAGCAAGAACGCAACGCGAAGGCGCTCCTCAAGGACATTGAGCAAATGTTGGGTGGCACCGTCGATGAGCAGTCGCAGGCCAATGCGATTCTCTCGTCTTTGGGTCTTGGGCATCAGGACCGTGCCAAACTACCCGAGACGATAATGAAAATGTCGGGTGATGCGATGGGCGAGGCAATGGCGTCGGCCATGATGGGAGGCGCCACAGGGGAGCAGACCAACAGAATGTTTGAGATCGGGGGCCAGGGACAAGCGGCACGCGGGAAGGCGGCTGCGGCGGAGAAATTCGCGGGAACCCTCAGTCCGGCAGCGATTCTTCAGTTGGAGCTTCTCATGGCGAAGAAGCGTCTCGGTTCAGGGGAGATTGATGAGTACGGCCTCGGCGAGCTTATGGGAGCCGAGACGCTCGGAGCGGTCCCCCAAGCACAACGCGATGAGATGATGAAGATGGCTCAGCTACTCGACGGCATCTGGTCGAAGGTCAAGAAGGGAGATGAATTGGGCGGCGGAGAGAAGGAGATGCTGGAGAAGAAATTCGGCGTCGATGTGAAGGGCAAGAAATTCTTCAAGGCCGGCACCGACGAAGAGGTGGGCGACTGGATCGGTCTCATGGGGACGATGGGGCAAAGTCTTGACGCAGAGACGGAGATGGTGGAGCAGGTCTCCGAGGACGTGGCCTTGGCACGCGAGATTGCCCAAGAAACCCACAGCATTACGAACGTCCTTGAGACAACGCTTGCTAGCATCCTGCGCGAGATTTGGTACACGACCGAGGGCACCTGGAGCACTTTGAAATCCCTGTACCACGGGTTTTTGAAGAAGTGGGGTTGGGACAAGGTGAACACCGCCTTGGACCCCGAAGAATCCCGGCAGATGGCCCTCACCCAATTGCAGAACCGCACCCAAAGAGGGCGATCGGCGATGGGGGACATTAAGGCGCAGATGGAAGGAGAGACCGACGAGGGTCGTCTGAAGGAGCTTTCCGACGCTCTTGATGAGGTTTCACGAGTCGTGGAGTCGGAGGAGGCGGCAGCGCAAGCCATCCGCCAAGACTCCACTTGGAAGGGCTCTGACCCGAACGCCCTTTTGCTCAAACACAGCACCGACGTTGCGGACGCTTCTTTTGGGGACACCGGCAAGCGGCAGGTCCAATGGGCGATTGACCAAGCTACAAAGAAATACGACCACCAGGGTTTGCAGCAACGTGGCGGCCTGATGGACGTGGCTTTTGGTGGCGGCCAGATTCAAGGGGACAAGGCCACAATTGCACAATCGAACCTCATGGACCCCATCATTTCCCGACTGAGGAGTGAGGGGGTGGAGGGTGCCGAGGAGAAGGGAGCGAAGATCACACGGATCGCACTCGCACGCGCCAAGAAGGCGCATGCCGGTGCCGATCTGACTGAATCTTCCTCTGCGGACGCCTTCGCAGCCACCGTGTCCGATATTATGGGCGAGGAGTATCGCAGGGTGATGTTGGAGGAGACCGGCACTACATCCCTCGACAAGAAAACGCTCGATTCGATGTTGGAGGGGCTTGGCGTCGCAAAGCAGAAGAAGGCTGCGGTGGAAGCTGCAACAGACCCGCAGGCGATCGACGCGACCGCGGAGGGCGTCAAGAAGGGTCTGAAATCCGCGGAGCTTGAAGAGGCTTATGCGGCGGCCAAGAAGGCGGGCATCGACATGAGTGGCATGGCTGCGGAGGGCTCGGGGGATACTTCCCTCTCCGCCTTGCTCGCCAACGCTGAGGAAATGGGGCTCACGGGAGACGACCTTGCGGCGGGCCTCCGCGACGCTGTGACCCACAAGGTAGACGATTTCATCCTCACGAATGACGGCAAGCTGATTCAGACGAACCCTCTCGATACCCTGACCGGCTCAAAGGGTGGCGCCCCTGGCGGGGGTGGTAACGTTCAGATCGTGATCAATGGCGGGGATTCCCAAAGAATCTACGCCGTCGTCAAGAAGGCGATGCTCGCCGCGGGGATGTAAATGCCGATCATCCCCACCTCCTTTGAGTCGTTCTCGGACGAGTATTCAGGACAGGGCAAACGCCCGGTCGTGTTCGACATTCTCGCTTCCGACCGACGAACCTCGATACTCCCGCCCGAGCTAAAACTCGTGCTGCACGTCAACCCGCGTTCGATGAAGCTCAACTACCAGAAGCTCATTACACGCATCCAGACGCGCGGTGGCTTCGTGGAGCAGCACTGGGGAGACGCGCTGGAGGATATCAGTTTTGAATTTGCGACCGGAGGCTTCGTCCGCCTCTACACGGGCTTGTCAAACAAGACGGGCTCGACGGGCTCGACAGGCAAGCTCAGTGGGTCCATCGACAACCGCAGCAACCCACTCGGCACCGGAAAGCAAGGTCGCCGCGAGACCATCGCCTACGACCGCTACCTGGACCTCTTGGCCTTGTGGCTCAACAACGGGTCGATCCACGACGCGCGTGGCGAGGTTGTCGGTCAGGGGTACATCAAGATCACCTTCGATGGCGGTATTTACTACGGCTGGTTCGACACGGATTTCGTGATCACCGAGGCGGCTGAGAAGCCCTACCAGTTTGACCTGACGGCCCGCTTTCAGATCGACCTGGAGGAGCTTGCCCTCCGCTCCACGATCCTCAACCCGTTCTCCGACGCGATTCAGCCCGGCACTGGCACTCCAACGCAGAACCAGCCGATCTTCGGAGAGGGTGTCGGAGGGGCACGCCGCATCCTCGGTCAAGAGACGCCACTCGGCGCAGGAGGGGTATTCTCGTAATGGCTTCCGGCACACCACCTCCCGCATTGCTGTACCAAGGCGTCGCCGCTGGCCCTGGTTGGAAGCGTTCGTATCAGATCCAACCCGGCGCTCCGGTCGATGGCTCGCGGGCCATCCTGCGCGATCCGGCCAACGGTTCCCCATTCACTTTCCGGCTCATCCCCCCTCCCTTGTTGATCGAGGCGTTGTCGGCCGGGCAAAAGGACGAGGAGAAGATCAGCCTCATCGGGGCGGCGCTGAAGATCAACGACACCTTCTCCAAATTCAACGAGAAGCTGGAAGCCTTTCGTGCTTCATCCTTCGTGACCAAGACGCAGGACGAGCTTGCACGGTTGGAGACCTTCGTTGCCGCCAATGGTGTGTTCTACGATGCCGCGACGGGTGCGACCTCCCTGGCGAACGTGACGGCCATCTCCGATGTTAAGCAGGCGGCGTCCGTGATCGCTCAGCTAAATCGGATGCTGTCTACGCCCCCGCTGACGTTGCTCGTCAACCCGCAGAACCTCACGCTCACCCATACGAAGAAGCAGCAATACTCAGATCGGAACCGCAAGGGCTACGTGTTCCAGACCTGGGGCCATGAGCAGCCTCGCTTGTCCGTCACGGGCAAAACGGGGGCCTTCATCGCCGGGTCGAAATTCACCGACACGGACTCTCCCAACAACTTCGCCGGCCTCGGATCGGCAGCACGGGGAGTGGTCGGGGCGACGACGGCAGTATCCGGGGTCCAGTACGCGAGCAAGCGGGACTCGGCTTCCTGGCAGAACCTCATGGCCCTGCTCACGCTGTACCGGAACAACGGTTTGATCTACGACCTCGTGACCAACACCGAGGCTCACCAGTGGGTTGGCATGGTCGGCATCGACTACGACCAGCAGACCTACATGGGCAACTTTGAGAACTTCACCTGGACCGAGAGCGAGGACACGATGCTCGGTGGTATCGAATTCTCGTTTGAGTTCACCATCTCCTCCCAGTTTGACTCGGCGCAGCGCGAGTTTGTCGTCCTTCCTCAGAAGGCCCCGACCCCGAGCCCGAGCGACCCTCTGTGGACGGCTCAAGGCCGCCGGCAGCAGCAGCTAGGCACGGCCCGAGGTCGTCGCGCCTTCGCCCCCCGGCAAAGCCAGGGGAACATCGGACGCCCCACTAGCTCCGGCGCCCTCTCAATCTTGGGGAGGGGGTAAGCCATGCCGAATCTGAAGGATCGTCCCTACATCGGGACCTGGGATTTCAACAACCGGGCGGTGGTCAAGCACACGCCGGACATGATGATCTTCGTGAACGGGGACACGGCCATCCCCGGGTGCCCCAAGTGCAACGGGCGCATCGACATTCAGCGATTCGTTAAGCAGGTGTCGGTCGAGGCCGGCACGGACCCCGGCGCTCACTCCGGCTCGGCCACGATGGTCGTCCCACGCAGCTACGGCGACCAGCTTTTTCGTGAGGGGCATGCGCTCCTTCAGCCTGCGCTGGAGGTTCACATTTACATGCGCGGGTATTTCCCGACGCAAGGCCAGTTCGCCCACATCCCTGAGAATTCGGTCGATCTGGGGGGCTCCACGATCAACTTGGAGAAGATGGTCGCGTACCCCTACTACCACGTCTTCCACGGGGTCGTTACGAGCGTCACTTACGAGTACAGCGATGGGTTCTACACCGCGTCGATGAGCTTCGCATCGCTTCTCCACTTCTGGCAGTACCAAAACCTCGTAATGAACGGGCAGGCGCTTGGTTCAAAGGTGAAGGGCTCGACCAACAAACCTGCCTTCTACGGGACGCATTTCACGAACATGCACCCGTTCGCCATCATCTACCAGCTTTACCGCGACCAGATTGGTGCAGCCGCGATTCAGTCCTACAAATCGACGGGCAGGGCGCAAAACCTTGGACCCGATAAGGGCGGCAAACAGGTCTGGTCGTGGGCGTTGATGTACTGGGAGAACCGCTTCCGTACCACTCTTCAGGAGCTTCGGATTTACGGAGCCAACGGGCGCCTTTTCAACTCAGTGCAGCAAGCCTACTTGGCGGCACGGAACAATGGGCGCATTGATGGGTCCCCCATGGACAACCCGACCCATGTCTCGCCGGGCTTGCTCTACAAGCAGAATGATGTGTTTCGGGGCTTGCGCGATCAGGCGAATCGTCTTGGGTTGGAGGGGGCCGGTGACGATTTCGTGTTCGGTCGTCTTAGCCCGTCAGGGGGGACCACTGATCTCAACATCATGGCGGTGACTGCATTTTCCCAGGCCGTGTCCGAGATGGGCAGCCCTGGAATTGAGGAGACCAGCTACTCGACCAAACTCGACATTGCGCAGCAGGTGTGCAAATCGATCGACTACGAATTCTATCAGGACGTGGATGGGGATCTGGTTTTCAAGCCCCCATTCTACAACCTCGATACCAGGGGCAACCGCGTCTTTCGGATCGAGGACATAGACATTATCTCGGTCTCCTTTCAGGAGAAGGAGCCCGAGGTGACGTACATGTCGATGCAGTCCGCGAACCTGAAGGGCTACAAGGACGTGGGGGACGGGATTACCGGCCACGCGGCAACCTTCTACGATTGGCCTTTGATCGCCAAGTTTGGGTGGCGCCCCGCATCGGAGGATGTGACCCACTTCGACAACAAGAAGTCGCTGTTCTACATGTGCCAAGCTCGCATGGCACAACTGAACCGTGACGTGAATTCGGCGACGCTGACGATTCCGATCCGCCCCGAGCTTCGCCCTGGCTTTCCCGTCTACATTCGGTTCATCGACGCCTTCTACTACGTGACTGCGCTGAGCCATTCCTTTGGGTTTGGGACGCAGTGCACGACGACACTGACGTTGACGGCCCGTCGTGCCAAATTCCATGCCCCCGGCCTTATCGGTCCCTTGCAAGAAGGCGAGAACGCCATCGGACGCATCCGCCTGGATCGTCCCGACCTCCCGACCCGCCCTTTGGAGGTGTACGAGGATGGTCTGCCGCGCTACGCAGGTTTCCCGAACGTCGTCATGGCGCTCGACACGGCGAAGCTCAACCCCAAGTTTTTTATGATCCCCGTGGGCTTGGAGAGCCTTGGCACGATCAAGGATGTGGACCTGCTTTTCAACATGGTCCGCGAGCAACTGAAGCAAGTGAACAACGGGGCCGGAATCTTCTCGTTGGCCCATGCGCAAGATGAGGGGCAGGACCCAACCGAGCACACGGAGTACCGCCTTCAGCAGAGCAAGAACCCCGAGGACGACATTGTTTTCTCGCTCTCCGATCTCATGCGAGATTTCCACACCCTCGACGCGGCGCGAAAAGAGGTGGCTTCCGCAGATCGGGCCATTGCTTCCAAGGCTGCGGACAAGCGGGGGGCCGCTTCCCCATCAAAGCGTTCCGCTTTGGAGGGTGAGATCGCTTCACTGCAAGTGAACCTGGAATCCCTTGGCAGTAGTCTCACCGCCGGAGTGGACCCTGAGCGGAACAAGCTCGTTCAGTTGATCATTGCGTTGCAGTCCTCGGACACGATCCGTAAGACCTCGCTTTCGATGCCCGACGCCCCGACTTCTTCGGCATGGCTTGACCTGCTCTCTGAGCGGAAGAACGCGATGCACACGGCCGTGTCGGGGCACTACCGCTATTACTCGGCCTCCCACCCTGACCCGAACCAGCAGGGGCAGTCCACCGTCGTGTGGGATGAGGGTTCAGGGTCCAATGTTACAGAGACGGACGCCACCGTGGCGAGCACCGACACTCTGGCGGCACCCGAGCCCACAACCCCCGTTTCGGCGAAGGACGTGCGGCAGTTTGGCGCGGGCGACCTGACCGACCCCAAGGTGCTGGCGGAGAAGAGGGCCGCGGCGAGGAAACGCGGCGCGAGGAGGAACAAGGCGGACCACAAGAAAATCGCGGATCGCATGGAGCAGATCACAGGTGTGGATGGGCTTTCGACGTTTCTCCACTCCGCGGCCCAGGTGGAGTCGAGCGGCTTTCGCAGTGGCTCCTATGCGGCGAACCGTACTGACACAGAGCGGATCGCTTCGACGCGCACCTTCTTGGGTCAGGAGGTTGCCTCGCAGCAGATGGTTCGCGGGTGCAATGTGGCTGTGCGCTCGACCTCTGCCAGCGCCAAGAGGTTCCAAGAGAAGTACGGCCGCCTGCCTGGGGTTGGAGAGGGTGCCGCGGGTTCAGGTACACGGCACAAGACGAACCCGCATTTGTACGATAGCGGGGGTCAGGTGCTCCCCGGCGCGTGCGACCGTTGGGGTTTCGGATCTGGGAGCTATTACGGGGTTTTCCCTTCCTCGGGTATGGGTGCTTTCCGTTCCAGCACCGGGAGTAAGTACGCGAACCTTCCTCCCGAAGCCATTTTCGATCCACTGATTGTACAGGCGATGCAGTACAACTACATGGCTACAACGTGCAAGGAGTGGTCGGGCAAAGCCGTTAACGGGATTATGACGTGGGGGGAGATGCGCCGCTCAATGGCCGCCCCCTCTACCATCGGTAAAGGAGAGTTTGGGACTCGCAAGACCGATCAGAGGTTTATCCGATCCCTCCAAACCAGCGGAGAGTTTAGTAGCGACGCTGAGGCTATCGCGTTCGCCAACACCCCGGTCGATTGTAAGGCTTTGCTGGATCGCAGCTTGGGGCGGATTGGCAAGTACGACAAGCTGCTGGACAAACTGCGGGATGGGAAGGATTTGGAGGTGTCCCCGAAGGAGAAGCCCACACCTCCCCCGCCCCCCGAGGTCGCCGATCCGGTGGCCCCGTCCATGAGCCGAGAGATTCAAAGGCTGCCTGCCCCCATGCCGGTTCTTGGTTTTGTGAGCGGCCCCTTGCCGAAGCCCGACGGAGTTACACGAAGCCCCGAAGCCCAGCTTGGGCAGATCGTTTGTGAACAGGGTCTCCGAATCCTCCAACCCGATCGTACGAAAAGGGTCCAGCCCACTTCCCAAATCCAGCAGTTCTCCTGGTCGGTCAGTGAGGCGCGGAAGAAGGTCGAGGTCATGGGGTTCTCGACTGAGCAGGGGGATTTTTCGCCCAAGGTTTTTGAGAAGCACCTGACTAAGTATCTGAGCAATCGCTTTGCGGTTGCGGCGGAGCAGAAGACCGCGGAGCTTCCCGCCGACGAGATCACGCCGCGCGTAATGATCGAGGAGGTCTACAACGAGATCCGAGACCTATTGAATACGGGTGCTGGATCGACCGCTGACAAGATCTTCGCTGACGTGGCCACTTTCGACTTCGACCCTGGCTCTCGGGCCTACCCGGTCTACGGTCGCGTCCAGGGTGCGTTTGTGGTCGAGGGCACGGAGATCGTCTCCCTGCCCTCTTTTGAGGATGTTGTGACGGGGTTGCCCGCGCCGCTTCTGATCAACGGGGAGACGCTTGCGGACGTATCTCAGACGACAACTCCAGTCGATTTTGGGGGGGTGACTCTTCAAGGAGTGGTCGAGGTCACTGGGGCGACCACGGCGGCGGAACCTATCTTGATCGACGGCACCATAGCGGACGCCAACTTGCTCACTCTTCAGGGGATGCGTAGGTACACCTCGCGTAAGAAAAAGACCGACAAGACTCAGCAGGCAGTGATCAACGACTACGTGAAGGCTGTCGTGGATCAGGTTGTGAAGGCGTACCGCACCGCGCGTGCGAGTGCCGGCTACACGAAAGGCCGAAAGCCCAAGGGGTACATCGACAGGATGCGCCCGGTGGTCGATGCCTTCAATCAGATCTCCTTCGACGTGACCCAGGTGAGCACCCCGATTGGCAAGGGCAAGGCCAAGACGACCAAGGGCAAGAGCGGGAAGGCTCATGTGGATGTGATGATGCCGGTGATCCCCATCTCCGATGGCGAAGGTTACGAGCACTTTGGGTCGTTCCGATACGGGCGAGGGTTGACCGTGGAGAAGGGCGGGTCCTTTGATCGGATTTCGGCAGAGAACAACCCACTTGCTGGCCTCACCGCGCCATCCGCCGAAGCCTTCCTGCAAGCGCTCACGTCGGTAACGAAGGCGACGCAGGCAAAGTCGGCCGAAGGCCAAGCTCTCAAGCAACAGCTTGAAGCGGCCACCCAATCCTTGATCATGGCTCAGTTGGAGCAGGAAGATTTCGACACGGACCCCGCGACTGATGCCGCGGCTGACGATGCGATTCGACTCCGCGCGGATAGGCTTGCGAAATTGAAACTCGTGATCGCAGAGCTTGCCGCTTCCAACCCGGATGCGGTAGGTGAGCTTGCCGCTTCCGCCGGCATCGACCCCGACGTTCTGGTTCAAGATGCGACCGGAGAGGACGTGTCTCTTTTTGCGGCACGGTTCTCCAACTTCCCCGCGATCTTGACCACCGAAAGCAACTTTTCCACGACGATCGTCAATGCCGCCTACAACCTCACCGACCTGTCGGCGCATCTTACCGACGAGGTGAATACCTCGTGCATCTGTCGGGGTTCCGACGCCTCAGTGTTGTTGTCGGCTTACGGTCGGTCGGATTTCATCTCCTTGGACGGCATTGACCCGAAGGGCGACCCGGCTACCGCCTGGGTTTCCGAGGGTATTCTAAGTCAGCTTCAGGATTTCCAATTCCAGAGGCAAGCGCTTCGGGGGCAGGTGCTTGAAACGGGAGGTTCCGATCTGTTCCAGAAATTCCGCAAGCTCAAGGACATGCGCAACAACTTCAAGAACGCGGGCTCGCAGCTTCGCCAGCTTGGGAGTCAATTCAAACGCACCGCTCAGTCGATCGGTGACATTCAACTTGGAGGTGGGTAATGGGTAACGACAAATGGAAGGGCGATCCGTTTTCGGCTGTCTCCAACCTGCCGGCTGGGACAGTTTGGTCGGACACGCACGTCAAGCGAGAGCTTGACGAACGCTCACCAACCCGAGGGGCTCGACAATGGGCCTTGGGCATCGCTCGCGTTGCGCAGGTGGACTACAACCTCCACACCGTCTCGCTTCAGATCTTGACGGGTGGGCTCAACACGGAGATCAAAGCCCCCATCCCGATCACGTATCCTGGCGGTGGGCCTCGTCACTTCCTCGGCGCGATGCCGACGGTTGGGGCCACCTGCGTCATCGGCTACCTGCCGACCCAACCGATGCGCAAGCCGGTGATCCTCTGCTGGGACATTGGCAACCCGTGGATGGGGCAAGACTGGATCCCAACGCAGGAACACCTGCCGACGGAATTCGACATGAACCCTCGGAAAGAGGCGGAGTATGAGGGACTCACGCATCGGACCCGCCACAAGCTCCGCCACATGGTCCCCGGGAACATCGTGGCCTCCTCCGCCCAAGGTGCGGATCTGATCCTCGATGAGAGCGCGACGCTCATGGACCGCCGAGGCGATGAGATTCGCTTGCGCGATCAGGACTCCTCGATCGTGTTCCGGTCCCTCCAGCAGTTTCACGCCACAGGAGGCACCCGCTCGTATGTCGGCATGGTGCAGCGCGATGCGACCTTCTTGCTCAGCAACATGGTCAGCGATGGTCTGCTTTGGGACGGCCTGAATCAGACGGAGGACGGAGTGCCTCGTGGGCCCGGTGAGTTCGTGGACTCGGCCTCTCGTCCGGCTGGTGCGCTCAACCCTCACCGTGCCTTCTTCCGCACGGACCCCACCTTCCCCTTCGCGGACTCGTCACTATCGATCCAAGCGAGCGTTGACCCTTACGATTTTCTTCGCAAGGGCCTCTTCATCGGGGACAACGGGATCGTCCTCGACCCCTCGCTCACGATCCCTGACGCCGAGTACAACGGCAAACCGATCTTTCGCGTGTCGGTGGACCCGAACGCGGACTCCCCTGACAGCCTGCCTGCCAACGCGACGATCCAGAACGGAGCGGAGAGCGAGACTCTCACCGAGCATCGGATCGAGGTCAACCACACCTGGGATGGCTCTCTCCCGGTCACGGAACAGACCGACGGCTTCGACGCCGACCGTCTGCCGACGAGCAACGGCGAGGAGAACGACGTGCTCGGCGGCGGGGACAAGCCCTTCATCGAGTGGGTGCTTGGGTCCTACGTGGGCAACGACCCCTATTCAGAGAAGGGGCGCAAGCTCTACGCCCAACCCATCGTCCCGCAGATCCTTGCCGACGATGGCAGCGTGTCCGCCGCGCTCATTTCCGGCGTCGGGCGCGACATGAATACTCACGCCGCGACGATGTTCCGGTTGGAGCCGCCGCTGCGAACCGATTTCTCGCCAACGTGGCACTCGTTCACGAAGGACGGTCGGTTCAAGAGCTTCGTTTCCGGCCCGCGGGACCAGAACAGCATTGAGGTTTCGACGGCCGGAGGCATTCTCGTCAAAGCGGGTGGTGCCCTCGACCTCCGCACGGGCTCGCCGCTCAAGATCCAGGCCCCCTCGGGAGACGACGAGGAGAACATGGGCTTCTGCTTCGACTCGCCGACTGGGGCCATCTGCCTCACAGCGGGCGGAGCAACCACGAGGGGCAGCTTCACGGCGCGGACCAACCCTGACGCCCTGGACGAGCTACAGCTTCCGGGGCTCATCCTAGAGGCCCCCACGTCGTCCGTGTGGGTGACGGCTGGGCGGACCATAATGCTCGCTGCGGCTGACCAGATCCAGCTTGTGAACGCGAACGAGGTCAAGATCTCGCCGCGGAACAACGTCCAAATTCTCAGCGACAAGATCTCGCAGCAGTGCACGACTCTGGATCGGACCGTCACGGGTCAGGAAAGCACGTTCTACTCAGGGCCCAAGAATTTCCTGCCCACGAATCTCCCTCTCCGTCGCGTGACGGTGGGTGGCACCCCGCTGACCGGGCATATTGGTGGCGACACCGACGTGTACAAGATGCTCCTCGGCAACCGTGTCGAGACCATCGTGATCGGAGGGCACACGACCCGCGTGCTGGTCGGAAACATGGAGTATTCGACCGGCATCGGCACCCACACTGTCCGTACCGGGACAAATCAAACCATCCATGACCCGGTTGGGGGCATCACGTCTACGGCTACGACGGGTAGCATAACGATGACTGCGAACCTCGCCGCGACTGTTCGCGGAAACGCGGCTGTCACGATCAGTGCAGCCGGACCTGCCGTGGTCAGCGGCAAACCCTCCGTCGTATTGGGCGGAGTTGGAAAGGTTGGGCAGATCCTTTCCAGTGTTGACCTCGACCCTCTTTCCGGCCTCCCTTACGCAGCCATCTTCGGCCCCGGCGCAGGCTCCACCGGACACCTCCTCGGACCCGCACTCCCGTAATGGCACTCTCCGCCGCACTTCTGATTGGCGCGCTCAACGGCGCAGGGCAGGCATTCATGCCGGGCTCGACGCAATTTCCGAAGATCGCCACCGCGGTGGGAACGGCGGTCAAGAAATGGATTTCGACTGTGACCGTTCAGGGGATCACGGCGGGGCAGGCTGGAGCGGGCACCGTCCAGGGCAAGATGATCTTCGTCCCCGCCCAACAGGTACTCGGCGGGCTGTCTTCCGCAGGCTTTGTCGGGCCGACCGCTCCCAAAATGGGTGCCGCGGTTCAATCAGCGATGGATGGCTACGTCAGCGCTTCGACACAGTATGCCGGGGTTTCGGCCGGGGTCGCCACGGGCACAGACGTGAGCAAGGTGTCCAAGGCCACCCCCGGAGCGATTGCTGTCCCCGGCACACTCGCCTTCTACATTTACACCTCTCTCACAGCACAAGCTGTGACTGGCCCTAAGACGCCCCTTCTCGCCCAAGGGCTTGCCAACGGAATTGCACTTTTCGTTGCCACTGGCACAGGAGTCGGCGGTGTCGTTCCTGTAACCCCCGCTCCCGCCCCCGCTGCGGGCACCTCCATCTCTGCGATGTTCTGACATGGGTTTTGATCTCTCAGGCTTTGTTCTTCGACCGATCCGTACTGCGCCAGCCAACGCGCTGACGACGGACGAGGCGGTCAATGGTGTGGCAACAGATTTCAAGCCGCTCCCCGAGGACTACACCATTCAGTCGAATGTGCCCGACCTCGTGGATGTGGCAGCGGAGCAGTACCGCGCCTCGACCCTGTATCGCACTGAAGATGGGCAGACCGAGTACATCCTTTGGGCCGCCAATACATCGAACACCTACGTCCGAGAGGGCCTCGCCGTTGAGGTAGGGAACCCCGAGAGCCAAGATGCGGCCGGCTCCAAAGTGGTGGTCGTGCTCTCGGGTTCCGAGAGCGTCTATGACGACAATGCGGGCGAGCCTGTCGTCCGTGAGGACGGGTCGATCCGATTCTCCGTCCGAGACGTGGCGGGTCAGAGTGTCTCGTCGGTCAGCAGTATCCTTGTCCGTCGAGGCGATGACGGGAGCGAGATCAGTTTCACGTCGAACGATCTGTCGTTCAACCCTACAACGGGCATCGCTGCGCTCACCAACTCCACGAAGATCGGGCAGGCGGTGGCGAGCGCCGTCTCCCTTTCGGGCGGCATCTCCAAGCTGCGCGGGGACAAGATCACGGTGGTCTACTACACCTTGGCCTCCGTGCGTTTCTGGTGGTCGAGGAACGACCGCTACGAGACCCGGTTCCAATGGGATGGTCTGAACGAGCGATGGGCACCGCTTCGCGGCGGGGCACCTCGCAACCTTGGACGGCTCCTGCCCGATAGTGCCTACGTCCTGAGCCCGAATCCGAACGCCCAGATCGGATCCTACCTGACGGGCAACAGCGATGACCCCGACGACTATTGCATGGTGCGTCTTGGAGTGCGGCCGGACGCCGCCTCCGTGCCCGTCGCCGAGCCTGTTGCGCCCTCCGGCTTCGGCGGGATTCTCGTGGTCACGGACGAGGAAGCCGAAGAGGAGTACGATTTCCTGACCCTCGCCCCAACGGCCTCCGCAGTCATGGGGCAGGCGACCGGCACACTCCAGTGGAACCCGGCCTTCTTGGACGAGTACGCGGGGCAGGTCGTTTGGTACAGCTACCGCTCGTTCGGCACGGCGAACGAGTCTGTTTCGCTTGGGGGACTGGAGGGCGCCGACCTGGAGCCGCTGTTCCTCGCGCCGATCCCCGCTCCGACCGAGTACCCCTTCATCCGTATCGGCAACCGCAACCCCCTGGAAGCGGTGTTGGTTGACACCGACGCCCTGTTGTTCGTGAAGACGATCGAAGAAGGGCAAGTGGGCTTGTCGCTCTCGACTGGTCGTCTGAAGTTCAGCGCCGCGGACATTGCGAAATCGGACCCGGAGAGCGCCACGTTCAACGCCTCCTACTTGGGCTCTGTCGTGTTCTACACAGGCATCGCCATGACCCCGGTGCCCGTCGAAATGCGCGCTCCAGTGCGTCTCGTGGGCTCCTCGGGCACACCCTCGGACGTGTCGGAGGACAAGAAGCAAATCCTCTACGTCCCCGACGCCATTCCCCTCCCCTCGCCGGGGATCTCGGGGGTTCAACACATCCCTGACCGCACGGGCGGCATCCCCGATCCGAGCATCGACCCGAGCATCCGCGCTAATGGGTCGAACCTCATCCGTGAGGTGCGGGGCGATTGGGATCTGATCCTGTTCTCTGACGACGGGCGGGTGTTTCGTCGCGTCATTGTCGTTGACGACGACGAGGAAATCCCTCGCTTCCCCTTCCGACGAGCGAAGGGCGACGCCTACCTCAACCTCAATCTCGGCTCCGGCGGCTCTGCCGTCAAGATCGGCAAGGACGACCGCAAGCGATTCCAAGGCCAGAAGCTCTGGTTCCGGCAGTCCGCGGTTCAACCGGCCGTGTATGCACCCGACGCCCGCATTTACTCCCGTGTTCGGGACAACGTGACCCTCCTTGGCACCGAGACCTTCCGCTTCGCGGTCAACGGCACTGAGTACGCGTGGGACGCTGCTTCGGATTTCGGAGGGGTCGCAACCTCGGCCGGGGGCACCTTTACCGTTGCCGAAATCGCCACGTCCCTCGCTGCTGCTTCGGACCCCGATGTGATCAAGGTGCGTGCGGCTCGGCTCGTGATCCAGAGCCCCGATGTGATCAACGGCGCCCATGTCGGGTCGGTTGAGATCGGATTCGGCCCCGACAGCGCCGAGACTCCGGTGGACCCCACCGGCACCTCAGCGTTGGGCTTCCTCCCAGCGTGGCGTGTCGTTGTGGACCTTCAGGACCCCTCCAATGACCGCCGCTGGCTCCCCGACTCGGGGATCCATGTCGGCATCCGGCGGAGTCCTTTGAATCTCGATGGTACGCAGGACATTCCTGACGTGAAGCACCGGGCCGCGATCTCGGATGTTCCACTGTCCGAGGACATTCCCGGCAACACGGTTGTCCTTCTCGACAAGATTCCGCTGGAGGACGAGCCCGGCTACGACGAGGACGTGTTCTTCCGCCTGGAGGCTGGACTGTCTCAGAAGAATCTTGAGCACTACGACGAGGTGCTTCACGAGTTTGGGTTGGGCCGCTTCATGTGGATCGACCAAGAGACCACCTTCCAATTGATCGAGCAGCCGGTCTTGGACCTGAACCTCGGCAAGCAGAGTGTCGTCCCCGACTCCTTCCGCCTTCCCGGTAAGGGCTTGTTTGTCTCCGCCTTTGGCGGACCCTTTGAACAACAAGCGCTTGGCACCGACTTCCTGCTCCCCTTTGCCGGGGCTCCAGGTTCCGCGAAGCTGATCGAGGTCATCAGTGGTCGCTCGACTCTCGGCGCGCTCGGGCAATTCACCGCCGGTCTCACGACCTTCCGTGACCCGGGGGCTGACACCGATTTCGTTGCTCTCGGGGCGGGCGTTGGCTACCAACTGAAGATCACGACCGGGGACGCGCAAGGCACGTACATCGTGACGGCCGCGCCCACGGATCCGAAGGAGCTACAGATCACACCTGCCTTCCCGCGGACGGGCAACCGCGAGTCTTGGGAGCTTTACGAGGGTGTAGACAAGGAGACGAACGACCTATCGATCGTCGCCAGCGAGATCTTCACCGAATTCAATCATCTGCCGGAGGAGCCTTTCAAGATTCGTGTGCTCTCTCCACTCGGACCTCTTCCCGCCGATGCTGCGTCTCAGGACGCCGGCCGTCTTGTTGGCGTGTTTGGCGATGCACTCGCCAATTCCCGTCCGATCAGTATCCGATTCGGACTCCCTCCGGGGAGCCCCGAGGCTTCACTTGTGAGGTTGGGCCAGGAGTTCCTCGGTTCCCTTCAAAATGCGTTGGTCGTGCCGACCCCGACTGACGAGCGCTTCGTGAACGAGTCCTTCTCGATCAGGGTGGGGACCAAGACCTACACGTTTGCCGATGGCAACATCGTGAAAGTGCCCGGCGTGCTCACCATAGGGCTCGCGGGGGACATTATCGAGGTGCAGGACATTTCGGGCATCTTGAATTTCGGATCCGAGGTGTTCACCCAGTTCCAAGGCGCCGACGTGTACTACGTCGAGGGGTTCTCCGACCCCGACCTTGCCCCCACCGACCTCCCTCCGGGCACGGTCGAATACCGTGCGGATGATGGTGTGTTGAACTTCAACGGCACCGACCTTGCGACCTACGCAGGGATGGAGACCCACCTTGTCGAGCAGATGGTCACGGAGGCCGGGCTCGACGTGGCCCTCAACCCGCTCAATGGCTCTTTCCTATTCACGAAGCCGCTCCGTGAGCAGCAGATCGTGGAGGTCGAGTATTTTCAGGCAGCGCAAGGCACAGGTGAGCAGCTTCTTGTCCCTGACCCGAATTTCATCGCTCTCCAGGCAGGCGACGAGGCCCCTCTCGTCCCGGTCGAGGTGGTTGAGGTACTTCCCCTGTTCGTGCGGCAAGAGGTCGCTACGAAGCCGGAGGTTCCGCCAAACTCCATCGTCCCGCAGGATTTCAAGAGGGTGTGGCGGTTCAACCCCACCGAACGCACTGTCCGCGACGATATTGAGCCGCAGGTCTACATCAACAACAACCTGTGCAACGTGGGAGGCTCCGCGTCTCCCGTCTGCACCTTCGACTACGTGAACAGCCGCATCCTGTTCCAAGAGACACAGCCCGATGACGCTGACGTTCTGATCACCTACTCGGTGAACGAGGCTTTTGGTGGTGAGGCTTCGTACACCGTCTCGACCTTCCCGGTGTACCGGCCCCCATTCTTCATCGAAGCGAACAAGACCGAATTCGTCTTGGAGTCCGACCGCACCGACGATGTGGTGCCCGGCAAGATCATGCGGGTCGGGGCTGCCCCGCTCTACATTACGGGTTCGACCTTCGACGGCGAAAACACCACCGTTGAATTCTTCCCCGAGACTGAAACCGAGATCGGTAGCCGCGCCCCCGGCAACGACACGCTGTCGCTGCTGTCGGACAGGCCCATCGTCAAGGCCCACAACCCTGCGGCCGGCGACGGTTACTGGCGTGTGATCGACGTGCCTTACGAGCCCGTGAACAAGGGCTTCACCTCGATCACCTTCTCAGGTGATCTTACGGCGCTCGCGGTCCCGGGCTATCTGCTGGAGATGGCGGGATATCCCTTCATCGTCTCCGGGTCGAGTCTCACGGAAGATGGTCTGCGGACCGTCATCAATATGACGACGCCTTCTCCAACCGGGTTCTTCTCCGGTCAGGACGAGGCACGTCTTTCGATCCGTCCCGTGTACCCCCCGAGCCCGGCCCTCTTCGTCGGAGTGGGCGCGGTCCTTCCTGAAGAGGAGTTTGAGGCGGTTCTATTTGGGGAGAAGGATACGGAAGGCAACGACGCTCCTGGTCGCACCCTTCGACTCACCCTCGACTACGCCCTCGACTTCAACACGGGGGCTATTGAGTTCCTCGCGCCGACGCAGGCTCCTCTTGGGCCGCTTCAGACGCTCTATTTTAGGCGTACTCAGGTCGATGTGTTGGCGCCTTTCATCGCGGACAACGCCATCGTTAACCCGCGATTCCTCGCACGCTTCGTCCACGCTATCGCCCCCTCTGAGGACAATGGGCTTCGCGGCAAGATCCTCCGCGCGAGCTATACCTACTCGGCCCCCGACACCTTCTACTGGCGCACCCTGCCTTTGACGGACTACATGGGTGAGATCGCCTCCGAAATCTCGGCGGATGTGGCGAACCAGCTTCCGAGCAACGGGGCCTCGCCGTCCATCCCGCCCGCGATCCGAAACGAGACCCAGGGAACACTTGGGCTTCGTGCGCAGATCGAGAGCCTCTACGATGAGGACCGGGCCGCTCGCGTCTTCATCGACTTTTACAACAACGTCGTGCTGGCCTTTGAGCAGGTACAGGAGACGATCAGCGGCGGGATCATTGGCGACCGCGACGGCAAATTCAAGTTCTTCGTTGGTCGTGGGATCAACATTCCGCCACCCGGCTACGAGGATGCCATCTCGGGGCGGGTGAATACGCGGAACATTTTCAGCGAGCTTTTCTTCGCCTACAACCACAAGCTGATCTTCTTGACCCGCGACCCCCTGGTCGAGCCTGACTCCGCCTCGTTGAACGTGGACAAGATCGAAGGTCGTTTCATGGACCCCGATTTCTTGGGGGAGCTTGCTCGCCAACAACGGGAGTTCGCTCAGAACGACATTGACGATCTGGTACTGGTCAAGCGGAATCGGATCCGCATCGTCAGCCTGATCCCCTTCCGTATCGAGGCGACAGGACGGTACGAGCGGCTCGGAGACCCCAACCGTTTCTCCCGTCTGTTCCCGCAACGCGCCGAAGCCTTCTTCTTGACCGCACCGGGCATCGGCTCGGACCTGGATGCCACCCCGGTTGAACCCGGCGTCTACGCCTTCCGTAAGCGCGTGAGCCGTCTGTCTTTCAAGGGTGGCCTTCAGTTGCCCAAGCGTGCGTCCACGTTCCGCAAGACGATTGCCGAGGTATCCAACCCGGTCCTCGGCTCCCTGGAGGGCATCAGTCGCTTTACGCTCCGTGAGCGGCTCCCCCGAGCCCGTGTGTTCCGTTACTCGGAGACAGGCTTCCCTGAGCTTGACGATGACCTCAACGCGGCCGGGTTTGACAACTTCACGGACAACCCTCGACCGGCGGTCATCGCTTCCATCCTTCCGCTCCACGAATTCCCTCTGCGCGCAGATGGGATGCCTGATATCAAACAACTGATCGCACAGGGGGGTGGTCTTCCCGACCTCACGACTGGCGACGCGGACCTAGTGACGCCCCCCTTTGAGGGCATCGTGACGGACAATGGCAGCTATCCGATGCTCGCCTTCGGCCGTCCGAACGGGGACATTATTGACGTTGGGATCACGGATACCCTCGACATAGCGTTCTTGACCTTCTCGTCCCCCGTGTTCAAGAAAATGTTCGTGGGCGAGGTCATGCTGGGGTGTGTGATCACCTTCTCGGATGACAAGGGCGAGGTGGTCACGGAGGCCGGCGACGTGATTCAGCTTGGCGAGGAGCCCGAGGACGGGGAACCGCTCGTTCTCTCTCGCGGGGACACCATCTTCGTCACTCCGCCTGACGTGGACCTGGAGCCTGCGGACCCGCCAGACAACGAGACGACGGCTGTGAGCGCGGAGGGGTTGCCCGGCTACCGTATTGGCTTCGACGTGAAGCTCGATCGCGGCGATGGGGAGGTCGTGGACATTACCTTCCCATCCTTCAAGGACCCGAGCATCTTCGGGCTCAAGGAAATGTTCGGCCAGAAACCGCCGAAGCCTCTCGACCACATGGAGGCGGATGTGTCGTTCCGCAACTCCCTCGTTTCTCCAGCACCGCTCCCCGCGCTCTTGGGCCAGCCGCTCAACGACTCGGGCGACTACACCTTGCCGTACCTCGTCGCAGGCAACACTGAGATCGACCGGCTCGGTGAAGTCGCCAGGGCGTTTGATCTTCTTCTCGCGCTCGATACCCCGAACCCTTCAGCGGTGTACCCCGATGAGGTTCTTGGGAACGATGGCGCGGTGATCGGCACCTACGTCGATGGGGGCCTCCAGGCGGGCGCTTTGATCACGACACAGGACGCGACCCCGGTGCTTACGGCAGGAGGGGCCTACACCCCGCACTCCGGCATTGGCGACGTAGAGAGCTTCGATTTCCTATTCATCCAGACCGGACAGGCTGGGATCCTGCCGGACGCCCAGGGGATGCTGTCGGTTGGGTCGGTCGAAAGCGACGGCGTGACGAGTGTGATCGAGCCTCCCCGGTTTGTTACTCCGACCGGACCGGCCACACGGTTCCGCTACGTTTTCAACAACGCGCTCTCGTACATTCTCCAGCCGGCCACTCCCGCCCCTCCTGGCATGAGGGTCCAGCGAATCGGCACGGACACCATTTTCGACTGCACCTCGATCTCTCCGGGGTTCCTCGTGTTCAACGATGGCACCGCACCTCCCTCCGTGACAGGCGGGCTCAACGACATTATCAATCCCCCTGACGCCGGCTTTGCGTACCCCGCTAACGGCAACGTGATCCGCATCCATCTGTGGACCGCAGACGACGGAGTGAACCCGGTCACGTTCCTCCAGACGATCACGATTGCGATGAACGGCGCCCTCGCCCCCACCGTGGACGGCGACCTGGGCACTCCTGTTATCGGGCCTGGAGGCGTAACCTTCGACCAACAGGTGCTCACCATCGACTCGGCTGCTTTCGTCACGCTGGGTGCTGGCGGCCTTCCTCTTGACCCGACCAACCCCCCGTACACCGTGCCGCTTTGGTTCACCATCGACGTGGACACGAGTGCGGCTGGCGGTGCCGGCGTGGGGGGTGCTTCCTTCACTGGGCACATTGACAGGGATCGGTTGAGCTTTGTCGAGAGCTACGATCTACGCTCCGTTCGGAGCCGTAACGATGGTCCCGTGGATGCCGTTTCGGTCGTCAGCGAGCTTTCGGTAACGGCCGTCTCGGGGCCCGGCGGCGCCGAAGACATCACTGTGAATGCTCCTGTGGAGGTGAATGGTGGTGCACCCTTCACTTGGAATGACCGAGCCAATATCTTCCCGTTCACCGGGGGAGAATTCGACTTCACCTTGGGCGAGGGACGCATCAAGGTCATGGCCTTTGAGGGACATGGCAACGTCGAGATCGAAGCCGCCGAACCCCTCATTTTCTCAGCGCTGCCCTCCAGTCTCTCCGACGAGAACGGTGTGATCGCAACGGGTAGCGGGTTGTGCGAAGGAGGTCTCACGGATTTCGACAACCGCCTCCAAACGAGCATCGTGGGGATCACCGGAGGAAGTCTGGATAACGTCGAACCGGGGGACGTTTGCCATATCACCCGTGCAGCGGACCCTTCGGCACACGCCACGGCGAAGGCCGGCACGTATCTCGTCAAGCACGCGATCCAGCCCGACCCTGCATCGTCTCTGAAAGAGTTCGCGTTCAGGGCCAAGACTCTGCCGATGAATTCGACGGCGAGCTTCATCGCCTTCACCTTCCCGAAGATCACTGAATTCCAAGCACTTGCTTTCAAGATCTTCGTGGACGTGGCGGAGCTTTCCAATGGGGATCCCATGTGGCTACCCCCCGCAGCCGGCACGCGCATTTACGTGCTCCCCGACCTCGGGGATATCACGAAGGTCATCTCCGTCGAGTACACCTTCTACGATGCCGCCGCTGGCGAGTTCCACTTTGACCCCTTGACGATCGAGGATGCGGACGGCGGCGGACTCGGCATCGCGGACCTGCTCAACGCAGCGCAGGTGGGGGCGTACGTCTCTGGCTTCTCCTTCGCTGAAGTCCGCCCCGACCGCGGGACCGGCCAGCCTCGGAACCTTGTGGGCTGGAGGCAGCAAGGGGCTGTCCCGTCTCACGCTGCCTATGGTTTCAAGTTCGTCTCCCTCTTCAACCCGAAGCTGGATCCGCCGGCCATCTCTGGAGAATTCCCAGGCGGAACCAAGACGTTTGATTTTGCCGCGGCGCTTGACGGACCCATCTTGGAGAGCGCGGGGGATCCTCTCGCTGACGAGATTCGGATCATCGACGCAACGCCGATTGCAAATACGACCTTCGATCCCGACCCTGATGCCGTGGTCTACGAGAGCGTGCCGGGACGCTTTGCGTTCAACCTCAGTCAACCGAATTGGGATGACATTCACGGCAACACCGCAGGTGCCTCCGAGGTCAACTGTCTGTTCCCCAGCGACGAGATTATGACCGTGGATGGCTCAGGTGGCGGGGCCATTTCCGGGGCTCCTCCGGGGTTCAGCGCCCAGGCCGGTGTGTTTTTTGAGCCGTCGGTCCCGCGACCCACTCTGGACCTCGCAACAGGTGGGGCGAAGGTCGTGGACGCCACGCACTCCCTGGCAGCCGGCCAGATTGGCATGCGGCCCAGCGGCGCTTTCGGAATCGTGGTTTCGCCCGAGTTTGTGACCTTTGCGGTCCGGCGTCCGCGTCGCTACCACGTCGCACAGGACAACATCGGCGAACTACTTACGCCGCTTCGGTTCGCCTACGAGATTCGCAAGGGCACGATTGACGCCTTCGGCCCCGACACCCTCCCCCCGCAGAACGAGGAGTGGCCTTACGTGATCGAGGCGGCAGGCGCGACGCAGCTTGGCGCATTTGACGACGAGGACGTGAACGTCAACCCCGGGGATTTCTTCCGCCTGCTCGATGCGAATGGCACGGTGGAGCAAGAGGTTGAGATCGGGGCGGTGGTGGATTCGACGCGACTCGCCCTCAAGGCCCCAGGGCTGTTTCCTGTTGTGGGTGGCTTCGCCGGTCGGTCCTTTGAGATCTACCTGCGCAAACCTCCGGTTCCGCATCTCCAGTCGAACCAACAGCTTCTCGACCTGCTCACCGACGAGGTGGTGTTGGAGCGGACTGCGGACTACTCGATGCAGGATGGCGGCTGGGTTCCTACCGAGTCGGACCCGCAGGCTCCCCGTCGCCTCAAGGACACGGACACCTCGATCAACTTCGCGGCAATCGTGCAGGAGGGGGACATTGTGATCATCGACCCCGCAGGCGATGTAGAGGGCCCCGGCGGGCTTCCGGCGACAGGGCAGGAGCGAGGCACCCGGCCTTTCGGGGACCGCTCTGTGCCCACACGGCTCGTTGCACAGCCGGGTCAAGAGGTGCCCTACCTTGCGGGCGGGCCTGCCGAGCTTGACGACAACCGTGGCTGGTATCGTGTCTCCACCGTCTCGACAACGGACGTGGAGGTCGAGGCGAATAACGTCTACGCAGGCCCCGCTGGGGGACCTGTCACTTTCGGCACTGACGCCGAATACGCGGTCTACCCGACGATCACAGGGTCCACCGCGCACTTTGCCGACCCGCCCGGATTCGGAAACGAGGGGCAGAATGACCTTCGACCGACCGGCTTTGCAGGGGAGTTCGGCTCACCTCCCGACTCGTACCAGGGCAACCTGTTCTCTATCGGACCCTTCAGCTATCGGATCATTCGACCCTCGGCCCTGTTTTCAGACGAGGCGGTGGACCTGATTCTGATGATGCGCGAGCGGATGTTGAGCTTCGTTGAGGAATTCGATTCGCTGCTCACAGGCCGCAAGTTCGGATCCTATTTCGTGTTCCAGCGCGACTCGCACATCGCCGATCTCGGGAATCCTCTTATCCCTGACGATGGGTTAGGGGTTATGTCGAACGCGCTGATCAGAGGGATCCAGGGGGAAACCCAAATTTCGCCCTATGCGAACACCTCCGACAGCTTGTCGGTGCTGGGCCGCCGCTTTTGGGTCAACGATTACCGGCTCGACGGTGAGACACCCCCCTTCCAGGCTGGGGTCCCGACCTACGCGACGCTGGAGAGCAACGACGGGAACCCCGTGGCAGACGAAGGCGACGGCCGCCCGGTCCTCCCCGATCAGATTGATGAGATTCTGAATACCAACGACCAATTCCGACCTCTCCGCCTTGCTTGGATCGACTACCGGGTGAACCGGGAGGACGGAAAACTGGCGGAGATCCGCTTCAACGAACGGCGCCTGCCGAAGAACCTTGCCCGACAACGCCGCGCGTTGCGGCAGAAGAAAACGACGGATTCAATCTGATGGACTGGGACGAGAACATTACAGTCGAAGAGGCCCGCCAGAAGCTCAAGGACATGGGGTTGCCCGTGGACGAGTGGGAAGGCGACGCGGAGTCCGACAAGGACTCTCCCGCCTTCACCCTTCCGACCTTCAGGCGGTTGGCTGAAGGGGCACAGGTGTTGGCTGAGATGCTGGAGAAGCGCATCGTGGAGGACCAAGCCACCATCGCGCACCTCAAGGAAAAGGAGGCCCGTTTGCTTCACGGCGGCGGCAGGTAGGCGATGCCGAATCCCGAATCAGGTGGTGGGGCGCAGGGCGCTATTGGCAAATGGCAGACGGTCAATCTTGCCATTCCCGATTTCTTGGCGGAGATCCGTCAAGCGATCAACGCCTTCTTCTCCGCCATCATTCAGCTACTCAACATCCTCCTTGCGATCTTGGAGGTGTTGAAAACGCTGATGTTCGGGTTCCTCGATCCGATCATTGCGCTCATCGAAGCGCTGCTCACGGCCATCGAGAATTTCCTACGCGACCTACGGAACGCGGGGTTGTATATCCACGGGGATTTCTACATCCTTGAGGGCCCTGAATTCAAGGATCTGCTCGGTGGCTACAACGCCTACGAGACTCGGATGGTCACGCGGCTCGTAGACCGCCGCGATCCAAACCGTCCCGATCTTTCGCCACGCTCGGCATGTCTGGCGGTGTTCCTCTACGTGTCGGTGGACCTCACGTCCTTCCACCGTCTCATGCGGCTGTTGCGAGGCATCCTCGCGCTATTCAACCGCAAGGTTCCCAACCTCCCCGCCGTCGGGCAGGTCACGGCAGTGAACGCGCAGTTCGGTTTGGAAGGCGCGTCCATCTTCTCGTACAAGAAATCGTTCTTCCCCGACTTTCGATTCAAGGACCCCGACGACGATCCATTTGAGCCAGCCGCGATCAACACAGTCAATTTGACGTGGCGGATGGCCCCCGCGCCGGGCAACTTCTTGACGCTGTTCGCCCAACTTCCACCGCGGGGGTTCTTGGTTGAGATCAGCACCATCTACCAACCTCTCAAGCTCGCCTACGAGAAGCCCCCGAAGGGTGCGGACCAAGCAAACACCGCAGACCCCTCCCTTCCTGCACCAAAGCGTGAAGCTGGATTCATCGTGGACGAAGATGGCGTGCCCATCTCACTCACAGGTGGTGCTGATTGGATCAGCCCCACTACACGAGCCAACTTTCGGTTCAACAGCGTGGCAGGTTTCGGCCCGACGCTTCAGCCGAAGATCTACGGGATCAAGACCCTCGCCGATGCGGTGCCTGTGCCTCTTGAGGATCTGAAGCAGGGCAGCAAATACTATCTCCAAAAGACCTTCTTTGTCCCCACGGCACAGAGTTTGTTTTTCCCCGGCAAGGGTTACGGCGTCTCGCTTCAGTTTGACGACATGCCTTTCGGCGCCGAATGGGAGTTCAACAACGGCAAGGCCAAGCGTATCGCCGATGACGAGCAGCCCCTTCGCTACTTCGTCCGTGTCCGCGCGGTCACGAAGAACATCGGCGACGTGGGTGTCTACCAGTACGAGCTTGACTCCGCGGATTTTGAGCGACCCGCCCCCATTCAGGCTCGCCTCCCCGAAGGGATCGACTTCAACAACGTGGGTCCGCCCTCGGCTCCCTTTGAGCTTGTGTGGCCCTCGGCCAACACGGTCTCCTACCTGAATTGCATTGCGAACGCACTCGCTCTCATGGTGCTCTCGCAGTCTGACCTTGCCGCCAAGCTGAACGTGGGCGACCCGCCCGAGGATGGCTCGGCGGCTGCGGAGACGATTGCGAATTTCCCGTCCGATCCATGGGTCCCTTGGTCCGCATTTGATGGCAGCGTCCGTCAACGTACCGGCCTGGAGGACGCTGCCAAGATCCTATTGCCCCGTCTCATCGGCCGGTCGCGTGCGGTGTCCAAATACTACGAGGGGGCGAAGGGGGACAACGTTGCCAAGTGGAGGTTGAACCTCCACAAGCGCTGCGTAAACCTCGCCAACTTCATCTACCGGCAAAACCGTCCGACGGCGACGATCGAGAAGCTGGTCGTGGATTCGTGCCAAGACCTCCTCGATTTCGATTTCGCCGACCTCCAAGGGTACGACGACGAGGGGTCGAACAAGAGCAGCCCTTTGAACCTGGAAGGCGGGTTCCTGTCCATGCTGTTGGATACACGAGAGCGTGCAGGCATCGCCCCAAATATCGACTCGACGGGACTGCCAAACCCTCTGGAGGCGAGGAACCGTGCGGAGGATCTAAACTTCCTGTTGCGTCTCCCTCACTTTTTCCAGGCTGACAACAACGGCCGGAACCCCCCAGCCCCAGACCCCGAGCCGGAGCTTGACGATCGCCGCATTATGTCTGAGGGGCTTGACGCGGCCCTCGGGAATGACCCCGTGATCGGGGTATCAGAGTTGACAGTGCGGGCGGACGACGTGAACGCGCCGGTATTCGGCAAGGGCTCCCGTGACGGAGACGTTCCGATCATCTACCAGCGGAACCACCGGACGATCCTACGGATGGATTTCATCCGCAATGTGGTGCCTGACAACGTGTACGAGCAGGCCGCCCTGGCGCTTCGACTCGGGATGGGTCCGCTCGTTCGCCCGCAGGAGAAGGGCTGGATTGCCATCCGCCTCTTTCCGCAGGGCATCCCCGATATCGACCGTTTCCTTGAGGAGCTTCTTGCTCTGCTCAAATCGATCAAGGCGGCGCTTCAGTCCATCGCCGATCTCATCCGTCGCTTCATCGAGTTCCTCCAAGCACGCATCATCGAGCTTCAGGCTCTCCTCAATCGGATCAACGCGGTGATTCAGAACCTTCTCCGCTTGTTCGGTGGGCTTCCCGCCGTCGCGGGTTTGATCACGATTGCTGACGGCACAGACGGCGTGTTGGCTTCGCTGGTGAGTGCGCAGAACAAGCCCTTCGACTCGCCCGCCGCTTATGGTGGTGGGGTCGTCCTGCTGGCGGGTGGTATCCCGACCATCGCCTTGGACATTTTCAAGGCGCTCGTACAAGGAGACGGCTGATGCACGGTTTCCTCGGCGCCTTCCGGCAAACGCAATGGCTCAACTTTCGCCGCTACATCCTCAACGAGAGGCGGGCGGTTGATGCTCGTGTTGCGGTGATCGACGCGGAGCTTGGGCGCATCGGCGAGATCAAGATCTCGTACCTCCAGAGGGAGCGCACGATCGCCCGGGACGATGGGAGCACCCAGTCAGTCTCGGTTACGACGGAGCGCCGTAGGGGCTTCCATGTCACCGACGGTTCCTCGCTCCACAAGCTCTGTCAGGCGTTCATCGCTCAGGGTGGGTCGCCCCTCGACATTTCGATGTTCCTTCAACCCGACGCGGTTGAGTTTGCCAACGATGTGGACCCCGACCAGGACCCGGATGACGACCCGGGTGCAGTTTTCAACCAAGAAGAGGTGTCGGGGGTGGTCAATGCGCAGCCGCACTTTGGTGTTATCGGGCATATTGGCGACAGTCCTGGCATCGGTGGGGGTGACAAAAGTGGGTGGCCAACCTGGGGCCGTTTCTCCTGGGCGCGCATTGGTCGAAACGCGGATACCGCGGAAGCCTCCCGCGACCATGCGATCAAGATGGACTGGGCCCGAAGGTGGGCGAGCCAGAGTCTCGACGCGTTGAATCACATCGAGTGGAAGATTATTAAGCTCATGGACCTCCGTGAGCAGTTGATCAAAGAGCGGGACAACCTTCTCCGTCAGTCCGTGGGTGGTTCGGTGGACAGTCTCCCCCTGCCGGACGAGACCCGCTACCACTCGTCCCTGCACGTCACGGCCATCGTCCAGTTCTTCGATTCGATTTTCTACAATGGGAGCTTCGACTCGCCGAATTTCGACAATCTCTCGCAGTTTGACACCCTCTGGCGCGACCGCCCTGAAGACGACCCCTACCACACCTAATTCGCCTATAGACGGCCATCTACGAAGCTATGACTACCGATTTCCAGCTTGGATACGCGTGCCCCCACCTGACGGTGGAGGAGCGTGTACTTCTGGGCAGCGACCGCCGCTCGCTGGAGACGCGTCAGCCCGTCTCGTCGGAGGATTTCGTTCAGATCTCAGTCAACAACGGCGTGAATATCCCCAGGGAGGGCCTTCTCTCGCCTGCACAGGTCACGGGTGCCGTTTCGGGCCCCTTTATGATCCGGCAGAATGAGAACACGATCACCTTGCGCAACAGCCAGGGCTTGATCTCGGATTTCGCCCTGCCTGTAGGCACCCGTGTGACCGCGGATCGGATCGTGGAGTTGCTCAACGCGCAGAGACTCAACCAGGGCATCGGAATCGTCGCTGAGAGCTTGAAGGGATTTCTGCGATTCAGCGACATTGATGTGCTCGGGCCCGCGTCCCGGATCGAGATTCGTGGTCCGGCGGCGGCGGCGATAGGGTTCGTGAATCAAATTGCCGCGAAGGGGGCGACGGTGTTCCCGGGCTGGGAGATGGCCGCGCGCGAGGATCTCGTCAACACGATCAATCTGAACCAACTCATCGTGGTGACGAATCGGTTTCCCAAGTTCGTCAAGCCGATTAAGTCGGACCCTGTGATCAAAGTGACCTACGCAACGCTCCAGTCGCGGTGCCGCAGGTGTCGAACCGTCGGGTTTGAGAACGACATGCGCTTCGACATTCAGGGTGAGCCCATCCAGATCAGGAACGAGGATCTGCTCAATCAATCTCTGCTCAAGCTGATCACGACGGAGAAGGGCTCCAACCCCTTCCACAACTTTTATGGCACCGACCTCCACGCCCGCATCGGCATGAAGGCGCAGGGGGCAGCCGTCACCACAATCACCGAGGACGTTCTTCGCGCCGTAGACAACTTCAAACGGCTTCAGCAGATCGCAGGGCAATTTCAGAGCGTCTCCGCAAAAGAGCGTCTGTTCCAAGTTCTGTCGGTCAACGTCTCCGCGAGCCCGGTGGACCCGACCGTGTTCCTTGTGGAGATCGTGGGGTCCAACGCCTCGGGTCAACAGGTCAACGTCAGCACGGTGTTCGCTGCACCAGGATCCGCTGCGCTTGTCGGAAGCAACGGTCAGTCCCTCGGCCTCGCGCCGGATCCCAACGAGGAAAATTAGCGCATGACCACCACGCCTAAGATCATCGGACCAGACGGGGTAGCCCGCGAGGATTCGGAATTCTCCACGACTCTGCCGGAGCGGTTCTTCTACGGGGTCATTGACGAGCAAACCGTGGACATGCAGATCAGCATCCGCGGCGGCTCCTTCGTGTCGAACCCGGACCTGATCGTGTTTGAGGGGACGAGCTTCACGGTTCCCAACCCTTCCGTGTTCCCTGATGGCCTCGACCTCGCCGCAGGTACGAATGAGATCCTGGTCCGGTCCGTTGCGACGAGCGGCTCGGTATCCAGCCCTGCCCGCATCTCTGTGGTGCTGGTGCAGGAAGCCGATTTGGGAAGCATCGGGCAGCCTCCGTCGAACATTACGGTCGAGAGGCTGGACAATGCGGTTGTGATCACCGCCGAGGCACTCGATGACACGAACGTCACGGGCTACAACTTTCACGCGTCCCGCTTCACGGGCGGTGGGGCTACCGGATATCGTCGGGTGAACCTCAACCCGATCAGCGATACCACGACCAAAGCGGAGACTGAGGTTTTGCAGGTGATCGAGGCGGACTCTAATGTCGCTACGAATCCTGATGGCACCCACGCTGCCGACCCTCTGTACGTCCAACTGAAGCAGACACAGACGCGAGGCGGGGACGTGATCGAGCGTCTGGAGGACGTGACCCTCACCGACGACCTCGCCTCGGCTATCACGTACCAAGAGCAGGCCAGTCTGCTCCAGTCCGACTTCACCGACGTGACGGAGGTTCCTGAGACGGCATTCAAGCTCCGCACGACGATCACGGTCGAGACCGTGCGCGAGCGGCAGTTCGTCAGCTTCGTCCACAACCGCTTGGCGGGCTCCACGAGCAACCCCGCGACCGTCCCGGTAGGGGAATTCACAGCGACCCCTATCGCCGAAGATCTGTTCTACGTCGTCACGGCTGTCACCTTCGACCCCGAGCTTCGGATCGAGTTTGAATCCCCGTTCTCCATCGAGGTGGCCGGCAATCCTGTCACGGTTCGACAAACGCTCGGCAACTTCCCTGTCGTCACTCGCCAGGATCTCCAGCAGCAGACGATCACTTCCATCCTTCGGACGAACCCCACGATTGCGCTCCAGCCCGGGGCCGTCATCCGTGACATTTTCGTGGACCCCTTCGCCGGAGAGGCCGAACGCGTCCGGTTCATCATAGATTTCTTCCACCGCACCCAGTCGTTCGACACCCTGCTTCGCATCGACGGCGTGGACGAAGACGGAAACCCGACGGCGGTTCAGAACAGCGCCTACAAGACTGCCCTCCAACGTGCGTTCAATCTACAGCGTGCAGGGGACGTGCAGGCGGTCATCGACCAAGCATTTGAGCAGCTTGCCGCGAAGCTCGGGCAAGCCCGCCTGCCTGGAATCCGTGCCGCAGGCGAGGTGACGTTCTTTACCTCGACCCGGCCCACGCAGACGATCCCGATCCCGTTGGGTACGCGTCTTTCAGCGGGCAGCACCCAATACACGACGACCCAGGAATCCGGCATCCCCTTTGAGTCGGTCGCCTCCTTCTTCGACCCTGTATCGGGCTTGTTCTCCGTGGACGTTCCAGTTCGTGCTGAGATCGTGGGCACGACCGGCAACGTGGCACGGGGTCAGATCCGTTCGGTTGTTTCGGGTGTATCGGGCTTGCAGGTGATCAACGCCAGTGAGACGTTCGGCGGTGAAAACCTTGAGACGAATTTCGATCTCGCGGTCCGGTCCAAGAACGCGATTGCGTCCGTGGACTCGGGCACCGAGGCGGGATACCGCCGCACCTTGGCGGCCGTCCCCGGTGTGTTGGAGGTTGTGATCGTCACGCCCGGCGACGCGCTCATGCAGCGTGATTTCGACACCGACTACAACAAGCACGCCTTGGGCAAGGTGGACATTTACATCCGCGGCGAGAACCTCGCCACGGTGACGGACACCTTTGCGTTTTCGTTTGAAACGAGCAACGACGCTCAATTCAAGATCAAGGGCAACCCCGACAATCTTGTCTTTGAGTCCTTGGACACGAGGCTCACGCCCGACAACCCGATCGCGGAGATGCTCGACTTCCCCGAGATCGGGCTCGGGTTCCGTAACGCCACACGCGGTTCGGACTTCAATCTGACCGGTGTGACCATCCTTGACTACAAGACTATCCAGCTTGACGACTCGCTGAGCCAACCCGCTTCAGCGCTGGGCGATGTGCTGCTGGGCGATTTCCGGTTCCTGAGCACCAACGATTTCATCTTGCCTCGTCAGCCCGTGGGTTCGGTGCAGGGCGTTACGGGCCAGATTGCAGGCGGATTGTCCGACGATCAGTTTGCACTGTGGCGCACCGACAATCCCTTGCTCGATGGGCGCTCAACAGAAGCGCGGTCTTTCGTTCGTGTCAGTCCTGCGAGCGGGGTGCCCACCGGCAACTTGATCACGGTGCAGAACGAGTCGCACATCGTCATCGGCGAGTTTACCGAGACGATGAACAACCTCGGCGTGAACACCCTGACGATTGCGGTTTTTAATCAGGACCGCACCATCGAGTATCGTGGGCCGAACCACCCTTCGGGCGTCTCCGACTACACGATCATCTCAGGCTCGGCCACGGCCCCTGCTGCCATCGTTAGGATCCCTTCCGGCGCTATCCTGTCGGGGGAGCGTCTTCTCGTGGACTACCAGCACAACGAGAATTTCACTGTGGAGTACACGGTGAATCTCGCAGTGAGTACGGCCCAGCGTGCGATCAATGGTCGCAAGGGCAAGCACATCACCGCCGACGTGCTTGCCAAACAAGCGGTCGGAGTACCTGTGGACATTTCCGCCACGATCATCCGCAAGCCGGGCTTCCCGGTGAACGCGGTGGACCGTGGCGTCCGCACTAACCTGACCCAGTTCTTCAACTCCTTGCCGATGGGAACCCCGGTTCGACAGTCGGACCTTGACGCTGTTATCGAACGCACGGACGGCGTGTCCTTTGTGGACCTGCCTTTCACGAAGCTCGTCCGCGCCCCAAGTTCTTGTGTGATCCGCGAGTCTCTCCGTTCCAGTCAGACGGGGGACACAACGTTGCTAGAAGGCACCCAGAACCAGCCCCTCGGAAGCGAGAGCGTCCTCGTGTGGCTGATCGAGGACCCCTTGAATAGCGCGACCAACCAGGGTGGTGGTCCTGTGACCGAATTCCGTGGCGTGACCAAGGACGACCGAGACCTTGATCTCCAAACGGTCAACTTCCAAGCACTCGGCGAAGGTCCCGGCCGGGCTTTCATCATCGGCAACGCAGGGCTTTCGATTCCCGGCTTCTCCGACAATGACACGCTGGAGGAGTTGTACCCGACCGCGAACGCTTCGGAGCTTGAGGCCCAGCGCCAGAAGCTCACGTCCAACCGCGTCGCAGTCTCCTTGCCTGTGGGGGAATCCCCAACCGCGAGCGTCTTCACTGTGACGTACGTGGTGAGTGCGGTTAACTCCGGCACGAAAAACCTCGATGCCTTCGACATTGAATTCTTCACCGTCGGCACCCTCGACTTCACCCATGCCGAGGACGGATAGTGGCTGAAGACACCAAGGACCGCGAAAAGAGTCTGATCCCGTATGTGGTGGATCAGAACCCAGCGCCCGTAGCCCTTCGGGGGCAGCAGGCGGCGACCCAGGTACGTGCGCTGACCGAGGCCATCCTGGGAACGTTCTCGCGTGTCCTGCCTTCCAACTACGTCAGCCAGATCAGTGGCCCCTTCTACACGACTCAGTTTCAAGCCATCGCTGAGGTGCTGGCTCGCATCCAGATTGAGGCGTCCGAGGCAGCCCTCGATCCTGCGATCGATTTCACACGCCCCGAGTTCCTCTGGCAAATGTGCGGGTCGCTCGTCTTCCCCGATGTGGGTCCGAACGGTATCCCCACGATCCCCGGCGACATTTCGTACCGTTGTTTCTTGAAGCGCATGATCGACCTGCTCCTCCGAGGTGCGAGGGCCGACGTGCAGAAGGAGGGCATCGAGCTACTGACCGATGCCGTCGTCACCGTGCTGGAGAAGGTTGCCTTCGCTCGTGACCCGAACACGGCCTGGGGCTTCGCGGAGCAGTTTGAGTTTGAGGTCAACGTCGCCGACATTTCGATCTGGACCGACCCGGCAACGGGCGAGTTGATCGAGGGCGTCGTCGGCACAGGCTTCCCCGACGACCCCTTCCGTCTCCAGAAGAACGTCGCCATCGTCCTGCGTGCCCTCAAGCCGGCGCACACCCTCTACGACTACCGTCACCTGTTCAGCGAGGCATTCGCCGACCTGTTCGTAGACGAAATGTCGTGGGACATGACGACGTACTTCTACGACGACTTTCGCAAGTTCTGTGACGGCGCGAAGAACATCGTAGGCCAGGGGGACACCCTGGAGGACCGGGGTCTGTTTACAGATCCGAACCTCGATTTCAGATCTGTTTGCCCAGGAGCGGTACTGGAGATCCTGAGTGGGCCGAACATCCCTCCCTCCCAGGGCGGGGTGGATGAATTCAACCTGGGCCGCTACCTCGTCCGCGAGGTGCTCCGAATGCCCATCGGCGCTGAGAGCACACCTCGTGCTTACACCACCTCCCCCACCGGGCTGGCTGGATCCGGCACGATTGGCGACAACGGGGAGGTCACAGACGGGGCCCAGGATTGGAGCAACGTGGTCGAGGGAGAGATCTTGACGATCTTGGGGGGCTCCAACGCCGGGGAGTATCGGATCGATACGCTTTTGGGCACAAACGGCGGAGAACCCGGGTTTGTAAGCCCTGGGGCCGGCATTGTGTCAATTCGGGTCGCCCCGAGCCTGTTGCGCTTGAACCGAGTCATGCCGCGCACCGCAGCCGATCAGGACTATCGGGTCGGGGTGGATCGCCTTGGCTGCCGGGAGCCTCAAAACGTTTCCCTGGAGGACGCTAGTGCCCAATTCTACCTGTGACCCGCCTTCGGTTGCGCGCCTATAGGCGCGCCCAGGTAGGACGCGCATGAGGAGCACAAATGGCCGCTAGCATCGAAAGCCGACGAAACGGCATCGACCCCCTGGTTGGCGTGAGCCGCGAGGACTTGCGCGCTGGGGACGTTGTTACTCTCACCCACGTGGGGGCACCCGCGACCACCTACGGGTGGGCGCTCCTGTTTACCCCTGACCAACCTGACGGTACGCCCTCGACGGCGGTGTTGTCGGCGACTGTCGGGCCCGGTCCGATCACGTTCACCGTGGACAACGAGGGCGCGTACCTCGTCCAGTTGATCGTGGATTTTGGTCTTGGTACGGAATCCAAGCAGACAATTCGGATCCGTTACCAGACGGTATTCGGAGATCTGAAGCTCGTTGCAGGCGGTGAAAAGCGCGACACCACCGAAGCGATTCCTGTCGATGCCAGTGTTGAGGGTTGGGCCGACGACCAGAACATGAACCTCCAGACGTTGCTCGGTCTGGTGGAGCACGTCTCGTCCTCCGGTCGCATTCTCTACATCGACGCCAACCGCTCCAAGAATTACACGAACCCCGCCGACGACCCGACCATTGCAGAGGGCTTCGCTGACGGTTCAACCTACGCCGAAGCTGCGGCCCTCGCCAACAACCCGGTCTGGAACGAAGGCATCCCTCCGACCAAGAACACTCCCGTCATCGTGGCGGCGCGCCCCGGTCTCTACATCGAGAACCTGACCCTTGCGCCACACATTCACTTGGTCGCGTGGCCTTCAACTGGTGGCTTCCAGGCCGAGCCGGTTGAGACCACGGCGGACAACAGCGTCGTGTTCCGTGCCGCCAACGGTGGCGGCGTGCCGGCCCTGACCCACACCGCATCCACCCCGCTTGTCGCGGATAGCGTACATGTCCACGGGATCGTGTTTGAAAACGTCGGCACGACGACCAATGCTGCGATCCGAAAGACGGGCCTCG
>Ga0307379_10000482_pt1 | contig 67030 bp, 44 predicted proteins | sample UN2MG_FD_202237 | JGI IMG/M metagenome (GOLD analysis project Ga0307379, IMG submission 202237) | Soil microbial communities from Risofladan, Vaasa, Finland - UN-2 | ecosystem: Environmental > Terrestrial > Soil > Coastal area > Acid sulfate soil | place: Finland: Risofladan, Vaasa | collected... | reverse complement strand
GGTTTTGGCCCAGTCAGGTCGGGCCGTCTGCTCGGGCCTTGGCTGCTGAAGTCGGAGATGACGCCGACCTTTGCATCTGAGTCATATTGTCGCTGCCCGAACACGTCGTACCACTCGTTTCTCGTGACGTATGAGCCGACCGAGATCACCTGCTTGGCGTAGGCCGGATACGTGATAGACGACCTGCTGTCTCCCCCCACAACCCCGGTCTGCTCGTCAAGGAACAGCACGTAGCTCTCCTCGCCGGCCCAGGCGTCGAAGTAGCAGTTGCCTTTCACGGTGATGGTCCATTCGTAGAACAGAGATGACCAGAAATCTGGGCGAATCGTTATGATGACGTGCCGTGAACCGTTATTGGGATTCGAGGTCTCTGTCGCATCGATGTCGTAGGTGGCTATCTCGGACCCGGCATCCATGAGGGCACTGCCCCAAACCGAGTCGCCCGGCGCAACAAACTGCCCGTGCTCGATCGTTCCCCCATACCAGCTATCAATGGCGCCGAGAGCAACCTCAATATCGCCCGGCGGTTCATACCATAGCTCGATCGAGCCTTCATCACTGTAATAGGAGGCGAGGTAGGCCGCAAACTTCTGTTCCTCATCGTTTGCCTCAAACCCGACGTGCTCGAAGTACTTGTTGCCGTAGCCATCATCGTAATAGGCGGAGTTGCCGGCGGAGTTGACGATTATTCGGCCTGGCCCGGTCAGCGCGTCTATCGCTTGGCAGGCAACCGAGGTCCCGTCGTGGCTGCCGGTGTTGAAGCCGAGGGAGAGGTTCACGACGGCCGGCATGCCGAGGCTCTCCGCTTTCTGGAAGATGTAATTGACGCCATCGAGCATCTTGTCGGTCCCGAAGTCGTAGCCGAAAGAGACCTTTGTGAAAACGATGCTTGCCAGGGGCGCTACCCCACAGACGCCCGCGCCGCATCTGCCGTTTCCGGCCGCAATGCTCATCACGTGCGTGCCGTGGCCATCCTGGTCGAGGCCCGTATCCCAAATCGACGGATTCCCCTCAAGTTCGGCGTTGATCTCCGACTGCGTAAACTCCGTCCCATAGCTGAAACCTGCGGGCGGAGCCCCGGCCTCGGTCTGGTCCCAGAGCGAGACCAGTCGCGTTGTGCCGTCATCGTTGCGGAAGTCCCCGTGCGTCCAATCGATGCCACTATCGACATCTCCGACGACGACGCCTGTCCCGTTGTATCTCTGGGACAGACGGATGCCCCAGTTGGCCAGATCACCTTTCGAGGCGGGGATGCTTTTTTTGAGCGACGGTTTCAACACGCGCGCAGCCTCGGCATAGGACAGCGAATCGACTGCCGCAAGCGAATCAAGAGCAGAGACGGGCACCCTGGCGGTCACAAACCGACCAAATCGGCTTCCGACCGTCCCTCCCAGCGAGATAACCGCCGCGGCGAGGTCCGATGCGCCAGCGTCATCAGTGGCCTTAAGAACAAGCCCAATGCGAGGCTCGGCAGCGGTAACAGAGTGTGCTATTCCCCGGGCTCTTAGAATGCTCTCGACCTGAATGGGCTCGGGCTGAGGCCTTTGAAGGAGCGGGTGCAGCAGCACGTCTAGCTTCTGGCTCGGACTGGCAAGGGCAGTCGCTAAAGCGAGGACCAGCAAGAGGCCGAGCAAGATCAGAGTCAGTGCTTTGCTTCTCATCTTACAATCTCCCTGTTATTGAAGGTCCAAACACAGAACTATTGTCAGAATCAGTATTCTGTTATTGAAGGTCCAAAACTGTTGTCAGAATCAGTATTTCGCCTTACTACACCAGTTTAAACTTTATGTTCAACGATATAGACCGTCAATGCACGCGAAAAAACTAACACAACTCGCGGGATTTTCACATCTGCTTTTAGTTTGCGCTCTCTTAACTGAATAATGAGCTGGCCCGAAGAGCGATGTCAACTGGTCTGCAACGAAGAGGAGTTTTCGTAATCGTGCCCGTGCCTGCTGAACTGACGGCGTTCTTCCGGCATCCCCGCAAGGGGATGAACGTGAGTAGCCGCAGGTGAAACCTACGGATCAGGGTCAGAGGAGGAAACATCATCAGCCCTAAAAGGGCTGAACATAGCCCTGTGGACGGGCTGTTCGACCCATTCGGGGTCGCGAGGATACCGACGTGAACGGATTCCGTAGGTTCCACCTACGGCTACTATTGTGGCCCCCCTTCGGGGAACCCAAACACACCATCACGTCAATCCTGATTCCACTGCTACTCTGCGCTCGTGCTACTCTGCGCTTCGCAGAGTAGCAAAGGCTACGAAGCACGAGTTCCTTCTTGGCCAAAACCAAGAACCACAGCCAACAAATCAGCTACCATCTTGGGGAAACTCCTGATATTCGCTACGTCTGCGACATCGGAATTGTATCCGGGCTGGACTGCAATGACTGGGCAGAGACAGGCTTGCCCCTCAGAAATGAGGAGAGATTGACGACACAACGCATAACTCAAAAGGCTCCAGCCCTAAGGTATGCAGCGGTGTTTGGTCCCCAAAAAACAAGAGGGAGCCTAAACGCTCCCTTATCCTCTACTATTGAAAACTCTGCGCAAGATAAGTCGGGAAAGGCTCAGCGCCCCTGCTGCTAATCCAACCTTAGGTTGGGTTCCACATCAGCAGGCACCGAGACCAACGCTTTCCCGCACGACACCTATGGAGAAATGCGGTGGGCGAAAAGGCCCATTTCGTCCAGTAAGGAGAAGACCCTTTCCAAATCTAACGCTTACTTTTCGCCCTCGATGATACTAAAGCCTGATCCCTTCACTTCCCGAAACCACAACATTCGTCTCGTAGCAAAGTATAGCAGGTGCCGTGCCAGTTTACAGATTAGATTTGCGATGCAGCTCCCTTTCGCCGCTCTGGACGCTAGTTACAGCGGCTTCTTACGTTGGAGCGAATCCTCGTTGGCAAAGGATAGGGGTTACGAAAGACCAAGATGGCTTGTTTTTGTATAGAATCTGTAACAATAAATGACACGCAATTCGTCCGCCGGTGGCAACTTGGCTTAATAGGCAGGATGCCGCCAGTGTAACACAGTGTGACAGGAGCCATTCACGAGGCCAAATGGCTTGTGACACATACCAATCGCGGGCCCGAGCCCGGCCGACGCCGCACAGGCACAAACCCGTTGACAACGCCCATCGTCAGCACGCCAAATGTCTCACAACCGGGGCTTGACCTGCGGCAAGCTCTTGTTCACACTTCCCCGCAGAATTGGGGTATTTATATGTATTATGTGGCACAGGAATATGTCACCTGTTACAACACGTGCAGCGGACGTTGCGCCGATCGATGTCGTCATAGTTAGCTTCAACTGCTCGAAGCACCTTGCCAAGTGTCTTGATGGGCTTCGGGAGTGCAGCCACTCGTTCAATTTGAGGACAGTCGTGGTTGATAATGCGTCCTCGGACGGAACGGTTGAGTGGCTTAGATCGGCCTTTCAAGACGTGAGGGTCATTGAGAACAGTCAGAATGTTGGCTTCGCGGCCGGATGCAACGTGGGGATGCTATCCGGGCGTGCGGAGTTTGTTCTGCTCCTGAACCCGGACTGCGTGATTGATGTCGAGTCGCTGCGCAATCTCGTGGAATGCCTCACTGAGCACCCAATGGCTGCTTGTGTTGCTCCCAGGCTCCGAAGCGGGACGAAGATACTTCCACCAGTGTATCGTTCTGTGGTTACGCTCCGAGAGTTTCTGGCAAAGATGCTTCTCTTGGACCGGGTTGCGAGGCGAATCAGGCCCCAGGAACGGTTAGGTGAAAAGATGTGCTCCGCCGCTGTTTCTGCGTCATCCGGAGCACAAGAGGTGGATTACTTCGTCGGCGCTTGTGTTCTGTGCAGAAGGTCTCATCTTCAATCTGTTGGCATGTTTGACCCCGGTTTCTTTCTGTATTTCGAGGACCAGGACCTCTCGTTAAGGCTCCGCGAGCGGGGGTTTGACGTCATGTTTTGCCCGGACGTTCTAGTCGAGCACACTCAGGGCGTTTCGGCGGGCCAGAACGTCGAGAGGACGACATTTGAATCATATCGCAGTCTATGCTATTTTTTTAATCGACATAGAAGTGGGAGCTCGCGCATCGCATTGCGGCTTGTAATAGCAATTGGCGTGTCCATCAGGCTGATGGTTTTCGGCCTTGCGATAGCTATTGGTAAGGCCGAGGCGAGGCGCAGATTCGAGGCTTACTGGCGGGTTATCAGAGAGATTGTATTGTAGAGGATAGGGAGATTATCACGGTGGAAATCGCAGAGCAAAAGGAAGAGATTGTTTCGGCCTTGTCAAATGCTACTGACAAGCTACAGCGGCTTCAGGACCATTTGATGAGCTCCGCATTCAGGTTGACCGGCGCCTCGGCAAAAGAGGAGATGCTTGCGGACATTTCCGAGGCGATTTCTCTTTTTAGGCCGGGCGTTGAAAAGCTAGCGGAAATCGTTGACGCGATCGAAAGCTAAGGCCGGAGTGAGGCGCTGACGTGGCCTGGGGCCGGGCATCAGCGCGAGTGGCTACACGAGCCTGCGTTGACAGCCTTCTAGGGCGAGTCAGTTCTTAACTTTGGTTTCTGGGAAGTAGTTTACGGCGAGTGGGCTCAAAGAATATGAGGAGAGTTTATGGTTAGTTCAAAGTTTGCATTCATTATGTCTCTCACTGCGATTATCGTTTGCTCAGCCGTCGTGGCGAGCGCTGAGCAAGCACCGCGGATTACGAACCTGACAGAGAGCGGACAGATGGTCTTCCGTGTTCGCGACAACCTGTCTGGCGTTGATGCCTCGTCAATCCGCGTCATTGTGGATGGGCAAGAGGCGCGGCCCGCGCTCACCAAAATACCGCTGGGATATCGGGTTTCATACACGCCGAGCGGCTCGTTGAGCGGTGAGTACAGCGTCGTCCTGTTCGCACGTGACATGGCCAAGAACGCGATGCGCAAGACGTATCGGTTTGGTGGCGCGTGCCGTGTAGTAGCCGAGGATGAGCCCAAGCCGCTACGAGAAATCGCCCTGGCGGAGCGCCCACTGCTCCATCGAGTCACCGATGCCGGAATGAACGCAATGCCATTTCTTGGCGCCTCACAAGCAAGGATGCGACTAAGCCCCGAGTGCAGCGGAACCGGCGGGCTGCGGTCTGTCTCGGCTCCGCAGCGCGTTTCGGCCGCGTTTCGGCCCGCGCCACTATTCGGTGTGGAAATATCAAGAGAACTGCGGGCAGCTGAGGCTGGGCAGATTTGCGACGTGATATTCACCGTGTCGGGAACGGGTGCTGCAACAGCAGGATACGAACTCTTCGTCGCCCTAATCGACCCGTCGGGAGAGGTCGTGTTCTACGAGCCGACGCCGGGCTGCCGCGGGACCCCGCTTGAACAGCTCGAGAGAACGGGCGAATCAGGGCTCAGAATGCGGCTGTCGTTTGTGCGAGACGAATTCTCGGGCAGCGGTTACACTTGGTGTGCGGCCGTCGCAAAGGCCCAAACCCCTGAGCAATTGGCAAGCAATGTGGCCGCCAGTGCCTTCGATGCCATACCGGACGGTTGCGACGTCCGGGCGTCGGGCGGTCTGGCCTCGTTCCCCTAACAATCGCAAGTGCTGTTCATCGCTCGCACGAGCTACGGCGCGGTCCGGTCCGCGATTGAGGCGGGGCTTCAGGCGTGTAAGTTCGATCCGGGCTCCAAGCGAATACTGATCAAGCCTAACATCGTCAACGTCCACGCGCCCGAGGTCGGTGCGACCGTTCATCCGGCTGTCCTCGAGGCCTTGCTGGGGCATTTCGGAGGGAAGCGCTGCGTCATAGCCGAAAGCTGCGTGCTCGGCGTTGACACCGACGAGACTTTCAGCAGGACAGGTCTTCTCAAGCTCGCCGCACGACACGGAGCCGAGCTTGTCAACCTACAGAAAGTGAAGCGCGTCCCGAGGCGATGGGAGTTCGGTGAGCTTCTGCTGCCGGAACTCCTCGACGAGTGCGCCTACATCAACGTGGCCAAGATGAAGACGCACATCCTGACTGGCGCGACGCTCTGCCTCAAGAATCAGAAGGGCATTCTGACGAACGAGGACAAGATGCGGTTCCACAGACTAGGCCTTGACAGGGCTGTTCCCGCACTTTACGAAGTCCTTAGGCCAGACTTTGCCATTATCGACGCCATCTGGGCGCTCGAGGGCGAGGGACCCGGGAAGTTCGGTGAGCGGAAGGACCTCAACCTGATGCTTTTCGGCAACGACGCTCTCGAGCTGGACAACCTCGCACTGAAGATAATGGGGTTTCAACTGGGCGAGGTTGGCCATGTCCCACCTGTCGAGCTGGGCGAGATTCAGGGAGCGAGGCTCGAGGACGTGCGGACGAGGTTCAAGCGCTCCAAGGGCTACTACAGGCAAATCAACCTGTTCTACTTCCCGTTCGGGGCCTGCTCTGGCTGCAGCAACGCCATCTCGGATGCGATTAAGGGCCTGATCAAACGGCCCTGGAGGCACCCGCTAAAGGTCCTAAGTTTCATACTCAAAGGAATCCTCGGCAAACGCGTGTTCATCGCAGGTCCCGACGCGGACTATCCTCACGTGTGCGGCCAGACAGTCTGCATCGGCAAGTGCTCAGCCAAGTTCGCAGCCCAAGAGAACCTGCCTCACGTCCCAGGCTGCCCGCCAAAGCCTGAAGACATCCTCCACGTCTTGTAGCCAGGCCGCAGGGGCTGGAGAGCCCCGGGCGCGCTCGCCCTTGTCTCCATGCAGCTAATTGCTGGGTCTGCCTACTCTGCCTTTGCTTGCCAACGCTGTTTGACCTTCTGGAAGTATTCGATCCGGGCTTCGATCTTGCCGATCTCCTTTGGGTAGAACTCAAGCATGATGTCGCAGAGCTCGAGCATCCATGCCTTGCGTGAATAGCGAGGTCTGACGCTGATGTAGTTTGAATTCGTGATCTGGATCTGTCCCCATCCCAAGGCTCCGACCGTGAGGCAGTCCCAGTCGAGGAATTCGATGGGTGCGAACGTTACCTCTGAGACCACGGCATGGGTCCCTTCGAGTCGGTAGTTCACAAGGATGAGTGCGAAGTAGTTGGCGTCATCCTCGTAGAAACGTGCAAGTCGCTCGACCGACGTAAGGTTGGGCATGTTGAACTTCGTGTCTTCGCGATGTGTCTTGACGTCAACGACATAGTAGAGGCCGTCACTGTCCTTGAACGCGAGGTCGGCCATGGCCCGGCGTGCGAAGTTGGCGGAGTATTCCGCACAATCCTCACCAAGAATGCTCTGGAAGTGGTCTCCAAGAATCCCCTCGATGGCGTCGCCGACCGCACGGGTACTGCGCGCAGTGCTGGGCGAAAGGAAATTTTCGTGGGCGTTGAGGAATTCCTTGGTCCGCTTGGCGATCTCCTCAAACCGGTTCGTCGAGAATATGCGGCTCTTCATGTTTCGCCTTCACCTCCCGATTCTGATGTCATCGAAAAAGGTGCGCTGCACCCGATTGGGGGCGCGCCTCGAGTCACGCCCGTTGTTCTGGTCGGTCAGGGTGTTTCGTTCCCAAAAAATACCGTCTGAGTATCCCTGAATGCTTGGTTCCCGTTCGGCGAGTTCGAGCCGCCTTTCTGCCAAGCAGCAGAACTCCGCATCAATCTCGATGCCAACGTAGTGGCGTCGGAGTTTCTTGGCAACCACTGACGTCGTTCCAGAGCCCAGGAAGGGGTCGAAGACGACATCGCCGACATTGGAACTGGCGAGGATGACCTTCGCGAGGAGCTTCTCAGGCTTCTGCGTGGGGTGGTCTGTGTTCTCCGGCATCGACCAGAAGGGAACAGTCATGTCCGTCCAGATATTCGAGGGATGCGTGATGCGGAAGTTGCCTTGATCGGTCTTCTCCCAGTCTTTGGGCCTCCCGCGGGGATCGGTGTACGGAGCAATGACACGCCGCTTCAGCTTCACATCGTCAACGTTGAAAACGTAGTCATCGGAAACGGTGGCGAACCAGATATCCTCCGTGTTGTTCTTCCAGTTAGTCTTGGCTCCCCGGCCTTTCTCGCGCTCCCACGAAATCCGATTCCTGACGTTGAAACTCCCGAGAAGAACTCGATGAATGGCCGCCGATGAGCGCCAGTCCCCGCAGACGTAAATAGACCCAGTGGGTTTCAAAAGGCGTCGCATCTCCGGCAACCACGAGCCAAGCCACGCCTCGTATTGGTCGAGGTCGGTCTGCTTAAACGTCCTGCCGTTGAACGACTTCGTCAGGTTGTAGGGCGGGTCGGCCACGATGAGATCAAAGACGCCGCACGGCAGACGAGGCAACACCTCAAAAGCGTCTTGGCAGATGGTCGAATCTAAGACCTCCGCCAATGAGACAGCGGAGTCAACATGTCGCAGTGCCTGCGAGCAGCGTCGCCGGTCTGCATCCGACAGGACAAGTGTTCTATTCTGTGGCGCTCGCAGTTTAACAGTCATGAGGATCTTGTATCGTTTTTGCCGGTCTTTCTCAAGACCCGATTATGGGGCCACCAGGACGTTCGCGTCTGACCGACGCATCATTATGTGTGTACGCGGTTTCTCGTGTTTGCCCAAGCAGGCGAGGCGCCCTTCGGCTGTGGGATCGGTCTCGCCAGCAGGCCGGCGGTTCGACAGTCTTCACGCCATCACAGCCTCGACCTCAGCCGGAATCTTGTTGAGGATCACTTCCTTCAGGTCAATCTTGTGGCTTGCATTGTCGATATCGATCCCGACCAGATTGCCCTCGGCATCGTAGTCCAAGACGATGCCCTCCGAAATCTCCTTGCTCTCCACACTCGGCTTGGACGAAAGGTCAATATACAGAGAATCGGTCTCCCGGTAGTAGTTCAGCTTCATCTCTTGAATCTCCTGCGCGGTCGTTTCCGCAGCACCTCGTTGAGGAAATAGTCTGTAAAACCGTACTCACTCATGGGTCGCATGATACGGCAGGCCCGCAGAGAAAGGAATCATTTGTTTTCTGGTCGAAGGGCACGTCCTACCGGGCCGGCGTGGCGAACCCTATGCCTTGCACAAACAAAGGGGGCAGAACGGTTGCCTGATTTTCTTGTCAGGCGGTGCTTTTTGCCATTTGTAGGAATGAAACCTCAGAGATATTCGCCTTCTCTTCTGCATGCTCTATTGTCATGCTAACAAGGTTGCCCTTCCCGTCCAAATCGATATAGAGGTTCTCCGATATCTCTCTTGTTTCCGCAATGGGTGCATCAGAAAGTTCAATCAGCGCAGTATCCGTGTCTGCAAAATACCGTATTTTCATGGCGTTTCCTCCCTGAAGTCTCTATCGAAAAAGGCGTTATGAACGGTTTCCCCATCTCTTAGGAGAATCACCCTCAGATACTTCCCAGCCTCCTCTATATAGCCCCATTTCCTTTGAACCGGGGGCTGGTCACATGGTCTGCTTCATTTGAATAGTCATGCTTTCGGAAGTTGGCGAAGCAGCTCCTTATCCATCATTGTATGGCATTTGCGCCTCTTCGACGCTTCGCTCATGCGTAGGCGAGGCGACCCTTCGGCTGGGGAATCGGCCTGCCGAGCTCTTCGGCAGTCTCGATCCACTCCTTGATGATCCGCTCGGCATTTGAGAGGGCTTCCTGGCGCGTTCTGCCGTCTGCCATGCAGCCTGCAAGCTCCGGAACCTCAGCAACAAACGCGCCGTCCGCCTCACTCCAAAAAATGATGATCTCGTATCTTGCATCCATGCTCATTCTCCCAATAGGAGGTTATACCTTAAGATCACATGCCTGACCTGCTTGACTTGGTATGGTTTTCCCTTTCCGTCTCTGGGCTGTAGATTGAGGATTTCTTCGACCCCCTCCATCGTGAAGATGTGGTGATCGCCCCTCACCCGTTCCTCAAAACCAAGTCGCTTGAGAAGCTCGCACAGCCCGTCAAAAGGGATGTTCGCGTCTGACCGACGCATCAGTATGTGCTGGTACAGCTTCTCGTGTTTGCCCATGACGACAACTTAACACAACCGCCAAACCCGAGCAAGACGCTGAAGGCGCTGCTGGCGCAACGAAGTCCTAGGGGTGGGCCTCTAGACGCTTGGCCTGGACCTGTCTGTTCGGGAGATAGGTTCAATAGGATGTCCGGAAACGTACCTCCAGGCGACGAAGCTCTTCCGAGAAAGCTTTCACATCCGGAGGTGTCAGTGTCAGAGAGAGAACCAACGATTCGGGTTCCTTCGTCTTCTGATATCGGGATATTGAACTGCTGATCTCATCCGGCAGAGTCCGTGACCAGTTTTCTAGTTGAGCAAGGAACTTCTGTGACCACCCGTAAAGGACGGTGAGAGCGCCAGCGAACTCCTCTTCCACCTCAGCCTGCTTGCACTCCAAAGACCACTCAATCAGTCGCTGGTAGACCTGCCCTAACCTTCGTGCCACGTAGACAATCTTTCCGACATCTCCTGGAGCACCCAGAGCTTCTGCGAGAGCAACGTTGACCATCTTGTCTGCGGATTTGACCAAGGAGATCATTTCCCCGGACTTGATCTGAGTCCAATCGCGGAATCCTTGGAGGTCACCCAGACGAACACCTCGGCCAAGGGTAATACCGTACTCCAAATCCCTCTTGATGGCAGACGAACGGGCGACCTCATCGGCAAAAACCTGCGCGAAGAGCAAGTATTCCCATGCAAATGGCTTTTGAACGGCGAGCATCAATGCTTTTGCCGATAGATCTTGCAGCGATTCGGATACGCCCGAACCCATCACCTTGCTGCGGATATCGAGCGCGTCTTTGAATAGGTATGCCATTTGTTTCCGAAGAGTATCAATAATGTCTTGGGCAGATTCGAAAGGGAAAGTCCAAGTTTCCTCAGGATCACGGAGCCACTCCACGAACTCGAAGAGCTTTGCTGAGTCGACTACGGAAGTGAAGTCAGCAGATTTGTTGTTCTGCCAGACCGGAAGATTCGCAAGGATTCCCTTTTGTATGAATACATATCGTGGGATGCCCTTTGCTTTCGCTTGTAGATATTCGAGATTGGTAACGGACTTACCGGTGTCAGTCTCCGATCCGTATCGGCCCCCTATAATCAAGACAAACACGTCTGCTTTGTCTTTGACAGCTGCCAGGCAGTTGCCCACGGCATCAAGGCTTGGGTCAACCGGAAACGAATTGAACTCAGATAGAACTGGCATCATGCCGAGCGACTCGATAAAGAGGCGCAAGTCATGGCGAACCTGAGCGAGGTCATAACAGGTCGAACTGACGAATACTGATGGCTGGTGTGCTATCGGCATCTCATCTCCTCTCTCTCCCGGAGGTTGCGGCCTAGTGCCGGCTGTAACCCGTCGGTTGCATCCTGTTTGTTAGGCCTTCTCTTCATTGTTATAACCATCTGGCACCAAGGATACAACATTCGTGGCCACAAAGTCAATCGCGAGCGTTCCGTTCCAACCAATTGCGGATTGTGCCGCTTGTGAATCATTCATGCGAGCGGGCGGTTTTTATGCAACTTGTGACCATCGACAGGGCCTCATTCCCTCGTGCCTTCAGGCAACAGCTCTGATCCCTCCTCAAACACAGCCTCTACGTAGAGCACGCATACATAGGGCTCGCTCTCTCTGTGACTCTGTGTCTCGGTGGTTATTCCTCAGGCCGGAGAACTTAACCCGTCTCAGATTGGTTTATGAATTATCCGGATTAGAACGTTGCTGCACTTGGCTTGACGTTGCGGGTTTGTAGCAATAGCCTTCGGCTTTCTTTGGAGGAGTTATGCGACCAGTAGGAATTGTTCGACCCAGGGACCTGACCGAGGGCAGCGTCCTTCACAACGTCATATCAATGGGCGTTCCCTCGATGATCGGCTTCGGCACGACTATGGTCTGTGCGCTGTTCGACATCTATTTCTTGGGGCTTATCGGCAGCTCAGCCGTGGCGGGGATGACGCTCTTTGGGGCGTTCGCAGGTGTTCTCTCCACGACCAACTCCCTCGTCGGCTCAGGTTCAGTATCCGTCATCTCGAGGCGCTTCGGGGAGAAGGACTACGAGGGAACGGAGAATGCGATCAAGCAGACGCTCTTGCTCAAGTTCGGGTTCGCCATTCTTGCGGGCGGAGCGGGTCTTTGGCTTCTTCGCTCGGTTCTTTTGTGGATGAACGCCGAGCCACTAGTGGCCGCGCTCGGTTCTGAATACGGCTTCTGGATATTCATCGGTCTGCCGTTCAACTTCGTCTCGTGGAGCATGTTCACGGCGTTCAGGGGGATGGGCGATGCACGGCGCGCGATGCATCTGATGTTTCTCACAACCGGGCTGAACATAATCCTTGCACCGCTCATGATGTTCGACAGTTCGCCCTTATCGCTGCACATCGGCGGATGGGAGATACTCCGCAAGGGCGCCGGGATTGGCCTCGGGCTTGGCGTCAGTGGTTCAGCCATCGCGAAGGGAATATCGCTTCTCGTATGCTGCATCGCCGGCTTTCTCATGCTGCACTCACCAAAAACGAGCGTGAAGTTTAGACTCTTAAAGGGCTGGATGCCTGACCTGGACGTCATGGCGAGGATTCTCAAGGTCGGCGCGCCTCCCTGGCTCGAGGGGATCGCGAGGTCCGTTGCCGGGTTCGCAACCGCGTACTTCGTCGCACTGTTCGGCACGACCGTCGTTGCAGCATACGGTTTCGCGGGCCAGATACTTGGTTTCACAACTATCTTCGCAGTCGGAATGGGACTTGGCTCGTCGGCGATCGTCGGCCATTGCCTGGGCGCATGTCGCAAGCAAATGGCACTTAAGACCGTGAAGACCGCAACTGTGGTGGCGTTCTTGATGTGTGCGCCCATAGGTGCGGGCATCTTCATCTTTGCGCCTCAGCTGATGGGCGCGTTCACGGCCGATGCAGCGGTCGCAAGGGTGGCTGTCATCGCCCTCAAGATCATGGTCTTCTCCGCCTTGCTCCAATCGGTCAGGCTCGTTCTCGTCAGCGCCTTCAATGGCTCCGGGGACACGCTGCCGCCGACCGTAATAGGGCTCTTGGCCGAGGCACTGCGGCTCAGCCTAATGGCGGTCGCCATCTACGCCTTCTCCGCGACCGAGGCGGTGATATGGTGGGCTTTCATAATTGGGAGCGTCTTCGATACACTGCTGATCGCCTCGTGGTACAGAAAAGGAAGGTGGCTTGAGCGTTCGGTCTAGGCCGAGCGCTCCCACAACGGGCCGATACAGGCCGACATGCGCCAAAGGAGCTTTGTGTCCAGCGACATGACAAAACGAGCAGTTGCCCGAACACAATCGCCCAGCCCAGAGCGCAAGCGGCTTGATAGCACGCAGATAGCGGCCGACTTCGGGCCAAAAGGGCCGATCGCAAAGCGCGCAGTTCAAGACCTCTGCGACGCACTGGCCGAAGGCAGCGACGAAGAGGAGCTATTTGCGGCATGGAACGCCAGCCAGGCCCTCCCGTCCGGGGCCAAGAATCTGCTTGCTGATCCCGATTCCACACCGTTTGGCCGGGCTTTTCGCCACATCAATGCAGCGCCTCGGCAGCTGCTTTTCGCTGTCCAGACCTATTACGCCCTCGTGGTCAAGGCAGTCGCCGCCTACGCAGTCTCGCACCGTCTCGAAAGCGCGATTCAGTCCAACTACGAGCCACTTTCGCCCTCAATTGACCAGCTCCTGTCAATCGAGAACGGACACGCATTCCGAAAGGTCGGCATAGGCAACTTCCCCGCGGACGACTGTTTTGGATGGTACTCGAGCGCATTTCCGGACCGCGCGAACCTCCTATTCCGAGAGATGACCAAGCGGCTGTCGAGCTACGAGCTGGGACCGCGTCCGGACGGCAGCGCTGACGCCCACGAGCTCTTCGGGGAACTCTACGCCTCGCTCATCCCACGTGTGCTCCGACACTCACTCGGCGAGTACTACACGCCGGAGTGGCTAGTGGATTTCGTTCTGGACAGCGTTGGATACGACGGCGACCCGTCTATGAAGCTGATCGACCCGTCGTGCGGCTCCGGCGCCTTTCTGACGCGCGCCCTCGGCCGGACTCTGAGCGCAGCACCGACTGGACCCCGTGAAGCCTCGTCGAGAAAGCGTCATTTGCCCAGCATCGTCGGTGTTGATGTCAACCCACTGGCGACCCTCGCCGCAAAAGCCAACTACATCATCACGATTCGCTCAATGCTGCCGTTTGATCGCTGCCTCGATATCCCAGTTCATACGTTCGACTTAATCACAGAACAGGACGAAGAACGGAAGTCTGGAGGCCTATCGTCCAGAACCGCTACTGAACTGAACGAAGGTCGCTTTGACCTGGTCGTAGGCAATCCCCCCTGGGTGCTCTGGGACAACCTTTCAAAAGAGTATCGCGAGGCCACGAAACCGCTCTGGAGCGATTACGGTCTCTTCTCGCTTGCGGGCAACAAGGGCCAAATGGGCGGCGCCAAGAAGGACCTCTCCATGCTATTCGTCTATCGCTCCGTTGACCGCCTCCTGAAGAATGGCGGCAAGCTCGGCTTTCTGATCACCCAGAGCGCCTTCAAGACACGAGGCGCTGGCGAGGGCTTCCGACGTTTCTTCTTCCGCGGGCGCCCGGGGACAGTGTTCATAAACGTGAAGGCTGTGCACGACCTGACAGCCCTCTCGCCATTTCCCGACGCCGCGAACCGCACAGCGCTTTTAATATGCGAACGCTCAGACAGCCCGACCCGCTATCCCGTGCCCTACACCGTCTGGAGCAAAAGGCGGGGTGGCCAGACGACACTACCCGCCGACCGCGCCTCGCCCATCGACCTCGCCGAGCGGTCGGAGCTCGTAGCCTCACCGGTTGATAAGGAGAGGCTGGGGTCCTCTTGGCTGACTGTGCCTTATGGTCTTATGGAGCCGATCCGCAAGATGATCGGCCCGTCGCCCTACAAGGCCTGGGAGGGCGTGAACTGCGCGGGCCTTTCCGGCTGCTTCATCGTCAGGATTGTTGAGTCGCTTCCGAACGGCGATCTCGTCATCGAGAACATCCACGACATTGGGAAGATCATGGTCAAAAAGGTCAGGGCTGTTATCGAGCCGGACCTCGTCTATGCACATCTTCTGGGCCGCGACCTGAGGAAATGGGACGCCCGCCCGTCTGTGCACGTGATCCTTGCCCAGGACCCCAAGACGCGAAGAGGCATCGCCGAGGAGACCATGAAGGCCAAATACCCCCAAACGCTGATGTACCTCAGCCGGTTTGAGCGGCAGCTCAGGCAACGGGCTGCGTTCAAGAAATACTTCACCCCAAAGCGCCACCCTTTCTGGTCGATGTTCAACGTCGGGACCTACACGCTTGAAAGATGGCGGGTCGGCTGGCGGATAATGGGCTCCAAGATGGAGGCTGCTGTCCTGCCGTTCGAGGGCGAAAAACCCGTCCTGCCCCACAACACACATGCGTTCGTCGCCTGCAGGAGTGAGGACGAGGCGCACTACCTCTGCGCGATGCTCAACTCCTCGCTCGTCAACTTCCTGGTGCGCAGCTACTCAGTCGCCGGCGGCAAGAGCTTCGCCCCGCCGCACATCATGGAATACGTCAAAATCCCCGAATACGATGCGAGCAAGAGTCTCCACGCCGACCTCGCGCAGCTCTCAAGGACATGCCATCACGCCGCAGACCAGGGGCAGCTCGAGCTCTTGTCCGCAGCCCAGCCCGCGCTCGACCGCCTCGCCGGCAAATGCTTTGGTATTAGTGCTTCCAGTTGTCAAAGGCTGCACGGATGAGCTTCTGAGGCGCGCGGTGGGCTCTGCAGTTCAAGATGGACCATGGGCGCCATGCTTTGTGGCGATCCGCTGGCCGTCTTTGCTGAAAAGGCGGAAGCGGGCGAGGCGCCATTTGTGGAGGATGAAGCGGATGCAGGTCCAGAGGACGCCGAGGCCGTATTTCACGCTTCGCTTGAAGCTGATCGACGATGCCTCGGCGAAATACTTCGTGGGGCAGGAGACCTCGCCAATCCTGAGGCCGAAGAATATGGCCTGCGCAAGTATCTCGTTGTCAAACACAAAATCGTCAGAGTTCTCAAGCAGAGGCAGCCTGAGAAGCGACTCGCGCGAGAATGCCCTGAAGCCGGTGTGGTATTCGGAGAGCTTATGGTTCAAGAAAACATTCTGGACAAAGGTGAGAAGCCTGTTCGAGAAATACTTATACAGAGGCATGCCACCGGCAAGTGCGCCGACTCCCAGTATCCTCGAGCCAAGCGCAACGTCGAACTCCCCGCTGGCTATCATCGCTGCCAGTGCAGTGATCAGCTTGGGCGTGTACTGGTAGTCAGGATGCATCATGACGACAACGTCCGCTCCGGCCTCAACAGCTTCGGTGTAACACGTCTTCTGGTTGCCTCCGTATCCCAAGTTGTGATCGTGGACGAACACTAAAAGACCGAGCTTCTTGGCGATTCTCGCGGTCGCATCGGAGCTGGCATCATCGACCAGTATTATCTGATCGACAACATCTTTGGGAACGTCATTGTAGGTGTCTAGAAGCGTCTTTTCGGCATTGAAGGCCGGCATTACGACTACTATCTTCTTGCCGTTCAACATATCCTACACCACTTCACGAGATCGATGCGCCCTTAATGGCGTTCACAAATGGATATACATCCCACAAATCGGCTTTCTCATCTCGCGCTGCCCACGGCCACGCTATTGTCTCAGCATACCACAACAACTGAGCTCATTGAGTCATTCTGATTTCGCGAGGTGTCGGGACTCAGGCAGAGGAGTTTTCGTAATCGTATTCGGGCCTGCTCAACTGACGGCGTTCTTGCCGCATCCCCGCAAGGGGATGAACGTGAATAGCCGTAGGCGCCGGCCGCAGGCCCAGCCTACGGACAGGCGGCCCCAAGCACCCTGAAAAGCGACCCCAAAGGGGTCGAACGATAGCTTTGGCCGCTGCATTTGTTCGACCCCTTTGGGGTCGCGAGGATACCGACGTGAACGGATCCCGTGGGTTTACACCCACGGCTACTATTGTCGCCCCCCTTCGGGGGACTGAAACGCAGCGTGACGGCAACCCTAATTCCACTTCTGTTCTTGACCAAAACCAAGACCCGGAGCCAACAACCCAACACTATCCTCCCCAAGATTACGAAAACTCCTCGACTCAGGCAACCTTGACCAATAGCGAGTTAAATGCCAATGATCCAATGGTCATTGAAGGCTTCTGCCCGCAATGATTCTGTTGGAAGTTCCTGTGCTCAGGTTCGTGGTGTTCAGAGGGGGTGATGGCGAGTGTTGAAGTTCGTTCATGCGGCTGATATTCATCTCGACAGCCCTTTTGTGGGTCTTGCTGAGGCGGCGCCCGATGTGCAGAAGCTCCTCTGCGAGGCCACGTTCAAGGCCTTCGACAACGTCATCGGTCTGTGCCTCGAAGAACACGTTGATTTTCTGCTTCTGGCGGGCGACATCTACGACGCCAAGGACCGCAGCCTGCGGGCACAATTGCGGTTTAGCGACGGTCTTAAGCGGCTGGACGAGGCGGGCATCCGAACGTTCGTTGTGCACGGCAATCACGACCCGCTTGATGGGTGGAAGGCGAATCTCAAATGGCCTGACCGTGTCCACGTCTTTGGCGCAGAGCGCGTTGAGTCGGTGGTCTATGAGCGGGATGGCGAAGCACAGGCGATAATCCACGGCGTGAGCTTTGGCAAGGCCGAGGTCAGGGACAACCTGGCCGCAAGATTCAGCAGGCAGGATTCTCCTCTGTTTCAGGTCGGTCTTCTGCACTGCAACGTTGGCGCCGCCAGTGGCCACGAGAACTACTCGCCCTGCACACGGCAGGACCTCGAGCTTTCGGGTCTCGATTACTGGGCGCTGGGTCATGTCCACAATCGTCAGATACTCAATGAGCGTGGGCCTTATGTGGCGTATTCCGGCAACACTCAGGGCAGGCACATCAACGAAAGTGGCCCGAGGGGATGCTTTCTCGTGTCGGTTGATGATTCCGGCGGTGTTGAGGCGCGGTTCGTTCCAACCGACGTCGTCCGATGGCAAAGCGCAGATTTCTCGATCGAGGGCATAGCGGACATCGATGGCCTTATTGATGAGATTTCGCGATGCCTTTCGGACCTTCACAACGCGTCCGATGGCCGGCCGACAATCTGTCGGCTGACTATTACCGGCAGGGGGCCAATGCACTCCGAACTGTGCAATTCGTCTCGCCAGGATGAGTATCTGGAGGAGATTCGGCGCATCGGAGCGTCGCTTGCGCCCGCTGTCTTTATTGCGGACGTTAGGTTGAGCACCGGGCCGGACCTGGACATCGACGTTCGCATGAAGTCGCAGGACATCGTTGGGGATTGCCTGCGCCTCGTGCGTGAGCATCAGACTGATGGCGAGCGGCTGAGGGAGCTTGGAGGCTGCCTCGATGAGCTCTTCAATCATCGAGACGTCAGGAGGTATCTCGAGCGTTTTGACGACCAGGCTGTCATTGAGATGCTGCAATCTGCGCAGTCGTTGTTGCTGGATGAGCTGTTGGGAGCGCAGGAGTGAGGATCAGGGGCCTCCGGCTTGATGGTTTCGGCCTGTTCTGCGGCCAGCAGATTGACGACGTGCCGCCCGGGCTTTGTGTGTTTTTCGGTGATAACGAGGCCGGGAAAAGCACTCTGCTGGCATTCATCAGGTCCATGCTATTTGGCTTTCCGGGGGGGAAGGCGAACAGGTACGAACCTCTTAGGGGGGGCAACTACGGCGGTTCTCTGGCCTTGCTGACCGACGCTGGCGAGGAATACGTTGTCAGGCGCACAGCGTCTCGCAAGGTGGCGGGCGAGGTCTCAATCACGTGTCCGGACGGCTCGGCAGCGGGCGAGGATTTCATGCCGAATCTGCTCGGCTCTGCTACGCGGGACCTGTTCGAGAGCATCTTTGCGTTCAGCCTGATGGAGCTTCAGGAGCTCTCGAAGCTGACAAGCGAGAAGGTTAAGGGCGTCATCTACAGTGCGGGAATGGGGAGTCTGAGGAGGTCGCTGCCTGCTCTCTATGCCGAGCTGGATAATCGGATGAGCGAGATATTCAAGAAAGGCGGCAGAACTCCTGAGATAAACCAGGTTCTGAAGGACTTGGACAACGCAGGCAACCGGCTCAGGGCAATCGAGGACGCCACTGGAAGGTATGACGATCTGAAGGGCAGATTCTCCCAATCGGAGGAGGAGATTGAACGGCTGGAACAGAAAAGAAGAGACCTGTCTCTCAGGCTCAAGGCGCTAGAGCGGTGCTTAATGGCGTGGGACCCTTGGATCGCTTTAGAATCTGCAAGGTCGGAACTTGAGAAGGTTCCGGTGGTCGAGCGATTCCTCGCTGATGGTCTGGCGGAGCTCAAGAGGCTTCAGCAGGGTCTGGAAGACGCAAAGGCGCAGTTCGGGGACAGCGTCCAGAGGGCGGCGAATCAGAAGAAGAAGCTGGAGCAGATAGATGTGGATGAGCCCCTGCTGGCGCAAGCAAACGCGATACACCGTCTCCAGAAGGGCAGAGACCGTTATGATGACGCCGTGAGGGACCTGCCGGCCCGAGAACAGGAGTACAGAGATGCAAGCAAACGGCTCAGCGATAAGCTGTCAGAACTTGGGCCGGACTGGGACCGGGAGAAGCTCCTCTCGTTTGACGTATCGGTTGGCAGGCGGGAATCGATCAGAGATCGTCAGGGAAAGCTTGAAGATGCTCGCGAGAAAGAGAGCGACGCCAGAAACTCCCTCAATGCTGCGACAAGGGCAGCTGAGACAGCGTTAATAAAGGCGGATGAGCTGAGAGGCGCGTTCGAGGCAATTCCCGAACCCCCAGCTAAGGAAGAGAAACCATTACTTGACCGAAAAGAGCGCTTGAAAGAAATCGAAAGGTTGCTCGGCAAAAGGCTCAGGCATTCGGATTTGGTCGAAAACCTCAAAAAACGCGAGGCCGACCTTCAGACCCAGACTTTGCCCTGGCAAGCTGGAAGAAATGAGCCATCTCGGACATCGTTTCGATGGTTGTCGTTCTTGGCCCCGGTCGCCGGTATTGTCGTTGCCGCAAGCACGTTCAGAGAGAGTGCGGCTCTTGCCATTACGGTTTTAGTTGTCGGTCTGATTCTCGGTTACATCCTGCACCGAGCTTGGCGTCAGCAAAGGGTAACAGATGCACTCGTGGAGAGGCAGATTGAGCAGGTTGAATCCCGGATTAGGGACATCCAGCATGAGAGAGAAACCACCGTAAAGGAGCTTGAAAATATCGAGGCTAGCATTCGCCAAAATAAATCTCTTATGGGCATTGAGTATCAGCTGGATGAAAGTAACATAGAACGAGAGACCGCTCGCGCGGAGAGTGCGCTTGAGGAGTGCAGGGACTGGCGCAAGGCGAGCTCTGAGTGGGAGGCATCCCAGAGAGCGGCGGACGAGGGAAAGCGGCAGGTGGAGGCCGCGGCCAAAAAGCACGACGATGCCCTGAAGGTTCTTAACGCAACCCGGGCAGAATGGCGAGAATGGCTTGTCAATGCAGGGCTTTCGGAGAACCTATCTCATTCTGGTGCGCTCGAGGTCCTCTCCGGTATCGATACATGCAGAACCATCGATGATGAGGCCCAGAAGCTATCGAATCGGATAGAGCTCATGAGCAGCGTGGTCCACAAGTACTCGGATGATGTGGGGGAAATCGCTCGTGCTTGCCTAAGGCAGCTCCGAAGTGGCGATGATCCTGGTGTTTTTCTGGACGCATTATCCGAGGATTTGAGAAGGGCCGAGGAGAATAAGGCCATGCGCGAGAAGATCGAGGAGTCGCTTTCGGAGACCACAGAGCGCGTGGGCGACCTACATAAGCAGATCGGCGATCTTGAATCGAGCATCCGCGAGCTTCTTGAAAGCGGCGGCGCCGCAAGCGTAGAGGAGTTTCAGGAGCGTGCCAAGTGGTACGAGCGCCGTCAAAAGCTCGAGGACGAGGCGCGGCGGAATCACAACGAGCTTCAGCGTATCGCAGGTCCCGGCAAGCTTGAGGAGCTCGAGGCGCGGCTTCGAGCATCCTCAAAAGATGAGTTGGAGGTTGAGCGCGATGACCTCAAAGAGGAGCTGGAGCAGGTTGACAAGTTAAGGGAGGAAATGCTCGACCGGCGGGGCTCGCTCAGGAAGGAGCTTGCACAGCTCGAGGCGGAGGATGAGTCGTCCGAGCTTAGGCTCAGGGAGCAGGAATTGAAGGCCAAACTGGATCAAGTCGCTCGTAGGTGGTGCGTTCTTCGTATTTCGAGAGAGATATTGCGGCAGGCTCAGGATATTTACGAGCGCGAGCGTCAGCCTGGCGTCGTTCGGGAGGCCAGTCTGCTTTTCGAGAAGATGACCCACGGCCGGTATGCAAGAATAATAAGGCCTTTAGGCGAGAAGGCGACGTTTGATGTTCTCACCCCGAGACAGGAGCGACGCGAGATAAGTCAGCTGAGCCAGGGCACCAAGGAGCAGCTGTTCCTTGCGCTGCGCTTTGGGCTTGTGCAAGAGTTTGCGCAGAAGCACGAGAGCTTGCCGCTTGTCATGGACGACGTGCTAGTGAACTTCGATTATCATAGGGCTCGCGCCACGGCGGAAGTCATCTATGAGCTAGCGAAGACGCATCAAGTTTTGCTTTTCAGCTGTCATCAGGAGACGCTCGAACTCGTTCGCAAGGTCGCGCCTGGGACGCAGGTCTTTACACTGAGCGACGGCACGGTCAAGAGAGGATGGTCCGCAGATTACGCAGATTGAGGCAAACGAGGGCGGAGAAGCCGGTAGGGGCTCGCCGAATTGCCCGCCTTCCCGTATGAAATCGCGACATTAGCAAGAGTGGACGCAAGCCCCCTACAATCTGTGTAATCGGCGGATAACCTCCTCCGCGAGCTAAGACTTGGCCAGAAACCCGGACTGCACCTTGATGAGCGCGTTTTTGACCTCAGAGCCGGTGCTCTGCAGTTCCTCGCAGAGAGCCTCAAATATGGCATGTACAATCTGGTTCCGCTCGGCCTCCAGGTCCTTGATTTTCTCACGCATGTTGAGGACGACCTCTATGCCGGCGAGGTTGACGCCCAGCTCGTTGGCCAGCCTCAGGATCATCCTCAGCTTCGTGACGTCTTCCCGCGAGTAGAGCCGAGTGTTGCCCTCGGTTCGGGTCGGCACCACGAGTCCCCGTCGCTCGTAATGCCGCAAGGTCTGGGGGTGAACGTCCATCATCTGGGCCACAATACCGATAGAGAAGAACTCTTTGCTCTCGTCATCCATTTCCAACACCTCGAATCTCAAGAGCCGCCAAGCGAGGCCCTTGGGTTTTCTGGACTCAACCTGCCGAACTCCCTCATCAGCTGCCTCATCTCCTCGCTCATCTTCTTTGGCACAACGATCTTGACCGTTACATATTGATCACCGCGAGCCCCCGATTTGCGAATCTGAACGCCCTTGCCTAAAAGGCGAAGCGTCTGCCCAGACTGCGTGCCGGGCGGGATTCGCATGTTGGCTTTGCCATCTATGGTCGGTATCTCAATTTTCGCGCCAAGCACCGCCTCGGGCACTGAGATAGGCACCTCACAGTAGATATTCGGGCCCTTCCGAGTGAAAAGGGGATGCTGCTGCACGCTGAAAGTGATGTACAGGTCTGAAACGCCGCCGGGGCCCTCATTGCCCTTTCCGGGTATGCGGATCTTGCCTCCATCATCGATCCCGGAAGGGACCGTTACCCTAATGCGCTCGGTCTTGATCGTTGCTCCCTTTCCGCCACAGTCGCGGCACGGGCTGCCAACCTTCCCGCTCCCTCCGCACCGTGGACAGACCTGCACCACGTTACCAAAGCCAGGCATCGCGCTTTGAGTTTTTCCCGTGCCCCCGCAAGTCGGGCAGGTCGAGCTTGACCCAGGACCGGTCCCCGTGCCTTTGCACGCGCTGCAAAGGACCTCTCGTCTCAGCGAGATAACTGCCTTGCGGCCCCTGACAGCGTCCATGAAACCGATCTCCATCCTGTAGTGAATATCCTGCGGCTTTCTGGGCGCAGCTTCGGCCCCCGCTCCGCGACCAAAGGAGTTTTCCTGGCTAAAAATGCTGCTAAACATGTCCCGGAAACTCCCGAAGCCGGAAGCGCCCTTTGCGCCTCGGCCGAACGCGCTGAAATCGAGATTGCTGAAGTCAAAGCCCTGAGCGCCGGCACCACCGGTCTGGCTGGCATAACCTTTCGTGAACATCTCGTGGCCGAGCTGGTCATACTGTTTCCGGAGCTTCTCGTCGGAGAGGACGCGATACGCCTCCGCGACCTCCTTGAACTTTGCCTCAGCTTTCTTATCGCCAGGATTGACGTCTGGATGATACTTCCGGGCTAGTTTCCTGTACGTGGATTTGATCTCTTTGGCTGAGGCGCCACGGCGAACGCCCAGAGTCTCATAGTAGTCTCTCATCGCTTGATTCCTACATCGAATAAAGCCGACACGAATCTGGCGGAGGCGCTAGCCCCCGCCAGCTCTCCGAAATCCGTCAGAAGTCGGTCTAGTCAACTTCCTCGTATTCCGCATCGACCACGTTGTCCTCTGTCTTGCCGCTTGGCTCCTCCTGAGATGCAGTCTGCTGGCTTGCCCCGGCGCCGGGCCCCTGGGGCTGCTGCTGTTGCTGCGTAGCCGTCTTATACATTTCCTCGGCAATCTTGTGAGATATCCGTGTTATCTCCTCCATCGAGGACCTGATCCGTTCAGTATCCTCAGACTCCAACGCCTTCTTACCTGTCTCAATCGCCTTCTCGGCCGTATTCACATCCGCTATCGGAATCTTCTCCTTGTTGTCCCTGATCGTCCTCTCGGCTTGGAAAATCAACCCATCAAGCTGGTTCCTCAGGTCAACCTTCTCTCGCGTCTTTTTGTCCTCATCTGCGTGTGACTCGGCCTGCTTCACCATCTTCTTGATCTCAGCTTCGTCAAGACCGCTGGAAGAGGTTATTGTGATCTGCTGCTGCTTGCCAGTCCCAAGGTCCTTCGCAGAGACGTTCACGATGCCGTTCGCGTCGATGTCAAACGTTACCTCGATCTGCGGCACGCCACGAGGCGCGGACGGGATGCCAACGAGCTGGAATCTGCCCAGAGTCCTGTTGTCAGCGGCCATCGGGCGCTCGCCCTGAAGCACGTGAATCTCGACCGTTGTCTGGTTGTCCTGAGCGGTTGAGAATATCTGGCTTTTCTTGGTCGGGATGGTCGTGTTCCGCTCGATCAGAACCGTGCTGACCGCGCCCAGTGTCTCAATCCCTAGCGACAGCGGGGTAACGTCCAGAAGGAGCACATCCTTGACGTCGCCGGACAGAACACCGCCCTGAATGGCCGCGCCAACCGCCACGACCTCGTCAGGATTCACACCCTTGTGCGGCTCTTTGCCGAACAGGTCCTTAACTATCTGCTGAACCTTCGGGATACGCGTCGAGCCTCCCACCAGAACCACCTCGTCCACCTGATTAGTAGAGAGTCGCGCATCCTCAAGTGCTCTCTTGCAGGGGCCGATGGTCCTCTCAAGAAGGTCGTGAACAAGGCTCTCAAACTTCGACCTCGAAAGCTTCATGCTAAGGTGCTTCGGACCACTCTGGTCAGCCGTTATGAACGGGAGGTTGATGTCCGTCTCCGCCACCGTTGAAAGCTCCATCTTGGCCTTCTCGGCAGCCTCCTTCAGACGCTGAAGCGCCGATTGGTCAGCAGAGAGGTCAATCCCCTGGTCCTTCTTGAACTCGGCCGCCAGCCAGTCGATTATTCGCTGGTCTAGGTTATCACCGCCAAGATGCGTGTCGCCGTTCGTTGCTTTTACCTCAACTACGCCCTGGCCTACCTCCAGAATGGAGATGTCGAACGTCCCCCCCCCGAAATCGTAAACGGCGATCGTCTGGTCCTCTTTCTTGTCGAGCCCGTAGGCCAGCGCCGCAGCTGTCGGCTCATTGATGATCCGCTTCACCGTCAACCCAGCGATACGTCCGGCGTCCTTCGTCGCCTGACGTTGGCTGTCGTTGAAGTAGGCCGGCACAGTGATGACCGCCTCAGTAACCTTCTCGCCGAGATAATCCTCCGCCGACTGCCTCATCTTCTGTAGAATGAGGGCCGATATCTCCGGCGGCGAGAACTTCTTCCCTTGAGCTACCACTCGAACGTCCTGATTCGGCCCCGTAACTACCTTATACGGCACCATCGTCATCTCTTCTGAAACCTCATTGAACCGCCGGCCCATGAACCGCTTGATCGAATAGACCGTGTTCGTGGGATTGGTTACCGCCTGACGCTTCGCGATCTGGCCCACAAGCCGCTCGCCCTTATCCGTGAATGCCACCACGGATGGCGTCGTTCGACCGCCCTCGGCGTTCGCGATCACGGCCGGCTCACCGCCCTCCATTACGGCGACGACGCTGTTGGTCGTCCCGAGGTCAATGCCGATTATCTTTCCCATGATGTCCTTGCCTCCTAAAGTTTATTGTGTTTCATATTGGCGTATTGTAGCCATTCATAAGCACTATAAAACCTGAGTCGCAATTTGTCAAGTTTCTTGCAACCAAAATGACAGCAAATGAGGAGTTCCCCCATTCCTCTCCCGACAGCGGGAACAGATGGGTTATGGGCGTATGCCAGCTTCCCCTGGCGTGGATACTTTCCCCGTAGGGGGAACACGTGAGTAGCCGCAGGTGAAACCTGCGGACAGGTTGTCCCAAACCTCCTGAAAACCGACCCTAAAGGGGTCGAACGATACCGTTAATCTCTGAATTTGTGCGACCCCTTTAGGGTCACCAAGACGGATTTGGGCACGCCCATGACCCCGCGTTGCACACGGGGCTACTCACGTCAGGCCCTTTCAGGGCCACATCAGCCGAGCTTGCCAATTCCACTTATTCAACGTCCAAATCGGCACAGCACAGCCCATAACACAACCTACTCAAGCCAAGTTTTGGGGAAACTCCTGGACAATAAATCACCCACCTACAACTCAGAATCACACCCAGGGGTAACTGAACGTAAGTCGCAGCCCGGGCCAGGTCCCGGGCTTCTTGAGGCTTCGGCTACTTCTCTGCTCTTCTCCGTCCAGAGAGGAGCAGGACATTCCTCATCTTCTCTACGCTGGTAGCGGCTAGCCATCTCTGCTCGAATCCCTTCTCCTGGGCGATCTGAGAGATCGCCATTAGCGCCCGCAGATGATAGTTTCTCTCGTCCCTCGTGCCAACGAGGATGAAAGCTGTATGCACGTGTTGCGTCTCCCCGCAGAACTCAATGCCCTGCCGGCAGCGAACCAACGCCATACTGAAGAGGTGATCTCCATCGACTATGATGTGTGGGATAGCGATCCCATGGCCAACGACCGTGCTCGATTCCTTCTCCCTCTCAAGGAATAACCTCTCGAGCTGAGGCGCGGCGAGCCCCAGCCGAGGCGCAAGTGCCTCGGCGACGAGCGAGAACATCTCCTCGCCGGTAACCGCCCGTTCGATGTCTATGATCTGACACTCCTTGATCAGCCGGTCGAAGCGGTCCTCGACGATCTCGTCCCTCTCCAGAACGATCTTTCTCAGTTCTCTCTCGAGTGAACCATCGACTAGCTCCTTTGACGTGAGCCTTTCGACGAGATGAACGAGCGCCGATTGTCTTGTTGCGCAGACTCTGCAATAGGCCGCATACCAGCCGGTCGCTGCCAGGCAGAACAGTGCCGTGATGATTATGGGCAGAAGCCCCATCTTGACAATCAGGAAACCATACAGCCCGATTGCGGCAATCTGTGTCCAGGGATAGAACGGCGCGCGAAACACCGGCCGATAGCCCTGTACCTTGCTCTCTCGCATCACGATGACCGCCACGTTTACGAGCGCGAAGAGGATCAGCATCATGGTCGATGCAGTCTTGACGAGATTCTCAATGGACAGAAAACCGATAACCAGCACGATGAATGCCGATGTGATGACAACGGACAGATAAGGTATTCTGCGAACGGGGCTGAGTTTTTGAAGGAATCCGGGCAGTAGGCCGTCCCGGCTCATCGCCATCGGGGACCGGGAGGCGCTTGCGATCCCGCTGTTAGCGGTCGTAACAAACGCCAGGATGGCCCCAATGGCAAGCGCCACGGTTCCCAGGCGGCCCATCGAGACGCCAGCGCCAAGCGACAGAGGCGTTAGGGACCCGGACAGCGTATCCGGTTCGACCAGCCCCACTGTCACGAACACAACTGATACGTAAAACGCGCTCACAACGAGGAAAGCCATGAACATCCCAAGCGGGATGTTTCTCCCCGGATTCTGTACTTCTTCGGCAACGCTGGCAATCTTTGTGAGCCCACCGAAAGATACAAAAACCAGCCCGACTGTGGCGAAAACCGCGCCAAATCCATTGGGCATGAAATCGGCGAACCGCTCGACATTTACATGCCCCACTCCTTTACCAACATAGATAAGCAGGATCACGAGAAGGATGAGGACAAGGGCTATCTGGGCCCTGCCCACACTTTTTATACTCCGCAGGTTCAGGATCGTGAAAATGAGACAGAAGACGATGGCTACCAGCTTGACCTGCAACGAGGTAAGGTCCGGATAGACAAGCGCTGCAAATGCACCGATTCCAAGAAGCGCAAAGGCGCTCTTCAATGCGATTGAGAGCCAGTTTGACAGGCCCGCCAGCGTCCCCGCCAGCGGTCCCAAGCTGCGCTCTATAAAGAAGTAACTACCGCCGGCTTTGGGCATTGCTGTCGCGAGCTCTGCCTTTGACAGCATTGACGGTATCACGAGGACAGACGCGAGTGCGTATGCCAGAACAACAGCCGGCCCGCAGACCCCAAAGGCGATGCCAGGCAGCACGAACAGGCCGGAGCTGATCATGCTCCCAGCCCCCATGCAGAATACACCGGGTAGGCCCAGGCCTTTTTTTAGCTTGATCGGCGAATCTCCTGTCTCACAATACGCAGTTGGGCTTCTCGGCCAGGGTCGCAATCGCAATGGCCGCGATGCCCTCGCTTGCGCCGATGAAGCCCAGGCCCTCAGTGGTCGAGGCCTTCACACTCACGCGGGAGGCGGCGAGGTCAAGGGCGCCGGCGATCGCATTGCTCATCGACGCGTAATGCGGCGCAAGTTTCGGCTCCTGTGCGACAATAACGCAGTCTATGAACGTGGGCGCAAGGCCCGCCTGAGCCAGCATCTCGCCCGCCCTCGCCAAGAGGTCAAGGCTGAATGCGCCTTCGTAGCGGGCGTCGGTGTCCGGGAACTGCTGGCCGATGTCGGGCAAGCAGGCCGCTCCGAGAAGCGCGTCGGCGATTGCATGGCAGAGGCAATCACCGTCAGAATGGCCTAGAAGGCCCTTAGAATAAGGGATTTCTACGCCGCCCAGCACGAGCTTTCGCCCAGTCACAAGCCGATGGCAGTCGAAGCCTATTCCGAAGCGAACCATTCCTTGCTCCTTGCCTCTAGCAGCGCGCTTGCAACGACAAGATCGTCCTGAAAGGTTACCTTCATATTCCAGCGGTTGCCTTGTAGGACCTTGACCCTGCCACCTATCGCCTCGACCAACTGAGCGTCGTCGGTGGCGGCCAAGCTCGTTGCTCTTGCCTGCTCATGCGCCCTAAGCAGCCACTCTTTCCTGAAAACTTGCGGAGTCTGCACCGCATATAGGTTCTCTCGCGAGATAGTGCGCTCGATGACGTTTCCGGCCGACTTCTGTTTGAGCGTGTCGGTGATCGGCGTCGCATAAACTGCACCAGCATAACCTATGAGCGCCTCGATTTGCGAGGTTACCCAGTCGCTCTCGAGCATCGGTCGGGCAGCATCGTGTATCACCACGACCTCTGCGCGTTCGTCGCACGCCCGCAGGCCACTGTAAACGGAGTCCTGCCGGCGCGGGCCGCCCCGAATCACCTTTTTAAGCTTCGTGAACCGCCCTGTGCCCTCAACCGAAGCGAGGCGCTGCTTGCCCCCCTCGAAGAGCACAAGAACGACCTCCGATACTGGATCACAGCTCTCGAGGGCTTGGAGCGAGTAAAAAACCATCGGGACGCCGCAGATTCTGACGAACGGCTTCGGGACGGCCGAACCCATTCTTATGCCTGAGCCACCTGCAACCACGACAGCTGATACAAACATCACTTGCCGCCTGCTAGACGCTCGCTCATGATTGCTTGCCATGCCTCATCTGTGTGGCAGGACAATGCGACTCCTCTTCAGGCACCTACGCCCGGTTGTTCCTCGAATGCTGCGTGCGTCCGCGCTTCGAGGAATCTGGGGCGCTGTGCTCGCCTGTCTTGGCAAAGATCATCCGGCCAGCGGTTGTTTGAAGCACGCTGGTGACTTCTGCCTCAACGACCTTACCCATGTAGCGTTTGGCTTCCTCAACGACGACCATCGTCCCATCGTCGAGATAGGCGACGCCCTGGTTGTGCTCCTTGCCATCCTTCACGATGGAGACATTCATGATCTCGCCCGGCAGAACAACGGGCTTCACCGCGTTCGCCAGCTCATTGACGTTGAGAACCACTACGTCCTGGAGCCTCGCCACCTTGTTGAGGTTGAAATCGTTGGTCACCAGCTTGGCGTTCATTCTCCTGCCTAGCTGCACGAGCTTCGCATCGACCTCCTTGATCGATGGGAAGTCCGTGTCAACAATGTCCACCTGCACGTCGGACTTCTTCTGGAGCTTATGCAGTATGTCCAGACCACGTCGGCCACGGTTGCGCCTCAGTGGATCGCCGGAATCGGCGATGTGTTGGAGCTCCTTGAGCACAAACTGTGGGACGATAAGCTTACCCTCAACGAAGCCCGTCTCGCACACATCGGCGATGCGCCCGTCGATGATCACGCTAGTGTCCAGAATCTTGTTACCCTCGTCGGCCGCCTTGCCCTGCAAGAAAGACCTGAGGCTTCCAATAGTCAGCTCCCTGAACTTAAGCGCCCCGATCCTGACTCCAAGATACAGAACGCCCATGCCGAGAAGGAACTTGAAAGGCCCAGGCAGCATGTCAGGGCCCGCAAGCTCTCCTATCAACCTATAAGACCACCCAGTGAGCAGAAGCGACAGAAACAACCCAATTGTCCCACCCAAAATCGTCCTCAATGGGTTCCTCTCTGCAAGCCGCTCAACCATCATACAAAGCTGCCAGACGATCAGGCCAATCGCGACTCCAACCGTGTAGCCCCAAAAGCGGTAGCCGGGAAAGGCTCCCGCAAGCTGTATTCCCAAGATATACCCGGCCGCAATGCAAACGGCCAGATACACTATCTTGGTTACGTACTTCATCTACAAACCTCCAATGAAAAAACACCCTCTCTGCTCAGGCCACTCACCAAGATGCCAAAGCTGCGAGACCTAGCTGGTCTCTACACTACTTTGACGCACAAAAATAGGGATCCCCAATCATGTCTTGGCTGTGGACCGGCTCAGAAGTGCAACAGATTAAAGATTAAATATACCAATGCGCAAGCGCAGCAATCACCGCTTCATCTCCTAGCCAGACCATCTGCGTCCAAATGCTATCTATTCCTCGGCTCTCAGCCCGCAGTCTGACGTCCAATACAATAATAGAACTTACTTGGGCCCGACTGGTTCCATCTCCTCCTTTCTCTTGTCTCTTTTGTGCTTCCGCCTAAGACGAGGCTTCTCTCGCTCATTACACTTCATAGGATCACGCGTCTTGAGGCTCAAATAAAGCGGTATCTTCACCTCATCCCCTATCCTCAACGCGTTTGGATCGAGATGATCGTTGAAATCCCTTATTCCCTGCCAGTTTCTCGCCTCGCCCGTAAACCACTTGGAGATCGCAAAAAGTGTCTCCCCCTTGCAGCGTATCGTATGTAGTATATAGCCCTCTTTAAGTGCAGTCCTGTTTATCGCTGCCAGCTGCTTGGCAAGCTGATTCTGAAGCGCTGCGCATTGCTCGAGCCCTCCCCTTGCCAGCAATTGCTTGGCCTTTGTGATGTCCCGCTCCCAGACTTCGAGGTCACGGCTCAGCCCGTCGATCACCTGCTTGTCCCCATCACCCGTGGAAGCATCCAACACACGCCTGACCGCCAATACATAGCGATTCTTGAGCGAGGCAATCGAGTCCCGTAAATCCTTCCTATTCAAATCACTTGCGACCTTCACCTCCGCCCCAACAGACTCGGCCTCGAGCAATCTGAAACTGCTAAAGAGCCTGTTGATCTCATCCTTCACAAGCACGTAAAGCAAACCCGAGGTCCGGCAGACAATTGCATAGCCCAAGGACCTGTTAGTTACCAGCCAAACCTTGCAAATGCAATGCCTCGATTCGACCTGCTGATCGTAGATCACCTCAAGCACATCGCCCCAGGGCATTATCAATCTACGGCTTCCCACTTGGTGCATCGGATAAAGCTGACGGCTTAGCGAGGCGATCATCTTATCTCTCTTCTCTTGCTTGGTCAAATGGCGTTTTGGGTTGAAACTGAAGACCACAACCTTGCCGGAAGTCGCGTTGTCCTTGGCCTGGAAAGTGACCAGCGTTCCATGCGCATACCACGGGGCGTTCTCGGCGACCCACCCCAGAGGAACGACAAAGCGGAAACCATAAGTCTGGTTCACGTATGTCCGACGAACGAACATGCCCGGGTCAGAGCGCACCCGGTGATATGACGATACGCCGCAGCCGGCCAGACATGCGCAGATCACAAGCAGGCTGAGGCCGCGGGCGATGCAAATCGACCTCAAACCATCACGAGTGTTCCCTGAACTATCGCTGCTGTTTCCTCGAAGCATCCCTTAACTGCCTTAGGACCAGGTCCTGCTTTAGCTTCAAGTTCTTGCTCTTAGGACAAGCCCTCAAACCCTCAGAGAAAACCTTAACCGCTTGCTTTAGCCGCCCCATCTTGTGATAGGTTACACCAAGATTGATGTAGGCATCGCACATCAGAGATGACCCACTGCCTATCACAGCCTTGAACTCTGCCACTGCCTGCGAATACCGCTTCATCGAGAGATATGCGTGCCCCAGATTGAAGTGCGCAAGCGGAAGGTCTGGATTGATCGAAAGAGCTTTCTTGTAGTTGGAGATAGCTCGTTGATACTCATGTCTCCGGGAACAAATCCGACCAGCCTCAAGGAACGCCTCAAACGAATTGGGGTTTATGCGAATGGCCTTACGGAGAAACTCAAGCGCAGTGTCTGGGTCCTCCCTCACCCTATCCCTTCCCAACTGGACGCAGCAAGCAGAGTAATCCTCCACCAGACCAGGAATCGTTCCCTCCGCAAGCTCGCTCGCCTTCTCAAAGCTCACCAATGCCCTCCGCCACTCCCCCTTGTTACAAAGCGCTTTCCCCTCGGCTGCCAGGTCCTGCGCTAATACCTGCCGGTCGGAATGAACGTTCCTAGGCCCAAGACCCGACGAGGGAGCATTGATCCCGCGCTCAAGCAAATCCCCCTGCCTAGAAACAGCGAGCTTAATCCCTTCCGCTCTCTCAGGGCTACTCAGCAATAAGATCAAATGCCCTGAAAGGAAAACCACCCCAAGCATCAGGATTAAAAGAAACATCAAGAGCGGCTCCCGCTGAAGCGACCGCGGAGACTTTATGGCACGAACAAGGACCGAGATTGCCCCTCGGAGCGTCCTATTATGCCTTCCCATTCTCGAGCTCTCTTTGCGCGCACCTTCCCCGGATGGCTTGGCCCTGGGCACCTCAAGCGCCGCCTCGAAAAGCCCCTGCCCCTCGGGCTCTCCGAGGTGGGAATGAGCCCTTGTTATCCCGCCCTGTGCCTTGGCGTTGCTCGGGTCAAGCTTCAGAACCTCCTGCCAAATCGCTATTGCTGAACGGTATTGGGTCTCGTTGTAGAGACTAAACGCCCGCTTGTTCAGTCTCGTGACCTCCATATATATCGTGTCGCCCGTGATATGCGCCTCGAACTCCTTGACGGTCTGAAACCGCTTATCAGGAGACTTCTGAAGCGCCCTCAAGATCGCATCCTCGATCACCTGAGGCACCTGGCCGACAATACTACGAGGCGAGGGCACTGCCTCCTTCACATGTCGCTCCATGATCTCGAAAGCGCTCGTGCCTGAAAACGGAGGCTGGCCCGTTGCCATCTCGAACAACAGCGCCCCAAGCGAGTAAATGTCCGAACGCTCATCCTGCGCCTGACGCCTGATCTCCTCCGGAGACAAATACCTGACCCGCCCCGGAATGGAGCTCCCGGGAAGCATCGCGCTCACGCCGATTACTCTCGAAGCACCGAAGTCCGCCACCTTCAGGGAGCCATCCTCGCACACGAAAACGTTGCTCGGCCTTATGTCCCCGTGCAAAACGCCTAATCTGTGGGCAACCCCTATCGCATCCAGAATCTGGCAAAACGTCGGTATCAGCCTGTCAGAAGCAACCCGGCCATCGTCCGAGATCACTTCCCGAAGTGTCCGCCTTTTCAACATCTCCATTATTATGAAGTAGCTGTCATACTGCCTCACGAAATCGTAAAGCACGACTATATGGGGGTGACTCAGCTTCGACTGCGCAAGCGCCTCTTCGCGAAAACGCTCGCGCACGGAAGGATCGGACGTCTGGAAGAGCTTCAGCTTCTTGATCGCGACGGGGCGGCCTAGACTGGGCTGAACAGCGCGATAGACTATCGAGCTTTCGCCCTCGCCAATCAGGCCCTTAACCTCATAGGAGCCCACCCACTTGCCAATCATTGCCAATCCTCCAGAACACTCAACGAGACCAACTCACCTTCCCCCGACCTCAACCATCTATCATCGAGATAAAAGTAAGCCCCTCGTTGTAGATTCTGCAGCGCACACGCTAAGGTAGCAAGCTCTATATCTTTAGTAAAAAGATAACTAACCTCGACACTAATGTCAATTCTACGTTCTTAAAATCACTCGCACGAACCTGACTTCCAGAGGCTGTCCAACAAGTTAATTCGCATTCTTATGAGGAGTTTTCGTAATCGTGCCCGTGCCTGCTCAACTGACGGCGTTCTTCCGGCATCCCCGGAAGGGGATGAACGTGAGTAGCCGTAGGTGGAACCTACGGATCAGGGTCAGAGGAGGAAAGGAAAACAGCCCTAAAAGGGCTGAACATAGCCCTGTGGACGGGCTGTTCGACCCATTCGGGCTCGCGAGGATACCGACGTGAACGGATTCCGTAGGTTCCACCTACGGCTACTATTGTGGCCCCCCTTCGGGGAACCGAAACGTCAGCATCACGTCAATCCTAATTCCACTTTTGCTCTTGACCAAAACCAAGAACCACAGCCAACAACACAACACTCCTTAATCAAAAAATACGAAAAGTCCTGCTATTTCTGGGAGTTTCCTCATTAACGTTTTGGCAAGGCTTGCTGAAGCGAGGAAGAGTATCGCAAGTTGAGGCGAAGGTGGCGACTTCGCCTCTCGCCAGGACAAGCGCGTCAGATAGGGTCGCTCTTTCTGAGGCTGTGCAGCCGATTCCTTATAGTTCATTCAATCTAGGGTCAAACCCCTTCTACATTTCTGATTTGGCAGATTGTATTCGTTAGGCTATCATTAGTGTCAATAAATGCTTTTCACCTAACAGCGCGATTTGGGGAGGGTTATTGAATGTCCCGACTGAGCTGTTCGTCAATCATGCTCGGCCTTCTGTGTGTAGCGCTCGTCATCTTGCCTTCCTTGGGTCTGGCCAAAACCAGTGATGCCGTGCCGCAAGACAAGCCGCTGTTCAAAGCTATCTGGCGTCTTCAAGAGGCCGTGCTTCAAAATGGTCCTGACAGCATCACGTTCCCCTGGGACCCGAGTAAGCGAAACGCCGGCGAGGCGATCAAGCGGCCTGACTTTACGTCTTACTACGCCCGGACCGCCAAGATCGGCGAGGAGCCCAAGGTCCGGACTGACGGCGGACGGGTAACAAGCACCATATTCGTCGGGTCAAAAAAGGTGGGAGAGCGGTTCAAGGTCGAGAACTGGCGCGTTTCGTGGGAACAGGGCGAGGCGGGGTACATTGCCAAGTCGAAGGATGTTATCCAGTCGTTTGATGAGCTTTGTATTCCGTTTGATCAGAAAGAGCCTGCGGCCGGCAAGTCGTTCAATAGGGACGTCTTTGAGTTCGAGGAGATGCAGTTTGCGCACGACTGCATGCGATTCTCGATCAAGAGAGGAAAGCTGGTTCTGGTCAAAGTTGAGGACAAGCCGCTGGCGGCCTTCATCTCCGGCGTGGGAGAGCTCTTCTACAAGCCGCCCAAGCAGCTCGCGTCGGACGTCCCGGATTCCGACCGGGAGACGCAGCAGCTCGAGCACCACTTGAAAGTAAAAGAACTCGAGGGCTGTGCTTTCGGCGACACAATTGTCTGGGGGCATCCGGACTGGATGAGGACATTCCTCGACAAGCTCGACCTGCATCCTGTCAAGGACACAAAGCTTCAGCGCGGGGCGAGAAAGGCCTTTTTCGAGCGGCTCCTCCCGACCATGAGTCGCTATGGCGCGGCGTTCGGCGGGGAGAAGCGTCCCATCTGCTTGGTCCCTCGCACTCCGGATTTCTTCTACTTGGAGTTCGACACGACCAAGCACGATCTGCTGTCCTACACTTATGACCCGTCAGCCGTGAGCGAGGTTCGCTTGGCCGGCAGGCGCAAGAGGCAGCTTTCTAAGAACAAGCTTAGGTGGTTCAAGACCTACTGTGAGTATGATGACGCTGCACAGAGGAAAGAGAAGACCCGGCATGAGCTTCAGCACGAGTGCAAGGACAGGGTGAAGACAACGTCCTGGTCGGTGGACGTCAAGTTCGAAAAGGGCAAACTGGACAGAGTGAAGAAGGGCAAGTTCCGGATAATCTTTGAGTATGAGACGCTCAAGCCCAACGCGACCGAGGCGGTCTTCGAGTTCTGGCGACTTGACCCGACCGCGCTGACGGACGCCGGCGGCAACGACATCCTCTTCTTCGACATGGGTTCCGAGCTTCTAGTTCCTGTCGATCCGGTCGATTGCGCGGCCGGGCGGATGAACGTGCTGTATGCGGAGGGGGTGGAGTTTAGTGAGTGGCAGGTTCCCATCTGGATAAAGAGGTTTTTCGGCATAACGACCGGCAAGATCGCGAGCTGCATGGACGGTTGGCTGCCTGACACAGGCTATTTGGATTGCACGCAGTTCGATCTGGCCATTACGGTGCCCGAGAAGTTCAGGGCCGCTGGCGTTGGGAGAGTTGTCAGTGAGGCCGTTGCTGACGGGTATCGAACCAAGAAGTGGGTCGGGGGTCGCTGCGTGAGGTTTCCCGGTTTCGTGGCTGGGGACTTCAGAGTCTTTGATTTCGACGTCGCTGGCAAGCCCTTGTGGGTTTTTGGCGAAGACGGCTCATTGGCAAGGAAATACGTGTGGCCCGAGATAGCGAGCAGCTTGCAGTTCTACGGCAAGCTCTTTGGGGAATACCCCTATTCAAAGCTCGCTGTCTGTCCCGTCAATTGGAGCCATGGCAGGGGCTTTGCAACCTTGCTGACCGTAACAGGCTTCTCGTCGGCGAGTTATCTGGGCAATGAAATCGGGGTCGGTGATTGGCAGGCGGGCCTCTACTGCCACGAGGTCTCGCACCAGTGGTGGGGTAACATCGTCGGGTGGTTCTCGCCTGCGGACCAGTGGCTCTCGGAGGGCTTCGCGGAGATGTCCACGCTCATGTATCTTCAGTCCGCGCGGGACAACGACTCCGTCAAGGGTCGATTGAAGGACTGGGCCTACAACGCCAAGCGGCTCGACGACAACGGCCCGATATGCCTCGGCTATGCACGACTGGGCTGGCGCGCTGGCTACGAGTTGATGTATCACAAAGGCGCCTACGTGATGCACATGCTGCGCATGATGGTGGGGGACGAGGCGATGATTAGGATACTTCGCACGTTCGTCGAGCAGTTTACTTGGAGGCGCGCCACAACTTCCGACTTTCGGCAAGTATGCGAGCTGGCTCTTGGCCGTGAGCAGCTGATCGAGCTTGGTGGTGAGCCCTCGCTTGGCTGGTTCTTCGACGAGTGGATATATGGTACTGGCTACCCGGAATATGAGTATTCCTGGAGCGAGCGGAAGTCCAAAAGTGGTCTCTGGGAGGTAACCTTCAAAGTAAAGCAGGTCGGCAAAAAACTCTTCAAGATGCCGCTCCCGATATGGATATTCACGAAGGACGGGAAGCGCTATCTCTCGAGGAAGCTTGTGCACGAGAAGGAGCACGAGTTCGTCCTGACTGTCCCCTCGAAGCCAAAGACCGTCGAGCTCGACCCATTCCACAATGTCCTTTCGGACGTCAAAGAAGTAAAGGCCAACTGAGGCATAGAGATTCGTTGGGGCGGCTCACGAGCCGTCCTTTGCGAGTCGGTCAAATCAAAAAAGGGCGATTCGTGAATCGCCCCTACGATGTGCGGTAACGGATTATGACCCAGCCCCCGTGAAGCCACCCGCTCGGCGGCGCTGACCTCTCCGAGCAGGTCTGACGTGCCCTGCTCAAAGAGCGCCGCATACCAGCAGTATGAGCCTGCGGGGAATCCCGGGTAGTGTTTCAATAGTTCTGCAAATCTTTGCCGCGTCAGCTCTTCTCCTTCGGGGAGAACTCTTTGAGAGCCTTGACCAGCTTCTCGAGCTTCTGGTCTGCGAGGTAGTTGATCGTGCCCTTGGGAAACTTGCCCTTCGCGTCGGCCTTGCCGGCTGGCACGCCGGTCAACACTTCAAGGCCCTCATCGATCGTGTCAACAGGATAGACGTGGAACGAACCTTCGGCGACGGCCTCAACGACGTCCCGGTGGAGCATGAGGGATTCAACGTTGCGGCGCGGTATCACGACGCCCTGCTTGCCTGTTAGTCCTCTGGCCTGGCAGACATCAAAGAACCCCTCGATCTTGTAGTTGACGCCTCCGATGGGCTGGACCTCCCCTTTCTGGTTGACCGAGCCAGTAACCGCGATGCCCTGCTTGATCGGCACGCCTGAGAGGCTCGAAAGGACACAATAGAGCTCCGTTGACGAGGCGCTGTCGCCATCGATGCCCGAGTAGGACTGCTCGAAACAGATGCTGGCGGAGAGATTGAGCGGTTTTGTTTGGCCAAACCGGTGCCGCAGGAAGCCCGCTAGGATGAGGACGCCCTTGTCGTGGGTGCTCCCGGAGAGATCAGCCTCGCGCTCGATATTGATAATACCGCTGTCGCCGGCCGCTGTGGATACGGTGATTCTTGTAGGTTGCCCGAACGTGTAGTTGGCGGTGGAGAAGACAGCGAGTCCATTGACCTGACCGACTTTTGCGCCATCAGTGTCGATCATGATCGTCCCATCCTCGATCAAACGCTTGAGTTTTGTCTCAAGGAGGTTGTTTCGCCTGATGGCCGCATCGACCGCGGCCTGCACGTGCTCCTCGGAGACCGATTTTGTACCCTTGTTCAGGGCGATGAGGTTCGCCTCGCTCATCAAGTCAGCGAGCTCCCCAAAGCGCGTCGAGACCCTATCCTTACGGCCAGCTCTTCTGATCGCATACTCCAGCACAGTGCCTAGGGCGCCTTTTCTGAAGCGCATGAGCTTCTGGCCGTGCCTTATCTTGGAGACGACGGACATGAATTGGGCTACGTTCTCCGGCTCAAGTGGCATTTGTGTGTCGAACTCGGCCTTTATCTTGAATATCTTCTTGAAATCATCATCGAGCCCGTAAAGTATGTCGAACATCACCGCATCGCCGATCATAATCACCTTGACGTTGAGCTCGATAGGCTCCGGCTGCAAAGAGTGTTGCCCAAACGGGAAGCCCAATTCAGGGACGGATATTCTGAGCTGCTGGTTCTTCAGCGCGCGCTTCAGCTGCTCCCAGACGCCCGGCTGGGTCAGGATGTCAATCGCATTGACAATGAGGTAGCCACCATCCGCTGCCAGGAGCGAGCCTCCCTTGATCTGCATGAAATCGGTGCGCCATTGGCCCGGCTGCTCAAGCTCGAGGTCAATGATGCCGAAAAGGTTTCTGGGCGTTGGCTCTGTCTCGATAACGATGGGCCTATCCTCTATGTCCGTACTGTCCAGAAGAACGTTTACGCGATAGTGCAGAAACGGGTCCGGCTCGCCGTATGACTTCTCTTCTGAAGCGGCTGCAACCCCATGGGATTCCTCGCCGGCACTCCTGAACAGATTCAGGTTCTCGACAATGCTCTTGCCGACAGCGCTCAGGTGCTTCGAGAGCTTCCCGTTACCGTATTTCTCCTTGAGGTCCCCAATAGTGCCCTCGATCAGGGCTTCTCCGAATCGCATCGTCAGGTTCTTCATCCGCCTCAGCGCCTCGGCCTCGAGTCGCCGGATGCGCTTGAGAACATCGGCGAGATCACGTTTGAGCTTCTGATAAAGGGTCTTGAAAGCAGCCATGTCGTCAACTTGGGCCTTGCCCTCCGCGACGGCATGCTCAAAATCCTCAAGAGTTGCCGGCTTGTCATCCAAGACTGGGAAAACGTCTGGAACGGCGAGCGGGCCAACCTTCACCTGGGCAACCGTAAACTTCGTCCCCTCAAGCTTCTTCTCGAACTCATCAATCAGTGCACGCCCCCTGGCCTTCACCTCGTCCTCGAGCTTCTGGCTAGCCTCGCCAAATGACTCGTCCTCCAACAGCCGCGGCACCTGGTTCTTGAGCTGCTCGACCAGCTCGTCCATATCATTCTGAAGCTCCCTGGCCTGACCCTTCTTAAGCTCTATGAGAACGGGCTTATCCGGAGACGAGAAGTTATAGACGTAGCATCTGTCCGGAGCCGGCGGCGAAACGGCGTTGATGCGCTTGACGATCTCCTTGACCGCAGACCTCCTGCCGGTTCCGCTCAACCCACAAACAAAAACGTTGTAGCCACGGCTGGGGACCTCAAGGCCTGTCTTCAGCGCGGCAACTGCCCTGTCCTGACCGACAGTCCCCTGCGTCGGTTCGGCGTCCTCGGCCTTGTTTAGCGAGAAATCAAACTGCTTAAAGGACCATCGTAAGTCCTCAGGCTTCAACTCATCGATCTCAATCTCTGCCATCTCAACTTCCGCTCAACTTCACCGTTGTGATTCAATGCTCAGAACAACGAAACAGCATCCTACTGAAGGAGCTTGTGCCGTGCAAGCTCAAGTAGGAACAGGGCTCAAAAGAGACGACGGGCACATCGAACAGACCGACAATCGAGCCACATCGGGTGCCCCCCGGGGGCTGCGCCCTTTCAACCGTCGAGCACTCTTCTGACGTGCCTCAGTAGGTCATCCGGGGTGAAAGGCTTACTGATGAACCACTTCTTTTTCGCAGGCCCGCTGACGTGTTCAATGGCGTCGTCGGTGTAGCCCGACATGAACAGGACCTTCGTGCTCGGACAGCGGCTCGTTATGATCTTGGCAAGCTCCTCGCCCTGAATCTCCGGCATAATCACGTCCGTCAGCAGCAGGGCAACCCCATCGCCGAGCTCCTGGGCCATCGCCATTGCCTCGCCGCCCGATGCGGCAGTTCTCGCATCATAGCCCGCCATCGTGAGAACTCGCTCTATGAGGTCCATCACGGCGAGCTCGTCTTCAACCACCAGTATCGTCTCACCTCGCCCCTGAACTACCGGCTGCGGCTCGCTGACCTCCACAACGTTCTCAACCCGCATCGCATCCTCACCAACAGCAGGCAGATAAATCTTGAAGCAAGTCCCTTTCCCCAGCTCGCTCATAACGTCGAGGCGCCCGCTCGACTGCTCAACGATATGATAGACAGTGGACAGACCCAGACCTGTGCCCCGGCCCATCTGCTTAGTAGTGTAGAAAGGCTCGAAGATGTGCGAGACCGATGCTGGCGAGATCCCCTCGCCGGTATCGGACACCGACAGGACCACGTAGGCCCCGGGATCGACATAGCCATGCGACGTTCTGCGCCGGAGGCGAAACAGAAGTGAGTGTGTTCTCATAGAGAGTGTCCCGCCATGAGGCATCGCATCTCTCGCGTTGACGGCAAGGTTCATGATAACTTGCTCCATCTGGACCGAATCCGCTCTGATCGAGGCAAGATTCTTCTCCAGGTCAAACTCTATCTTGATATCCTCGCGTATCAGCCGCTTCAACATAGAGTTCATCTGTCTCAGAACGTCATTGAGATTGAGGACTTCGGCTACGGTTACACGTTGCCGGCTGAACGAAAGAAGCTGCCTTGTGAGCTTGCTCGCCCGGTTCGCAGCGGTGAGTACCTCCCCCACTAGCACCCGAGACTTGCCGGCGAGCGAGGAATCAGACCCTATTATGTCAAGGTTCCCGACGATCGTCGTCAAGATGTTGTTGAAATCGTGGGCAACGCCTCCGGCCAGCCGGCCAATTGCCTCCATCTTCTGCGATTGAAGCAGCCGCTCCTCCGTCTGTTTCCGCTCGGAGATGTCGCGCATCACGAAGATAAGCTCTTTGGGCTCGCCGCTGTCGTCGTTCAAGACAGATGGGCTTGTCTCCGTCCAGACAGGCGTCCGGTCCTTGCGCCGCATCTCCTGCTCGAATGTGAGCGAAGACTCGCTCTTGGCCATCTGTTCAGCAATTTTCTCGGAACTCATCTCCAGAACGCCTGGCAGCGAAGCAGGAGCGAAGAGGTCCCGCTTTCTGAGGGACCTTGCCTCATCCACGGAGTAACCCAACAGCTGCGTTACGGAGGGACTGACATAAGTAGCTTGCTTTGTCTTTATGTCAAACACCCAGATCACGTCCGATATGTTCTCGGCAAGAAGCCTGTAACGCATCTGGCTCTTCTGCAACGCCTCCGCTGCACGCTTTGTGGCTTCCATAGCCTTCCTGCGCATAGCAAGAAGCCTCGAAACCAGCACCCCAAACGCAGCAAAACTGGCCGTCGTGAACAGCCGCTTCTGTAGCTCGCGCATCGACCCCGGCCGTATAAGACCATCGACAAACGAGCCGCCGAAAAAAAACCACCCATCAACAAAGGAATACACAACCCAGACGAAAATTCCCGCCGCAACCGACAAGAACATTATCTTGTGTTCAAGCTTGATCCGTCTGGCCCTCTTGACCAGCGGATGGTTCGTCATCTCCCGGAAGTCCATATTACCAGTATTACGTTTTGGAGTTCTTTTGGCAACAGGATAGGTAAGGCCTGAAGACCCCGCTCTAGACCGCAATCCCAGGAGCTCGCCTCAGTCAGCCGCCCCACTTAATGCCTAACAGAACAACTCCAGCCGATCATGGGAGGAGCGAGCGGGGTCAGCTGTCCAGCACTTCGCGCACTTTCCTGAGCAGCTCCTCCGAGGCAAAAGGCTTATTTATGAAGTTCACTCCCGCGTCCAAAATGCCCCTGTGGACAATCACATTTTCGGCATAGCCGGACATGAATAATGTCTTGAGATCGGGATACCGGCGGCGGATTATATCCGCCAGGTCATTGCCCGGCATGTCAGGCATCACGACATCGCTCAACAACAGGTCGGTTGTTTCCCCCAATTCCCGGCAGACCGCGATTGCCTCTCCGGCCCCGGAACACGTCTTGACCTTGTAGCCAGCTCTAGCTAGGACTCGCTCCACGAGCTCTCGCACTGCTCGCTCATCCTCGACCACGAGGATCGTTTCGCCCCTTCCTTCGAATGCACCAGATGTGGCCTCAGTTCCTTTCGGCTGGACGGCCCTCTCTTCAACAGACGGGAAATACGCCTTGAAACAACTCCCCTTGCCCTCCACGCTGTTCGCCGAGATGCTGCCTCCTGCCTGCTTCACAATCCCATACACCGTCGAAAGCCCCAGGCCAGTGCCACTGCCCATCTGCTTCGTCGTGAAAAACGGCTCAAAAACGTGCGAGACCGTCTCCTGGTCCATTCCCGCCCCAGTGTCCGTTACGGACAGCATCACGTATTGCCCCGGCTCCATGTAAGGGTGTTTGCTGCAATAATTCCTGTCTAGAGAAACTACTGCGGTCTCTATCATAAGCTTGCCACCATGCGGCATCGCGTCCCTCCCGTTCAAAGCAAGGTTTAAGACAACCTGCTCAACCTGCGACTCGTCCGCCTTGATGGATGGGATATCCGGCGGCAAGTAGGTCTGTATCTCGATGTCCTCTCGTATCAGGCGCCTCAACATCTTGTTCATGCCTCGGACGACGTTATTGAGGTTTAACACTTTTGGAGCGATTATTTGCTTACGGCTGAATGCCAACAGGTGCCGCGTCAAATCGCTCGCGCTGATCGCTGCGGCCCGCACCTCCTTGATATCCTCCAGGCAAGGGTCTGACTCAGGCATGTCCATGCTCACTAGGTCCAAGTTGCCGATGATCGCAGTCAAGATGTTGTTGAAATCATGTGCAACCCCACCGGCGAGCCGGCCTATCGCCTCCATCTTCTGCGCCTCAAGCAAACGCTCCTCTGCCTGCTTGTGCTCCGTTATGTCCAACAATGCAACAACGCTCCTTGAAGTCCCCGGAATCAAATCAACGTTCAACAAAATATCTCTGATGTCGCCATCTTTGCGGACGAAGTGGAACTCATACTGCCTCGGAGCCTCACCACTTAACGATCTCCTCGCGACGTTGTAGCCCTTCATTCTCTCCAAGTCTTCTGGGGCAACAAAGACCGTCCAGCTCATTTTCCCCTCGATCGCGTCTTTGGAATAACCGCTCAATTTCTCCCACTCGCTGTTGGCCATCCAGACCGTTGTGTCCCCCTCAACGATCAGCATAGCAGTCCCAGTGTTCTCAAACACCGCTCGATACAACTCCTCGCTCGCTCTCAGGGCATCCTCCGCTCGCTTGCGCTCCGTGATGTCCAGATTGCTCCCCGCCATCCGGATAGGAGCCCCATTCTCGTCTCGAGAGACCACTCTGCCGCGGGATGCGATCCACCGATACTCACCCGATTTGCCACGGACCCGGTATTGCGCCTCATAGAATGGCGTCTTTCCATCGAGATGGGCACGTAGGGTTTCAGCACGCCTCGCTGCATCCTCTGGATGGATCAGTTCTTCCCAGCTTCTAACATGCCGCCTGATCTCGCCTCGCAAGTATCCAAGGGTGCTAGGCCATCCCACCCCGGAACTGAGCTGGCCAGTCTGCACATCCCAGTGCCACGTGCTCATGTCGGCCCCTTCCAGGGCGAGTTGAAGCCGCTCCTTGCTCGCCCGAAGCGACTCCTCCGCCCGCTTGCGCTTCGTGATGTCATTGTAAATCGAAACAATCTCCCCAGAAGGCAGCTTGTAAACACGATTCTCGCGCCACCCGGTAATTCTCTCATCCCTATAGAGGCCGATCGGAAAATGCGCCGGCACTCCTGTGCTCCAGACCCTCTGAAACACTTCAAGAAGCCCGAGCTCCATCACCCCAGGGAAACACTCAGTTACCCTTCTGCCGATAACATCTTTCCTCGATACATCTTCCATCTCCTCCCCAGCCCGATTGAAGTCCTTGAAAACGAAATCCTTGCCGTCATCGACCGCCTCATATACAGCGATCCCACTGCTCACGGTCTCGAACATTGCCCTGAAACGCTCCTCACTCGCCCGCAGAGCCTCCTCCGCCCGCTTGCGCTTCGTGATGTCCTTCACGTGTTCGATTACGCCAATCACATCCCCATTTGAGTCCTTCAACGGGAAGGCTGACAACTCAATCCAGCCGGTAGGCTCTTTCTCTGAGGGATAAGGCACGACCGCGGTCTGCAGTTCGCCTGTTTCGAGTGTTGAGCGCGCCGGGCAGAAGGGACAGGGGCTGTCTCTTTGCTGATAGACCTCGTAACATTTGCTGCCGACCAATGGAGCCTTGCTGGAATACATCTTTCCCATCGAGCGATTGACTCGCACAATGTTGAATTGCGAGTCCATGATGCCAATTCCATCTTGAATCGCGTCGAGAAAGTTCTGCAACGACGGTTCGACCATTGTTCTTGCCCTGGCGTTGCCGATGTCTCGCACCGGTCCCCACAATATCTACATATTACTACCCTAACTATTAGGGCCGGTGGATGTCAATCATTCCGGCCGGTTGCAATCGAGCCAAGTGCGGCTATGATACCAGCACTTTGTGCATTTGATTTCGGCACAGGAGGATAATCGACTTATGCCTGTCCAGCAGGCCGACGTTCTGTTCATAACGTGCAGCTATTCCAAGAAAGAGGCGCGAACAAGGCAGATAATAAAAACATACACGCCGCCTCTTGGCTTCGCGATGCTCGCGGCGTCCCTGCTAAAGCACGGTATCTCCGCCAGCATCGTTGACGCCCTGGCCCTCGAGCTTACGGAAGATGAGGTCCTTGCGAGAGTCTCTGCCATCAAGCCGAAAGTCATAGGGTTCACTTCGATCACGTCGCTGTTCGGCCCGAACCGGCGGCTGGCAGCGCTGGTGAGGTCCCGGTTCCCCGAAGTCCTTATCGTCCTCGGCGGGCATCATGCAGCAACGTTCAAGGAGAAGCTGCTGGCCGAATCGCCAGAGTTTGACATTATCGTCTATCCCGAGGGCGAGATACCTCTTTTAGGGCTGGTCGAGGCATTTGCCGCTGCCAATTGGGACAAAGAGGCATTCCTAGCGGACGCGGCGACTCTGTCCAAGATACCGGGCATCGTCTTTCGCAGACGTTTAGAACCTCCGATTGCGACCCACAGGCCCCCGCTCATCATGGACCTCGACACCCTCCCGTTCCCTGCCAGGCATTTGCTGCCGATGAAAAGGTATGTGCCGCTGCCGCACCAGTACAGCCGGCTTCCGGCGGTTCACATAATGGGCAGCAGGGGCTGTCCTTACAACTGCGCTTACTGCAACAACACGGCCGTCATGGGAAGGACGCTGAGGCTCAGGAGCCCGGAGAACATCGTCAGCGAGATATGCGAGCTCAAGCGCGACTACGGTGCGAGGGAGATATTCTTCTGGGACGACACGATGACCACCAACAAAAAATGGCTGCTGAGGCTCTGCGAGATTCTGATCGCGGAGAAAGTCGATGTTACCTGGTCAGCAGCGACGAGGATTGATTCGGTTGACCCGGGCCTACTGGAGGTGATGCGCCGCTCTGGCTGTTGGCGGTTGTTTTATGGGATCGAGACCGGCATCCAGAGCCTTCTTGACCTGCTGAACAAACACACAAGGCTTGAACAGGCTCGGGATGCTATCAGGTGGACGAACGAAGCGGGCATAGAGACAACGGCCTCGTTCATGATAGCGATTCCTGGGGAGACGCCCAAGATGGCCAAGGAGACGATTAAGTTCGCACTAGAGATAAACCCCACCTATGCGGATTTCCACGTAACTACGCCGTTCCCCGGCACCAAGATATTTGAGGAGGCGCACAAGTACGGAAGGCTGAATATGGATTTCTCTCGTTACGATTGCTACGAGCCGGTCTTCGTGCCCTTCGCTTACAGGGACGAGGAGGAGATACGCAAGATGCTCTTGCTGGCCAAGCGCTCCTTCTACTTCAGGCCGTCTTATGTCCTGCGGAAGCTTGCCAAGGTTCGTTCATGGGGCGACTTATGTCGAATCTTCAAGGGGTTCATTGCGCTGATGGCGTTCCTTGCCAGGAGCAAGCGATTTCAGAGGACACCTCAGTGAAAGCAGGCAGCTTATTCGACGCTCATCCCGCTGCAAGGGCTTTTTATCGCCTCACAAAGGCGCTGCTCACGAGGCGCCAGCCCATTTATGTCATCTACGAGATAACCGACCGCTGCAACCTAAGGTGCAGGATGTGCAGCGTTTGGCGCCGCGCCAACAAGGAGGATGAGCTCGGACTAGACGAAATAGAAACGCTAGCGAGCCGGCTCTACGACATGGGCGTAGTTGTGGTGAGCTTGAGCGGTGGCGAGCCGTTCATGCGTGATGATCTTCCCGAGGTCGCACGGATATTCAAGAGAAAGGGCCTGATCACGCGGCTCATGACGAATGCCGTTGATGTGAGTGAAAAGAAGATAAGAGCAATTGTTGAAGCTGGCATTGACTCCATTTCGGTCTCGCTCAATACCCTGTTTCCAGAAGAGGAAGCCTACATCTGCCGGAACGACAGTGCCCTGTGGGAAAAAGTCGTCTCCAACATGGTCCTTTTCTCGAACATTGTGCGAAAACGCGGCTCGCTACTTATCATGTCCACCTGCGTGTCCTCAATCAACGTCGATCAGCTCCCCCTGCTCGAGGAGTTCGCCTCATTTATAGGATTCCGCGCCAATTTCATGCCGACCGAGCTTGCACCCAAGAGAAAGCCCGGCCTGAGGTTCTCCGACTGTGCGCCAGAACTTGAGCTCTCCGTAGCAGACCGAACCACGTTCATCAACTCCATGAACACTCTCCTTCAGCGCAAGAGGCGAGGCACAGTACTCAACTCAACCCGCTTCCTCCAAGAGATGCGAAAGTTCGTCCTGCAAAACGGTCGCCACTGTGGCATCTGCGATGCCGGAACGCTGTACTTCACCGTCGATCCGGCCGGCAGGTTCTCGATATGCCACGAGTTTAGGCCAGAGGATTCACTGTTATCGCCAGGCTTCATATCCCGCTTCGAGTCCCCGAGAGCCCAGGACCACTGGAGAAACCTCAGACGCGCGTGCCCAGGCTGCATGCACCCTTGCTGGATGGAGGTCTCCAACACCTTTCGCCACATCTGGCCACTTGCACAGACGGCGAGCCATTTCGCAGGCAACTACCGCAAGCGAAAGCCAATTACAATCAAGGAAGCGCTCGACTTCGCCTCGTCGTTGAGGGGGCGTCTCGGGCGAGGTCCGAGAGTCCCTGCCGAATAGCTACGTGTACTGGCGCCGGCTGGCAGTCTGTTCCTGCCATGTCACCTTCTGTTACATAGCACAAACACCGTAAAACAGGCCAAAGACATAATGATCCTTCAAATGCGTCAGGATATGTTACGCTTCACTCCCGGACAAGCGCGACAAATTGCCCTACACGGCGCACGCCATATCCTGTGGAGTAAGATGCCTCTGCTCCAATCACGGCTATATAGGGGACTCCAGATGTTTAAGCACCGCTCAATATAGATATTCTTGTCCCTGTGGCACAAATACTGCATATATCATATTCGGAGAGAATGGGTTGTCAGACAGCAGCAAGCCAGACGATCGTTGAGAACCTTCTGATCCAGCCCCTTGCTTGAAACCCATTTCTCCATGGTGACTAGCGAGGTGTCTTGGGGTCGCTTGCATAAGCGACTGTAAAGGTCCATCTCGTCCTTCCAAAGATGCTGGATCGGGGGTTCTCAACGCATTTCGCTTCGTGCCGTTTTCATCAGTACGCGGAGGTTACCGGCCTTTTTGCGAGGATTCTGCCCGTTCCAACGGGAATTGCCTCACAAATGCCTTTAGCCTTCCGGGCATATAATTGAGGCTCGAGGTTGCCCAACAGGCAAGTCGGTCATCTTCTCGACGCGAATCGTGTCATCTGGCATCCCAGATCCAGGCTCCGCAAGTAACGTCAGCAAGCGACCGGTGCGTCCTTGTCAACAGGCTGCAGTACGTAATCGCGGAAGCAGTAAGTACCGTGAGATCGAACTTAAGAATCTACGAGTGGAGATCGATTAATGGATCATCAGCAAGGTGAAACGCAATACGTATCTAGGAGGGTGGGTGATGCTCTCAATTATTATCAGTATTATCAGTCAGTCGAGGCGATTTAGCACTGGGCAAGTGTATCGGCGGGCCGGCGGGGCTGAAGGCTGCGTGGGTTGTGTTGTCTTGGCATTGCTGTGCCTCGCGATAATGGTGCAGCCAGTGCCCCTATTCGGTGGGGTGCAGGCGGACCATGGGCAGGAGAGTCTTGCGCTCAACGCGGCCGACGGATGGGCGGGCGGGACTATCCCAGGCAACTATCAATTAGAGCGCGAGCGCCTCAAATCGGCACGGGTTGCGCCGGACGAGCACAGTGGAGTGTTTTCGGGGCAGAATGTCATGACGGAGTACTGGCCGTGGTTGGCGGTCGTTGGCCTGTTTCTTGTCTTGTTAGGCGTGTTTATCCTCCGACTTAACCAAAAGCGTCGTGCGGCGGTTGAACATTGGAAAACGGAGATTGCTCAGGAGAGGCGAGCCAAGCGCGCGCTGCACGAGAGTGAAGCGAAGTTCCGCGCGATCTCGACGTCGGCAGAAGACGCGATTGTTATAATGGATAATGACGGGAACGTGAGTTATTGGAATGAGGCGGCGCAGGCCATGTTTGGCTATGAAGCAGGTGAGGTTCTTGGCAAGGATTTGCACCACACTCTTGCGCCGGTGGAGTATCACGAAGCGTACGAAAAAGGATTTGCCAGGTTCAAGCACACTGGGAAGGGGGCGGCAGTGGGAAAGACGCTTGAGCTTCATGGTTTGCGAAAAGACGGCACCAGGTTCCCGGTTGAGCTCTCGATGTCTTCGGTCCAGATCCAGGACAAATGGTGCGCTGTGGGCATTATTAGAGACATTACCGAGCGCAAGAAGGCGGAAGCTGCCCTGAAGGAGTCGAATGCTACCTACAAGACGTTTTTTGAGGCCAACCCCGAGGGAATGCTCATAATTGATTCACAGACGAGAGAGGTCATTCGCGCCAACCCAGCCTTCTGCGAGACCCTTGGATATGGCGAGAAAGAGCTGCAAGGGATTAACATCAGCGACATTCGTCCGCCAGACGCCGCGAGCTCTCTGCTCTGCGAGTTTGAGGCCAGGGCCATTGGACAAAAGGCGCATGAGAAGGACATTCCGTTCCTGCGAAAAGACGGCACCATCATTTATGCGGACTTGGACCTGGTTGTCACGGAGGTCGTGCGAAAGAAGCGCACCGTGGTCTTTTTCAGGGACACCACGGAACAGAAGATTCTTAGAACGCAGCTTTTGCAGGCTCAGAAGCTCGAGTCGATCGGTCAATTGGCGGCAGGCATCGCGCACGAGATCAATACACCCACTCAGTACGTAGGCGACAACGTATCGTTTCTCCAAGATGGGTTCACAGACCTCAATAGGCTGCTGAGTGAATACGACAGCCTATTGGGGACGCTTCAGGACGGAGCTACATCGCCCGAACTTGTTGCGAAGATTCGCTCCCTCGCCCAGGAGGTTGATGCGGAGTATCTGAGCCAGGAAATCCCCCAGGCCATAGCGCAAGCCCTTGAGGGCATCGAGCGGATATCTAGCATCGTCCACGCGATGAAGCAGTTTGCCCATCCTCCCGCCGAGGAGAAGGTCGCGACAAACATCAACAAGGCGATCGAAAACACTATCACCGTGTCGCGCAACGAGTGGAAATACGTTGCGGAGATGGCAACGGAGCTTGACCCGGACCTGCCGCTTGTTGAGTGTTTGCCTGGTGAGATCAACCAGGTGATCCTAAACATCATAGTCAACGCGGCCCACGCGATCGGGGACGTTGTTGGTGATGGGTCGAACGGCAAGGGCAAGATCACTATCTCGACCAGACAAGAGGGTGATATTGTAGAGATTCGCATCAGCGACACAGGCGGGGGTATCCCAGATGAGATCAGGGGCAGGATATTCGACCCGTTCTTCACGACCAAAGAGGTCGGCAAGGGGACTGGACAGGGCTTGACGATTGCTCGCTCCGTTGTCGTAGATAAACACGGAGGGACGATCGACATCCAGTCGGAGAAGGGCCATGGCACTACCTTCGTCATCGGTCTGCCGATCAGTTCAGAGCAGAAAGAGCACAACAAGGAGTAGATGATGCGACGAATCCTTTTCGTGGATGACGAGCCACGCGTTCTTGAGGGGCTTCGGCGAATGTTACACAGCTTGCGTGGCGAGTGGGACATGGAGTTCGCCCAAAGTGGTCAGGAGGCCCTGGAGTCGCTAGACACAAAGGAATTCGATGTCATCGTCAGCGATATGCGCATGCCGGCGATGGACGGCGCCGAGCTGCTGAGTAAAGTTCGAGATAGACATCCCCAGATTGCGCGAATCGTGTTGTCCGGGCAGTCCGACAGCGAGACAATCCTTCGCTCGGTCGAGCCGGCGCACCAATATCTTTCAAAACCGTGCGATGCGGCAACTATGAAAAGTACGATAGACCGCACGCTTGCGCTGAGGGAGCTTATTTCGAACGATGTTCTTCAGACACTAGTTACGATGATGGAATCGCTGCCCTGCTTACCCTCAATCTATACTAAGCTCATGCAGGAGCTCAGATCGCCATCTCCCTCGATCAATAAGATCGGTCAGATAATTTCTAGCGACGTCAGCATGACAGCGAAGATATTGCAGCTGGTCAATTCCGCGTTTTTTGGGGTCAGTCACCATATCTCTGGCCCCACACAGGCGGTGAACCTGCTCGGCCTTCAGACGGTCCGAGCGCTGGTCCTGGTGGTTCGCGTCTTCTCGCAGTTCAAGGGTAACAAGCAGATAGAACACCTCGTTGAAGAGCTGTGGAAGCATTCCATAGTTGTGGGATCGGCTGCCAAGTCGATAGCCAGTGCGGAAAATGCGGCCAGAGATATCTTGGACGACGCTTTTATGGCCGGGCTCCTTCACGATGTCGGAAAGCTCGTTCTGGCCACGAATCTCCCTGACCAGTATGCTAGGGCCATGAAGCTAGCGCAAGAAGGAGACATGTCCGTGGTAAGCGCAGAGCGGGAGGTCTTCGGGGCGGCGCATCCGGACGTGGGCGCCTACTTGCTTGGCCTTTGGGGCCTGCCTGACCCCATTGTCGAGGCGGTTGCCTTCCATCACCGGCCGAGCGATAGCCGGGCTGCGCAGTTCGCGACTCTTACGGCGGTGCATGTGGCAAACGCCATGGAACATCAGGTGCGATCGGGCAAGGGATGCGTTGAGGGCGAGATCGACCTGTCGCACCTTTCGGATATCGGGCTTTCGGACCGGCTTGACGCATGGCGAGCCACATCGATTCAAATAACGGATAAGGAGAATGACAATGCCTGACAGAGTGCTTTTCGTAGATGATGAGCCAAATATTTTAATGAGCTTCAGGCGCCAGCTGCACGGGCTACTCGACGTCTCGACCGCGGAAGGCGGGCAAGCAGGGCTCGATATGATCGTTGACGGTAAGCCCTTTGCCGTCGTAGTCGCTGATATGAAGATGCCAGGAATCGACGGCATCCATCTCTTGAGGCAGGTCAAGAAGATCGCACCGGAGACGGTTAGGATGATGCTCACAGGTCAGGCCGACATGGAGACCGCTATCGACGCGGTCAATGAGGGCAGCATCTTTCGTTTTCTGACGAAACCCTGTCCAAAGGACCTGCTCATCAAATCGCTCCAGGCAGGCGTCGAGCAATACCGGCTGATCACGGCGGAGAAAGAGCTTCTCGAGAAGACGCTGAGTGGAAGCGTCAAGGTCCTAAGCGACGTGCTGGCGCTGACGAGAACCAAGTCGTTCGGGCACGCCCAAAGAGTGCGTCGCATGGTGCAAGAGCTCATGTCTTGCCTCGGGATCAACAACGCCTGGGAGATAGACGTGGCGTCGATGTTGTCCCAGATCGGCTGCGTCACCGTGCCTGACGAGGTCCTGCTGAAGTTTTACGGAAGCGATGAGGTTACGGACGGTGAAAAGCAGATGTTCGAGGCGCATCCGGCGATCGGTGCGGAGCTGATCCAGAGCATCCCTCGGCTCGGAGGCGTTGCCAGAATCATCGCCTATCAGGAGAAGGGCTACGATGGCTCCGGCGTGCCTCAGGACAACGTGAGTGGAGAGGACATTCCGCTCGGCTCGAGGCTGCTCAAGCTCGCACTTGATTTCGATAACTACACGATGTCCGGGTCAAGTCAGGTCGAGGCGCTACAAAAGTTGCGAAGAAGAAGAGCCCGATACGACCTCAGGGCGTTGGAGGCCTTGGGCAAGATAGTTGCTGAGGCGCTTGTATATGAGATCAGGCGGCTGAACGTAAACGAGATTGTTCCGGGCATGGTCTTGGGCGCCGATGTGAGAACCAAGGACAAAGTCCTTCTGGTCCCAAGGGGACACGAGCTAACCGCGACACTGCTTTGGAGGCTTAAAAACTTCGCCACGATTGGCGTGATTGACGGTTCAGTCAGCGTGCTCGTTCGAGCTGACAGCGCGCACATAAGCCAGGCCTGACCTCTGTAACCGCAACAACCGGCCGGCCGCCAGGCCCCCAGCCCATCGGGGGTTGCAATTGACCCCATGCGCCCTATCCTCGTTTGTGTTAGGACGAAACACGTCAAGGAGAATGTGCAAACATGTTATCCAACGAAGGCAAAGCACGCAGACTCGCCCTTTGCGGCGCTCTAGTGGCCGCGCTGGCGTTCTCCTCGCTGGCCGCGGGCCAAGACGCCGCACCCAAGCAGGGCATCAAACTCCCGACGCTCACAATTACAGGTCAGGCCAAATACCTTATCATGCCGGAGCAGCCCCCGGTCGTTCGGGAGAAGCTTGCGCTCGTGGACGCCGGCGAAGCGCTCCTGCCCAGAATCCACGAGCTCAGAACATACCCCACAATAGACCTTGAACCAGCGCTCTTGGCCCCGCGGTCAGGCGGGTGCCTGTTCGGTTGGGCGCTGGGCGCCTCGGTCTCGATGATATTTGCGAAGGAAGAGTCTCTTTTCCGCTACGCTCTGGTGCTTTACAGCAAGGGGAAGTTCTCGGAGAGCGACGCTAGGTTGAAGCGACTTCTGCAAGAGTATCCGCGCTCCCAATACGCACCTGAATCGCTTTTTTTCAGGGGGCAGATTGCGCTTGCCCAGGTCAAATATAATGCCGCATCGAAGTCTTTCGAGTCATTTCTGGATCGGTTTCCGAGGCAAGTTTTGCGGCACGATGCGCTGTGCAATCTGGCCTATGCTCGCTTCAAGGTGGGGAACATCCCTGGCACTGTGAGCGCCCTCTCCGAGCTTCTGGATGGGTTCCCCAACTCGGCGAAGACCACGGAGGCCATGTATGCTCGGGCAGCGCTGCAATTCACCAGAGGCGATTTTGTGGCTGCGGCCGATGACTTCAGGCGACTGGCCGAGCTAGCTTCTAATGACGGCCTGCGAAACGAATACACCCTCTGGCGTCTGGAGTCGCTTTACTCGGCGGGCAAGTATGAGGATGCTCTGAGCTTGAGCGCGGCTAGCGCCGAGAGCTTCCAGGATTCTGAGATGGCGCCTCGTTTCGATTACGTTCGGGCGCTAGCGCTTAAAAGCGCAGGCCGGGCCGACGAGGCGGCCGATCTTTTTGAGAGAATCGCAGGGCTTTTCGGGGACAGAAATGTCGCCGCGGGGGCGCTGTTCGCCAAGGCGCAGATCGACCGTGAGAGGGGTCTGCTGCGACAGGCGGAGGACGGCTTTACACGGCTTATTACGCGGTATCCGAGCTCTCCCTACTACTGCCCGGCGCTGGTCAACCTGGCATCCGTTAGGCTTACGGCCTCCGACTTTGAGAGAGCGAAAGAGGCCTTGATGACCGCGGTGAGCGGCTGCAAAGTCGATCGGGATTTCATGTCCCGCGTGAGCTATTACATGGGTCTCGTGTTTGCGTCCGAGAACAAGCCAAATGAGGCGGTGAAACACTTCAAATCGGCGCGCGACAAAGCAGGCGACGACGAGGTCAGGGCGGCCGCATTTTTAGGGTGCGGATGGGCCAGTTTTGCGACCGGCCGCTACAAGCAGGCGGCATCTCTGTTTAACGAGGCGTTATCGCTCAAGCCCTCCGGAGGCGCAAAGCTCGAGTCGCTGTTCTGGGCCGGTCAGGCGCAGCTTCAGCTGGGCCAGGCGAAGCTCGCCGAGGGAAGTTTCCAACAGCTGATAAGCTCCGCAAATGTTGGCCCCGGCCTTTTGCTGGACGCCCATCTTGGACTGGGCTTTGCCGCCTTTCTCCAAGAACGTTGGGAGTATGCGCTCAAGCATTTTGAGATAGTGGCTAGGAGCGATCGGCCGGACGATGATCGTGCGCTTTCGTGGCTCAGAATGGCTCAATGTGCAATGCACCTCGGGCAGTACGAGTCGGGCGTCAAGTATTCCGAGAGGGCAACGGAGAGGACAGACCTTGAGCCGGTGCTCTGCGGCGCTGGCTTCATCAAGGGGGAGTGTTTATTGCGTCTTGGGCAGAAGAAAGAGGCGTTCAGCTTGCTCGAATCGCTCTCTGACAGATTCCCTGGCTGCGACTACCTAGACGAGGCGAAATACGCTGTTGCGTCTGCACACTTCGAGGACAGCGAGTTCGAGAAGTCTATCGCGGCGTTCCGGGGCATCCTGAAGGACTTCCCCAGAAGCCCTCTTGTGCCGAAAGCGCTTCTCGGCATCGCCAATTCGAGCTACAACATGGGCGATTACAAGATGGCCGAGGCGAGCTACGGCAAGACGCTTGATTCCGGGGCCGGACCCGCGGACCAGAAGTCGGCGTTATATGGTCTTGTTCTCTGTTTACAAAGGCAGGGCCTGCTCTCCCAGGTCGAGCGCCGGATCGAGGAGTTCATCGAGAGATTCAAGGATCGGCGGACGGCGGGCGCGCTAAGGTCGCTGCTGGCCGAGGAGTTGGCCCAGCGAAAGCAGTCTTTTGGAGCGATTCGGCAGTATAATAAGGCGTTCGAGAGTTTGACGAAGGCCGGCGCTGGCGAGGACGAGCTCGCGAAGATCCTCTACCGCATCGGGCAGATAATGGAGGCAGCGGGCGACAAGGAGGGAGCCATAAGCGAATATGATCAGCTGGTTTTCCGCTTTAAGGGCAACCGGTTAGTTCAGATGGCGCGTCTTCGTAAGGCGCACCTTTATGCAGATTTGAAACAGACCAAGAAGGCGATCGAGATATACTCCAAGCTGGCCCAGGAGTATCCCAAAGCCCCGGAGGTCGCCGGCGTTGCGCTCCTTAAACACGCTCTGCTGGTCAAGAAGACAAACCCAGACGAATCACTGAGGCTATGCGATGATGTGGCAGCCCGCTTCGGCCACGCTGACGTCGCCGCGGAGGCGCTCATCGTCGCGGCCGAGGTGCTCATAGACAGGAAGCGGTTTGGGACCGCCAGAGAGCGGCTGGCGAAGGCCACGGAACTGGGTGTCCCAGCGGATAAGAAGGCCTACCATGCCTACCTCCTGGGCTACTCGTTCTTCTTGCAGGACAACTTCAAACGAGCCGCATCAGCGCTTATGCGAGTCCGTTACCTGTATCCCGATTCCAAATGGGCGGCAGAATCTCTCCTTCTGGCTGGCAAGAGCCTGCTCAAGCTCGAGCAGCCGGGCGAGGCGCGAAAGGTCTTTGCGGCTGTCATAAGAGATTATCCCCAGGCGACCGAAGCTGTCCGGAAGGCCGAGGCCGCGCTCAAGTCGCTCCCCAGCTCTGACTAGCTGATGTTGGCCGAGTTTGCCCGTCGAGATTCCCTCATCGGCCTCTTGGGGGTGCTCGTTCTTGCGCCTCAACTTGTGGGAGCGCAGGTCGGAGTGGAGCCCAGCCACAGGATCAAGAATGCAGGGCTGAGACCCGTGGCCGAGCGACCTTTTCGGCCGGCCCCATCGCCGGCCATTATCTACGACTTCGCCGAGTCCTTATTTCGGGACAAAGACTACGAGACAGCCGCCATCCAATATCGCCTTCTGCTGCACCTTAAGCCCGATTTCGAGCTGTCGGCGCGGTGCAGGATCAAGACCGCTCTTTGCTACATTATGCTCGGCAAATTCGACGAGGCGCAGACGCGGCTTGGCGAGATGCTAAGCGATGAGACCCTCTTAAAGAGGTGGGACGAGTTGTCGCTGTGGCAGGCCGTCTGTTTTCTCAGCGAGAGGGACTACGTCGGTGCTTTAGCGCGGCTGACTGTGCTTTCCCGAGATGCGAGGGCCCCTGACGTCCGAGCCTATGCGTCGTACCTTTTGGCCTGGACATTCCTTTCGCTGGGCGATTGGGCTCAGGCGGCGAGAGTTTTCACGAGGTTATCCCGCGCATCGAGCGAGGCCTCAGCGCTCGCTGGGATTAAGATGGAAGTGCTTGCGGAGGCGGCAGCGAGCGGTAAGTTGCTCCAACAGAAATCGCCCGTGGTCGCCGGCCTCTTGAGCGCCTGTGTGCCAGGAGCCGGGCACTTCTACTGTCGCAAGTTCAGGAACGGCGGTGTGGCCTTCGTCCTTAACGCGGCGTTCGTAGCCGCGTCGGTCGAAGCTTTTCACAAGGATGTATATGTGGGCGGAGCAATCGCATCGTCAGTTGCATTGGTGTTTTATTCTGGCACTATTTACGGTGCTGTTAATGTGGCTCACAAGTTCAACAGGACAAGACGTGAGCAGCTACTGAGCGAGATGAGGCGGAAGTTTGGCGATGAGAGATTGCTTTTGATAGACAGGCTTTACAGATGAGCATGCGCATTAGGGGAATGCTACCTTTAGTGAGTCGCATGAAACGAGGAGACAGCGGATGATCGACTACTTGATTGCCGGCGGGCCTGTCATGATCCCAATCGCGATATGCTCGGTGCTGTCCCTGGCCTTAATTATCGAGCGGTCCTTGGCCTTAAGAGACGTGCGGATCATTCCTCTGGCCTTCATTCGTGAGGCGAAGCGGCTGGTTTCGGCTGGCAAGGAGGACGCGTTGCTTGAGCTTTCGAGAAAGAGCCGGACGCCGATAGCCAAGGTGATCCACACCACGATTCTATCGCGCAATCTGCCGAGCGATACGCTCCGGGAGGTAGTGCAGAGTGTCGGCAAGGACCAGGCGAATAAGCTCTCGCGGTATCTGATGGTGCTGTCAACCATAGCAAGCATTGCTCCTCTTCTGGGCCTTCTCGGGACTGTAACGGGGATGATCAAGGTCTTCAGCATCATCTCCAGCAAAGGCGTAACCAATCCCTCCGACCTCGCCGGCGGCATCTCCGAGGCGCTGCTGACGACGGCAGCCGGACTTGTAGTCGCCATCCCAACGCTCATCGCCTACAGCTATTTCTTCAAACGGACAAACACCTACGTTTTACGTATGGAGGAGATAACATTGGGGATCGTCTCGAGGCTCTCGCGGGACAAACAAGGGCGAGAGAGCCAGCAACGGGAGGGCGCATTGGAGGTGGATGACTGGATCAAGATCGACAGAGGAGATTAGGCGGTCAATGCCCCCCGCATCCCCCCGATTTGCCGCTGGGGAAACGCTCCTGAACAAAACTGTTGACAGGGGTTGGCCATGTTCATAGAATTCGGCGGAAAGCCGAACTCAAGCTATAATAGCCTAATAGTTGGGTAACGAGATTGTTAACTGGGGGCTTTTTTGAGCTTAATCAGTGTTGCTAGGTTGCTCTCGCTGGGGCGGTGAGCATTAACCATATCACTAACTTGACAGGAGACTTTTCGGTGAAAGACCAGTTTTTTCGTTTGTTCGTCCTGTTCTTGGGATTGTTCTTAGGTCTCGTTTTTTCGATGCCGGCCCAATGCGGAATAACAGGCATCATTAAAGGCGAGGTCAGGGACACCTCAACCGCAGAGCCACTTCCCTTTGCCGACATCTTGATATCCGGTCCCGCACTTCTTAAACCCTATGCCTTCTCGGCGGACAAGGATGGCAAGTTTGTTAGGGCTGGCTTGCCGCCAGGAACATACACGATAGAGGTGGTTTACATTGGCTATCTGAAGAAGAAGATCACGGATATAAACGTTACAATGGATAGGATCGCTGTTGTCAAGGTTCAGCTGAAGCAGCGTGTGGCCCTGGAGAAAGAGGTCGAGGTCATCGCTCAAAGCCCCTTGATCGAGAAGGAGGTCTCGGGCACTTCTGACGTCATTGAAGGCGACTATATCGAGGATATGCCCATCGAGGGTCGCGCCTATCAGAACGCACTGAAGATACTTCCCGGCACGCTCGTCGATCGCGACCAGCAGATTCACATGAGGGGCGGCCGGACTGGCGAGGTCGGGTTCAAAGTAGATGGGATGAACGCTCAGGACCCCGTGACCGGCGGCTATGGCACAAACGTCAACATGAACGCTGTCGAGAAGATGGAGGTCATCACCGGCGGCTACGACGCGGAATACGGTGGCAATATGTCAGGTATGGTTAATGTCGTAACCAAGAGCGGAACCGACACATTCCATGGTGATGTCCATTACAACTATGAGAACAGCGAGCTGGACGGCGTCCCGTATGAATGGCGGTCATACAACCCGGGCATTACGTTAAAAGGCCCGGTGATTCCCGAGAAGCTCAACTTCTTCATTTCGCTGGAGGTCGAGGACAACAAGAGAATGTTCCCGGCCGCTGACTGGCCTCAGGACGATTTCGCGGCGAGCACGTGGAAGGAGCTTGGCGGGATGGCGAAGTTCACTTGGCAGGCGACGATTGATGACAAGTTCGTTTTTCAATACTTTTTCAACACGGTTGAGACCAGGGGGGGCTCTGACTGGATAGAGCCCGTCCACATGCCCACCATGAGGTTTGACTACAACTTCTTATCGGTCAGCCATACTCACACGTTCACCCCCGAGCTGGTCCTTGAATCGTTCCTGGGCGCGGGGAGGCAGTATCTTGAGGCGAAGGTTGAGGACAAGGACTGGCACGACTACGAGCCATTTGCGGGTGTCGTTTTATGGGAGGAGGCCCTCTTCCGTTTTGACAAGCAATATGGGGGCAGGGGTGATTATCCCAACTGGCAGTGGCGTGACGTCGATATCGGTTATTTCAGCACAAACCTGACATGGGTCAAGGACGACCACGTGTTTAGGGCCGGCACAAGCGTCAACTACATCCATTATGATGGCGAGCTCGTTACTGTCCCATATTACTTGATAATGTCTCCGGATGCCTGGTCGCCCAATCCCGGGCAGATCAGCTTCTATCGCAAACGGCATTTCTTCATGGACGCGGACACGTGGACAACTAACTATGGCGGCGCCTACGTTCAGGACAGATGGAGCCTCGACGAGAAGTATGATCTTCCTATCTTTCTGAATTATGGGCTGCGCTTTGACTGGCAGGAGGCGAACGGTGGGTCGGAGTTCTCCCCGCGAATGGGGATCACCTATACGCCGGATGATAAGACGAAGCTCCGGTTCGAGTATGGATGGTTTTTCCAGGTCATCCCGCTTATGGATGCGATGGCCCAGCCAAGTGATTACGTAAATGAGTATGGGGCGAGGTCTTCCCTGGAGGGAACTTTGACTTTCGACTCCTACAAAGGAGCAGCCGGGCTCTCCAACCCGATCAACAAGTCCTTTGAGTTTGGCCTGGAGCGTGAGGTATTTCCGGACATTACGCTCGGACTAACCTATTATCAGAAGGATATGCAGGATCTGCTCCAAAACGTGGACGTCAATCCTGACCCCGCGATCTACGAGTGGCAGATGATGAACGTGGCTGGGGCGTGGTCCCGAGGGGTCGAGGTCAAGGTCAAGAAAGCCTTCAGCAAAGCCTTTGAGGGCCGACTCTCCTACACCTATCAGGAGGCGAAGTCAATCGGTGTGGACAATTATGGGAAGATGACCGGCAAAGAGGCCTGGCTGGACTGGGACCTCCGCCACATGTTGGCCGTTTCGTTCAACGCGGAGCTGCCTTACAACATATACTTGAATGGGATTTACAGCTGGAACTCTGGCTATCCTTATACATCGGAGTATTTGGTTAGGGACGAGGAGACTGATCAGCTGACGCGCGAGCAAGACAAAATCAACGAGCATCGCGAACCATTTTACAGCACTTTCGACTTGACAGTGATGAAAGAGTTCAAGGTTCGAGATTACACATTGACCATGATGGTGCAGTCCTACAACCTGTTTGACCATCGTAACGTATCATACATGGATGTCCTGAATGACGAACCTCAGGGATACGGTGCTGGGCGACGGCTGGTGTTCGGCATGAAGTTTGAGTTCTAGGGGTCTAGGGGGCCTGAAACGCCTGACACTTGACCGAGGGTTATGATCGAGTTGTTCTGGTGACTGCGAGATTCTGTGTTCCCGGCTAATCGGCGAGAATATATACGGCGAGAGGAAGCTATCAAAAGAGCATTAGGGAGAAACTTAGTGAGAGAACCGAGCACATTAGGCCCGGGGTCGCCAATAAAAACGTCATTGGCTCTGCTTTGCGCCTTACTGCTTCTGGCGTGCTATTGCTGGGCACAGGCGCCTGGGGAGGTTGGCGAGAGCACGTCATCCGTTGGCGCGCCGCCGGGCCTCGCCTTCGGCGAGACGACAACCGCAACCTCAGCCGTGGCGACATGGACAACTGTTTCAACCACAGGCACGCCGACGACGGCAAGTCCCTCTGCCACGCCAAGCCAAGCGGCGCCGGTGGCGGAGAAGGCAGGTGGACTGGGGCTGATCAAGCTTTTCAAGAGCGGTGGGCCAGTGATGTGGCCGCTGTTGTTGTCGCTTTTGATCGGCATTATCTTCATGGTGGAGCGAGGCGTAGTGTTCTGGAAGGGCAGCATTAACGCGCGTGTGTTCATGATGCGGGTCAATACGTCAATTGACAAGGGCGATGTGAATGCCGCGATGGCCGCGTGCGATGCTAGTAGGGGGCCTATCCCGGCGGTTATCAAGGCGGGACTTCTTCGCTGGGACAAGGGCCGTAAACACGTTGAGAGAGCCATCGAGACAGTAGGTGCGGGAGCCATGTCCAAATTGGAAAGAGGGCTGCCCGTTCTGGCCAGCGTCGCCAACATTGCACCTCTGATGGGCTTTCTTGGCACGGTAACAGGAATGATAAGGTCCTTCGGGGTTATTGCGAAGGCTGGTCTATCCAATCCCGGACTCGTCGCCCAAGGTATCTCCGAGGCGCTGATAACGACCGCGTCGGGGCTGATTATCGCTATCCCGACGCTTGCAGCCTACAACTACTTCACAAGCGTTGTCGCCAAGACAGCGCTTCAGATGGATGAGAGCACGTCCCAGCTACTTGACCAACTGCAATGAGGTTCAAGCGCAGAGGCAGCATTCGGGCTAACATCCCGTCCGCCTCGATGGGGGACATAGCCTTCCTTCTCATCGTCTTCTTCATCGTTACCACCACATTCAGTGTGGATAAGACCAAGGTGAACTTGGCGGAGAGCCTCGAGCGAGAGGCTACTGTGCCCGGCGCTGCCATTATCGTCATTGATAGCGATGGCAACACATTTCTCTCTCGGGGGGACCGAAACCCCGAACTTCGGGGCATCGACGACATAACAGTGTTTGCCCTGAACCTGGTCGCGCGAGCGCCTCAGACACAGTTTACGATCAAGGCGTCGAGGGACGTGGAATACCGATATATTGACAAGGTTCTGGAGCAGCTGCGGGACGTCAATGCGCGCAACATCTCGCTGTTGACGATTCAGAGGGTACGGACTTCTGCTGGTTAGCGGAGAGCGACATGAGGTTCAAAAGCAAGCTGAAGATTGACGAGGAGATCAACTCAACCTCTACCGCTGACATAGCTTTTCTCCTCATAATCTTCTTCATGGTTACGACAGCTTTCGGGACGACTAGAGGGCTGGAGATGAGCCTCCCCAAGAAGCAGAAGGTACAGGAGGCTGCCACTACGGAGGCGGTTCTGATCGAGATAAACCGAGACGGAGGCATTAGCCTCGACGGAATGCCCTCTTCGGTCTCGGATATAAGGCCGTATCTGGAACCGAAACTCGCGCGGAACCCCAACAAGTTCGTCCTGGTAAAATCCGATCTCTCGGCCAAGTATCAGGCGCTGGTATCGGTGATCGATGAGTTGAGGCAAGCGGCTGTTAAGAACATCTCGATACCGACCCAGAGGGAGATTCAGCGATGGGGGCGATATGAGGGTGGGGGGTCATAATTGCAGGTCGCCCTTCAGCGCGGGACATCGTTTAACCGTTTATGAAGCGTATGCGAGCACTCAAGACACGTTAGCTTTATTCATCATAACTAGGAGGTTAACCATGAGACAGTTCTATCATGTGTTGTTGCCAGCTATTGCGATCATTCTGGGGACGCTCATCGCCCCTGCTGCGGTGCTCGCCCAGGAACCATCCACAGGCACTGAGCTTGCCGCCTCGGACAATCCCTTGGAGCTGATCAAGAGCTACAAGGGCGAGAAGATCGATTTCGGGCTAGACATAGTGGCCTTCAAGCTCTACGACGCGCCGGGCGCCAAGATCGAGGTTTACTACGAGATAGCGAACCCCGCGCTCGAGTTCAAGCAGATCGTCTCCGGCGAGCTGGCTACATCCTTGATCATAGCCGTCAGAATACTCGACAAGGACGGCAAGACCGTCAAGGAGGCGGCCAATCGCGGTTCGACGAGAGTAAAGAACCAGCAGGAGGCGGCCGACCCGAAACTCGCTGGGAAGTTCGTGTCGTCGTTCAACCTCGATCCCGGGCACTACGTGTTCGAGGTTGGCGTGAAGGACAACCTCAGCGGCAAGATCGGCGTCCAGAAGAGGGAGTTCGAGGTCAAATCGATAGCGAAGGGCGAGCTGGCACTTAGCAGCATTGAGTTCGCGAAAGATGTTGAAAAGGCCAAAGAAGAGGAACAATCGGGCTTTCTGAAGCCCACGCTCAACATGGTGGTTACGCCTCAGCCGAGCCGCCAGTATCGTCTTGGGGACACGCTGTCGGTGTACTTCAACGTGTACAATTTGAAGGTCGATAACGCCGGCAAGCCGCGGTTTAAGATCACCTACAAGTTCAAGCACGAGGGCGACAAGCGGATCATGCGGCAGATAGTCGAGGGCGAGCGAGTCGAGGGCGCAAACCAGAGCCATCTTTATTCATTCTCTCTAACGCCAACATACAAGGGCAGCGATAAGTCCAAGTTCAAGGTCGGCAACTACACCCTGTTCATAAAGGTCAGCGATGAGCTGGCCGGCAAGGGAGTTGAGACGAAGGAGCCATTCAAGATAGTAAAATAGATAACTATCTCCGCCGATGCCTCGTGATTCTCGTGCCAGTCCAAGCAGACTAGCAAGAACCGCAGGGCGAGGCCGATTGTTTCACCGATGGTGATCAAGTAGAACACATTGGGAATTAACCTATACATCGATTTGGGAGGGAAGTCTGATGCGTATTTCTAGCAGTCAAGCTCTGTTGTTTGGTTTGCTGGCTCTTGTGATAGCCAGCGTGTTTTGCCTCAGCCAGGCGGCGTTTGCGACGGAGGAGGAGAATGGCGGGACCTACACCGGCATCTCAAAGGACAGAAGCTGCACATGGTGGCTCGACGAGAGCAAGCAGGTCAGCAAGGATGACAAGGCCGCGATAAAGAAACTGTTCGAGGCGCTGGAGAAGAAGCTGGAGAAGGACGGCCTAGATTCCGTGAAGTTCCCCTGGAAGGCACCTGAGATAGAGGAAGATGAGGAGGTCGGGAAGGAGGAAGAGAAGAAGGAGCTAACTGACGAGCAGAAGAAATGGGAAGAGGACGAGGTCTATGAGGACCCCGAGACCTGCCCTGGCGTGATCATACCCAGCAAGGATGATCTCAACATAGCCAAGGTTGACGGCGTGCCGACTGGGACGCTGTTCGTTGTTCGCGGCACGTTCGACGACCCCCGGATAGAGGTCTGGCGGATGAAGCTGGCGAAAAAGAAGGATGCGTGGACTGTCACTGGCCGGGAGATCGAATACTCATTCGAGCGCGCGCATGTGATGTACGTGAAGAAGAACACAGCTTATACCTTCAAAGAGATCAAAATTGATCATGATCTCATGCATATCTCGATCGACGAAGGTAGGTTTTATCCGCTTTATGCCGGCACGAAGATAATCGGGGGCACGGTAATCGGCAAGGGCAAGATGAATTACAGGCCGCCGACCAAGCTGGCGAAGGATTGGGAGACGAGCCAGGAGGTTGATTCACTGAGGCGTCGAACCGCCGAGGTGACGCGCCAGAAGGGCGTCGATGAGCTCAAGGACGCCCCGCTCACAAAGATACCCTTTTATTTCGCACCTTGTAACTTTGACAAGTATGTGAAGCTCAGCGGTTTGCAGAAGTTCGAGATCACGGACAAGGGGGAGCTCGAAGAGGCCGAGAAGCTCATCAAGAGCGAGATTGACTGGTTGGCCAAAACCAACTTCGGCGTCAAACTGCCCTACAAAGGTCAGCCCGAGGGTGAAAAGCACACGTTGATGCTCTATCAGCTTCCTGACTATGACGAACTGTGCGACTTATACGTATATGGCCCTAAGTACCAATGGATTGGTTACTACGATTATCCGGCGGACCAGGGGAATCAGGAGGAAATAGGGCTTTATATGCACAGAGAGAAACGTTTTATGATAGGTGAGGAGAAAAAAGGCGGGGGCGTCTGTGCGTACAACCGGCCAGAGCAGAGGGAGAGTCTCACACGGCGCGAGGCCGAATATGAGCCCACAGAAGAGGCCCGACAGCTTGACCGAAGGATAGACATTAACATCGGTTACAAGGAGCAGACAGTTGATCTGCTGGCCAGCATGGGCGCAGTTGAGTTCTTCAACGCCCAGACCGCCATTTTTGCGAAGATCAGGGCCACACTCGAGCTTGAGATAACTAGATCAGGCGCTAGGTTCTTTCGTATCGGTGTTTCTTCTCTCGCCACCAGGCCTGCTATCCCAATGAACATCAGCAAAGTAGTGGATGACAGAGGATTGGACATCCTTCGGTTCGGGACGCTTGATCTTGTCTATCCGCCGTTAGCACTTGGCCAGCGAGTGAAATTCACGGCCGAATATGAGGGCCCGGTGTGTGCAAGGCTCTTCACCTCATCAGCCTACACTTCGGGCAATACCGGATGGGCGCCCAGCTATGGATACTTCCAGTGCACGCCCTGTGCGATCGTAATGGGTGTTCCGACACCCCATACGTCCGTCTCGGTTGGCGCAGTAGAGGAGAGATGGACCGAGGGGAACAGGAACTTCTCGCGCTGGGTGTCGGATGAATGTATCAGGATGATCGGATTCGTGTATTCAAACTACAGCGTCCGCGAAGTTGAGGTCACCAAGCCCAACGGTGAGCCGCTCAACATATCGCTCTATTACTATCCGAAGATGAGATATTACATCTCCTTGTCGGATTTTGACAGTTTCGCAGAGCGGCAAAGGTACGCAGAGGATGACGATCCGCGTAGAAGGTCTAAGAAGGATATGACCAGGATCCGTATGCAAGAACGCAGGACCATGGCCCCAGACAGCATAGTTACGGAGTTCGAGAGCATCCTTAGGTTCCAACAGGCGCTTTATACCTCATTGCCTTACCGGAAGATAGCGGCGGTCCAGTTGCCTGTGTTTAGTGGTTACGGGCAGGGCTTCCCGACCATGCTCACTCTTGACGGCACTTCATTCTTCTCGGCGGGGGATGCCGCATTACATGAGATGCACCCCGGTCGTTGGGGCGCCGAGTTCTGGTCACACGAATCCGGTCACCAGTATTGGGGGCACGTCATTATGTGGGCCAACCCGCGGGATCAGTGGTGGTCTGAGGCGTTTACCGAGCAGCAGTGCGCGATGTACATGCAGGCTTCCCGGAGTGACACGGACTACATGAGCAAGTTGAATGATTGGCGGCGTGTTGCGTTGATTATGAATGCCAAGGGCGAGGAAGCACCAATGACGCTGGGCGGTAGCCGTCTTACTCGGCTGGCGTGGTACGGGCTTTTCTACTGCAAGGGACCTTATTTCGTCCACATGATCCGCCAGATGATCGGTGACAAGGCATTCATGTCCTATGAGCGCAATCTGGTGAAATCCCTGTATTGGAAGAGAGCAACGACCAGCGACTTCGTTAACGTGCTTGAACAGACCATCGGCAAGGACAACATGCTCGCCCTGTTCGGCAAGGACAACATGCAGTGGTTCTTCGACCAGTGGATATATGGGACGGGGATCCCCAGCTATGAATACGGCTACAAGATATCCGGCAACACCGCGAAGATCAGGATCAAACACATTGACGTTCAGTTCCGGGTCCGCATCCCGATCTGGGTCTATGACAAATCAGGCGAGAAATATGCGATCCCGATTCTTCTGACTGGCGAGAAGCCGATAGAGGAGTTCGAACTCAAGCTTCGCGGCCCGGCCAAAAAGATCGTCCTTGATGAATTTGGCGCGGTTCTGACACGCAAGATCAAAAAAGTGAAGTATAGCAAGATAAAATAGAGACTTGGTCATTTGCATTCCTCCTATTCCTGGGGGGCAGTGAACGCTGCCCCCCATTTGACTCTTGCTGCCGGGTGGTTCCCACCTCGCGGCCGGAGCGCTGCCCTGGTGGTGAGAGATGTGCTGAGACGCTTTCCTATTAGGTTCTGCCTGGTGTTTCTGGCAGCGCTCTTGTGCGCAGGCTGCGGCGTTACCTACTTGGCATACGACAGCCTTGACGCATCTGGCAAGAGGACGTTCGACGAGATACGCTACGTAGCCACGGACAAGGAGCTGGGCGAGTTCGTCGAGCTGAAGCCGGGTGAGCGGGCCAAGTGGGTCCAGGACTTCTGGAAACGGCGAGACCCGACGCCGGACACACCGATCAACGAGTAT
>Ga0307379_10000481_pt1 | contig 67035 bp, 48 predicted proteins | sample UN2MG_FD_202237 | JGI IMG/M metagenome (GOLD analysis project Ga0307379, IMG submission 202237) | Soil microbial communities from Risofladan, Vaasa, Finland - UN-2 | ecosystem: Environmental > Terrestrial > Soil > Coastal area > Acid sulfate soil | place: Finland: Risofladan, Vaasa | collected... | reverse complement strand
ATGCCCTGCGCGAGAACAGGCAACAGGACATGACCGAGGCCGTCCCATACTGGGCACGCGCCGCGGCGCTCGTGGCGCTGCTGTCCGCCGTCGCCGCCGTGGACCTTGCGAAGCATGGCAGGAAGGCGACACGGTGGCGCGAGTACGGCTTCGTTCTGGCGGCGGGAGCTGTGGCCGGCCTCTTTGGGCTGGCGAACGACCTCGTCACCTCGTCCATCTCACCTGAATACTTCATCCTCGGCAAGGGCCTGCCCACCGAGTCGCTCCGTCGGAGCGCGGCGGCGCTTGGCCTGCGGGCCGGCTTCTCCGCAGGCGTCGTCGCCGCAGCCATCTGCGTGTACGTTGCCACGCGCAGGGCCGGCCGGCCCCCGTTCCCCATGTGCAGCCTGTGCCTTCTCATGTGGCGCCCGTTCGCGCTCGCGGCCGGGTTCGCCGCGTTGCTTCCCCTGCTGCTCTCTGGATTCGATCCGCTGGGTCTCGGGGAAGGACTCGGAGATCTGGTGGGACCACATCAGGTCCGGCGCTTCCTGAGTGTCTGGTGGACACATCTCGGATTGTACCTCGGGCTGCTGGCCGGGGTGGTTTGGATCGCTGTGGATGTGGCTAGGAAGAGGAGGCCCGAGCGCAGCGCTGCTGAGGAACAGGCACAGGAGTAGTGCCAGTTAGAATGCCAACCCCAGGGGATGGGAGTTGGCACTCTAACTTGGCACTCTAACCCCAGGCGCCGGACGGGCGCATGTGCCGCCGAGCGTAACGCCTTGGGACGTATGTGGTTGTGGCGGACATCTGCTTCGGAGGCGCGGTGTCTCGCCCGCTCGGCCCCAAAGGATGCCAACCCCTATTGCGCACGTTGGCATTCTTTGGGGGGCACTTGCGCTTGGCTCGGAAATGAGTAAAGTAGCGGTTCGGTGGGAGAATGCCTCTGGCTCCGTTCCGGCATAGGAGGTTGTCATGGCTGGAAGAGGATGGTCGCGTCGGGAGTTCTTCGGCGGCCTGACGGCGGCAGCCGCGTTTGCGATCGTGCCGCGGCACGCGCTGGGCCAGGGCGAGGCGCCGCCCAGCGACACGCTCGGCGGCGCGCTCGTGGGCTGCGGCGGCCGTGGCGGGGGGACGTTTGGCGGCCTGGGCCGAAACGTCCGCCGCCTCGCCTCGTGCGACGTGCGGTACAAGGGCACGTCCGACAACAAGGAGCGGTACGCCGACTTCCGCCGCGTGATGGACCGCCAGGACATTGACGTGGTGGCGATCGCCACGCCGCCGCACTGGCACCCGCTGATCTCGATCGCGGCCATGCAGAGCGGCAAGGACGTGGTGTGCGAGAAGCCGCTCACGCGCTTCATCGCAGAGGGCCGGGCGGTGGTCGAGGCCGAGAAGCGCTACGGCCGGATCATCCAGGTGGGCACCTACGGCCGCTACGGCGCCATCCGCGACAAGAATAGAGTGCTCATCCACAAGATCATGACGAGCGGCCTGCTCAAGAAGAGCCCCGTCGTGCACATCAAGGGCGGCGGACTCAAGGTGAAGATGTGGAGCGGCTACGTGAATCCCAAGCCGCAGCCCGTGCCCGACTCGCTGGACTGGGACATGTACTGCGGTCCCGCCCCTCTGCGGCCCTACCATCCGCACCGCGTCGGCGGCACCCACCGCGGCTACTGGGACTACGAGGGCGGCGGCATGGCCGACATGGGCCAGCACCACTTCGACCCCGTGCAGTGGACCTATGGCAAGGACTACACGAGCGCCGTCGAGATCGAATCGCACGCCCCGCCGGCCCACCCGCTCGCCTGCGGGATGTGGGGCTGGGCCGAGCTGAAATACGCCGACGGCACGCTCTTCGTCATGGACAGCCGCGAGTGGGGCAAGCCTTACGACCGCAACCCGTCCCGCGACGTGAGCCTCAGCGACCTCTCGGAGGAGGACCAGAAGAAGGTGCTGGCCATGCCTGACCCGGAGCCCTGGCCGAGCTTCGAGGAGGCCGTGAAGACCCGCAAGAAGACCGGCGGCTGCGCCGAGCCGGGACACCACTCCGCCGCCATCATGCACCTCGCCAACATCTCCATCCGAGTGGGGCGCAAGATCAAGTACGACCCCGTCAAGGAAGAAGTCATCGGCGACGAGGAGGCGAACCTCCTCGTCCACCAGCCCATGCGCGCACCCTGGCACCTTTGAGAGCGAGGAGCAACCCCATGAACCCGAAGCGAACCTGCGTTGTGGCTGTCCTCCTCGCCCTGGCGGTGGGCCTTGCCGGCGCCAGCGCCGCGCTGGCGGGCGAGGCCCCGGCCGACCTAGCGGCCCTCGTCGCCTCCATGCCGAAAGCCGACGCGAGTCCGGACGGCAAGTACACGGGACCTGACCAGGGGACGGCGCAGAAGGCCGTGGACACTATCCTCAAGGGCGGGAAGGAGACCCTCGCCGCCCTCCTCGGCATGCTTGCCGAGCCGGGCCAAGGGGAGGACTACAAGGCCAACTACCTCCTCCACGCCGTGGCGACCTACGTGCGACGGCCCGACGCCGAGGACGGGCGGAAGATGGTCACTGAGGCCCTCGTCGCGGCGGTCCAAAGCTCGAAGCCCGTTCTCGTGCAGCAGAAGATCCTCGAAGAACTCCTCTGGATCGGAGGCACGGAGCCCATTGAGGTGCTGAGCCGGCTGGCGCTGGACAAGGATCTCTACGACTACGCGATCCGCGCGCTCGAGGCCCGCAAGGCGGCGGCCCCTCTCCGCGCCGCGCTGCCCAAGGCTGGCGGCAGGAACCGCGTCGCCCTCGCCCAGGCGCTCGGCCGCCTCCGCGACCCTGAATCGGCTCCCGAGCTGCTCAGGCTGGTGGGCGACGCGGATGCCGACATGCGGCTCGCCGCCGCCGAGGCCCTCGCCAACATCGGCGACCCGAAGGCCGTGGACGCCGTTCTCGGCGCGGCGAAGCTCGACAAGGCGACCTATGAGGAGATGAAGCTGGCAGAGGCGGCCCTGCGCCTTGGCCAGCGACTCGCCGAAGCCGGCAACAAGGATCTCGCCAAGCGCATCTACGCCACGCTGCCCCAGCAGTATCCCGGCCGAGCCGGCCGCCACGTGCGGTGCGGCTGCCTGGCGGGCCTCGTGGCCGTGGCGGGCGACGAGGTGCTGCCCGAGCTGCTCGCGGCCATCGCCGACCCCGACCCGCAGGTGCGCGCGATGGGCGCCCAGGTGGCGAAGGCCCTCGCCGGCCGCGCCCCCGTCGAGCAATGGGTCGCGCTCATGAGAAAGTCCGCCGGCAAGGACCGCGCCGGCGCCCTGTTCATCCTCGGCGCCATCGCCGACGCCAAGGCCCTGCCCGCCGTGCTCGAGGCGATGGGTGACAAGGATGAAGCCGTCCGCCAGGAGGCAATGGAGGCGATGGCGGCCATCGGCGGCGAGGCCGCCGCAAAGGCCCTCATCGCACGCCTGGCCTCAAAGGACCGCGCCGAGCAGCAGGCCGCCTTCGAGTGCCTCATCAAGTGCCGGGGCGACGCGACCAACGCAACCATCGCCGCAGCGGCCAAGGACGCGGCCGACACGGCGCTCAAGGCGAAGCTCGTCGAGGTCCTCGGCGCGCGCCGCGCCGGCGACCAGATGCCCTTCATCCTCACCGCGGCGCAGGATACGAGTGCCGCGGTTCGCGCCGCGGCCGCGCGGGCGCTTCAGACCGCCGGCGGCGAGAGAGAGGCCCCCGTCCTCGTGAAGATGCTCAAGGAGGCGAAAGAGGCGGAGGAGCGCGGGGCCGCCGAGCAGGCGCTGACGAGCATCGGCCTGCGCGCGCGCGACCAGGTGGCCCGCCAGATAGCCCCGGCTCTCGACGGCGCGAGCGCCGACGCCGCGGGCGTCATGCTCCGCATCCTCGGGCGCGTCGGCGGCTCCGCTGCCGCCAAGGCCCTGACCACGTGCGCCGACAGCCCCGACGCGAAGATTAAGGACGAGGCGGTCCGCGCCCTCGCCAACTGGTCGGAGACGAGCGGACTCGTCGAGGCGACCGATGGCCTGCTGAAGATCGCGTCCACCACCCAGGACCCGCGCCACCAAGCCCTGGCGTTGCGCAACTACATCAATCTCGCGCGGGCCGAGCCCTGGCGCCGCGACACCAAGCGGCAACTGAAGATGTACGGCGAGGCGTTGAGGATCGCCAAGCGCGCCGAGGAAAAGCGCGCCGTCCTCGGCGGCCTCAGCGACATCCGCGAGCCCGAGGCCGTCACCCTGGCCGCATCCTGCCTCAAGGACGCCGAGATCGCCGAGGAGGCCGCCGCCGCCATCGTCCAGATCGCCAATCGCGTGAAGAACAAGACCGATGCCGGCGTCCAGGCCGCCCTCCAGGCCGTCGTCGAAATCTCCAAGAACCAGAACACCCTCAAGGAGGCCAAGAAGCTCATCATCGAGAAGCGCTGAAGAGGGGGTCGCTATGAGGAAGCAGGCTGCCCTTCTCGCCCTCTGGGTGGGCGCCGCGCTCGCCGGGGAGGCGAAGGCGCCGGAGACTCCGGTCTCGCTGGCCGACGCCCCGGCCAACACCTGGGTGAAGGCGCTCGAGACGAAGACCGGCTGGCGCGAGTCGCCCCTCTTCGTCTACGTGCCGGGCATCAAGAAGTTCGTGATGGCCAGCGGCATGCAGTCGCACGGCGGCATCGTCCCGCGCCACTACGACACTGAGGAGCTCGATCTCGCCCAACTCAAATGGGTGAATGCCTATCCTCCGGCAGTAGCCGCCGGGCGGCCAGAGTCCGGCCCGGTCGGGGAGGAATACTCGAAGGAACGCGCCAAGCAGGGCTACAACGGCCGCGTGCTGTTCTACAAGGATGGCGACTACCTCCGCGTCGGGGCCGGCGGCCAGTGGCTCGAAACCCGCACGAACTACGAGTGGTGCCACGTGCCGGACGGCGGCAAGGTCTATGCGTGCCTCCACGACAAGACGCTCCGCTATGACCCGGCGGCCCGCACATGGGAGGACCTGAACGCGAAGCCGCGAGCGAGCTGTCGCATCTGGGGCTCGATGTGCTACGACCCCGTGAACAAGGAAATCCTCCACGCCGGCGGCGACGGCGGCAGCGCGGACGTCGCCACGTGGGCCTACAGCCCCGAGAAGAACGAATGGCGAAGGCTCGAGTTCGGCTCCCCCGAGCTCCGCGCGCTCGGCTCGCGGGCCAAGGCCCTCCGCTGGCAGGCCAAGGCCCTGCTCGGCGCCGCCTGCAACCGCTTCGCCATCACCGAGACGGACCAGGAGGCCAAGGCCGACCTCGCGGCCCAGGCCGCCGAGCTGGTGGCACAGGCCTCCGGCCTGTGGGGGACTCAGGCCGGACGCCTGAGCCACCAGGTTGCCGCGAGCCGGTTGGACGCCGCCATGGCGGCAGTGAAGGCCGCAGGGCCGAAGCTCGCGGGTGAGATCACGCCGGAGATCATCGCTGAGGTCCGCGCGGCGCGCGTACTCTTCGAGCAAGTCGTAGACGCCCTGGCCGTCGAGCCGCCGGGCCGCGCCCGCTCGCAGACCGCCTACGACCCCGTCCACAAGAAGATCATCCTCTTCGGCGGCGATGGCCTTGACCGCGTGCTCTCCGACACCTGGGTCTACGACTGCGCGACCCGCACGTGGGAGCAGCGCTTCCCCGAGCGTTGCCCCGCACCGCGAGCCGGCCACATCCTGGCCTGGCTCCCCAAGGCCCAGAAGATCGTCCTCGCCGGCGGCTACAGCCGCGACTGGCTCGCCCAGGAAGTCTGGAGCTACGACGTGGCGGCGAACGACTGGAAGCTCCTCCTCCACGTCCCGCTCCAGCCCGAGGACTATGGCCGCCAGAAGTTCAGCCCCAATGCCCCGCGCGTGACCTGCCGCGACGTGCAAACCGGGGCGGTGAACGACGACGACGTGCTCATCTGCGTCACGCCGGCTCGCCCCAGCCTGATCACCTGGGCGTGCAAGGTGGACCCGAGCAAGGCCGACGAGGCCGGCACCGCCGCCCACGCCGGAGCCTCGGGCACCTACACCTTCAACCGCATTGACCCCGCCACCTGGGAGCAGGCGGCGAAGCCCGACCCCGAGGCCACCGCGAAGCTCCTCCGCGACCTGCCGCCGAACGTCTGGACCTCACTCGACTTCCCCCGCTACGCCCCCGGCGCCCGCAACCGCTGGGGCACGACCGCCTACGACACCGATCGCCACCAGCTCCTCTTCTGGGGCGGCGGACACGCCACCAGCAAGGAGAACGACGTCGCCCACTTCAGCCTCCGCGGCGGCTGCTGGACCATCGGCTACCACCCCGACGACCCCATTGACAAGGTCTACGCCAGCCAACCCACCCCGCTGAGCTTCAACGACCGCGTCCACGTGCCTGTCCACGCCTACAAGGCATATTGCTACGACGCGACCGCGGGCAAGATGTTCTACTTCGACCGGGCCTACAACCCGGCCGTCCGCGAGTGGGAGCCGCAGCCCTTCCCCGGCCTCGAGCACCGCGGCCCGATGCACAGCTTCATGGCCCCCACCCCGCGCGGCGCCGTGACCTATTCGGAGAAGGGGCTTTTCCTATTCGACGCCAAGGCGGGCAAGTGGCAGAAGCTGCCCTGGGACGGCCCTGCCTTCGGAGGGATCTGGTGCGACGGGCACGGTCTCCGCTACGACTCCAAGCGCGACTGCCTCTGGTTCGCCAACGACAAGGACATCTGGCGCTACGACCTCGCGACGGGCAAGGCCGCGAAGCTCGGCATCACCAAGCCCAAGGCCCTCGGCCAGTTCATCTTCTGGGGCGAACAGGTCTACCTGCCCGACGCCGATCTGATCCTCTTGATGAGGCTCTTCCAGGCTCCCGACGGCACGCTGCGCAACATCGCCTGGGACCCCGCCGACAGCCGCTTCTACTGGGCCGACCTCAAGTTCGAGGCAAAGGGCAAGCCCGTGGCCTTCAAGGACAACCCGTTCAGTTGGTCCGACGCCCTCTGCTACGACCCGGGCCTCAAGCTCGTCGTCCTCAACAACTCCAGCGACTACAAGGTCTGGGTGCTGAAGTTCGACCGCAAGGCCGCGCGGATGGAGGTGGTGGACTGAGCCTGGGGAGGCCCGCCAGCCTCACTTGGCGGCGCGGGGCTCGACGACGAGGCCGCGGATGAGCCAGTAGCCGCCGCCCTTGTGCTGGACCCAGCCGCCGAACGTCACGAGGGTCGCGGCGGACGCGTCGGGGGCCTTGAGCCGCAAGACCACGGTGTGCCAGGGCTGGTCCTTCAGCGGCTTCGCTGTGTCAATCACCACGGCGTCGGCGGTCGAGGCGATGGTAAGGGTGTCGCAGGCGGCCTCACGGAGGGGCAGCTCGGCGGGGCGCGAATCAGCGCCAGGCTTGGCCTTCCTGCTGAACTTGATCGTGCCCTGGTCGGTGGCGGTGACGAGCTTGACCTCCAGGTCGGCCCCCGCCGCGATGCGAAGCGCCTGGTGCTCGCACCACATGCGGGCCTGGCGCCCGCCCGAGCCGTTGATGCCGTAGGTGGTGGCGATGCCCCCGGAGGGCTCGGCGGGGAGCGCCTTGGGGGCCTCCAGGAGGCCCAGGCGCTTGTCGCCCGCGCGGAACTCGACGAGGCCCTTGCCGAGGAGCGCCGAGGCGTCAACGTCCGCCACGCCGCTGGCGGGGACCTCCCACGGGCCGGCGAGGGTTTCGACGGGCTTCCTGGGGGGCGGGGCCTGCTCGCGGAGTCGGCCCTCTCGCATGTCGGGCATCTGGTACGATTGGACGCTCACCCTGGCCGCCTCGCGGGTGAGGTTGGCGATGAGGTAGCGCGGCTTCCCGCCCTGCCAGTATTCCTGGACGAAGAGCCCGGTGCGCCAGTCCAGGCCCACGCCGATGCTCATCGCCACCACCTCTCCGAGGAGCACACACGCGAGCAGGAACACCGCCCAGGGTCGCACGCGCATCGGTACTCCTCCTTCCCCCTACTCGGTGGCGCCCTTCTGCTGGAGGAACTCGACCAGGGCGTGGTGGCGCATGTGGCGGGCGCGGGCGAGAGGGGTGCGGCCGTGCAGGTCCTTGGCGTTGATGTCGGCGCCGTGCGCCAACAGCAGCTCGACGATGTCCTGATGGTCATACACCACGGCGCGGTGGAGCGGCGTCTCCTCGTAGGCGTCGGCGTTGGCCTTCGCGTTCGGGTCGGCCTTCGCGGCGAGGAGCAGCTCCGCGATGTCCTTGTGCCCCTGCTTCGCGGCGGTGTGGAGCGGCGTGTCGTCCTGCTTCGCCTTGGCGCCGGGGTCGGCCTTGGCGGCGAGGAGGAGCTTGACGACCTCGACGCATCCGGCGTGCTGCGGGAGGCCGGCCAGGTGGTCGGCGGCCGCGTGAAGCGGGGCGTCGCCCTCCTTCGTCTTCGCGTTGGGGTCGGCGCCCTTGGCGAGGAGAGCCTTGGCCACGGCGGCGTAGCCGGCCTGGGCAGCGGCATAGAGGGGCGTGATGCCCTTCTCGTTGGCCGCCTTGGGGTCGGCCCCCTTGGAGAGCAGAAGCTCCACGACCTCCGCCTTGCCCCCGACGGCGGCGTGGTAGAGGAGGGTCTCGCCCTCGTCGTCGCGGGCCGTGGCGATGCCGGGGTTCTCCTCGACCATCGCCTTCAGCTTCGCCGCGTCGCCCTGCTTCGTCTGCTCGATCGCCTCGCCGGGCAGGGCGACCACGCCGCCCCTGCCGGCCTTCGACCGAGGCGTCCCCTCCTCGCAGCCCGTCACGGCCAGGAGCACGCCCAGAACCGCTGCCACGCTCGACGGCGTTCTCATCGGCTATCCTCCTTGTTCTTGCGCGACACCAGTATCATACCCACGGCGAGCCGCACGTCAAACACTGTTTCCCCTGTTCGCGTGCAGAGCCACCGGGATCGCGCGCACTCCTGCACGCCATGCCGTTCTCGATTCCCGTCATGCCGAGCGAAGTCGAGGCTTGGCCTGATTCCCTCAGAAGAAGTCCTTCACCACCTCGGCGAGGAGGTTGGCGTCCTGGGATTCGAGGATCTTGGCGATGCGCCAGGAGGGGACTTTGAGGTTCTTGAGCGCGGCCTCGGCCTTCGCCCAGAGGCGTTTCCGCTTCTTCTCGTCGTCGGTCACCATGATGTCCGACACCAGCTCGCCGAGCTTCTGGAGCATGAGGTCGGACCTGTGCTCGTAGTAGCGCTTGATGATGCCGCGTTGGTGAGGAGTGTAGTCGGGCATGGATCAGATCCGGTAACGTGAAACGTGAGACGTGATGCGTGAAGGGTGACGCGTGGAACGTGATGCGTGAAAGGACGAACGACTCCGCCCGGTCAGTCCTTGGGGCCAGGGTCTGGGGCCGGGGTCGAGGGCTGCGCGCCGGCCTCCCTGCCCCTCTCCAACTGCCCGATGCGCGTCACCAGCTCGTTCTGGCGAATGAACAAGGCGAGCGCCAGCGACATCGCTCCCAGCGCGAGGTCCCTCGCGACGGCCAGGGCCAGTATGGAACACCCCATCATCAACAGGGTGAGAATGCGAAGGGCGGCGATGAGTCGGGATCTGTTCATCTTCTCTCCTTTCGTTCTCACGGCAGGAACTTCTTGGTGTTCTTGAGCTTCTCGGGCAGGTACTTTTCGACGACGAAGTTGAGGCTGTGGGCGGCGAACGCCTGCTGCTCGACACGCACCTTCATCTTGAGCATCTGGTCAATGGCCTTCTGCCACTCCTTGTGGTGCTGGAAGAAGGGGTCGTTCTTCAGCGCGTCCTTGGCCCGCTTGATGTCTATGTCCTTCAGCGGCTGGGTGGGCAGGTTGTAGTCAACGATGTCCTGCGGCGTGACGCCGAGGTAGTGGACGCAGGGGACGCAGAAGAATTCGTTGAGGTGGGCGGCATTGCCCGAGCCGACCTTGAGGGTGCGGTAGATGTTGGCGTAGCCGTAGGGGTCGCCGTCGGTGAAGGCGTAGACGGGCATCTTGTGGGCGTCGGAGAGGCGGCGGATGAAGCGGCGGCAGGCGCGCGTGGGCACGCCGCCCATGGCGATGAGGACGCAGTTCGCCGTGTCCCAGAAGGCGTGCTTGACGAGGCGCTGGAACATGGCGGTGGTTTCGATGACGAGGATGAATCTGGCGCTGGTGTGGAAGGTGAGCTGCTCGACCTGCGGGGGCACGCTGTAGGCCCCTGTGCCGAAGCGGGTGCAGTCAATCTCGATGTCCTCGCCGGTGGCGGGATCCTCGTCCACGACGACGAGGCGGCCGGCCACGCTGCCGCCGTGCTCGTCGGGGATGAAGCCGATCTTCTCGCGGTTGAAGCCCAGCAGCGCCTCCAGGTCGTCCATCACCGTGTCGGACTCGGGCTGCTCGTGGAAGGCGGCCTCGGCCCAGGACTTCGAGCGGTAGTAGGCTTCTCGCTTGTTGATGATATCGTCGTCCTCGACGACGGCCTTGGAGAGCGCGAGCATGCGGATGGACTGGGCGAAGGTCTTGACGGTGGTGTAGGCGAAGTCGCGGCGCGAGGTGCGGCCCCGCATCTTGAAGGCGCCGGTGTGCGTGTCGTAGCGCACGTTGGACAGGGCGCGGATGGGGAACTTCATGTGCGGCTTCTTCTCGCGGCGGATGTCGCTGTGAATCTCGCGCGCGACCTCGACCATGCGCGTGAGGGCCTTCGCGCTGTCGCGCCTCGGGGCCTTCTTCCGAGCTTTCTTTGCCATTCAGGATAGTCTCCGGACGCGTGACCCGTGACGCGTGAGAAGAAGGAGAGCAGCTCGGCTCTTGTCACGCGTCACGCGTCATGTCCTCATTTCCTGCTCTTATGCAGCATCTCGGTCAGCTTCTCGACGATGCCCTGCTCCTCGCGCTGGCTGAGGGCGAGGATTTCGCGCAGCCCGATGCCGATGTGGGGGATGTACTTCTCGATGTAGGAGCGCTTGCGCTCGGCCTCGGCCTCGCGGCGGCGGCGCTTGATGTGCAGCGACATCTTGCGCCCGCAGGCCTGGAGCGCCAGCTTGATCTCCTTGATGATCTCGGGGTAGTGCGCGATCGCCTCCTTGCTCTCGGAGGTGAAGGGCACCCACACGCTGGCCATGTGCACGACCACGATGGCGGCGCCGACGGGCAGCGAGCCGCTGGACTGGGAGAGGCCGTAGGGCCGCCACGAGATGGAGCTGAGGGCGCGCGTGATGGCGCAGGCCGACTGCTGGTAGAGGAGCGGCACGCGGTTGGCGAACCGGTAGAGGCGGATCGGCCCCTCGTCGGGGATCTTGCCGCCGTAGGCCGCGGCGGCCTCGATGACGAACGGGTTGCCGCGGTAGACGGCGGGCGGGCGCGAAACGGCCGTGTAGAAGTCGCCCTCGAGCTCCTTCTTCACGCCCTTGAGCAGCAGCTCCTCGCCGATCGGCACGACGCAGTCGGTGGGGGGACACATGATCTTGACCGACTGGATGGCCTTGAAGAGCGTCTCGGCCTCCTGCCGGGCGACGCGGGACGGCCGGGCGTTGGCCTCGAGCTTGGCCATCTCGAGCACCTGGTCGGCCACGCGCGACGACACGCGCGAGAACTCGTGGGTGAGGAAGCCCTTGACGTTTCTGGACTTAGTGCTCTCCAGCATGGCCATGAGCATGCCCAGCTCGATGCCGTGGGGGTGCGGCTTGATGGTCTTGGGCTCGGGCGGCAGCTCGGTGGTGACGCGCGGGAACTCGCGCGGGTCCCCGTCGGGCGCGGTGTACAGCATCCGCACGTGGGGGTTCGTGATGGCCGTCTGCTCGAGGTAGGCATCCACCGACTGGCGGCCGCGCTGATACCGGGCCTCCAGCTCGATCTCCACGCGGGTCCCGTGGTCGCCGTTCCACTCGCACTCGCCCTCGCTGATGACGCGCGGCTCGTTCTTCTTCGTGTCAATCATCAGCTCGTAGCGCATGGCCGGCTTGCCCCGGCCGATCTTCGAGAGGATCACGGCGGGCTGGCCCGTCGTGAGCTGGCCGTACATGGCCGCCGCCGAGATGCCGATGCCCTGCTGGCCCCGCGACATCTTGAGGCGGTGGAACTTCGAGCCATACAGCAGTTTGCCGAACACCCGGGGCACGTGCTTGGCCACGATGCCGGGGCCGTTGTCCTCCACGATCACGCGGTAGCGCTCCTCCTTGCGCACCTCTTTGACCATGACCTTGATGTCGGGCAGGATGCCGGCCTCCTCACAGGCGTCGAGGCTGTTGTCCACCGCCTCCTTGATCGCCGTAAGGAGCGCCTTTCGCGGGTTGTCGAAGCCCAGCAGATGGCGGTTCTTGGTGAAAAACTCGGAGACGGAGATCTCGCGCTGCTGCTTCGCAAGTTCAACGGCGGTGGCACGTTGCCTCGTTGGTGCGGCGCGCGTGCCGCTGCTCTCGGGCGCCTTGCCCAGCCCCGTCGGCAGCGACGCGGCGGTGAACTCCAGGGTGCGTTGCGCCAGTTCCTGTGGCATGGGTTCCTCGCGCGGTTCCACTCAGACCGGCTGTTACGGGGACACCATCCTTGGCCGTGCTGCCGCAGAGCGGGGACGGCGAACCACTAGCCATTTGGTGCGACGGCATTGTAGCACGCACATATTGTGATTTCAAGCGCTTTCCGGCCCAATCCAGGCTGGAGCCGCTGGGGGAGCAACCAGGCTCCCGCCCGTGGCCCGTTTGACTTCCCGCTCCGGGCGTTCTATAATGCAGGATGCCCGATTGGCGCCCCAGGAAGGAACCCTGCTGTGGACAATCCGGTCTGCGTGTCGTGCCACAAGGGGCTGTCGCTCGAGGACATCGAGCGCGGCCACTTCAAGCACATCGGGGGGCGCCTTTACTGCGGCGAGTGTGTGGCCAGGATGCGCCGAGTCGGGCCGGTCCCCTGTCCCCAGTGCGGCACGAGGGACACCCCGCTCTACACGGGCACGGGCTACCAGTGCCGCAAGTGCGGCGCCCCGCTCCAGCCGACGCCTCAGGCGGCCAAGTCGGCGGCCCCGCAACACCCGCGCACGCGCCCCGCCACGAAGGCCTGCCCCTACTGCGGCGCTGCCCTGCTCGCCGACGCCCTCAAGTGCCGCTACTGCGGCGCCTCGCTCACCCGCGAGGCCCGCGACCTCGATGCCTTCAGCCGCCAGAACTCCCAGCTCCGCTTCTGGGTCGGCTGCCTCCTCAGCGCCTCGGTGTTCCTCGTGCTCTCGCTCTTCTATGCCCTCGCCACGCGCGGGTCGCAGACGGGTGCCGCGCAGGCCCCCGCGCCCACCCCGGCCGCGCCCGCGAAGGCCGACCCCAATGCCGAGGTCGTGCGCGAGCTGCGCGACGAGTTGCGAGCCGTGCGCACCCAGATCGCGGCGCTCGAGGCCGAGCAGCAGCGCCTGGCGGCCGCCAGGGCGGCCGCGCCCAGCACCTCCCGCATGCCCAAGGCGTTGGCCGACGCCCTGCGGCCGCCCACGCCCGGCACCGAGGGGGCGACCCCCCGGCCAGCCCCCGTGAAAGGGCGGCCCGCCGCCAAGGAGCCCGCGGAGAAGGCGCCGGCCCCCAAGGAGCCGACCCCGCCCACGAAGGCCATCGCCGTCGCCCCGCCGCCCACACCGGCGCCCAAGGAGCCCGTCCCGCCGCCGACGGAGGTCCCCAAGGCCAAGGCGGCAGAGCGCACCGCGGCCCAGCTCGCGGCCGCGGCGTACCCCGTGTTCGCCACCGAGCTCGACAAGCTGAAAGCCGCCCGGCGCTACGGCGACGCCTTCGGCGCCTGCCGGCAGTTCCTCGCCGCCCATCTCGGCACCCCAGAGAGCGAAAAGGTCCAGGCGGCCCAGAAGGCCCTCCACGAGGAGCTCGGCCGCATCCGCGACGACCACGCCCGCCGCTTCCGCCAGGCCCTCGACAAGGGCGACATCGAGGCCAGCCGCCGCGTCGTCGCCGAGCTCACCCAGTACGACGCCCCCGAGGCCCGCGAGGACCGCGGTCGCATGCTCGCCGAGATCAAGGCCGGCGAACGCAAGCCCACGCTCGACCTCGCCAAATACCTCGGCCAGTGGGAGGCCCCGCCCAACGTCGCCCGACTCCTCCAGGACCTGACCAACCCAAAGGACTGGACGGTTCGCTCGCGTGCGGCCAAGGAGCTGGGCCGCATCGGCCATCGGGCCGCCGTCCGCGGCCTCATCGAGACCCTCAAGGACCAGGAGTTCTACGTCAAGTCGTGCGCCATCAACGCCTTGTCGGAGATCGGCGACCCGGTCGCCCTTCCCGCGCTGGTGCCGCTCACCAGGGCATCGTTCCCGGTCGTCTACGACACGGCGGCGCGCGCCTGCTGCACCCTGGCCGCCGCCCCGCGCGCGAAGTTCGCCGACGCCTGGAAGCTCATTGACCCCAAGGCCGTTGCCCGGGGGATCGCCGAGGCCCTGAAGGTCCAGGACAAGGAGGAGTCCCCCGCCACCTGGCGCTACCAGACCGCTCTCATCGAGACCCTCGCCCTCCTCGACGCGAAGGAGACGGCCCCCGTCATCCGCCCCCTCTTCGAGAAGGCGAAGGACCCGGCCCTGCGCAAGGCTGCCGCCGACGCCATCAGGAAGCTCACCGGCGAGGCCCTGATGCCCGAACCGCCCCCGGCCGAGCCCCCCAAGGAGACCCCGAAGGCTGCCCCGCCGCCCGCCAAGGCCCCCGAGCCGAAGGCCGCCCCCTCCGCCCCCTCACCAAAGTGACCCGGACGGGCAGCGGCCCGCGGCCCCCCTCGCCCAGGCTCAGGATTGCGGCATTGACAGCGGAGGGGGCGCCGCGTATACTCTGTGTGGCGGTCGCCGAACCGCGGCCCGCTTCCCCGCCGAATGGCACTCCCCGACCCGTTGCGTGCGTGCATGGCCAAGCGTAAACACCAGCCTGCGGCAGGCGGCGCCCAGGGGCTCGTTCACAGCTACCTGCGCGACTCGCGCCACTTCGCCACCGGCTTCCTCTTCATCCTGCCACTGCTCATCGGCTACGAGGTGGGAATCCTGATCCTGCGCTCCGACGTGATCAACTGGGCGCACGGGATCATCCGCCTGGTGTTCCACGTCTTCGGCCCCGCGGAGCCGGTGGTCTTTGCTGCCCTGATCGCCGTCCTGGCCGTGCTGGCGCTGCGGCAGACCGAGGGGCGGCGGGTGGATGCCGAGCTGTACGGGCTGATGCTGATCGAGAGCGTCGTCTACGCCGGCGCCATGAGTCTCGTGTGCGGCTTCGTCGCGCGCCGGCTCCCGATGATGGGCACGGCGGGGCCGGGGAGCGACATCGCGCGCGACCTCGTGCTCTCCGTGGGGGCCGGGGTGTACGAGGAGGTGCTCTTCCGCGTGGTGCTGATGGGCGCGCTCTACTACGGGCTCAGGCTCTGGAGCGGCCTCGGGGCCGGCTGGGCGGCCGGCATCAGCATCGTCGTCTCATCGCTCGCCTTCGCACTGTGCCACCACCTGGGCGCGTGCGGCGACGCCTGGGGCACGGCCGTCCTGGCCTTTCGGTTCGCTATGGGCGTGCTGTTCTCCGCCGTCTACATCTACCGCGGCCTCGGCATCGTCGTCTACACCCACGCGCTCTACGACATCCTCGTCTCCCTGAGCCGCTAGCTCCGCACCTCCCACCAGCTTGGGGCAGACACCCAGGAATGGGTCATTCTGAGCGGAGTACAACGGAGCGAAGAATCTCTCAGGGGAGGTCACTCGGTTGACACAGCGTACTCGCGGCGCGACAGCTTCCTCCTTCGAGAGATTCTTCGCTTCGCTACGCTCAGAATGACCGGCTTCCGGCGCCGCGCCGCACGGGCTGGCGGGAAGTGCGGGCCAGCCCCGGGCCGCGTGGTCGGCAGGCGGTCACTTCTTCTTGGGACCGGCCTTCGGTGGCGGCACCTTGTCCTCCGGCACCTTGAACTGGGCGCGGAGCCGGTCCAGCTCAGCCTTCAGCTCCTTCACGACCACGGCATAGGCGGGGTCGGCATAGACGTTGTTGAGCTCGTGCGGGTCCTTCTCGAGGTCGTAAAGCTCCCACTCGTCCACATCGTGGTAGAAGTGGATGAGCTTGTGCCGCAACGTGCGCACGCCGTAGTGGCGCTTGACGCTGTGGACCGCGGGGTATTCGTAGTAGTGGTAGTAGATGGAGGAACGCCAGTCCTTGGGCGTCTCGCCGCCCAGGAGCGGCAGGAAACTGCGGCCGTGCATGTCGTCGGGCGTGGGCAGGCCAGCCGCGTCGAGGAACAGCGGGGCGAAGTCAATGTTCTGCACCAGGTCGCGGTTCACCGCTCCGGGCTTGATCACGCGCGGGTAGCGGACGACGAAGGGCATGCGGAGCGATTCCTCGTACATGAAGCGCTTGTCGAACCAGCCGTGGTCGCCGAGGTAGAAGCCCTGGTCGCTCGTGTAGACCACGAGCGTGTCGTCGGCCAGGCCCGCCTTGTCGAGGAAGTCGAGCAGGCGGCCGACATTGTCGTCCACCGAGGCAATGCAGCGGAGGTAGTCCTTGATGTATCGCTGATACTTCCACTTCTTGAGCGCCTGGCCGGTGAGGCCGGGGGGCGGGTCGGCCTTGACGTCACCCTTGGTGAGATGGTGCTCGATGGTCATCGTGGTCGTGCGGGCCGCGGTGCCGCGGGTCTTGTAGTCGTCGTTGAACGTCTCGGGCTCGGGAATGTCGGCGTCGTCGTAGAGCTTGGCGTGCTTGGCGTCGGGCTGCCAGTTGCGGTGCGGGGCCTTGTGGTGGCACATGAGGAAGAAGGGCTTCGACTTGTCGCGCTTCGTGATCCAATCAATCGCGAAGTCGGTGATGAGGTCGGTCACGTAGCCCTCGTGCTTCTTGCGCTCGCCCATCTCGATGAACATGGGGTTGTGGTAGGCGCCCTGGCCGGGGAGGATGTTCCAGTGGTCGAAGCCCGTGGGGTCGGAGGCGAGATGCCACTTGCCGATCATAGCGGTCTGGTAGCCGGCGGCCTTGAGCAGCTTGGGCACGGTCTGCTGGCTGCCGTCGAAGCGGTTGCCGTTCGTGCGGAAGCCGTTGACGTGGCTGTGCTTTCCCGTGAGGATGGCGGCGCGGGAGGGGCCGCAGATCGAGTTGCAGCAGAAGCAGTTCTCGAAGCGCATGCCGCCCGTGGCGATGCGGTCGATCTGCGGCGTCTTGTTGATCCGGCTGCCGTAGCACGACATCGCGTGCGAGGCGTGGTCGTCGGACATGATGAACACGACGTTCGGCCTCTCGGCGGCGAATGCCGGCGAGCCGCGGAACACGGCGGCCAGTGCCAGCCCCCCCAGCGTCCCAACCATTTCGCGACGGGTCAACTGCTTCTCGGCCATCTTGGGTCTCCTCTTGCAGGCATGACGACACGTAGCACTTCAGCCGACTGGAGTCCACGCCCCCACTGGGCTTGCCCCAGTGGAGCGGGGATTGGCAGCTACCGTGCCGCGGGCCTCACCCTTTTCTCCCCCGCTCCCCCCGCCCGCCGTGCGGCGGGCGGGGGGAGAGGGGGATGGGGGGTGAGGGCGGCTCCTCGTAGTGGTCAATCCTTCGCCCCACCGACGCAAGGTCGGTGGGGGCGTGCACTTCGCTCGGCTGAAGTGTCACGACAACACTACCGAAAGTGGAAGGAAGAGTCAACCTTGACAGCGTGGCACCCGTGCCGCATGATAGCGACCGAGGAGTACGCGCCAGTGAGCAAGAAGTACCCAGAACCGATCCTCGACGTGCCTGAGGTCTCCGAGCAGCTCACGCTGTCGTTCGCGAGGGACGCCGCGGCGCTGGCCGCCTCGGACCACGTGCACCGCTGGTACGACTACGTCCAGGGCTTCGAGCCCGACCTGGCCGCCCGCAAGCTCCGCGAGCACGCGGCGGGTGCCGACGCGGTCGTTCTCGACCCCTTCTGCGGCAGTGGCACCACGCTCGTGGCCGCACAATTCCTCGGCTACCAGGCCATTGGGGTGGACGCCAATCCGCTGATGCGCCTGGTCTCGGAGGCCAAGACGACCTGGAACGTGCCCCTGGGCCAGCTCAAGAGCCGCGCCGCGGAGTTTCTCGCCGCCCTCGACCACAAGCTAGGCGAGAAGGGCGACGAACTGGGGGCCGCTTGCGCCATCCCGATGAAGACGTTCAACAAGTGGTTCCTCCCCGCCGTGCTCAGAGAGGTCATGGCCGCGCGCGACGTGCTCCAGCACCTGCCCGCGATGGACCGGGGGGTGAAGTGCCTCCTGCGCATGGCCTATGCCAAGGCCCTCTTCGAATCGTCGCAGGTCTCGATGTGCCCCGGCATCACCTTCGTCAAGAAGCCGCGACCGCCGCTGCGCGTGACGCTCCGGCGCAAGCTCATGACCATCGCGTCCGACCTCCAACTCATCCGCGGCCTCGACCTTCACAAGCAGCCCAAGGCACGCGTCGTCCAGGGCGACGCACGCGACCTCACAGGCCAGGTGGCGGCGGACAGCGTGGACGTACTTTTCACCTCGCCGCCCTATCCGACCGACATCGAGTACACCCGCCAGACCCGCGCCGAGCTGTACTTCCTGGGCTTCATCGAGACAATGGACGACGTGCGCGCCATCAAGAAGCGCATGGTCCGCGGCAGCCCCAAGAACATCTACAAGACCGACAACAACGAGCAACTCGTCGCCGGCTACGACAGCGTGCAGGACGTGTCGGCCGCCATCCACGAGCTCACGAAGGATAAGAACTGGGGTTGGGACTATCCGCGCATGGTGCGGGAGTACTTTGGCGACATGCTCGCCTGCCTGCGCGAGGCCCATCGCGTATTGAGGCCCGGCGGCTGGGCGCTCCTCGTCGTCGGCGACCAGACCTGCAAGGGCGTCAAGATCCCCGTCACCGACATCCTTCGCGACATCGCCACCGACCTCGGCTTCACCGACTCCTACATCGAAATCGTCCGCGAGCGCCGCAGCACCACCCACACCATGAGCCTGCCGGAGAGCGTCTTGGCTCTTCGAAAGTCCTCGGTCGCGGTTGCCTCACACAATGGCTGACATCTTCACCAAAGCCAAGCGTTCCCAAATCATGGCGGCCATCAAGTCGGTTGGGAACCGCAGCACGGAGCAGGCTCTCGCTTCAGCTTTCCGCCGCCTTGGGGTCAAGGGCTGGCGCCGGCACGTCAACCTGCCTGGCAAGCCCGACTTCGTCTTCCGCAAGCAGCGGCTCGCCGTCTTCGTGGACGGCTGCTTCTGGCACAACTGCCCCAAGCACGGCCACATCCCGAAGAGCAACCGGAAGTACTGGCGGAAGAAGCTAGAGAGGAACCAGGAGAGAGACCGAGCCGCGAACCGCGAATTGCGAAGGAAGGGCTGGCGTGTCCTCCGTCTCTGGGAGCATGCCGCCAAGGTATCACCTATCGCTTGCGCAGGCCGGGTGGCGCGCGCTTTGCTCAAGAGCCCTTGCGTGACCGGGAACACGGCGGTTTGCCTACCTCGAAGTCGTGGATGACAAGCCGGATGAGATCCTCGTAGGATTCCTTGGCCTGCTCGACTATGAAGTCTCGGTTGTCGGCCATCTCCGCGAGAAGCGCGATCCTGGCTCGATCGAGGGTCAGTCCCGCCGCTTGGTTGACATCACCGAAATAAGGCTCATTGGGAATGTGCCGTGGAGTGGCAAAGACCCTGACTGGTGTTGCCCTCGACAGAGGCCGTATCCAGCGGCTCAGGCTGTCAATATCCAACTGGCGGAACTTCTTCATCCAATCATCCCCGCAAGCACATTGCCCCAGCATGAAGAGCTGGCCGACTCGCCGATCTGGCATCGGTCGCCATACGACGAAGTCGAGCCCTTCGTCCTTGACATGCCGAGGGGCTGGGTCCCGGGGCAGGTCCGCCTGTGGATCCCAATTCCACTCCCCTGTAAGTTCGTGCAGGTGTTGAACCACTTCACGGAAACGCCCGGGGCGGGGCTCGAGCCCATCTGGCGGCCAGCCCGTGCGGTATCCCAATGACCCTCGCCCCAGATAGCAGATGGCAACATCCCGGACCAGCCTCTCGAAGGCAGCGGGCAGCCTCTTGAGTATTCCTTCGCTAAGGCCCGGAGCCTGGCTCACCGCGAGACAGAACTCGTATGCGAGAGTGCGACTTGGGCGGTACTCGATCCGATTCCCGACGAGGCAAAAGGGATAGCTCTGGTCAAGCAACTCCGCCCTTCGGACCACCTCTTGGCCGATGTCGCTCGTTGCCGTGTCAAACGTTGCGTCGTATCTTGCCCAGCCGGGGACTTCCCTGGGGTCTGCCACTTCGTAGGAGTCCATGGCGTCAGCAATGCGCTCATCGGCCATCCCGGCTTCGAGGTTGCAGGAGCCATATGAGATTGCCGCGAACTCCGCCTGGTCCGCGTTGACAGCTATACGGTCATCTGGCCCGCGCTGTTCCCAATTGCGTCGCCTTGCCATGCTACGGCTTCTCCTCCCCGATGGCCAGTCTGGCGACCTTCTCCTTGACTTCGCGAGCCAGCTTGAGGATCCTATCGCAAGGCCCGAGCAAGTCGCGGGCCTCTTTCTCTGTTACCTCTCCAGCTGCGAGCGGGCCGAGAACGGCTTTGAGCGCTTCCTCAGCATCAAGCAAGGAATCTGAGACTCTGTCCAGAGCCGGCCTACTCATGTCATAGACCTGATCAACCGTCAAGCCTTTCCGGAGCATGCGCCGCCCCTGCGGATCAGCCACGATGCGAGCCAATACCGCGATCTGCCTCGAGTCGACAATCGAGGGCCCACGATTGGCGGACCTCTTCCCGAGCAGGAAAACCATCAAGTCCGCGGCGTCTGCCAGCCTGTCTTTGGGAACCGGCGTCTTCTTGGGCGCCTTAGACAAATCAGGCAGGCTGAGCCATTGTCGTACTGGACCGTAACCAAGCGCGGTGTACACCCAGGAGAAGGGGTACTCTGGGTTGCTTCCCCGGCCCCGCCTCATGCTGTCCGAAGGTTTGAAGTGTGCGGCCTCCACAAGCTGATTCACGAGGTAGAACCCCTCCAAGAGGCGCGCCACGGTACGGTGCTGGTCTCCTATCATCTCGCTGAGGTCCTGTAAGGTGAGCTTGCCCTCCTCAAGGATCTGCGCAGCCCAGGAGGCTTTAGCGTATGAATCCCATGGCTGAGCAGCCGCGATGTGGCGCACGCCCATATATGAGAGAAGACCCTTCGGGTCTTGGGGCAGGATGACCGGTAGCTCCTGAATTGGCGGCTTCCCGTGTTTCTTCTGGAGCTCCTGGTAATCCCTCGTGCGCTTCTCATGATTCCGAGCCCGGGGATCGCCCGCCAGGATCAGGCATGCGGCAAGGCGGCGGTTCCCTTCCTCTATCCTGATGGCTTGTGCGCCCTTCTCTTCCACTGCGGTCCCAACAAGCGGCTCCCCCCTGAAATAGCCGTTGACTGCGATAGAACTCAAGAGGTCATCGATCCCATAGTCATTGACGATCGAGTCGAGCACCTTGACCTGATTGTCCAGCAGTCCGGCCCGCGCGCCGAGCCTTGGGTTTCTCGCATTCAAACGGAGGGCCGACAGTCTGCAGAACTCGACGGGCGGGCCCTCATCGCCAAGAACAGGTTTCTCTTTCTCGGCTGTGTTGGTTGTCATCGGGGCAGTTCCTCCAGTATGGCCTTCGCCATCAGGGGCGGCACGGCGTTGCCGACGTGCCGGTATTGGTCGGTGAGGGACCCGTGGAAGGCAACGTGGTCGGGAATGGACTGGAGTCTTGCCGTTTCGCGGACGGTCAGCACGCGGTCTCGGGCCGGGTGGACGACGCAGCTCCAGTGCGGGGTGCATCGGGTCAAGATCGTGAAGGCGGGCCTGGCGGGATCGAGGCGGCCATAGCGGGTTGTGTGGTCGGAGAGGCGGGCACGTTTCATGCCCGCGGGCAGCAAGTGCCGCGGGATGTCGCGCCAGTTGCCTCCTTGGGGAATGTGGGTGAGGCGCTTGAGGTTGATCGGGCTGAGGTTTCCGCAAAGGTGCGCGGTCACCGTGCCGTTGGTGCCGTGCCGCATCTGCCTCTGGTAACTGTTGGACGGCGGCTTGGCGTACTGCGATGGGTCAGCCGTCTCCTCCGGCAAGTCGCCGATGGCGTCGCCGACGGTGGCTTCGCTTCGCTGCCGAGAGCGCAGCGCTACCAGCACGCCGGCGGGTTCTTTCTTCTCTCGGCTGCCGAGCAACACAAGGCGATGCCGTTTCTGCGGGACGCCGAGACCCGACGCATCAAGCACGCTGAAGTCCACTTTGTACCCGCGGGCGCGGAGCGACTTCACAATGCCCTCCAGGAACGCGCCGCCGTCCACCGAGAGCAGGCCCTGGACGTTCTCCATCAGGACCCACCGCGGTTTGAGGACTCCTGCGAAGTCGAGGAACCGGCCGACGAGAGAACTCCGGCCGTCCGCGGTGCCCCGCTGGTGGTTGTACACGCTGAAGGGTTGGCAAGGCGGCCCGCCGAGAAGTACATCCACGTCTCCCCGCGCGATGCCAGCGTCTTTCAGCACGTCGGCTGCCGGCCGCTTGAGGAGGTCCTCGCACAGCGCGAGCGCGTTCGGGAAGACGCCCTCGTATGACTTGATGGCAACTGGGTCCGCGTCAACGCCCCCGAGGACGCGGTAGCCGGCCATCTGCGCGCCGAGGGACAAGCCGCCGACGCCGCAGTAGCAATCGAAGGCCGTTCGCTCCGCCATAGGGGGCACCCCGCACTGGCCCGCCGAGCCGCCGTCGCCGCCACGCAGCCGCGACGCTACGGCATCATTCTAATGCCATGACCACAAGAGTTCAACTGCAAACTTCGCCAGGGCTTCCGTCATGTCCTACGCCCCCCGCCCCGCGACGAGTTCGAGCAGCAGATACAGACCGCTTTGCAGCGACAACTCAGCATCTCTCCGTAGGCGCCGTTGCCGCTACGCTGGAGGATTAATCCCAGGCGGAAGGAGGCAGTTGGCGGCCTGTGGCGGGGTGTGGACGGCCCGGCGAACGACATAAGCGTTTACCGGAGCACGAGTTACGCGGAACGTCCTCTCGGCTACAGGCCGCCAAATCCAGGGGCGGGGGGAGTGGCGGCCTGTCGCCTGGCCGTTCGGATCACGGGGCGGTGGGGGCGGTGCCGGACTTGTCTACGGTGTAGCCCCATTTCTTGATGTAGTCCGAGCCCGAGAGGAATTCGTCGCTCTGCTGAGCGAGGAGCTTCTTCAACTCGGCGGCGAGGTGGGACTGGACTTCAGCCGCCTCGGGCCGGCCGACGAGGTTGGTGAGCTGATAGGGGTCCTTCTCGTTGTCGTAGAGGAGCCAGGGGCCTTCGCGCGTGGCGACGTAGGTGTGGCGGACGGTGCGGACGCCGCGGTATTCGCGTCCGCCGCCTTGGCGGGTCCACTCGCCGAAGGGGGCGTAGCAGGCGATGAGGGCGGCCTCGACGGCTTCGCGGGGCAGGGACGCCCCGCCCACAACGGGGCCGCTGAAGTCGAGGCCCTCGACGGTCTTCGGCACGTCGAGTCCGCACAGGCGCAGCAGGGTGGGCATGACGTCGGGGCAGTTGAAGGGCTGCTGGATTTCGCGCCCCTGCTTGCCGTGCAGTGCGGGGCAGTGGAGGAGGAAGGGGACGCGGATGGATTCGTCCCAGGGCCGCTGCTTGCGCTGCTGGCCCTGGGAGCCGAGCATGTCGCCGTGGTCGGAGGTGAAGACGAAGAGGGTATCGTCGGCGAGGCCGGCTTCGTCGAGGGTCTTGAGCAGGTCGCCGACATAGCTGTCGAGCGCCGTGCAATGGGCGTAGTAGCCGGCGAGGTCGCGGCGGGCGCGGGCCTGGGCCGCGGGCGGCACGTTGGGGCGAAGCTGGAGCTTCGCGGGGTCGTACAGGTCGCGGAACTGCTTCGGCGCGGTCTCGTAGGGGTTGTGGGGCGGGCCCCACGAGAGCATGAGGAAGAAGGGCTTGCCCCGCTGGCGCCCCTCGCCGCGAATGTAGGCCTGGGCGCAGCGGGTCTGGGCCTCGGCGTCGTAGCCGTCCCACGTCAGGCGCTCGGGGCCGTCGCCGTAGTAGACCGAGCGGTTGTAGCCGTGGGTGCACTCGCAGACTCGCCAGAAGTCGAAGCCCTGGCGGTCCTCGCGAGGGATGAAGCGGAGGCGGCCGCGGCCGTTGAGGTGCCACTTGCCGATGTAGCCGGTGTCGTGGCCGCCGGCCTTGAACGCCTCGGCGATCGAGACGGCCTCGTTGCGGAGGTGCACGTCGTTGATGAAGACGCCGTGGGTGAGCGGGTACTGCCCCGTGATGAGCGACGCGCGGTACGGCGAGCAGACGGGGCACGACGCGATGGCGCGGGAGAAGCTCACGCTTCGCTTCGCCAGGGCATCGAGGACGGGCGTCTTCACGTTCGGGTCGCCGGCGTAGCCCGTGGCCTGGGCGCGCCACTGGTCGGCGAAGACGAACACGACGTTGAGCGGCTTGCGTGCTGGCGGCTGGTTCACGTCCTCGGCTCCGAGAAGGTGGCGGGCGGCCAGCCCTGCCCCGGTCAGGAGCGAGGTCCTCAGGACTCGTCGCCGCGGCCATGCTTCGCTGGCGTGTTCCATATCCCTTCGCCTGTGCTCCTGCGTGAGGCCCGCATTGGGGTGAACATCGTTCGGGTTGTATTATACCGCTATGTCCACTTGCATCAAGGCGGTGCCGGGGGAATAATGGCGAAGGCTTCAGTAGGAGTACAGCTCATGCCCCCTATCCCGAATGCGCCGCGGATGGAGTTGTGGCTCGACGGCATCCAGCGGTTCCTCGCGCCGCCGCAGGAGAAGCTCGAGGCCACGGGCTCCTGGGACAGCAGCTACGTGGTCCTGAACAGCTCGAGCACTCGCGTGGCCTCGGAGCCGAGGCCCGCGGGCATGCTGCGCGTGCGGCGCACGCCCGCGGCGGACGGCGCCTCGGCCCGGCTGGACGTCGAGCTTGTCGCCCGCGGGCAGTGGTTCGGCTCGTTTCGCATGGCCGCGGCCATCGAGTGCGCGACCGACGCCCTCGCCACGCCCCGTTCCTGGAAGCTCAGCACGGCTTCGCTCGACGCGCAGGACCGGCCCGTGGCCCTCACGGCGGTCGAGGAATCCGGCCGGATCGAGGACGGCACGGTCGTCCGCACGGGCGCGAAGGAGCGGAGGACGAAGGCCCCCGGCGCCGTGACCAGCAACTGGTCGCTCTTCGACGCCGTGCAGCGCCTGCCGCGCGAGAAGACGCCGCCCCTCGACTTCGCGCTGCTCGAGGATCTCGACCTGCTGAAGGCGAACCAGCGGCTCACCTGGCGCGGCGCCGCGACGGTCCAGGTCGGCGGCAAGCCGCTCGAGCTGTTCGGCTATCAGCAGCTTGGCGAGGGCATTCTGCCCCACCACTACTGGCTCGACGCGGCGGGCAGGCTCCTCATCGTCTACGGGGGCCTGCGGTGCTTCGTGTTCAACGCCCGGGCCGCCACGCTGCCCGGCGCGGGACAGCCCGCGGGAAGGAGGGCAGGCAAATGAGCACCGCGTTGAGCCGAAGAGAGTTCCTCGGCACCACGGCCGGCCTCCTGGCCGCCGGCGCCTTCGCCGCCGAGCCGAAGCCGGCGCGGCCCAACATCCTGTTCATCAACACCGACCAGCAGGGCCTCGACACCATCTCGGCCCTCGGCTGCCGATACGTCCACACGCCCAACATGGACCGCCTGGTGCGCCGCGGCACGGCGTTTCTCCAGTCGCACAGTGCCGACCCCGTGTGCTGCCCGGCGCGGGCGAGCTGGTTCACGGGCCGCCCGCCGGCCGAGAACGGCGTGGTGCTGAACGAGGTGCCGATTGTGGGCACGATGCCCGACCTCGGGCAGTGGCTGCGCCGGGAGGGCTACGAGGCCGTCTACGCCGGCAAGTGGCACATCCCCGGACGCGACGTGCGCCAGAGCTTCCTCACCCTGCCCGGCGGCTCGGGCCAGGGCGAGCACGCCGACGCCGCCGTCTCCCGCGCCTGCCAGGGCTACCTGCGCAACCGCAAGGGCGCGCGGCCCTTCTTCCTCGTCGCAGGCTTCCTCCAGCCGCACGACATCTGCTACTGGCTGCGCCAGCACGCGACCGACCCCGGCGAGCTGCCGTATCCCGAGCTGGCCGACAAGCTGCCGCCGCTGCCGCCGAACTTCGAGTTCGACCCCCGCGAGCCCGAGGTGATCCGGAAGCGCCGCCCGTCCGCCGCCTCGCCCGAGCGGCCGCGCAACTGGTCGCCCCTCCACTGGCGCTACTACATCTGGAGCTACTACCGACACGTGGAGATGGCGGATGCCGAGGTGGGGCGGGTCCTCGACGCCCTCGAGGACTCGGACTACGCGGACAACACGCTCGTGATCTTCGCCGCCGACCACGGCGAGGGCCGCGGCCGCCACCAGATGGTCACCAAGCACTTCCTCTACGACGAGGCGGTCAAGGTGCCCCTCATCGTCGCGTGGCCGGGGCGCGTGCCCGAGGGCCGCACCGACGATACGCACCTCGTGAGCGGCCTGGACTTCGCCCCGACCGTGTGCGACTACGCGGGCGTGAAGCCGCCGCCCAAGGCCCGCGGCCTGAGCCTCCGCCCGCTCCTCGAGGGCCAGAAGCCGCCCTGGCGCGACTTCCTCGTCTCCTCCAGCGGCATCACCGGCCGCATGGTCCGCACGAAGGACCACAAGTACATCGTCTACAAGGACGACCCGGCCGAGCAGCTCTTCGACATGGCCCGCGACCCGTGGGAGACGAAGAACCTGGCCGGCGACGCCGCGCAGGCGCCGACGCTCGCACGCCACCGCACGCTGCTGGCCGACTGGGAAGGCGCGCTCGAGCACGCCCCCATTCGTCCGCGGCCCCCGCGCCCCAAAGGCCCCAAGGGCAAAGGAGCCTAGGGCGTGCGCGTTGGCAGGCGAAGCCTCGTGGTCCTCGGCCTCCTGGCGGCACTCAGCGCGCAGGCGGGGACGCGGTGCATCCACGTGTTCGTGGCCATGGCGGACAACAAGGCCCAGGGCATCGTGCCCGTGCCGCCGAAGCTGGGCAACGGCGACGACCCGGCGAATAACCTCTACTGGGGCGCGCTCTACGGCGTGAAGACACACTTCCGAAAGAGCGCCGCCTGGGAGCTGCTCTCGACCGCGGCGGACCCCGCGGCGGGCGTCCTCGAACGGTGCGTCTTCCGCCACAGGGCCAAGGGCGCGCTCCTCGTGGCCGACGCCTACAGGGGCGCGGACATCCGGCGCGCGGTGACCGACTTCCTCACAGCCGTCGGTGGCGGAAGCCAGGGGAAGCTCGCGCTCCAGGGCGGAGAGGCCCGCACTGGCGGCGCCGCCGACCTCGCGGCCTACGTGGGCCACAACGGCCTGATGGACTTCGCCCTGGCCGAGGACGCTGTTCAGTCGAAGGGAGCGGGCCGCGACGCGATCATCCTGGCGTGCAAGAGCAAACCCTACTTCGCCCCGTGGCTGGAGCGGCTGAAGAGCCGTGGCGTCCTCCTCACCACGGGCCTCATGGCCCCCGAGGCGTACACGCTGCACGCGGCGCTGGAGGGCTGGCTGGCCGACGCGTCGCCCGAACAGGTGCGCGAGAAGGCGGCGGCCGCGTACCACGCATACCAGAAGTGCGGCCTGGCCGCCGCCCGAAGGCTATTCCACGCGGAGCGATGACATGAAGTTGTCCTTCACCCAGATCGCCCGCGACATCCCGGGGGCCGAAGGCCCGTGCCTCGACGCCACGGGCCGCCTGTTCATGGTCTGCCCGAATCGCGGGCAGGTCCTCCAGGTCGCCGAGGATGGCTCGACCCGCGAGCACGCGAACACCGGCGGCACTCCCGCCGGCCTCTTCGCCGACCGCGAGAACCATCTCTGGGTCGCCGACATGAAGCTGGGCATCCTCCGCTGCTCGCCCGACGGGCGGCTGGAGCACATGGTGAAGGAGTTCGAGGGCGCGCCCATCCGCGGCTGCAACGACCTGTGCCTCGATGGCCGCGGCACCCTCTACTTCACCGCGCCCGCCGGCTCGAACGCCAAGAAGCCCATCGGCGAGGTCTACTGCCGCCACGCCGACGGCTCGGTGACCCGCATTGACCAGGGCTACGCCTTCTCCAATGGCATCGCCGTTCGAGCCGACGATTCCGAACTCATCGTCGCCGAAACCTTCACCAAGGCCCTCTGGGCCTTCGCGCTGGCGCCCGATGGCACGGTCGGCCCGAAGAAGCGCTTCGCCGTCCTCCCCGGCAAGCACTTCGGCGGGCCGGACGGCATGGACTTCGACGTCGAGGGCAACCTGCTGGCGACCAACTGGGGGGCGGGCACGATTGACGTCTTCGCCCGCAACGGCGTGCTCATCGAGCGGATCGAGTGCCCCTTCGACAAGCCGTCAAACGTCCACTTCGGCGGCGCGGACGGCTGCGACCTCTACGTCACCGAGCACACGACCAACGGCCTCTGGCGCACCCGCTGGCGCTACCCCGGCCAGCCCACCATTCGGTAGAAGGAGACTGTGCGGATGAATGTGATTCTCGTCGTCTTCGACTCGCTGCGGAAGGACTGCGTGGGCGTCTACGGCTCGCCGCCGTGGGGCAAGGTGCACACGCCGCACTTCGACGCCTTCGCCGAGCAGTCGCTCGTGATGACCCGCGCCTTCCCCGAGTCGCTGCCCACGCTGCCGACCCGGCGGGCGCTCTACACGGGCCGCCGCGTCTACCCCTTCCACAACGCGGACTTCCGCCTGAAGGGCGACTTCGTGGGCGCGCCCGGCTGGGGGCCGATCCCCGAGGAGCAGCCGACCCTCGCCGAAATGCTCCGCGACGGCGGCTACCGCACGGCCCTCATCGCCGACGTGTATCACATGTTCAAGCCCTCGAAAAACTACTGGCGCGGCTTCGACCAGTGGACCTTTCTGCGCGGCCAGGAGAAGGACCCCATGCGCTCCGGCCCCCGACTCTCCCAGGCCGAACTCGACCACTGGCTCCCCCGCGAAATGCAGAACAAGGGGGCCGTGGACTTCATTCAGCAGTGCATCATGAACATCCACGACCGCACGAAGGAGGAGGACTTCTTCGCCCCACGCGTCCTTCACGAGGCCGCCGTGTGGCTCGAGCAGAATCAGGACGCCGGCCGCTTCTTCCTCACCGTCGAGTCGTTCGACCCGCACGAGCCGTGGCTCGTCCCTGCCCACTACCGCAGGATGTACCTGAAGGAGGACGGCCAGGAGCAGGTGAAGAGCGGCTACGCGAACACGGCCCAGCTCGCCCAGGGCCTCCTCCGCCGCACCCAGGCCAACTACAGCGGCGCCGTGACCCTGTGCGACCGCTGGTTCGGCTTCTTCCTGGAGCACCTGCGCGTCCTCGGCCTCCTCGACAACACGATGGTCGTCTTCACGTCGGACCACGGCCACTCGATCGGCGATGGCGACTACATGGGCAAGCGCGGCTACCCCTCGTCGCGCGAGGTCTACGACGTGCCACTCATGATCCGCTTCCCCGGGGCCGAGCACGCGGGCACGACGAGCGACGCCATCGTCCAGCACCACGACATCACGGGCGTCGTCCTCGAGGCGGGAGGCGTCCAGCCACCCCAGCCGATTGACGGCAAGTCGTTCCTCGGCGCCGCTCTCAGCGGGACACCCTTCCGCGACCACGCGACGGTCGGCTGGGGCTCGGCGGTCACCGTCATCACCGACCGCTGGTGGTTCAACGGCAAGGTGGACCGCACGGGCGCGCTCCTCTACGACCTCACGGCCGAGCAGCCCTTCGCCCGCAGCGTCGTCAAGGAGAACCGCCAGGTCGCCCTCGACCTCTTCGCGCTGGCCGAGAAGGACGCGCAGGGCGGCGTCCCCGAGTGGCTCGTGGACCTCGCCCGCCGCCAGGCCGACGCCCCCGGGTGCAGTGACCTTGCGGCCAGGGAGTGAGGCGTGCGGTGCGCACGCCGCGACGCAGCGCCTGGGGCTCCTTTCGATCTCGTAATCCCCTGGACATCTGCGGGTCAGGGGCGCCGCGTAGAATCGGGGCGCCTGGGCCGCCCGCGGGGCGCGGCGACGAAAGGCGGCTCGGGCACACCAAACTCAATCCCTGATTGAGTTTACAGAAGTGCCGGCGAGCCCTGTGCCCGGTTGGCGGTCTCGACATGCACGGCCCTCTCTTGCCAGCGCGGTAATATGTCCGAGCCGCCCTTTTTTCACGGCTGCCCCGAAGAGGCCACCTCTTCCGAGCCGTGTCTCGGAAGAGGCGTAGTTTCTTAGTCCGCTCCCCACAGAAGAGGGGGACAGCAGTTCGCGGTCGGGGGCTTTGGTGCCGGAATGCGCCCACTCCCGAAGGGCCGACAGAGACATCCTGGCTACGGTTCGCGCGCGCCGGTCCTGCCGCCCCTTACGGGGCTGATGAAGGTCCGGAGCCGTATATTACAGAAACGTAATCCAGGCCTCACGGAGCGGTTACCTCCCGGGGAGTACACTACGGGCTGGGCCAACTGCGACACTCGACGGTCGGGGTCGCGCGTGCCTGATTTCGCGAGAAGGACATCGAATGGTCAAATCTCCCCTCCGGCGCGGCGGGTTGCGCACCTGGGTAGTGGTCTTTGCGCTTGTCCACGGCAGCATCACCAACATGAGCGTGGTGTGGGGGGCTCCCGCTATCGCACTGGGCGTGATGCTCCATGCTTGGGCGAAGGGCTGCCTGCGCCAGAACAACGTGATGGCCGTCGTGGGGCCTTACCGCTTCGTGCGGCACCCCTTCTACCTGGCGAACGCGCTGGTTGATGCGGGCGTGGCCGTGATGTCCGGCTGGTGGCTCCTCCAACTGGTCCTGCCGCTGTGGTGGCTGGGCATTTACGTTCCCGTAATGCGCAGGGAGGAAGTCCGTCTCACCTCACTCTTCGGCTCCTCCTATCAAGAGTACATGGCCCGCGTTCCAATGCTGCTTCCCTGGCGCCTTCCCTTGCCGAGCACTGGGGGCGGGTTCTCGTGGGGCAACCCCAACCTTTCGGCGGGCCGCGAGATTCCCCGCGCGCTGCGCCTGGCCGCCTACCCATTGCTGTTCCTCGTTTGCAGCCACCTGCTGGCGCGCGACTGGGCGTTCTTCACCTGCGATGCAGCGTGGGGCCTCAGCGCAGCGGTGGCGTTGGCCACGCTCTATGGCCTGGCCTGGGAGTGCGGGCGGGCGCTCAAGCGCCGCCGCGCGATCCTGCCACGGCCCCTTCGCGCGCCAATCATCAGGGGCCTCTTCTGCATTGCAGTGATTCTGCTGGCGTCGCTGGCCGACCACTCTGGGAGGTGGACGGGTCTGGCAACCTGGCGCGTGGGGCTCACTGTGCTTGCCCTCTCAGTCGTCAGCTTCTCAAGGGCACGGCTGTGGACGCTCATGGCCGAGGCCGCCACCCTCGTCGGCGTGGCCGCTCTCAGCCCCTGGCCCTGGTTGGCCTTTGCCCCCGTGCTGTTCTATGCGGCAGTGATCCTCGACTCCCGGCTGCCGCCCCGCTAGGGCGGGGGGCCCAGCGACTACCGGGAGAGCGTGTGGACGACGAGCAGGCCCAGCACGGCGGCCGAGCACACCAACGCCGCCACGCGGAACCACCTCTCCCACCGGTCCGGCCGCCACACCACCTGGGGTTGCTCCGACACCGCCACGGCCGCCCCCTTTCTCTCTGCGACCCGCCCCCCACCACGGCGCCACGGGCGCTCGAGCTTCTCTGCGCGGCGTCCGTCCTCGCCTCCGTGGCCTGGTTCCCCCTCTGGATCCGCTACGCCGCCAAGCCCTCCAGGGATGTCCTCGCTGCCCGTGAACTGGTCCGCGCAATTCCTGAGGGCGCGCCCGTGGCGGCGTATGCCCTGGAGGACGAGCACCTGTACTTCAAGCTGAACCGCGCGGTCGTCTTCGCCCGGAGCCCGGAGGAGGTCCGCTCATTCCTCGACGCGCCCGGCCCGCGATGCCTCATCACACACGCCGAGCAGGCCGCTACGGTGCGCCGCCTGACGGCTCGCCCCCTCCGCCAGCTCCTGGCCTGGGAAACGCAGTACCACCCCGGCGTCCTGCTCCTCGCCGAGCCGTGACTCATAGGGGACAGCTTCGCGTTCTCACGAGGTGGGGACGGGCTTGGCGCCGCGCAGCCGGCGCCGCTGGGCAATGCCGGCCAGCACGGAAAACGCGACGCCGGCTGCCATCAGCACCACAAGGAACAGCACGCCCAGGCGCCGCGGCCACACCACCAGTAGCCGGTGCTCCCAGTAATCGCCCCTGGACGCCGCAACGACGTCCTTCTTCTCCACCTGGAACGCGCCGCCCGGCTCGACGCTGCACAGGAGGTAGTGGAATGGCCCAAACGGCTCGTCCGGCCCGCCGCCGCCGCCCCCGCTGATGTAGACGGGGACGCCCTCGATGGCCGTCTCAAGATAGCTGTGAATGTGGCCGGCGAAGAGCGCCGTGACGCGGTGCTTCTTCAGGATGTGCCCAAGCTCCTCGGCGCCGGACTCCATGCAGTGGCTGCAGCCCGCGCGCGGATCGGTGGGTGGGACGTGTATGTACACGAAGCAGGCCTCGAACTGCCCCCGCAGCCGGGAGAGCGTCCGGTCGAGCCACTGAAGATCCTCCTTCTTGCACTTCTCAGCCGCGCTGTCGAAGCCCACGAAGAGAGCGTTCGCGTACGCGAACCAGTACTGCCTCGGGCCAAAACTGCGACTGAACAAACGGCAACGGACCCGGGGGTTGCTCTCCCACTTGATGATGTCGTGGTTCCCCGGCACGGTGCAGAAGGGCACCCCGAGCCGCGCCTCGTCCAGCTCGTGAAGCAGCCAGTCGTACTCAGTCTCCGCACGCGCCGCTACCAGATCCCCCATGTGCAGGACCAGGCTCACCTCATCCGCCTTCATGCCGCGGAGGACCGCCTCGAAAACGTCCAGATTGCTGTGACTGTCGCCCACGACGCCGAAGCGGAACGGGGCCTTGCCCTCCAGCACTTCGCCGGCCGGCGGCAGCACGGCCGGGGCGGGGGGGCCCAGCGACCACCAGGAGAGCGTGTGGACGACGAGCAGGACCAGCGCGGAGGCCGCGCACGCCAGCGCCGCCGCGCGGAACCCTCTCTCCCGTCTGCCCGGCCGCGGCACGACCTCGGGCTGTTCCGACCCCATGGCAACCGCCTCCTCTTCTTGTCAGAGCTCCCCTGCCCCTTCACCTCTACGCAGCCGGGCGATGGTCAAGGGTACACGTAGCGCCGCGCGAGTCAACGAATATTACCTTGCTGTAAGGGTCCCGGGCGGTTGAACCCGCGCCTCGTTCCTGCTAGAATCCTGCGGCCTCGCCGTCCCTATGCAGGAGAGCGTGATGCGGATTCTGTACTACGACATTGACACGCTTCGGGCCGACCACCTGGGCTGCTACGGCTACTGCCGCGAGACGTCGCCGCACATGGACCGCGTGGCCGCCGAGGGCGTGCGGTTCGAGCACTGCTACGTGAGCGACGCCCCGTGCCTGCCGTCGCGGGCCTCGCTCTACACGGGCCGCTTCGGCATCCACTCGGGCATCGTGAACCACGGCGGCCTCGCGGCCGACCTGCGCCCGCACGGCCGCGAGCGCGGCTTCCGCCACGGCGCGGCCCGCAACTCCTGGATCGCCGCCCTCCGCCAGGCCGGGCTCAACCCCGTGAGCTTCAGCCCCTTCGCCGAGCGCCACAGCGCCTGGTGGTTCTACCACGGCTGGCTCGAAATGCACAACACCGGCAAGAGCGGCATGGAAATCGCCCCCGAGGTCGTGCCCGGCGCCCTCCGCTGGCTCGACCAGCACGCGAAGGACGACAACTGGTTCCTCCACGTCAACGTCTGGGACCCCCACACCCCCTACCGCACCCCGCTCGACTTCGGTGATCCCTTCAAGGGGCAACCTCTTGACGAGTGGCTCACCGAGGACCAGGTGAAGAAACACTTCGCCGGCTATGGCCCACACTCCGCCCAGGACCTCTCCGACATGGGCCCGTGCGACACCGCCCGCTGGCCCCGCATCCCCGCCCAGATCACGTGCCTGAACGACTATGTCCGCTGGATCAACGGCTACGACACGGGCATCCGCTATGCCGACCACCACCTCGGCCTGCTCCTCGCCGAGCTCGAGCGGCAGGGAGTCCTCGACGACACCGCCATCCTCATCTCCTCCGACCACGGCGAGAACCAGGGCGAGCTGAACATCTACGGCGACCACCACACCTCGTGCAACAGCACCGCCCGTGTGCCCTTCATCCTGCGCTGGCCCGGCCTCGGGGCCGGCCGCGTGGACAACGCGCTCCACTACCAGACCGACCTCGCCGCCACCATCATCGAGCTCGTCGGCGGCCAGGTGCCCCCCCTATGGGATGGCCGCTCTATTGTAGGCGGCGTGTCCCCACGCCGCGTGTCGCGGGACGGGGACGTCCCGCCTGCAATCTCAGGCAAAGGCCGCGACACCCTCGTGTGCGGCAACTGCGCCTGGAGCTGCCAGCGCTCGGTCCGCTGGGATAACTGGCTCCTGCTACGCACCTACCACGACGGCCTCAAGGACCTCCCGCCCGTCCTCCTCTTCAACATCCTGGCCGACCCGCACCTGACCCACGACCGCTCGAAGGACCGCCCCGACGCCGTCGCCGAGGGCCTCGCCCGCCTCCACGAGTGGACCACGGTGATGATGAACACGTCGGAGTCCGACGTGGACCCGATGTGGACCGTGCTGCGCGAGGGCGGCCCGTATCACACCCGCGGGCGCCTCGGCAAGTACTGCGAGCACCTGCGCGCCACCGGCCGCGCCCACCACGCCGACGCCCTCCTGGCCCGCCACGGCCACTGGATGACGTAGGACGCCGCGCCGCACGCCACGGGGCTGGGAAACGCAGCGCACCCCCAGGCTCGCAGCTCGTCGCCTTCCTCACTTGTATCGGGCTTTGAGGCTCTTGCCCTTCCTGGCGCTCTGGCAGGCGAGGTCGAGGATGTGGATGGGCCGCCGCGCCCACTCGGGCGTGATGACCAGCGGCGTGCCCTTCACCAGGTGGTCGGCCACGTTCTGGTAGAGCTTCCAGCCCTCCGACTCGGGGTTCTTGTGCTTCTTGACTACCGTCGTGCCGTTCTCGTGGGTCGTCACTTCGCACACGCCCCAGTCCATCACCAGCGTGCCCAGGGTGCCGGTGGCCTCGAGCCAGCCGCGCTTGGGGTTGGAATCAATGCTCGAGAGCATGAGCGTCAGCCACGCGCCGTTGGTGAAGCGCGCGATCGCGCAGCCCTCGTCCTCGTTCGTGTCCTTGCCCCACTTCACCTTGTCGGCCCAGAAGCCGGTGTGTGCGAAGCCCGTGACCTCGGCGAGCTGCCCGCCCTGGAGAATCTGGAGCGAGTATTCGAGCAGGTGCACGCCCCAGTCGTACATGATGCCGCCCGAGATGGTCTTGGAGGTCCGCCACCAGTCGCCCGGCTTGCCGTAGCCGCCCATGTGGGCCTCGACGCGGAACACCTCGCCGATGACGCCGCTGCGGACCAGCTTCACGGCGTTCAGGATACAGCCGTCCCAGTGGCGGTTGTGGTAGGTCGAGAGCACGCACTTGCTCTTCTTCGCCGCGGCGATCATCGCGTCGCATTCGGCGGTCGTGATGGCGAATGGCTTCTCCGTGACCACGTGGCGGCCGGCCTTGAGGCACTGAATGGCCAGCTTGGCGTGGGTGTTGTGGGGCGTGATGATCGCGAGCACATTGACGTCCGACTTCTTGAGCATCGTGGCGACCGACGTGTAGGTCTCGATGCCCGGGAAGTCCTGGGTAGCCACCTTCAGGCGTTCGCGGTCAATCTCGGCCACAGCGGTGGGCACCATGCCCGCCCGCTTCATCTCGTTGAGGTGGGCGCGGCCCATGTTGAAGGCGCCCCCATAGCCCACCACGCCGACCTTGATGTCCGCTGGCTTCGCAAACCGCTTCACCCGGTCGTCTCCTTACCTGGGGACAGCCCACTACGCGAAAGGCGACACGGAGGGTATTCTAAGCGGAATGGGACTCCCGCGCAAGCCGGGGGGAAGGGACTTGAGGGGCCAAAGGGACACTAGGGACATGCGAAGAGGGCGCTATGTGTCCCTTTCGTCCCTCTTGTCCCTTTGGTCCCTTCCTGCTCACCGCAGTAGCAGGCTCACGGGCGCGAAGGGCGACATGGGGACCGTGAACTTGCCGTCCCGGACGGGGATCGCCTCGCCGATGGGCCGGCCGCGCAGGTCGCAGGGCTGTGCGCTCTTCGGGCGAAGGCCCTTGGGCAGGTGAACATCACATGGCCCCTCATCCCCCGATTGCTCCCAGAGGCGCAGCAACAGTCCATCGCCATCGGGATTCGGGCCGAAGGCGATGACGAGCAGCCCGTCGCGCGAGGCCCCCTGGCGCGAGGACCACACGCCGCCACCCACGACCGGCAGCGCTCCTGGCGGCCCGTCGAATAATCCCGCGCGGCAGACCTGCCGCGCTTGCCACGGTCGGCCCACGAGATTCACCGCATGACTGTTGCGCTCGAATCTCCAGAGCCGCACCCGAACACTCCACGACCCGCCGACCCACTGCTGGAAGTTAGTGGAGATGGCGTTGTTGAAAAGGTTGAAGAACACGTACGGCTTCGTGGGCACGAAGTCGCGGCTGTAGCGCCAGAGGCCGGGGCGCTCCAAGCTCACGAGCGGGGTGTCCACGCCGCACAGGCCGACGCCTCTCCCGTTGGGACCCTCCACAGTGAGGCCGGTGTTCACGCAGTAGCAATCGTGGCTTGCTGAACGCCGGAAATCGGTCGTCGGGTCCACAATGGAGCCGAGGCGCCCGATGCGGAACTTCGGCTGGTCCACCTTGACCGGGAAGCAGAACCAGCCGGCCTCGGGCCACGGCTCGCGCTTCTTGCCGGTGACGCTCCACTCGAAGTCAACGAACCCCATCGAGGGATACAGGGCGACGGTGACGCTGACGGCGTGGGGCACCTCGTCGGTGGCCGGTGCGGACATACGCGCGCGCACGGCCAGGGGCGTGCGGGTGATCTCCAGCTTCATGTTCTTCGGCGAGGCGGCAGCGTAAGGCTTCTCCCTTGCTGGCGGCAGCTCGTTCTTCCCGAGATCGGCGATCGCCCAGCCCGGCTTCTGCCGGAGATAGGCATTGAGGTAGGCTTTCACCTGATCCGCGTCGAACCGCTCGTAGAGATACTGGCCGAGTCCGAATGACGCGTTGGGGTCAACCAATTCCACGTTGTCCAGCTTGTCGAAGAGCGACGCGACGGCACCGCGGCTGGGGTCGAGGCGCACGCGGAAGCGGCGGTTCTCGATCAGCGCCGGTGCGGGGCTGGCCACAAGGTCGCCGGCGGCATCGCTAGGCCTGCCCGGCACGTACGTGCAGTAGCCCATTGGCCACAAGCCTGAGGCCAGGAAGCGAACCGTATCCCCCTCGCGTTCCATGGGCACCTGCTCGCCGCTCCCAGCCTCGGCCAGCGCCTCGGGCAGCTTGCCGGGGACCCTCACGCTCACGATGTCGTCCACTACCCACGGCAGCGGGTTGTAGACGACGATGCGGGGGCCTTGGACGTTGACGGCGCGGGCGAGGGCCTGGAGGTTGGCGTCGAGGGCGGGGGCCGCGATGGCCTCGGCCTGGCGTATGTAGGCGCCGTGCTCGGCCCACGATTCCTCGGCGCGCTTGTAGACGCCTTTCGCGTGGGCGGCCCCCCATTCGGCTCCGTAGAGGCGCTTGCCCCAGGCCTTGAAGTCGAGGCCCCACGTGTGCTCGGAGTACATCAGGCTCCGCTCGTAGGCCGCGGCCACGGTGTCCTTCGCGCTCGGCACGTCAACGCCCCAGATGCGAAGCAGCGTGTTGAGGCTTTCGAGGGCCATGATGGTCGGGCGCACGTTGCGCATGATCTTGGTCTCGATGGGCATGGACATGATGCCGTGGACCCAGGTGTCGGGCATGTCGGCGCGGATGACCGGGAGTTCGGGCTTCTCGCGGCGAATGGCGTCGGCGAAGTCGCTGAGGCGGCCGAAGCGGATTTTCACGCCGGGCATCTCGCGGGCGGCGCGGTCGAGGAGGGCGCGGACGTCGTTGGGGTTCGGCGGCCCCTGGTTGTCGCCCGTGTGGATGAGGGCGAGCCAGGTGGCGTGAGGCCAGTTGGCGGGCGGGCGGAGGCCGGTGCCGTAGTCGCCGGCGTACATCGTCAGGAGCCGGGAGCCGTCGGGGCCCTCCCACCAGAACAGCGGCGACACGTCGGGCGTCGGGCAGGCCGCGTTGCAGCCGACGTGCAGGAACTCCACGCCCGCGTGGACAAGCACAGTGGGGAGGATCCAGTTGTGGGACGGCACATCGGTCATCTTCGCGTCGCGCGGGAGCGGCTGGCCGAGCGAGCGGGCAAGCTCCGAGGAGAAGCGCATGCCGCGCACGAGGTCCTCGAGATCGAGCGATTCGGTGTGGAGCGTGCCGGGGAGGGCGTGGGTGACGAGGCGGCCCTCGCGCACGGCGTCGAGGATGCGCGTGCGCCGGTCGGGCGTTTGCGCGGGGCCGAGGAGCTGCGCCATCGGCCAGCCGGGCAGCGTCCACACGAAGCGGTTCTCGGGCGGGAGCGCCCGCGTGTCGTCGCAGACTTTGAGCGCCCTGTCAATCATCCCCGTGCGGTAGTGGGCCACCACGTCGCGGGCCATGGCCGTGTAGCCGATGTCGAAGTGGGTCTTGAAGACGACGATTACCTCCCTGGTCGCGGCAGCAGCGGCCGGGCAGAGGAGCGCCAAGGCGACCGCCGCGAGCGCGGTGCCCAGGACGCCTCGGCACCGCGGGGGCGCCATTCGGTGTCTCATGGCTCGTGCTTCCTGAAGAGGCGTCTCACAGCATAGCGGCGGGGGCGGCGTCGCGCAAGGTTCTCGCCAGGGCTGGGGGCAGACTCGATTCGCCGGCGGGGCCCGGCGGTCCGGCAGTCGGGGTGGGGCGTCACGCGGTTGCGGCGAGGGCGGCAAGGAGCGGGTCGTAGAAGAAAGGCTTCGCAATGACCGCGTCGAAGGGCGAGTCCACGCCGTTCCCGGTGTCGCCCGCTGTCAGGCTGTCGAGCGCGATGAGGCGCGCGCCCGGCTGTGCGCTCCGCAGGGCGCGTGCCGCGGCCGCGGGGTCGGCCCCCAACAGCTCGAGGTCCACGACAGCCACGGGGTACGGGGCGCGGCGGAGTTCGGCCAGGGCCGCGCGCAGCGTCGGGGCGCTGCGGCACGAGTAGCCCTGCCGCACGAACAGGGCGCGCAGGCGCTTGAGAACCAGTGGGTCACCCAGGACGAGCAGGAGCCTGACCGGCATCAGGAGGCCCCCTAGCCAGGCGAAAGCAGCACCGTCCCGTGCCCTCTTTTGGCAGCGACCCCACGAAGGCGGGGTGAGCGGGGGGTCAGAGGGACTTAACGGCAGCAGGGGGAGGAGCTACTACCGTTGTTGCCGTGACCCCCCACCGGTATCATGAAAAGCGCGCAAGGGTCGTGCCGGCCGAGAATGGCTGTCGGGCATTCTCCGCAAGATCAATACCCACTGTGGGATGCGACGGCCGCTCTCCGCCCGTGGCGACGGCCATTTCCAGCAGCTCAGCTTCCGAGTGTGTCAAATAACGCAGGCGGTGACTTGCCCCCCACGGCCCGCGGGGCCAAGGCCCCTTCCGGCCAGGGGCCTTCCCGCGGTATACTATGGCGCAGCAGCAATTGGCCGCGCCGCAGTGTCTAGCATGATGTGCGGGAGTCACGGATGGATGCCTGCCCGGGCGGCGACCAGATGGTTCCGGCGGATGCCGACTTGGTGCGGCAGGCCAGGGCAGGCGGCAAGCAGGGCTTCGAGTCGCTGGTGCGTCGCTACCAGGGCCTGGTCGTGGCACGCGCCTACGCGGTGCTGCACGATCGGGCGGAGGCCGAGGACGCGGCTCAAGAGGCGTTCCTCAGGGCCTTCCGCTCGCTCGGCCAGTTGCGGAACCCGGCGGCGTTCGCCCCCTGGCTCCTGCAAACGGTGGTGAACGTGGCTCGTCGGGCCGCCTCGCGGCGCGCCCGGCACGCCGTCGCGCGGCTCGGTGCAGAGGTCGCGGACCGCCGCGAGCCGCACCCGGAGGTGTTGGACGCCGTTGCCGCGCTGCCCGAGGGCTACCAGCAGGTGATTCATCTCCACTACTCGCAGGGGTGCTCCTGCGAGGAGATCGCTCGCCTGCTGGGGCTGCAGGTTGGCTCCGTAACGTCGCGTCTGACGCGGGCGCGGCAGATGCTTCGCAAGAGCCTCACCGAGGATCGGGGTGACCGATGACATGCGCGTGGGTGGCCGAACAGCTTGATGCCTACGAGGTCGGGGGCCTCGACGCGGCGTCGCGCCAGCGCGTGGAGGCCCACCTGGCGACCTGCGCCGCCTGCCGCGAGCGTGTGGCCGCAGCCCGCTCGGCGGATGGGGCGTTGCGCGCGGCGCTGGCTTGGGCCGAGCCCTCGCCGGCCTTCGCCGGCCGGGTGGCAAGTCGTGCGCGGCGGCGCATCCTCTTCCGCCGGCTCGCCATCGCCGGCGCTGCTGCTGCCGCGGTGGTGCTCGGCGTCTGCATTGCGCTGCTCCGTGGCGAGCGCAGGCGGGAGGACGACCAGGTGGCCGTTCCCCCCGAGAAGCGTTCTGTCGAAGAGCCCCGCGTCCCCGGCGGGAGTCTCCTCGCGGGCGAGGTCTACGACGTGTACGGGCGGTCCGCCCGTCGCCTCGTGCCGGGCCGCTCCTACGCGGCAGCCGACCCCGCGGCAGTGAGCATGGATGCCGGCTCCCTGCTGCTCATGACTCACGGCAGCCAGTTCGCGCCCGTGGCCGGCTCGGAGCGAGGCGGGCCGAGGGTGAGCCTGCTTGCGGGCAGCCTGGTGGGGCAGGTGGGCTCGCGAGGCAAGGAGGTCGTCATCGAGCTGGCCCCCGAGCTGGGCGGCGCCATCGTGCGGACCAAGGGCTGCGAGTTCTACAGCTCGGGCTTCCCCGCGCACCGGCTCGCGGCGGGGGTGCCATTCCCCGCCGGCTCGCTGAACCTCTGGCCCGAGGAAATCCGACTCCACGTCTTCAGCGGCCACCTCGACCTCGACCTGGGCACGCAGAGGCTGGCCCTTGCCGCGGGCGACTCCGCGATCATCGCCGGCGGCGTCAGCGCGGGCACGGCCCGTGTCATCGAGGAGCGCGTGCGCGAGCTTCACGCCGCCCTGGGCGAGGACAGCGTCCGGCAGCGGGAGCTCTACGCCTGGCTGCGCGACGACTACGCGCGCCGCCTCCTCGAGCTGCGCTCGACCGCTCGGGAGCAGGGCCTTCCCTACTTGCCCGAGCGGGTCGCGCTTGTGGAGGAGCTGCTGGGCGCGCACTCGGCGGCCCTGGGCCGCCTGGAGACGGCTCACCCTGCGTTCTTCGAGCTCGACGCGGCGACGGCCGAGCTTCGCCGCCTCGAGCAGCTTGGCGAGGAGGCCGACCGCACGCTGGCGCGGTTCCTCGCACTCATGGGCTCCGAGGGATAGGGATGCCCGGAACCGGGCCGGGCCGTCGCCCGGCCCAACGAAAGGAGCGTGTCCGATGAGAAGATTGCTGTGGCTGTGCGCGGTGCTGGGCGCCGGCGCGTCGGTCGCCCTCGCGGCCGCGCCGCCGCATCGCCATGACCAGGGCGGGCGCCCCGACCGCGGTGGGGAGCGTATCTGGCCGACCTTCACCCCCGGCGGCCCCCAGCGCGGCAAGGCCAACCCGTTCGACGCCCTGCGCCGCTACTTCGACCTCACGCCCGAGCAGCAGGCCGCCGTGGCCAAGCTCGACGAGCAGCGGAGCGCCGAAGAGCGCGAGGCCATTGCCGAGATCACGAAGACCTACGACAAGAAGTTCGCCGCCCTCCTCGTCGAGGTCCTGCCCGCCGACCAGAAGGCCAAGTACGAGCAGGTCATCGCCGCCTTGACCGCGCGCGACGACGCCGTCGAGGCCGCCCAGAAAGAGCTCCGCGACACCATCGAGCAGGTCCGCACCGCCCAGGGCATCGCGGGCACCCGAAGGTGGTCCGGCGCCTACCTTCCCCTCAGCAAGGGCGACGTGATCCGCCAGTGCATCAACCTCACGGAGCAGCAGCGCCAGGCCATGGACGGCGTGACGCGCGACGGCTGGACCGCCATGCGCGACAAGATGCGCGACGTGCCGCGCCCGCAGGACTGGCGCGACGCCGACGCCCGCCAGAAGTACTCCGACGCCATGCGCAAGGTCCGCGAGCAGGTGGACGCCCAGAGCGCTGAGGCCATGGCCCTCCTGCTCAACGACGAGCAGAAGAAGGCCTACCAGACCGTCGCGACGGCGCTGGACACGTGCAACAAGAAGATCGCCGAGGCCGACGACGCCTGCGAGAAGAAGCTCATCGAGCTGGTCGGCGCCGAGAAGGCCAAGGCCCTGCGCGCCGGCTGGTGGCAGGTGCCGCCCATCGTCCAGCCCGGCGGTCCTGGCGACCCGCCCCCCAAGGGCGCCGAGGCGCCCAAGGCCACCGAGTTCTAGCCCTCGGCGGGCCAGCCCGCCTCCGGCATAGCCCGCCCACGAATCCCCCGTCGGGCCAGCCCCAGCGGGGGATTCGCATGTGGCCCCGCGCTCGCGGCACGCAGCATGCAGCACGCAGCATGATTCCACACTTGTACAAGTGTGGAATTATGGTCGCCGCCCCCTCCCACCCCTTCGCCGGCTGATGGGAGCGGCGCTCCGCATGTCGCGCTTGACCCGTCGGGCGGCACGGGGTAGCATGCCGCGACGAATGGACGCGCGGCCCACAGCCACGGCAATGGAGGAGAGCGCAATGCGCAACACCGTGTGGCTTCTCGCAGCGTGCGCCCTCGTGACCGACGGGATCGGCGCAGCGGCAGACTTCGAGGGCACGGGGCGGATCGACTTCCACGGCTACACGCAGTGCGTGAAGCTCGAGAACGACCAGTGCCGCGTCGTCCTCGGCCACCACTGTGGCGGACGCGTGCTCGAGTACGCCCTCAAGGGCGCCAACGTCGTGGCCCTCCATCCCGACGGCGCGGGCAAGGTCTACGACCCCGCGACGAAGAAAGGCGGGGCCGCCGACGGCGGCCGCTGCGACATCGGGCCCGAGAAGGTGATTCCCCCGCACCCCGACCTGTGGGTGGGACCTTGGCAGGCCGAGATCACCGGCCCCCGCGCCGCACGGCTCACCAGCGTCGAGGACAAGGCGACAGGCGTCCAGCTCATCCGCGACTTCGTCCTCGACAAGGCGTCCACCCACCTGCGCTTCACCCAGTCCATCAAGAACGTCTCCGACGAGGCGAAGCACTGGTGCCACTGGAGCCGCACGTTCGCGCCCGGCGGCGGCATCGTGGTCATCCCCCTCAGCCCCACCAGCCGCTTCCCCAAGCACTGGGTCATGTACGGCGGCGGCGACTCGATCCTGTACAACCCGCACGATGACCAGATCGTGACCCGCGACGGTTTCCTGCTGGTGACCGGCACGCCCGCGAACCCGAAGCTGGGGATGGACAGCGCCGTCGGCTGGCTCGCCTACCTGATGAAGAACGACCTGTTGTTCGTCAAGCGGTACCCCGTCTATCCCGAGCGGGCGTACGGCGAGATCGCGGGCCTGACCATCTCCATCTGGTATTTCAAGGACGAGCTGTGCGAGCTGGAGCCGATCGGCCCCCGGAACCACATCGCCCCGGGCCAATCGGCCTCGTTCACCGAGGACTGGTGGATTCTGCCGCACAAGTATCCGCCCAGCGCGGCCGTCCTCGACCTCGCCGGGCTGAAGGCCCAGGTGGAGAGGGACGCCCGGTAGGAACCGGAGAGAGGCATGAAGTCGCTCGTCCCCCCAATCCTGCTGGTCGGTGGGCTTCTGTGGGCGCGCTCCGCCCTGCCGGGCGCCATGACCGCCGAAGAGCTTGAGAAGCTGCCGGGCCTCAACAAGATGGTCTGGCTCCGCCTGCCGCCCGCGAAGTCGCCCCCGACAATTGACGGCACGCTCGATCTGGCGAAGGGCGAATGGGCCGATGCCGCCTGCATCCCCGGCATGCTCGACCAGCGGCCGGCCCTCCTCATCCCCATCCCGAGCCGCACCTACATCACGTGGGACAAGGAGCACTTCTACATCGGCGTGCGCACGACGCTCCTCCCCGGCCAGCGACTGCTGCGCAACCACCGCAGCGACGAGGAACAGGTCCACGCCGACGACGCGATCGAGCTGTTCCTCGACCCCCTCGGCCGCGACCAGCCCGAGCGCGCCCACTTCCAGGTCATTTTCAACAGCCTCGGCTACTGCTGGGACGCAATGCACTCGGTCGGCGTCGTCGCCCGATACTGGGACGGCCACTGGGTGATGAAGTCGGATTACCAGGTGGGAATGGACCACTTCGACGCCGAGGTGGCCATTCCCGTCAAGACGATGCGCATCACCCGGCCGAATGCGTCCGGCGACTGCTGGCGCTTCCTGGTGTGCCGCGACTGGAAGTGGCTGGACGGCCGCTGGAACATCTACTCGTCGCTCACCGGCTGGGGCGGGTTCCCCTATCCCGAATCGTACGGCGGCCTGGTGCTCGACGAGGCGGCGCCCGTCGTCCAGGTGCTCGACGTCGCCGACCTGTGGCAGGGCAAACTCGGCCTGGCCGCGCGACTCGCCAATCCCGGCTCGAAGCCCATCGAGTGCGTGGCCACTGTCAAGGTCTTCCCAAAGGACGCCAAGCTGGGCGACAAGGCGGCCGACTGGTCGAGCCGGCCGAACCCCCTCGTCACGGAGTCCAAGAGCTTCGCCCTCAAGCCCGGCGAGGAGGCCCAGTGGCAGCTCCCCGCCAAGGACCTCCCGCCGCTCGATGTCTCGAAGGACAAGGATGGCTGGTACGACCTCGTCCTGACCGTTGGAAGCGCCGACGGCAAGAAGGTCTTCTACCGGCGGCAGGCGCACTTCCGGAGCCGCGAGTTCAAGGCCAAGGACCGCCCCTACTCGCTGCCGATGAGCGTGCAATACAACCCCGTGCGGCAGAACCTGCTCGTGCGCTGCGACGTGCTCGACGACCCGAACCGCGAGGCGGCCCGCGGCGTAGTCGTTGAATTGCTCAAGCCGGGCGGCGGCAAGCCCCTGCTCAGCCGGAAGGTCAGCCACCTTCACAATGGTCTGTTCACGGAACTGGTCCAGCTCCCCGAGCTGGCCGTGGGCAAGTATCCCGTGCGGGCGACACTCGTGGGCGACGGCGACAAGCCGCTGGCCTCGAAAGACCTCGAGATCGAGCGGCTCGACGAGGCGAAAGAATTCAAGTGGTTTGGCTGCAAGGCGGGCATCGTGGACAAGCCGATCCCGCCACACAGGGAAATGCAGTATCGCGACGGCAAGGTCGTCACGACGATGGGCGAGTTCGCCTTCGCCGGCTCCGGCCTGCCCAGCCAGATTCGCATGACCGGCGAGGACCTCCTGGCCGCCCCCGTGCGGCTCACGTGCTCCGTCGGCGGCAACGACGTTCGCTTCCGCTCCCGCTCCTCGGCCCGCTTCGGCGAGCGCTCGGCAATCCAGGCCGACCTGGCAGGGAGCCTTGAGTCGGAGAATCTGACCCTCCGCATCGCCAACCACATGGAATACGACGGCTGCATGCGGGTGACCCTCGACGTCGAGCCGAAAGGTGAGGTGGCGGTTGACCACCTGCGCCTCGAGGTCCCCTTCAAGCCCGAGCGGGCCGACTGGCTCTGGACCATGGCCCGCGCCGGCCGCGAGAGCTGGGTCGCTGCTGACCTAAGCAAGGGTGAGGGGGTCGTGTGGGACAGCCGGAACTGCCGCGGCCACGGCATGACCGTCGGCACCTTCATGCCCCAATACGTCGTCAGCGATTCGCTCCGCGGCCTCTGCTGGTTCGCCGACAACGACAAGGGCTGGGTGCCGACCGACGACGTCCCCGCCACCGAGGTGGTGCGGGAGAAGGGCGAGACCGTCGTGCGCTTCAATCTCATCGGCAAGCCCTTCACCCTGCGGGGCAAGCGGCAGATCGAGTTCTACCTCCTCGGCCTGCCCGGCCGCCCGCTGCCCGAGGGCGCCCGCATCTACCACCGCGTCGCCGACAACTTCGGGCACTACGTGGGCAACAAGATCCTCAACTACTCGGCCCCGATGCCCAGGGACTTCGCGAAGGCCCGCGAGTTCATGGCAGAGGGCACCCTCTACGAGAAAGACGGCGCCGAGAAGCACCACAGCGGCAAGTGGCACCCCGACCACGAGTTCGCCCCCTGGCACGACTCCCACACCTGGTTCCGCACGCCCGACATCCATCCCGCGACCTTCACCTACTTCGCCCTGGAGTGCGGCGACGGGAGCTGGACGCCGACGATGCTCGATTACAAGTGCTACCTGTGGAACGAATACGTGCGGCAGACGCCCCTCGCCGGCTGCTACTTCGACACGCCCGAGGCCTGCGGCTTCAGCCGCAACCTGAGCAATGGCACGGCCTACGTCATCCCCGAGGGCCAGCCCTGCGGCGGCCAGGTGCAGCCCGGCTACCGCATCGCCGGCTTCCGCGAATACGTGAAGCGGGTCCGAGGCGTCTTCTTCCAGCACGGCCGCGAGAACCCGTGGCTCGAAATGCACTCCACCCACGGCCCCATCGCCCCCTGCACGGCCTTCCTCGACATTCGCACCGACGGCGAGAACTATCGCACCCCCACCTATCGCCACTTCATGAACGCCTGGTCGGTGCCCCATCTGCGGGCGATTGACGTGCCGCCCCTCTACGGCATCGTCACCCGCTGGCTCGGCGGCTACCCGTGGGACGGCAGCGTGAAGGGCGCCGACCCGCTCCGCTGCAAGATCGGCGCACTCATCGTCCACGACATCTTCACCGGCTGGGGCGACTTCGACCAGTCCACCACGATCTACAAGAATCAGGCCGCGTCCACCCGCGGCCCCCTCTTCGGCTTCAAGCGGCCCCACATGACCCAGGCCCTCATCGCCCACGGCCTGAACCGCGCCGACACCGTCTACCATCCCTACTGGAAGAACGCCGACGTGTTAGCGGTCACGGGCGCGGATGGAGAGCCGGTGGATGGCGTGCGGGCCAGCCTGTGGCACGTCCCCTCGCAGCACAAGGCCGTCGTGGCCGTGGCGAACTGGAACGAGCGGCCCGTGCAGCGCCTGGCGGTCAAGATTTCCCTCGACAAGCTCGACTTGGCTCCCGCCGCATCCGGGGAGAACTTCCTCGTCCTCGACCTGGAAACCGGCGAGGTGCTCCAGGAGACGACTCATCGGAGCATGGGCAAGCTCTACTTCGCCCGCAGCAGCAAGAGCCGCGTCCTCGGCCAGGTCGAGGTGAGCCTCGATCCCCTCGACTTCCGTCTCCTGCTGTTCGCGAGGCAATGAACCGGAGCAAGGCCGTGGATTTCTTCGACGTGAACTGCACGATCGGGCGGGCGGCGACGCCGCCGCGGCATGGGCCGCGGACGACTGAGGAGCTGCTCGCGGCGATGGACCGCGCCGGCATCGGCCGGGCGCTCGTGTGCCACAGCCTGTCGCTCGAGGCCCATCCGAACGTCGGCAACGCCGCCGTGATTCGGGAGACGGCGGGGCACACTCGGCTGGTGCCGTGCTGGGCCGCGCTCCCGCCGACAACGCCCGAAGCGCCGTCGCCCCAGGACCTCCTGCAGGCGATGGGCGAAGCGGGCGTGCGGGCAGTGCGGCTCTGCCCCTCGGCCGGCCGCCACCAGTTCCCTCTCACATCCGCCGACGCGAGCCGGCTTCTCGCCGCGCTCGCCGAGCGCCGCGTGCCCGTCCTCCTCGACGGTGCGGAAGCCACCTGGGAGCAGGTCGAGGCGACGGCGAAGGCTCATCCCCGCCTGCCGCTGATTCTCCTCGGCGTGGGCTATCGCTCGATTCGAGCGCTCTACCCGATCCTGGAGGCCGTCGAAAACGTGCTCGTGGAGATCAGCCTCTACCAGGTCTGCGGCGGCCTGCGCGAGGGGGTCGGGCGCTTCGGCCCGCGACGCTTCCTCTTCGGCACCAGCCTGCCGCGTTTCGAGCCCGGCTGCGCGGTCGCCAGCGTCGTCTACGCCGACGTCTCGGATGACGCGAAGGCCCTCATCGCCGGCGGCAACCTCGACGCCCTCCTGCGGGAGGCCCAACCATGAGCGACCTGCTCGCGACCATGCTGGCCGGCAAGCCGCTCGATGGGATGGTGGTGGACGCCCACGGCCACCTCGGCCCCTCGCCCAACTTCCACATCCCCGACAATTCGCCCGCCGCAATGGCCGCCCGCATGGACCGCGTGGGCATCAATGCCCTCTGCATCTCCTCCCACACAGCCATCTACGCGGACTTCCGCGCGGGGAACGACGAGACGGCGGCGGCCATCGAGGCATTCCCCGGCCGCTTCGTCGGCGGTATCGTCCTCAACGCCCACTACTCCGACGAGGTCGCGCCCGAGCTCGACCGCTGCCTCGCTCACGGCGGCTTCCGCTTCATCAAGCTCCACTCCAGCCTCCACAAGTACCGCCTGGACTCCGAGGCCTGCAAGCCGATCTGGCGCGAGGCCGAGAAGCGCAACCTGCCCGTCCTCGTCCACTCCTGGGCCGGCTCGCCCGACTGCGGCTACGACGCATGCAGGAAGGTGGCGGCGGCGCACCCCGACGTGCGCCTCATGCTCGGCCACAGCCTGGCCCCCGACGGCTACGACGACGCCTGCCGCCTCGTCGAGGCCCACGCCAACGTGCACCTCGACACTGTGACCTCGCTGGTGACCTACGGCCAGGTGGAGTTCATGGTCGGCCGCATCGGCGCCGACCGCATCCTCTACGGCTCGGACATGCCCTTCCTCGACCCCGCCCCCCAGCTCGCCAAGGTCGTCTTCGCCCGCATCCCCGACGAGGCGAAGCGCAAGATCCTCGGCGCGAACGCCGCCCGGCTCCTCGGCCTGGGCCATTAGCGAGCACGAGCGATTCTCGCGGCCTTTCCTCCAAGAGTTCGCACGGAGAGGCGCAGAGCAGGCAAGGAGAGCCAGCAGAGAAGACGCGGCATGGAAAACCGCAGGGGCACCGGACCGTGCGTCAGCCTGTCGGAGTGCGGCGGCTCGACGCCGCTTTGGACGGAAGCCCTGCGCAGGAAAATAGAAAATTGAGGTCTGACCCCGTCGCGTCCCGTCGCGTCCCACCCATTCAGTGGTCATCGCCAAGCGTCAGCCGCGTCCCGTGCTTCTGGACGTACTCGGCCAGGCTGGCGGGCTCGGCGCCCCCGAGCGCGCAGGCGGGGAAGATGTGCAAATCAATGTCGTCGCCTGCCTCCCTCTGGACGGCGCAGCAGATATCCACTTCCGCCCGGACGTCCCAGTCATCCGCCCCCTCCACGAAGGCCGCGAGGTCAATATCGCTGTGCGGGCCGGCAGTGCCCTCGGCCTGAGAACCGAAGACAAACGCCGCCGCGACCCTGCCGTAGCGCGTCAGGACCCTGAGCGCCTCCGTGGCCTCAGACACTACCTCGTCAAGGAGGACAGCCATTGCATCAACGCCTCGGTCTCGCGAAGCGCCTCCGTGGCCAGAGGCATCATACACCGCCGCACACCGCATGTCAACCAGTCCCGGATCCTCGCCCCCGATCGGGTCTCACGCACAGGAGCAGAGGCAGCAGAGGGGAAGCGGAGAGTGCGGTGACCGCGGATCACGCGGACGCCTGCGCCCGCCGAAGCAGCGGCGTTTCGCCGGCGGCGGAGGCGGGTGGCCGCGGATGGAACGGCCACAGTCCCAACCCGTGCGACAGCCCCTCGGAGTGCGGCGGCTGAGACTGGCCCGAGGCCCTCGAGGGCACGCCGCTTTTCATGCCCCATGCAAGAGTTCTCACGCAGAGGCGCAGAGCAGGCAAGGAGAGCCAGCAGAGAAGACGCGGCATGGAAAACCGCAGGGGCACCGGACCGTGCGTCAGCCTGTCGGAGTGCGGCGGCTCGACGCCGCTTTCCAAAGACCTTGGGGGTCAGCGCCGTGCTCAGGACCGCACGAAAAGCGGCGTCAAGCCGCCGCAGTCCAAAGGCTCACGCCCGCGTCCCGACTGCTCATTGCTCGCTTCGCCGCGCTGCCTGTTCGTAGTCCCGCCTTCAGGCGGTCTTGCCTCCCCCATTCCACTGCCCCCATTCCCCTGCCGCTCCGTCTCTCCGTCGCGGTAATCGGGTAAGGTGACCCCTGAACGACCGCAGGCCCTACCGATGCTCCAGCGCCGGGCACCTCGTCTAGGAGGGCATGGGAAAGCCCATCCTGTCAAGACGAGACAGGATCGCACCCGGCGACCACTGCGCCCGGCCTTCTCATCTTCCCTCTGTGGTTCTCCGTGGCCTCTGTGGTAAGACTTCTTCACACCAACTTCATCGCGATCTGTTCGTCCAGAATCTCCTTGACCGACAGGGCGACGATGGCCTTGCCGGTGTGCGTGAAGAAACGGCCGATTTCGTCAAGGGCGTCCTGTGAGTAGTCGAAGGCGACGAAGAAGCCTCGCCCCAGAAGACTTCGTAGTTGCGGTTGGAGTTAAAGGGCGGGTCTATGTAGATGAGGTCCACGCAGGCGTCGGGGAGCTTACGCAACTGGTCGAGGTTGTCGCCGCAGTAGATGACGCGGGTGTCCACGAGGGACGACGGTTTGCCAGTCGAGGGGGCTTGGGACATGCTGCCTCCCAGAGAATCGGGGATTCTGTCTGCTTTCCCAGGAAAATATGCTCCGGCGGGGCGGTTGTCAAGCCGATTCTCGTGCCGGGTGCGAGCCGGAATTGCAGGCAGTTCCTGTTGCGGAAGACACGGACAAACGAGCTTGTCCGTGGCACCCCCTGTTTCTCTCTTGTGAAGTACGGGTGCCACGCCCAAACTCGTTTGGGCGTGTCTTGGGGCTACCTGCAAAGATGGCCCACACCCCTCGTCCCTATCCCCCGCGTGGGGAGGGAGATAAGCCGCGTGCAGCCGGGTCGCATCCGTGCCCATCCGTGCCATCCGTGGTGCGAGCGGCTCGGGAGAGGCGGTGCCAGGACGACGCGGTGGCGTGCGCCACCTGGGGCTCACGAGACCTCCCACATGAACCTGCCGACTTGGACGACTTGGACGACTTACAACCTGTTGTGGTGTGTCCCTGAGCCAGCCACGACCTGTTGGGTGCCTTGGCGTAAAGTTGTAAGTTGTGGCCTGACCCCAGGGCGCGCAAGAGTGGTCGAGTCTGGCGAGTCTGGTCGACTCTGAGCCGGAATGGGGAGAATCGCCGATTCTCGAGTCAGGAAGCCGAGAACCCCGTACGACTCTGAGCCGGATGGCCGAGAATCGCCAAATCGGCGCGCCGGAAATGGAGAAACCCGTACGACTCCGAGCCGGATGGCCGAGAATCGCCAAACGGCGAGTCGAGACTGGCTCTCCTTGCGGCGGCTAGGGGGCGGGGCATGGGACCAGGTCGGTGAAGACGAAGCCGTCGCGCTCGACGGTGATGCCGACCGATGCGGCGACGGGGCGGCGGAACATCGGGCCGGCGAGGACGCAGGTGTGGAACTCGCCGTTCTCGCCGCAGGGGTCAACGCCATCGGGAAGGGCGTCGAGAAAGGCGAGGTCGAAGGCGTGGCCGGCCAGCTCGCGGGGGAGCTTGCGGGGGTCGAGGCACGTGACGTGGGCGCGAAGGCCGGCGGCGATCATGTCGAGGGCGAGCTTCCGCGTGTCGGCCCCCCAGAGGGGGAAGACGGGGCGGATGCCGGTCGGTGCCAGCTTCTCCTCGCGGTAGCGTCGCACGTCGGCCAGGTGCAGGTCGCCGAAGACGACGTGGCCCACGCCCAGCGACGTCGCGGCCGCCATCGCCTTCGCCATCGCGGCCTCGTATGCCTCGTTGGGGCAGGGGGCGGGGATGAGCACCTTGTGGAGCGGCAGGCCCGCGGCCTCGGCCTGGGCCTCCACGATTTCCCTGCGGACGCCGTGCATGGACACGCGGTCGTAGGGCTCGGTGATGGTGGAGAGGAGGCCGACGACATCGAGCTCGCCTGCCTGTCGCACCACGTGCAGCGCCCACGCGGCGTCCTTGCCGCTGCTCCAGGCGACCCAGGCCTTCGGCCTCGCGGCGTCGCTCACTCGTAGAGCCAATCCACGTTGAAGAGGGTGATTTGGGTGAGGTTGAGGCCGCCGGTTTTCTGCTGGCCGGCGCAGTGGCCGAGAAGCACGCGGTCGCCGACGAACTCGACGGCGGTGTAGCAGTACCAGCCGCCGGGGTCGTCCTCGAGGGTTTTCACCTTTTCCCAGGTCTGGCCGTCGTTGCGGGAGATGGCGACGTTGAAGGGGGTGCGTTTGCCGCGCCGTGTGGCGTCTATGCCCTCGTGGTTGTTCCACACGAGCAACAGGTCGCCCGTCTTGGGGATGCGCTTGATCGAGGCGGGCGACAGGGGCGAGAGAATGTTCGACGGCTCGGCGGGCGACCAGGTTTCGCCGCCATCCTTCGAGAACGAGCGGAACTGGCAGCCCGCGTTGGCGCGGATGAACATCAGGAGTCGGGCGTCCTTGAGCTCGACGACGCCCGGCTCCTGGAGCACGACGCGGCCCTTCTCCGTTTCCCCTGTAAGCTTGCTCGCGCTCTGGTGCCAGGTCTTCCCGCCGTCGTCGGAGAGGAAGCAGGAGATGACGCCGTGGGCGTCGAACTTGCCGCCCGGCTCGGTGTGCCTGGCGACGGGCATGACGAGGCGGCCGCTGGTGAGCTGGACGACGCGGTCGTTGTTGAGGACGTAGTAGCCGCCCTGGCCGATGCACAGGCTCGGCTCGCCCCAAGTCTTCGCCTCGTCGGTCGAGAGCCGCATGAAGGGGCGGCAGTCGTCCCACGCGTTCTTCCGCAGGTAGAAGAGGGCGATTTCGCCGCTCTTGAGGCGGAGGAGCGAGACGCTCATCACGTTCTGCTTCCCCTCGTTGGGCACGACGACGGTGTCGTCCTTCGACCAGGTGAGGCCGCCGTCGGCGGAGACGCGGCTGGCGAGGCAGGCGGCGGCGTGGTCGGCCCCGCCGCCGGTGAAGTGGGTGTAGACGAAGAGCAGGCGGCCGTCCTTGAGCTGGACGAAGGCGCCCTCGGAGTTCCGCGGGTTGCCCGGGCCGGGGGGAAGCAGCTTGATGCGGGTCACGGCGTCCTCCTTGACGGCGGAAGGGGCTTCGGCGGCGACGGCGGCCAGGGCCGCGGCCAGCAGGAGGCACAGGGCTTGGCTCATACGAGGGCTCCTGAATGGGGGCGGCATCATGGCCTCCGCCCCAGCGCCTGCTCCACGAAGGGCTTGAGGCTGGGGTTGAGCTGCACAGCCTTGAACAGCTTGTCGGCGGCCTCCTGCTGCTTGCCGAGCTCGAGGAGCACGAGGCCCCAGTTGAGGTGGATCATGGCCGACCTGGGGTTGAGCTGGGCGGCGGTGGCGAACTTGTCGGCGGCCCATTCGCGCTCGCCCATCTTGTGGAGCGAGGCGCCCCAGTTGTTATAGGCGTCCACGAAGGTGGGGTGGAGCTGGCTGGTGCGCGAGTACTTCTCGCAGGCGAGGGCGTGCTGGTTCTGGGCGGCGAGGATGTTTCCCCAGTTGTAGTAGGCCATGCCGGAGTTCGGGTTGATCTCGACGGCGCGGACGAAGCAGTCGGTGGACTCGGCCAGGCGCTTCTGCTCGCCGAGGATGGCGCCGACGTCGGCGTAGAGCATGGTCATCGTCTGCGGCTTCGACAGCACGCTCCAGCCGATGCCCTGGGGCGGGCCGAAGCGCTGGCGCATGTACGGGTCGTCCACGAAGACCGGGCCGCCCCAGCTCGGCTCGACGTTGAACTGCTCGGTCCCGTCGTCGTAGCGGATCAGGGCGTGGTTGGGGAAGGAGAGCATGTGGAAGGCGAGGCCGAGCTTCTCGGCCGCGCACAGGTAGAGGAGCGAGAGGCCGAGGCAGTTGCCCCGCTTCTCGTCGAGCACGCGGTCGAGGGTGCGGGGGGCGAGCTCGTAGCGGAAGCCCTCGGCGGCGAAGAGCTGGCGGCTGATGCGCTCGGCCTTCGCGCGCGGCGTCGGGCCCGCCGCGGCGGCCTTCGCCACGCGGGTGGCCAACGCGTCCACGCGGGCGCGGCACGCCGCAACGTCGAGCTTGGGATCGAGCTCCTTGGCCAGCCGGAGGGCCTCCGCCGTGAGATCCACGTCGGCGTCCGTCAGGACGCGGGCGTCGGCGGCTCGGAGCCAGCCGGTGCGGAGGTTTCGGCCGCCCCAGAACTGGATGCGGAGCCTGTCGCCCGCCCGCGCGGTGACGCCGAACCAGCGGCCCTTCTTCACCGTGGCCAGCACCGTGCCCGCGAGGGTCACCGGCGCCTCGTCCGCCGTGATCTCCACTGTCTCGAGCGACTTGGCGTAGGGGCTGCCCGCCTTCGGCGGCGGGCCGCCCTCGGCGCCGGGCCAGCCCGTGGCCAGGAGCGAGAGCGTCAGGATGCGCGCCATGCCGCGGCGATTGCTGGGGCCTGCGATGGACCTCATGAGCCTGTGCACCCTCGGGGGCCTCCCACGGCCGCTCGGCCTCCACGGCCAGCATACGGCAAGGACGCCGGAGAGTCAACGCCGGCGGGGATGGCGGAATGTTATTGACTTTCCCGAGGCGTGACGCTAGCATGACCCCGGCGTGGCAGGCGTTTGCCGAGGGGCACTCGTGGGTGCACAGACCCTTGCCCCTGGCGATTCCAGTTGGGGGAACCGGCGATGAAGAAGGCGTTGGGGCTTCTTGCGGCGCTGGGGCTTGTCATGGGGTCGGCCACGGCCGGCCTCTACAACATCGGCCACGTGTGGGACCAGTCGAGCGACTGGAACCTGGCCGGGTCGAATCCCGACAGGCACTTGTCCGACGACGGGCTGCTGGAGCCGACGTGGTACTATCGCTGGTACGACACGAGCGCGACGGCTGGCCGCGTCTACTACGGCTACCCGCAGTGGAACCTCACCTACTTCGGTTCCTGGTACGGCTCGACCAACCGATGGTCGAGGGCCATGAACCAGGCGCCCTACATCGCTCAGGGAGACGTCTACGCCCAGGGCAGCTCCACCACGGCCGGCTACCACGAAGATCCCGTCGCCCTGGTCTGGCGAAGCCCTGTCGAGGGGTCCGTCCGCATCCAGGGCACAATGACCCTGAACTACGACCCGACAGGCGGCGGCGACAGGGACGGGTACTTCGAGTTCAGGCGCAATTCCACTGTCCCCGCGGTATGCGCTCCTCTGGCCTCCGGGACCCTCAGTCCCTCGGCTGCGGGCGGGCCAACCAGCCTGGCGGTGGACTTCTCGACCGTCGTCTTCAAGGACGATGTCCTCACGCTCTACTACTACGCCGTGGCGCAGTCCGGGCGAACCAGCTGGGCGACGATGACCGACGACTTCACGATCACCTACACAGCCGCGCTGCCGACGCCCCAGTACGCCAACGGCTACACGTGGAATCGCCGGAGCACGTGGAGTGGGCCGAAGTTCCCGGGCGTGAACGTGGACGACGACGGCCAGACGCGCGACGTGTGGAGCTACTACTACGTCGCGCGCGCCGACTTCGTGTCGCCCACGAACGCTTGGCTGACGAACAAGCAGGCCATGAGCGGGCAGAACTGCTGGTTCGGCCAGGCCAACAGCGCCGGCTGGGTGCGGGCCACCGATCTCCTGCCCATTGTCACGTACAGCGGGGGCACCGTCGGCGCCCACAACTCTTCGCAGCCGAACTACGCCGCCCTTCTCGGCTGGAAGGCGCCCGTCTGGGGCCTCTACGAGATCGCCGGCAGCTTCTCGGTTGGCAATCAGGGTTACATGGATGTGTTCTTCAAGGGCGTGGACAAGTACGGGGTGGTCTTCGACCTCGCGAGCTGGAACAACCTGCTCAACACCACCCAGGATGTCGGCTCGATCGTGGTCGAGCTGGACCGGGGGGAGTCGATCTACATGGGCTACAGCTTCGACAGCACCATCTCGCAGTACTGGACGACTTTCAACGACAGCAACATCAACATCACTCTCCTGGGCACCATTCCGGAGCCGGGGACCCTGGCGTTTGTGGGCGCGGGGCTTCTGGCGCTGGCCCGCCGCCGCGGACGCACGTCGCGCAGACGTCGCGAGCGCGCGGTCACACCGGGTCGGGCATGAGATAGGGCGCCCGATAGGTGCGGGTGAGGAGCTTGTTCGCCTCGTCGTCGCCGACGAAGCGCTCGGCCTTGGGGTCGAGGCGCAGGTCGCGCCCGACTCGATAGGCGATGTTGCCCAGGTGGGCGAGCAGGGCGCTGCGGTGGCCCACCTCGATGTCGGCCCGCGAGCGCTTGCGTGTCTTCACACACTCGACGAAGTGGCGATGGTGGGCGGGAAGGGAGGCCGACTCGGGCTTGGCCCCCAGGGGCTTGTTCCGCTCGGTGAAGAGCTTCAGCCCCGTGGCGGGGCTGACCTCGATGTAGCCCTTCTCGCAGTAGAACACGACGCCGTTCTCGAACTCGTGCTCGTGGTAGGGCGCCCAGTCGCGCTGCTCGTAGACGAGCGTGCAGGCGGGGCGCTTCTGCTCCGCATCCGCGGGGAACTCGTAGGTGACCAGGTAGGTGTCGGGCGTCTCCTGGTCGTCGTCGAAGAAATACTTGCCCGCCGAGCACGACACGCGCGTGGGCACCTCGACGCCGAGGCCCCAGCGGGCCACGTCAATCTGGTGGATGCCGTCGTTCCCGATGTCGCCCGTGCCCGTGTCCCACATCCAGTGCCAGTTGTAGTGGAAGCGGTTGGGGTTGAAGGGGCGCTTGGGCGCGGGGCCGAGCCAGAGGTCGTAGTTCACGCCCGCGGGCGGCTCAGCGTCGGGCTTTCGCCCGATGTTGGCGCGGCGCTGGCTGTTGATGGCCTTGGCCTGGAGACACCGGCCGAGCTTGCCCGAGCGGAGGGTCTCGACGGCCTCCTGGTGTGCGGCGCCGCTGCGGCTCTGTGTGCCGTGCTGAACGATGCGCTGGTACTTGCGGGCCGCCTCGATCATCAACTGCCCCTCGCGGACGTTGTGCGAGCAGGGCTTCTCGACGTAGACGTCCTTGCCCGCCTGGCAGGCGAGCACGGTGATGAGCGCGTGCCAGTGGTCGGGCGTGGCGACGGCGAAGGCGTGGATGCCCTTGTCGTCGAGGAGCGTGCGGAAGTCCTCGACCGGCTTCGGCTCTTTCCCTTCGCGAGTGGCCGCCTTGGCGGCGGCAGTGCGACGCCGCGTATCGGGATCGCACACGGCGACGACCTGCGCGTCGGCCATGACGTTGAACGCCTTGGCATGGGTAGTCCCCTGGCCGCCCGCCCCGGCCACGGCGAGGACCACGCGGTCGTTCGCCCCCCGCGCCCCGGGTCGCAGGATCTCGAAGGCCGACACCGTGGCAGCCGCAGCGGCTGCTCCTCGAACAGACCGGGCCAGAAAGCGGCGACGCTCGATCGGCTCCATTGCGCATCCTCCTGAGGTGGCGCGGTTGCTACTTGCGCGCTTCGAGGTCCACGATCGTGAGGGACGAATCCCTCGCGGTGACGAGGTCGTTCCAGTCGCCCGCCTCGCCGGGCCTCCGCCACCGGACCAGGGTCCCCGGCGGGGCGTAGACCTGGAGGCGGGTGGGAGACAGGCTCAGCGCATCGCAGGTCCCCCTCGCGCCGGGGAACTGAACCTCGAGGTCGCACGGCAGGCCGGTGAGGCTCTGGTAGCGGCTCGCGCGCGCGAGCCAGGGTAGGACGACGCCCGTGCGCGCGACCCCTGCCAGAGCCCTATGGAGGTGGACGAGGCGCTCCGCCGGCCCGAGCTTGGCGAGCTCCGAGAGCTTCACGGATGCCTTGGGCTCTCCCTTCAGGAGCGGCACCGCAGGGGCCGCCGCGAGGCAGAACCGATAGCCGCGCTCCTCCAGCCAGCAGAAGACGCCAGAGAGGTCCAGCTCCGTCTGCTTCCTGTAGGGCGGGTGGGCGAAGTCGGCCTTCGTGTCGTTCACCAGGCACAGGTCGAAGCCTCGGGCGCGCGGCTGGCGGGTCAAGAGGTCGCGAAACGCCACAAGCCTGGGGAAGAAGGCCGCGGGGTCCGAGAAGGTCCACGACTCGCCCCAGATGACGTACTCGAGCAGGCCGATGTCGTAGGCGAGGGCCATGACGCGCTGGAAGGCCACGAGGCGCTCGGGGTCGCCGAAGCTCGCGCCGGGCGCCGCGCGGAACCCGATCTCGCCGAGCCCGTTCGGCCCCCCTTGCACCTCGGAGGCATAGTAGCGGAGCGCCGTGATGTTGCTGAAGCTTGCCGTCGAGAGCGGGTCCGGGTTCGCGATGTCCCACTGCCAGCCGGTCGGGTAGATGCCTGCGGCCATGCAGAGGTCCTGGGCGCCGCGCTGCGTCACGGTGGGGGTGACCTCGTTGCCGCCCTGGAAGGGCGCCGCCGCCGGGCGCACCTTGACGACACAGCCGGGATGGGCGACGCGGAGGGCCTTCGACACGAGGTCCACGAAGCTCAGGTAGTTCCGCAGGTCGCCGCCGGTGGGGTATTCCTCCGAGATGATCCAGTAGCCGAAGACGACCGGGTACTCGTGGCAGATGGCGGCCAGGCGCTGCCAGGTGTCGGCGAGCTTCGGGGCCACCCTCGGGTCGTAGAGGGCGTTGTGGAAGCCCTTGTGGTTGCACACCCAGAGGGGCCAGCGCACCTGGCGGAGCCCGATCTCGAGGGGCAACTGCCGCTGCTCCGCCGCCGCCAGCACCCGCCGCAGGAACCCCACGTACTTCGGGTCGAACTTCCCTTGCTCGGGCTCCAGCACGTCCCACCAGAGATTCACCCTCAAGGAGTCGATCCCCTTGTAGGCATCCATCAGCTCCCCGATGTACTCGACGTTGTGCGCGCCATTCTCGGTGTTCCACTCGATGTCCTCGGCCATGATGCCGATGGGCATCGGCGGCATGGCCAGGCGCTTGCCCAGGCGTTGGCCCGCCGCCGGGGGCACGAAGCCGTCGCGGTCGTCGTCGCCCACGAGCACCGCCACGCGGACCGGGGCCGCCGCGACGGGCACGCCATCCAGCCCGGTGACGGTCGGCCGCACCTCGATCCGATACTCGACGAGATCGGGGATGGGCGGGGTGAAGACGAGCCGGGCCCTGCGCCGCTGCTGATCGTAGGTCACGGACGCGATCTCGGGCTCCGGCAAGGCGATGGGATGCCAGGGGTGTTTGACCGCTGTGACCGCGTAATCGGCCGGGCCGCCGCTGCACTTGACCGGCTGGTCGAAGACGACCTCGACGGAGGTCACCGGCAGGTCTTCCTGGCGGCTGTAGACGATCCGCGAGGCCGGCGCGACGATGGTGGGCGGCGGCTTGGGTCGTTGGGCCTCGGCGGGCCCGGCCCAGGGCGAGACGCCGAGCTCGTTGACGGCACGGACGCGATAGCGGAACGTGGCGCCCGGGGGCAGCCAGTCCTCGACCGTGGCCAGGTTGGCGGGCGTCGTGTTCAGCGTCTGCCAGGGGGCTCCCGCGCTGGCCTCGCGCTCGACGACGAAGTGCACCTCATTGATGGCGTTGTCCTGCCACTCGATGAGGGTCAACCCGCTGGGGTATGCCTGGACTCTCAGGCCCGCGGGCGCAAGCGGGGGGCCGGGGACGAATGCCTCGACGGAAGCCGTCCAACTCGACTGCCCCTTGTTGTTCTCGGCGCGCAGCCGGTAGCGATAGAGGACCGAAGGCTGCGCCTCGCGGTCCTCGTGTTCGGTGGTGTTCGCGGGCAGGCGGGGCAGGTCCTGCCACTCGCCTGCGGGGCCTGTCGCGCGCTGGAGGACGTAGCCGTCCTCGTCGGGCACGTCCTGCCAGCTCAGGTGGAGCCGCGAGTCGGCGCCGGCCCGCGCGGAGAAGCCGGCCGGCAGCTCGGGGCCCTCCGAGAGCTCGAGGCGGAAGTTGTCGAAGGCGACCGTGGGCGCGGCGCCCGCCTGGTCCTCCGAATTGAGCACGAGCTCGAACTGGTCGAGCTTCTGAAGGGCAGGGACCTCCACCGAGACTGCCGCGGCAAGCTCGGCGTCGGCCTTCGCTGCGAAGAGCAGCTCGACGCTTCCCTTCCCGGTCTTCTCGTCGTAGCCCTTCCAGCGGATGGCGTAGGTGGCGAACTGCCGGCCCACCCAGTGGCAGGGGGCAGCCGGCGGCTTGATCTCCGGCGCGGTCGCAGTCGTCCGGTAGCCCGCGGGCACGGCGTTGCGGCTCGACACCCACTCGACGTATGCCTTCGACTCGCTGTCGCGAGCAAGGAGGGACAGGTAGCCGGGGGTGCGGTGGACCCCGTCGTGCAAGGCGTCCAGGCGGACGATGCCGCCGGCGGGCATGGCCCTGGGGGCACGGAAGCGAACCGACTCGTTCGGCCACCTGTCGCGGTTCTTGCTCCGATTCACGAGTTGGCCGTTCTGGACCTCCCACGTCCCCTTCGCTTCCCAGGCGACGGGGCCGTCGGCGAGGCCGGGCCGCTCGAAGTCGTCCACCAGGACCTGTCCGGCTCCCGAGAGCGAGCCAGCGAGGGCAATGGCGCATAGGACTGTGCAGAGCGATCTACTCATGGTCTTTCACCAACAGGAAGAGGTGCCGCGCCCCTCCAGGGGCGCCGAGGGTGAGGCCCTTCACGAAGTCGCCCTGTGCAACGAGCTTCTTCTCGGCAAGGTCGTAGAGGCGATAGGCGAGCTTCGCCTCGGGGAAGTTCTGGAGGACGATGCCGGCCGCCGGCGCGGGGGTGGCGATGGGCAGCTTGGGTCTGGCGGCCTCGGCGGCGTTGAACGCCGAGATGCGGGCGGTCTTCGGCTCGGACTGCCAACTCTTGAGCGGCGTGCGGGCGTCGGCCAGGCGGCCCTCGATGAAGAGCATACGGCCGCCCGGCTCGGCGGCAGCGTGCACGTCCTCGCTGCGGATGTAGAAGCCGATGAGGTCGCCCTTCTTCGCGGCGATGGGTTTCCCCAGCTTGAAGCGATTCGGGCCGGGCTGCTTCATCTCGGCCATCTCGCTCTCGCCGACGCGGACCATCTCCTCGCCCTCAACGCGATAGACGTGCAGTTGGATGGCGCCGGGCTTCACGCACTCGACTTCCCAGGTGTCGAGCGGCCCGTCGCGCTCGATGATGCGGGTGGTGTCGGCGTAGGTGAAGTGCCCGGCCTCGGTGGTGCCCGCGGCGCCCCGGTGCGGGGCGGGCGAGGTGCTGCGGAGGAACGCCAGAAGCTGCGTTCGGTCCTGACTCCACGAATAGGTAGCGGCGAAGCCCTGCGGCAGGCGAAGCGGCATGTCGGCCTTCAGCGCGTCGGGCAGCTTGCCGCCATCGGATGCAAAGGCCGGCTCGTCGAAGGGCTGGCGCGCGTCAATCGTGAACAGCGTGCCGTCGGGAGCCGGCTCGTCGCCCCACAAGCAGGCATAGTCGAGCGGGAAGCGCGAGAGGGCCACCTCGTAGCGGAGGAGGCCCTTGCCCCCGGCGTCCACGAGCGACTCCTTGCCCACGCGGATGGCCAGGCGCGGGCGCTGGAAGGGCTTCGACCAGTCCACGGCGCGCCGCACGTGGTCGAGCACCTGCCGCTCGTCCTCGACCACCCGCTCCTCCCACGTCATCATGATGAGGTTGCGGAGGGCGAGGCCGGTGTAGAAGGTCTCCCTCACCCGCTCGCGGTAGCGGTCGGTCTGGGTCGGGCCGCCTGAATAGCCCCAGAAGATTCCCTCGGCCATGAACACGTGGCCGAGCGCGGCGAGGTGGAACTGGGCGGCGACGGACTCGATGGGCTGGCGGTCAACGAAATAGGTGCGCATGCCGCCGAGCAGCGGCTTCCAGCCCGCCTTGCGATACGAGTTCGGGTCGCTGCGCATCCCGTGGTGCGGCTCGCAGAGGAAGAGGTGGTTCGGGTCGCGGCTCGTGACGAAGTCGCGGACCGCGTTGACGAAGGTCGGGCCGCAATCGGGGTCGCCCTCCCCCGCCGCGGTGAAGCCGCTGATGCCCGTGTCGTCGCGGAAGAGGGTGGTGAAATGGGCGAGGTAGTCCTTGAACATCGCGTAGAACTTCGAGTCGGGCTTGCCGTAGTCGCCGCGCTGGTAGCCCGCTTCGATGTACTGGGCGTAGGGCGCGCTCTGCTTGCCGAGCGGGTAATGGCTCAGGGCAAGGTGCAGGTGGAGGCCGTTGCGGCGGGCCGCGGCGGTCACGGCGGCGAGCTGCTCGGCCCCGTGCGGGGCGATGCGGCCGCCCGCGTCGAGCCGTTCCCACAGCCACCAGCCCTGGCACAGGTGGACGACCGACCAGCCGCAGCGGGCGAGGTAGGCGTAATCGCTGTCAAGCTCCTTCTCGGTCAGCGACTCCCACCAGTTGAATCCGTAGAGCGGCCCGCCGTGGTTGAAGTGCTGGCCCTCGTGGACGGTGCCCTGGACTGCCGCCCATTGCTCCTGCCCCTGCACGAGCGATTCCTGCGGTGTGCCGATCCCCTTGAACATCGGCGCCCCGCGATACGACCCTGCGAATGGCCCGACTGGCTTACCCCCCTCCGTCAGCAGCTTCAGCTTCTCGTCGTAGCCGATGAACCGCCCGTCGGTGATGTGGATGTCGAGGATGGTTGTCAGAGGCACGCGCATTGCTCGAGGCCAGGCAGCACCGAGTTGCACCCGGTTCACGCCGACGGGCAGCTCCCGGAGGACAGCTTTCCAGATGCCATCTCCTACGTCAGCAAGGTGAATCTGCTTCTCGCCAACCCATGTGGAGACCTCAACAGAACCTTTTCCCAGGCGTTCGCCCTTGTCGCCCAAGACGATGGCGTAGATGGGCACGCCTTCGGCCTTCGCCCGCTCCGCCGTACGGATGATGGGCAAGGCAGGGATGATTGCGGCTTGGCCATTGAGCCGCAAGCGGAAGGAGATTCGAGCTTCATCCTCCGGCTCCGTCGTGTGGACAAAGAGAGCGAACGTCAGTTGGGCAAAGTGGCGCTGGTAGCCCTTGGCGCGATAGAGCTTGAGGAGCTCGACGGTAAGCTTGCCCGGCTTCTCTTGCCACGGGCTGGCGTAGAGGGGCGGGCCGCTGCGGCCCTTGATCGCGACGACGAACTGCCACGGGTGCGTGGCCTCAGTGACCTCAAGCTCGGCGACGGGGTGCTGCTCGATGTGGAACTGAAGGGCCGGGAGCAAGGCGTGGTCGAACTCGGCCTTTGCATCCCGCTTCACGAAGCGGGTCGTCTCGTCGTCCAGGTCGGACAGCTCGTTGGCCTTGCTCGTGAACCAGCGGGAGACCTGCTTCTTGCCCGTGAGGGGCAGCGGCGACTGGTTGGAGTAGCAGATGACGGCGCCCTCGACGCCGTCCTTGTCGTCGAGCCAGGTCATGGCGCGGTTGAAGACCCAGGCATCGCGGATCCCGTGCATTGGCTGCTTCTGGCCGTCTCGCACCCAGAAGTAGTCGCCACCATCATAGTCCGAGACCACAGCCAGCGCGTTCGTAGTCCCGCCTTCAGGCGGTCTTGCCGCGCCGTTCTTGCCCAGGAGCTTCTCCCGCCAGGCGGGCTCAATGCCCGCCCCCTCGGCGGCCTTCGGGAAGGCGGGCACGGGGGCGAGGCCAAAGACGTTGTCGTGCTCGTTGCAGGTGGCGCGGCGGTTCTGGGCGGCGTTATTGTAGTTCATCGGCCTGGGCACGTTGTAGACGCAGTTGCCCGTGACCTCGATCTGGCCGCTCCCCTCGTCGAGGTAGATGCCGCCTGGGCCGCCGCGGTTGTCGTGGATGTGGTTGCCGCGGATGACGGTGCCGGGCTGAATCGAGAGGGTGTAGATGCCGCCGCCGTCGTGAAGCTCGCGCATCACGTGGTGGATGTAGTTGAGCTCGACGCGGTTGTTCTTCGCGGCGGTGGGCGTGTCGTAGAAGGGCTTCTGGCCGTAGGCCCCGCCGCCGGCGTCCTCCTCGCCCCAGCCCCAGCCGACCGAGACGCCGGTGTAGGGCAGGTCGCGGATCTCGTTGTGGGCGACCACTGTGCCGTCGGTATAGCCGACAAAGACGCCCACGCTCCCCTTGAACTCCACGCCGCAGTCGTGGATGAGGCAGTTGGTCACGGAGTTGCCCTTGACGATCTTCCGCGGGTCGTCGGGGTGGTGGTCGTCCTTCAGCACGTCGCCGATCTGGATGGCGGTGCCCGAGATGTCGCGGAAGTGGCAGCCGATGACAGCGTTGTCCTGGCTGCCGAACTCGATGTCAAGTGCCCCGCTGCCGAGTTTCGTGAACGTGCACCCCTCGAAGCGGACGGCCTTCGCCGCGTGGCAAACGACGTTCGAGGGGCTCTTGAGCTGCTCGTTGTGCACCGTCGTCACCGTGCCGCTGCGCTTCAGGAGCCTGTTCTGGTCGTTGAGGAAGTTGGCCTGGACATCAGGATGGCCGATTTCGCTCGGCTGGAGCCACGTGGCGTGGGCGAACGTGAGGCCGACGAACTGGATGTTGTGGACGGGTTTGTCGAGGGTGCCGCGCAGCTCGACAAGGCGCTCGATGGCCGGGGCGACGACCTCGGCCTTCGCCATATCCTCGCCGGGCCTCGGCATGTAGTAGACCACGTGGGCCTTGCGGTCGAGATACCACTCGCCCGGCTCGTCGAGCAGTTCCAAAGCGTTCTCGATGGTGTTGGGGAGCTTCACCTGCACCCCCTCTTTCGTGCGGGCCATGGTGAAGTGGGGCTGGAGCATCGTCACGATGGCTCCGTCGCCCTCCTTCGCAATGCTCTTCACCTTGCAGCGGGAGTGGGTCCAGGTGACGAGGTAGCAGAACTCGATGTCCTCCTGGTTCCGCCAGTCTGCCAGGTCCGCCCTTGGCAGCTTGTAGCCATCGCTGCCGTGGAGGGCGATGCCGGGCGGCGCGTTGCCCCTGGCGCGGGTGGCTCGGACTCCGTTGACGTAGAGCTGGCGGAAGTTCGGGATGTCGGTCTTCGCCTTCCAGCGGGCGCCGTCCTGGGTCCAGCCCGTGACGGGCTTGCCGCCGCTGAGGATCAGCGTCTCGCCCTCAAACGCCTTGTAGACGATGTCGTGGCCATTCGTCCCCGAATCCTCCGGCCCGAAGGCCAGCGTGCGGGCGAGGGGATACGTGCCGCCGCGGAGGACGACCGCGATGTCGCCCGTCATCTTCGCGTTGATCTTGCGGACGGCATCGCGGGCGCGCTCGATTGTCCTGAACGGCCTGGTCTCAGTGCCGGCGTTCTCGTCGGCGCCGCTGGGCGAGACGAAGAAGGTCTGCGGCGGCTCGGCCCCGAGCGCGGCCAGGGGGATCAGAAGCCAGATTAGCCGCGAAGGACCCATGCCAACCCTCCTTCTGGCACCTGGGAGCAAGTGCCTCACGAGGCCACTGTAGTGCCGCGGGGCGAAAAGTCAAGCGGGCCGGTCTTCGTTCTCGGGCACGACGGCGATGGCGCTCTTGTGGAGGAGCCGCTGCTGCTTCGCCCAGGCGGTGCCGCAGCGGTACTCGCACAGGCCACAGCCGACGCAGGCATCGGGCTTCACGAAGGGGGCGAGGATGCGGCTCGCCTCCTCCAGCTCCGCTGCGGAGAGCACCCCTTCGGGCACGTCGCCCGTGTCGAGGCGGATCGCGCGCATCTCGATGGCGTCGTAGCCCGCGGCACGGCACTCGTCGTAGCAGAGCTGGCAGTCGCGCTTGCCCGCGTGGGGGAGACACGTCCGCGTGTTCACCACGGCGAGGCCCATGTGGACCCGCCGCTTCGCCTCGATGGGCAGCGCCCGGACGGCGCCCGTGGGGCACACCTGGCCGCAGAAATTGCAGTCCTGGTGGCACCCCGCCCACGAGGGCACCGCCACGGGAGTCCAGAGCGCGTCCAGCCCCGCCTCGATGCCCGCAGGGTGGAGGACGGGGCCGGGGCAGACCTTGAGGCAGAGGCCGCAGCGGACGCATAGCTCGAGGAACCGGTCTTCGCGGACGCTGCCCGGTGGCCTCAGCAGGCGCGGACGAGGCGCGGCGAGCACGCCCGCCGCGGCGAGGGCCCCCGCCGCCGAGGCGCCGAGGAGCGCCCGACGCGAGAGGCAAGGGCCTTCGGGGACCTCCCGCTGCCCGGAGCGCCGCCAGCCGAATTCGATGGCGTCCACCGGGCAAGCGTGGGCGCAGTCGGGGCAGAAGGCGCACTCGGCGGGCCGCGTCGTGAAGTCGGGGCGGATGGCGTCGAACGTGCATGCCTCGACGCACTTCCCGCAGCGGACGCACGCCTCCGTCACCCGCCGCTCCCGCAGCCGCAACGGGCTGGCGAGCGAGAAGAGCGCGCCGCTGGGACACAGGGCGCGGCACCAGAAGCGCCGGCCCAGAACCCCGAGGGCCGGAATGCACAGGAACAGGGCGATCGCGAGCCAGTAGTCCCAGCCGACGGGCCGCACCATGCTCGCGTGCTTCATCGCTGCGAGCTGGGCCGGCGCCAGGAGGAACACGAAACCGCGCGTCGCCACGGGAATCGCCGCCACGTGCCCCGCGAGCATCACGCCGAGCGCCGCCGCGACCATCACTGCCGCGAGCACGTAGTACTTTGCGTGAATCCAGGCGCCGCGACGTCGAACGTGGAGCCGCTTGAGCCGCCGCCCGGCCACCCAATCGAGGACGTCAATCGTCGCCCCCAGCGGGCAGACGTGGGAGCAGAACACGCGCGGCACGAGGAGCGACGCCGCGAGGATGGCCGCGGTCCCCAGAAGGAACGGCCCGACGCATCGCCCCGCCACCGCCGCGGCCACCGAGGCCAGCGGGTCCAGCCACAGGAACAGCTCGGCGGGCACCCACTCCTTGTCGGTCAGCACCCGCGTGCTGAACCGTTCGGCGTAGGGCCACGCCACGTAGAGGAGGAGCAGGAGAAACAGGGCGAACGACGCTGCCTGGCACACTCGCCGCACGGCTATTTCTCCAGGCTCGACGCGGCCTCGAGCAGTTTGCGCCGGGCCTGGTTGAACTCCGTGGGGTCGAGCGTGTAGTTGGTGAGGCTGCGGACGACGCTGCGGCAGATGGCGTCGGCTTCGCCGGGCTTCTTCGCGGCCAGGAGGCGGAGCAACTCGTAGTCCTCGATGCCGTCGCGCATCGCCTCGTAGCGGATGCTGTCGAGCGAGTGCAGCTTGTCCTCGGAGGGCGGCGCGCCGCGGAGCCGCGCCACGCCGGGGTAGACCAGGTGCGCATCGCCCGGCGGGTTGCCCGCATTCTGGAAGGGGTTGCCCCACGACGGGTTGAAGCCCCAGTGGAGGTAGCCGGTCGTGCCCGTGGCGAAGTTCGCCCAGTGGAGCAGCCGCGTCTTGAGGAGCGGGTAGTCAATCAGGCGGTTCATGTACTTGCCGCGCGGGCGCTCGCAGGTGTAGAACCAGATATCGTCGCCCGCGGCCTGAC